>Ga0164243_10008367_pt1 | contig 15263 bp, 9 predicted proteins | sample OricompcompostOP_FD_108781 | JGI IMG/M metagenome (GOLD analysis project Ga0164243, IMG submission 108781) | Organic Plus compost microbial communities from Emeryville, California, USA - Original compost - Organic plus compost (OP) | ecosystem: Engineered > Solid waste > Mixed feedstock >... | reverse complement strand
GAGCGTTCCGACAGCAGCTATCACCGCATCGGCCTTGTCCGCTCCGATCACCGGCGCGATCAGCGTACGGGCCTTTTCGTTCACTTGAGCGGTGGCAAGAGGATTTTCCTTCGTGCCCGGCGGAAACCGCGTGAAATGCTTGACGGTGCGACCGTCGTTCAGCGCGACCTCCACCAGCCCGCTGCGCGGCGCCTTCGGATCGCGCAGGGCCGGATCGGCGATCACCGTCACCTTCTTTCGAACCGCGATCACGGCCGGGTCGCGCATCCGTTCATGCGAGTGGCTCATTTCGAAGGACACCGTGCCGTCGATCAAGGCCACGCCCATCAGATGCTGGACATTGACGTCGGGCATCGAACTGTCCGTGACGATCCTGGCGCCGTCGGGCGGCAGTCGCACGACGATAGCCCGCACCATGTCGGGCCTCAATCCATGCTGCCGGCGCAGCGTCAACAGCGCGTCCAGCGGCGCCTGGATCGGATAGCCGACCGTGAATGGCTTGATGGCCGTCTCGGTTATGAAAAAGCGGCTGCCAAGGCCGGCCACCATTTGCTCGGGCCGGGGATTGGTGGAAAGGGCCGCAATCAGATTGTGGTCGCCGTCCAGCACGTCCCAGACGCCGGTGAAGCCTGCCTGCACCATCGATGCCGCCGCGGCACCATTGCGAGAGCCCATGCCAGAGAAATCGAATGCCTTTTCGACATGGTCCTTGTCGCGTTGCCAGCTCCAGAGGCCGGACGTCTGCTGCGCTGCATAGGACAGCGCATAACGCATTTTCGCTTCGTCGAAACGCGCGAGCGAGGCGGCGGCGCCGACCGCACCGAAGGTCGCGCCCGTGCCCTCCGCGCTGCGATGCGTGGCGCGCACCAGATCGGGATCGAGCGCCATGAGCAGGCGGCAGCTCAGATCATAGCCAAGCGTCACCGCCGCGATCAGCTCGGCGCCTGACCGGTCCTCCGCCTCGGCAAAGGCCAATGCCGCAGGCACCACCGCGCAGCCGGGATGCGCCTTCGTCACCGGTTCGAAATCGTCGCTCTCGTCGGCATGGGCGGACATGCCATTGGCGAAGGCCGCATTGGTCCGGGTCGTGCGGACGCCGGAGACCAGGACCGTTGCCTCCGGAGTGCCGCCTTCGGCCTTTGCATAAGCGGCGGCGATCTCACCTGCCGGAAGAGTGGCGCCCGAAACGATGGCAGCCAGGGTATCGAGGATACGGTGCTTGGCCGCCTCGACCACGGGGGCAGGCAGGGGCAGATCGCGCGCGGAGACCATGTAGCGCGCCAGACGGCCGGTAAGATCCGGCGAGGCCCCTTCCGCTTCAGCGACGGCAGCGAGACCATGCCGCGGCGCCATTGCCGAAACGCCGGCGGCAACGCCCGCCGCGCCAAGAAGCGTTCGCCGTCCCAGGACCAACCTGTGGTCGCCCATTGCCGTCGTCCCAATATCGTCGCGCATTACAGGCGAACCTCGTCGAGAATGTTGTCGCGACGTGTGTCCTTCATCGTCACCGCAGTCACCAGGGAGACAGCGCAGATGGCGGTCACATACCAATAGAAATAGCTTTCGTGGCCGGCGTCCTTGAAAGCGAGCGCGATGTTTTCCGCTGTGCCGCCGAACAAGGCGTTGCCGATGCCGTAGGCCAGCCCCACGCCAAGCGCGCGGACATGGATCGGAAAAAGTTCGGCTTTGAAGAGGCCGCTGACCGACGTGTAGAAGCTGTTGATGATCATGCCCGCAAGCACCAGGAAGAAGGCGACCAGCGGCGTCCGGGTCTCGGCAAGCGCCAGCAGGATCGGCACCGTCAAAAGCGTCGACAATCCGGCGAAGATCAGCATGTTGTTGCGCCGCCCGATCCTGTCGGACAACAAGCCCATCACCGGCTGAATCAGCATGAACGGGATCAATACGCCGGTCATGATCGTCGTCGACGTCTCTTTGGTCATGCCGACGGTCAGCACCAGATATTTCTGCATGTAAGTGGTGAATGTGTAGAATGCGAGGCTGCCTCCGGCGGTGAGACCGAGCACCGTCATGAAGGCCCTGAGATTATGTCGGAGCAGTTCGGCAAGGCTGCCCGAATTGGCGGGCCTGTCGTCCTCATGTGACGTTTCGTGGATGTGATGGCGGAACAGCAGGATGGCGATTGCGCCCACGGCGCCGAGCATGAAGCAGATGCGCCAGCCATAGGCCTTCATTGCCGTTTCGGAGAGGATTTGCTGCAGGAACAGGATGACCAGCGTCGCCGACAACTGCCCCCCGATCAGCGTCACATATTGGAAGGAGGCCCAGAAGCCACGCCGTCCCTTGCCGACGACCTCGCTCAGATAGGTGGCGACGGTGCCATACTGGCCGCCCGTAGAGAAGCCCTGTATCATTCGTCCCGCCAGCAGCAATGCGGGCGCCGCTGCGCCGACCATTGCATAGGTGGGCAAAAGGGCAATCAGCAGGGAACCGGCACCCATCATCAGGACGGACACCACCATCGCCGCCTGGCGTCCCTTCCGATCGGCAAAGCGACCGAAATACCAGCCGCCGATCGGACGCAGGAAGAAGCCGACGGCGAAGATCCCGCTGGTGGCCATCACCTGCACAAGCGGATCGTTCTTGGGGAAGAATGCGCTCGAGAAATAGAGAGCGGTGAAAGCATAGACGTAGAAGTCGTACCATTCGATGAGATTACCGGCAGAGCCCGCGATGATCGCGCGGAGCCGGGCGCGGTCGGACAGTCGACCGGCCTCCGGCCTGATGGCCGTTTCAGCGTCCAAGATCACGCTCCCCGCCGGCTGACTTCACGGGTGCGGCGCAGCGGAAGTTCGCCGCATCGCTGGAGCTGCCCTGGCCGTTCCACGTCGCCACTTGCGGATATGCACAGATCGGCCGGGTCATGTCGACGGCCTTGGTCTTGGCGTCGATGCGCGAACCAATGAAGCGGTCGGGCGCCTTGCCTCCTTCCACCCAGAGTTCAAGCGCCCGCATCGTGTCATGCTCCGCATCGGCCTCAAGAGGCGCCTGACCGTTCTGCCCAAAGCTCCAGGGCCCGTCGCCGCCGCTGCAATGGCCGAGGCCAGGCACCATGAACAAGCGGTAATAGCCTTGCAGTTCGGCCTCCGCCCCGGCGCGAGTGAGATGCTTGCGCGCCATGAGGTCGGCGACGATTTCGTCGCGGAAATCGATGGCTTCCAGAGCCGGGATATTGGGGTCGTCCCAGCCATGATATTGAATGACCTTGCCTCCCGCCGCCGCGAATTGGGTGAGATCGCGCGCATCGGCGGTCCAGCTCGACGCAAGCGTCTCTCCGCCGACCATCTTTTCCTGAACCGCGCGATAGTCCGCGTCGAAATCGAAGCTCAGATATTTGAGCCCGGTGAGATAATCGGGGTCGTCATAGACTATCGAGCGCATGAAGCTGGCCCATGGCCGATCCGCGCTCACGGGATTCTTCTTGCCGGCGAAATATTTGCTCCACCCCAATTCGCTTCCCGGCGTGAGCCCCGCGAAAATCGATGCGCCGGTGCGGGGGTTGGTCGGACCGCCATAGATCTTGTCGAAAATGGCGACCTGCGCCTCCGTCAGACAGGACGCGGCGTCCTGTCCCGGCTTGCACTGGAGATCGGCGGCGCGGAAAGCGCATTGGCGCGGATCGGTGAGAAACGGATCGCTCGCGACGCCGCCGTCCTTGCCTGCGCATTGCCGAAGAACCTCCCTGTGGACGAGATCCATCTGCGCCGGCTGCAAGGCATTGGCCGGATCGGCGAGCGAAGCAGCCAGGGTGTTCCACATGGCGGCGATTTCCTGGCCGAGATGATCCGGCGTCGCATTGCCGATGACATATCCGTCATAGTCGTCCGGGTAACGCAACAGCTCGTTGAGGCCGGCGATGCCGCCAGCGGAACAGCCCGTGAAATAGGAATGCGCGGGCGCACGGCCGTAATAGAGCTCGACCAGCTGCTTGGCGGCAAGCGTGGAGAGGTGCTTGCCGCGATAGGCATAGTCTATCACCTTGTCCGGGTGGCCGGACGCCCAGGTGGCGTCCGCGGTGAAACCCGGCGGCGTGTTCGTATGCCCGAGATCGGTCGTCATCGTGGCATAGCCGCGGGCGAAACCGGGGAGCATGGCCTTGCGGTTGAGCGCACCGGACAGACCGCCATTCCCCACCGTCTGCAGCTTTCCGTTCCATCTGGCGTTGGCCGGCAGCCAGACTTCGAACTGGATGTGCGAGTCTGCGGTCGGCGCGATGACTCCGGCTACGCGGCAGAAGGGCCCGGCGCCATTGTCCGGGGGCAGCGTCGAGGCGACGGCATTGGGCGAGGCGACGATGCCGCTCTCGGTGATGGTCACGTCCGGCGCACGCAAGGATTTCAGGTCCTCGCAGGACGTTGCAGCAAGGGCATTGCCGCCAAGCAGCATCGAGGCCCCGACGCTCGCGCCGAGAAGAAGCATCCTCGCCCGCATGATGCCCGCTCGCCCCCCGCTCACAGTTTCAGCAATCGCTGGAGGTTGCCGCGCAGGATCAGGTCGCGGTCGGCCTCGGCGAAATTCGCCTGGTCGATGAGGCTATGCGGCTCCTCCATCATCTGAGGGTCCGGGCCGAACATATTGTCGGTGCCCAACACGATCCGATCCGATCCGACCATCTCGGCAAGATAGCGGAGCGAAGGCACCCAATAGGTCAGCGAGTCATAATAGAAGCGCCGCAGATATTCGTGCACCGGCCGTCGGCTGCGATTTTCGAGCCGGCCGCCGACATAGGGAAGCGCGCCGCCCGCGCACCCCATGATGGGAATGAGATCGGGGTATCTGTCGAGCGTGCCGGAGACGATCAGCTTCGACATCGCGACCGCGGTTTCGAGCGAATTGCCGAGCGAATTGGTGAGGCCGGGGAAATGCGCTCTGGGGCCGGTGGCATTCGGCTCGACACCGGACGACGCATCGGCGAGGCGTCGACCCGCGAACCAATTGGCCTCTCCGTCCAGCGGGTGGAAAAAGATCGGCAGGCCAAGGTCGTGAATGCGTGCGAGCACGGGCGCAAAGTCCGCCTCGAAAAGATAATCCTTCCCCGAAAGCGAAGTCGGCAGATTCACGCAGACCATTCCAGCCTTGCCGGCCACGCGATTGAGCTCGACAAGCGCGCCGGCGGGATCGCTGCAGTTGAGCTCGATGCCGGCGGCAAAGCGGGTTGGATGGGCGAGATGCGCCTCGATCGCCGCATCGTTGGTCACGGCCGAGATATGCGCGCCCTGCTCCGGCGTCACCCAGCCCCAGGGCCGGAAGCCGCCCAAGGTGAGAATCTGCGTTTGGACTCCTTTCCTGTCCATCCATTTGATCCGCCTCGCCAGGTCATGGTTCATCGGATCGAGGAAGTCGGGCCGTCCCAGGTCGGCCTTGGCCTTGAGATAGGCGGCCGGGGCCCAATGGGTATGAATGTCGATCGAGACCGGCCTGACCGGACGTTGGGGAACGCTCCACGGATTGGGTTCGGCCGTCGCCGCATAGCTGACGTCCCCAGCGTAGCTCTTCGCGCCTTGGGCGGCACCGGCTTTCCCGCTGACACCCAACAGGCCGCCGCCCGCGATGATCGCACCGCCCTTCAGAAAGTCTCGTCTGTCATTCATGCGCGACCGGCTCCCGACTCTCGATTGATCCGACATGTTTCCTTCATGGGCCGTCGCGGCTTCAGTCCGGAATGTTCGAAGTCGGCCGCATTGTCGATGCGGCCGGCCTCGCAGCTTGTAACCCTCCGGGTGGGGAGGACGATTGCGAAATCATTCTAGAAAGCCATCCTCATCCCCACGGTGAAGTAACGGCCTTCGATGTCGTCGCCTTGCGCATAACCCGCCAGATAATTCGGCTGGGTCGAGCCGCCCGCCAGCCCGACGGGCGGCGGCTTCTTGTCCAGCAGGTTCTGGATGTTCAAGCTCATATTGACTGCATCGCTGATCGTGTAGGTCATCGTGAGGTCGGTATAGGCGACGGCCGGCACCTTCGGGTCAGCATAGACCAGCGTCTCGCTTCCATTCTGCTTCAGCGAATTGCGCCACCGTTCCTGGACGCGCACCCGGAACTGGTCCGTCACGTCATAGTCCACGCTGGCGACGAACTTGAGAGAGGGAATCGGCACCGAACCGGGGAGGCCGTCCGCGGCGCCGGCCACGTGGACGATACCGGTCGGGCCGTTATCGAAGACCAGTCGCGGCTGCCAGTTCACCAGCGCCCGCAGGGCGATCGGTTGTCCTGCCAGGCTGGTCGAATAATTTGCCTCGAAATCGACGCCGTGAGTCTTGATCGACGCGATGTTGAGAGCCTGCGTAAGGAGCTGCGTCGGATAGTTGGCGGGCGTCCGATCATCGAAAGGCAGCGGGCGGACATAGAGCGAACATACCGGTGAGGTGCCTCCGCTTGTTTCGCAGGCCGACTGCGTCGCCGCCTGCAGGGGATCGATCGTGACGATCGCGTCGTTCACCCTGATGTTGTAATAGTCGATCGCCAGGCTGAATCTCGGCAGGAAACCGGGCCGCAGGACCACGCCGGCGGTAAAGGTATCCGCCTTCTCCGGCTTCAGATCCGCATTGCCCTGGGCGACGCGGTTGATGACGCTGGACGTGTTCGTATGCAAGTCCAGATAGTTGCTCGGCGTCAGCGTCGGCGCGGCATAGAGATCGGTCAGGTTGGGCGCCCGGATATCGCGAGATCGCGTCGTGCGCAGGGTGATCGCGTCGTTGACCTTCCAGGTGGCGCCCACCTTCCAGGTCCAGACGCCCCCGCTGGTATTATAATGGGTATATCGTGCCGCGGTATTCAGGTTCAGTGCCTCGACGAACGGTTGATCCGCGAGAATCGGGATGTCCGCTTCCACCGCACCTTCCGTCACCTTCTGGCTGACCGGCGTGCGGATCGCCACGGAGCCGCCCAGATACGGCGCCGTGGTGGCGGTGCAGTTGAACTGGATACCCGTGCAGTCCAGCGTGTCGGTGGGTGTCGCGTTGCTGCTGACGCTGTAGGTCAGCTTGCGCCATTCGCCGTTGAGCGCGACAACCACCGGGCCTGCCGGCAGATCGAAGAGCTCGCCGGTCAAGGTTGCCGATATGTCATCCTGCTTGTAGCGCGCCGTCGATGACGTGACCTGCGTGATATAGTCAATGGCGTCCTGGTTTTCCGACGTCGGCCCGAAAACGTTCAGCGGGATGCATGATCCGTACACACCCGGGTTGACCAGCGCCGCATTGCAGACGGTCTGCCCGCTTGCCGGATCGACCACCGCATTCAAGGCAGCCGCGAGGCGGGCCGAATTCACATTGTGCAGGTTGGTGAGCCGGAGACCGGAATCCGTGTGATAATAATCGGCCGACCATTTGAAGTTGCCGATATCGCCCTCCAGCCCGGCCGCAGCCATCCAATATTCCAGGTTCGCCCGCACGCTGTAATTGGGGGCCACCGTGTCCATCTTGCTGAACTGGAAGGACGGATTGGTGCCCGCGGGGGCCGCCGCCAGCTGCTCCTGAACGATTGCCGCATATTCCGGCTGAAGCGAGGCCAGGAAGGCGTTGTTGTAACCGATATTGACGCGGTTGAGCAGCACGTTCTGAAGCGTGTAGCTCTGCGTGAGGTCGGTGTAAGCCACCTGCGCGTGCGCATGGATGTCGTCGGTCAGGTCGTAGTCGAAGCGACCGAATGCCTGATGAAGGCGTTGCGCGGCGCCCGCCGTCGATCGGGTATAATAGGCGCCGTCTCCTCCGATCTCCACGCCCGACGTGCCCGTCGCGACACCGTGGACGAAGGGCGTGAGCGCCCCGTTCTGCGTGAAGTTCAGCCCGGCGAGCGGGCCCGAGTTTATCAGTCCGCCGAACGACAGGTTCGAGAGCACAGCCCCCTGCGTGAGCTTGTATGGATTGGCCGCAGTGCCGGGGGCGCCGCCACCCGGAACGGAACCCTGCTCGGAATAGATAGGATCGAAAAATGGGCGACCGGAGCGATCGAAGCCGGGAGCATCGCGGAACTCATAGCTGAACTCGATATGTCCGCGATCGCCCACGCGCGCACCCCAGGCGGCCCCCAGGGTCGTCTTTCGATCGTCTCCGTACCGTGAAATGCCGTTCTGCGCGAGAACCTTGAAGCCGGTGAACTTCGTATCGGTGACGAAGTTGACGACACCGCTGATCGCATCCGAGCCATAGACCGCCGAAGCGCCACCCGTGACGACATCCACCCTTTGAAGCAGCATCTGTGGAATGACGTCGATATTGACCGCGCCGGAGGTCGTGGTCCCGAGGCCGGCCTGCGTCGGGCCTACCCGGTGCCCGTCGAACAGAACGAGCGCGCGCAGCGTGCCGATGCCGCGAAGGTTGATCGTGCTGAACCCTCCCGTGTTGACATTGGAGGTCGGGCTCAGCGACCCCAGCAGTCCTGGCAGCGTGTTCAGGCCCGCCGCAATGCTTCCGGGCTGCGAGGCAAGGAGATCTTCGGCCGATACGACCGTCAGCGGCGTGGGGCTGTTATTGCCGTTGGCCACGCGCGATCCGGTGACAATGATGTCCTTCAAAGTCTCGTCATCCAATGCCGCCGGATTTTCAGCCGCAGCAACGGTCGGCTCGGCGCTCTCCAGGGCTGGGTCCTGGGCTTGTTCCTGGGCTTGGGCGTGGCCGGCGAGGCCCGGGGCCATCAGCGCCCAGGCCATCACTCCAGCTGCCAATCGCGAGCGCGCAGCCACACGAGCAAAACTCATCAATTCCTCCCCTATCGTGCTTTGCCGCTCGGTTAGCGGTTGTTGCAGGTGCATTTTGTGTTACGGCCCCGGGCTTGGCCATGGCGAAACGTGAAAAACTATTGGACTTTTCGTTCCGGAAATGACGATTTTTGCAGGTCCGGCAGGATATTCGGCTTGCAGCAACGCTGCAGCATCGGCGACGGGCGCCTTGAGCGGCGGGTTCAGGAGGTGGCCCTGCGGTCAGGTTTCGGGCGTGTCGCGGGACGGCAGGAACAGGACGATCAGGCTTGCGAACAGGCAGCCAAGCGCCATTGCAGGCGCGACCAGGTGCAGGGGCCAGTCCGCCGCAAAAAGCAGTCCGGCGATGATCGGCCCGAGCGCCGCTCCGCCACGGCCGACGCCGATCACCAGGCCGGTGCCGCCTGCCCGCAAACGTGTCGGAAAAGACTGCGCGAAAAGTGCATAGAGGCCGGCAGTCGCAGCATTGGTGAAAAAGCCGGCCGCCGCCGCCGCCAATGACAACGCCGATATCATCGCCAGGTCTTGACCGAAGACGGCAACCGAAACGCTGCCCCCGATCATCGCGCCGGCGACAAGTCGCCGAAGGCTGCAATATTTCGTTAGAAAACTTAGGGAAAATGCTCCGATGGCGCTGCCGACATTTGCCCATACCAATACGGTTCCGGCGATGGCGGGCGCAACACCCATGTCCACGACGACCTTGGGTATCCACTTCATGAAGAAATAGAACGTCATCATGTGCAGGAAATAAGCGAGCGTCAGCATCACCGTGATGCGCGCGAGATCGGATGCGAACAGCTCACCGAGGCCGAACCGTTCTGCCACTTTGGTCGCTTGCGGCAGCGCGGCCAGAGGTGCCCGGCCTTGGCGCGCGAGTATCCGATTGATGCGCGCGAGGGCACCGGCCGGCTGGCGATCGCAGAGGAAGGCGACCGTCTCCGGAACGAGCCATATGACCAGGGGAATGAAAGCTGCGCTGACGATCGCGCCGAACTCGAAAATTGCCTGCCACCGCCCGGTGACTGCCAGCAGCACGGACGCGATACTGCCGCCGATGATGGCGCCGAGCGGGTAGCCGCCGGCCATTATCGCCACTGCGAGATTGCGATTCCGGGCGTTCGAGCATTCGGCCACGATGGCGTTGGTGGCAGCCAGCATCCCGCCGATGCCGAGCCCCGTGTAAAGCCGAAATATGGAAAGGCTGCCGACGCCGGGGGCGATCGAAGCCAAAGCCATGCCGCTCGTCATGATCGCCAGGCAGACAATCGCCGTTGGGCGCCGCCCGATCCGATCGGCCATGGCGCCCAGCAGGAAGGCGCCGATTGCCATTCCCACCAGCTCTATCGCCAGGACGACGCCCAGCGCCGCGCGATCGATGCCCCACTGATCCGCGATGCCGGGAGAGGCGAAGGAAATGGACAGGACGTCGAAGCCGTCGAGCGCATTGAGCGCGGTCGCGACGGCGACGGCGACGATCTGACTGGAATGCATCGGCTCGCGCAGGATGACGGCACGGGGGTCTTCACTCAATTTTCGGTCCTTCGCGAGAAAGCGCGTCAGCGGGTTCAGGGCTTGCCTTCGATATTCTGTCCCACCGAATACAGGGCCCCGGGGGCGTTGCGGCTCGCCTGGAACTGCTCCAGCGTTTCACCGCGCATGGCGGCATAGATCGCGGCATTGGGCAGCCCAAGAACCGCCGCGAGCTTTTCCAGACCGAAAAAGATTGCCCCGCGCTCGATCAGGCCCGCCCAATCCCGTCGGCGGATCAGGTCCTGATCGACCAGGTCGAGGCCGGATGCCGCCAGGCTCATGTCCTCGTTCGCGAGGAATGCGGCACGATGGTCGGGGTCGACCATCTGCTGCAGATAGCGGTTCAGATCGTAGTTCTTCACGCTGAGATCGAGCGTGAATGGCTGGCTGGCCGGCAGTTGCAGCGTGGCGGGATCGAGGTCGCCGGCCGGCTTCAGATCCGTCACGCCCGACCGGTTTTCCAGAAGCAGGGTGGCGATGCCGGTCATCGAAGGAAGATAATAATCGCGCGACAGCAATTCCGGGCGCGCCGCCAGGGCGCCGCGCATTATCAGCCACATGATGACTTCGGAACTCTCCCAGCCGCCGCGCATGGCGAGCTCCGCCTGGCTCATCTGCGCCAGCGTTTCCGGGTCGTCGACCAGAAGGTCCAGGAACTGCTTGTCCCAGACCGGATCGTTGAAGCCCGAGCGCCGGCCATGCACCTGGTGGGAGAGTCCGCCCGTTGCGATGATCGCCACCGAGACATCGCCGGGAAAGCTTTCGATGGCGCGACGCAGGCTTTGCCCCAGCTTCCAGCATCGCCGGGCCGTCGGCACCGGATTCTGCAGGACGCCGACCGCAAGCGGGATCAGCGTGACCGGCCACCCCTCTTCCCAATCGAAGAGCAGGCTCAGCGGAGAGAAACAGCCGTGGTCGAGCGGCCGACGCTGGAAAAAGGACATATCGAATTCGTCCGCCACCAGCCGTTCCGCAACGTGGTGCGCAAGCTCGGTATGGCCGGCAATCGGCGGAAGCGGGCGAGGACCGCCGCCTTCGTCGGCCACCTGGTAGGAGGCGCCGACCCCTAGTGCGAATGCGGAATAGTGGTCGAAGAAGAAGGAGGTCACGTGGTCGTTGTAAATGACGAACGTGACATCGGGCTTCGTTTCGGCAAGCCAGGCCTTGAGAGGAGCATAGGCAGCGAAAATCGGCGCCCAGGCGGGATCCTGCTGCTTCCCCGCATCGAGCGCGAAGCCGATCGTGGGTGTATGGGAAGTTCCGATGCCGCCGATGATGCGTGCCATTGCGAGTTCCGAACTACTAGAGGACCGATTCGGGGAAAAGAGCCTCGGCGCGGCCGGAAAGCCGCCCCAAAGCGCCCGCATGATGGCCCGCGACTCTCCGAGACCGAGGCTGACGCAAAAGCAGTTCCATACCTCTCCCAATGCAAGTCCAGGCGGGACATTCGTTTTCTTTGCCGATTGCCGTCTTTTGTAAGCTGCGCTAATCGGAGGGAATGGCGGAAACTGAAAATCGCATGGATTTTTCGCTCACGCCCCGCGCGCAAATCGGCAGCGTGAGCGCTACCGAAGTCCCGCGCTATATCCTGTACGGCGACGCTTCAGCGCGACCCGACTGGTTCGTGAATGTGGAACCTCTCGATCAGCGCTGTCGCGAGCGGGGCTGGGTGATCGCGCCTCATACGCATCCTCGCTTCATGCAGATCGTCGTCATCGACAGGGGTGGCGGCGAGATGTCGGTGGAAGGCGAAACCGTCGCATTCAGTTCCGCAAGCATTCTCGTCGTGCCGCCTCACAGGATTCACGGTTTTCGCTACACGCATTCGACTGACGGATGGGTGTTGACCATCGAGAATAATTATCTCGCCGACCTGTTGGTGCGGGCGCCGGCGCTGAAAAAGGTGCTGGAAGTTCCGGGCGCCTTCAATGTCGATCCGGTCATCCTGCCCGCCGTAGCGCGTGAAATCGAAGGGCTGGCCAACGAGCTGATGGAGCTTCAGGCGGGCAATGCGATAGGGGCCGAGATCAGGTTGCTGTCGGTCCTGCTGCTGCTATTGCGCAACTGGCCCAAGACCGAAGGCAAACCTCAGGGATTCACGGATAGCCGCTCGGATCTCGTGACCCGCTATAAGGAGCTTGTTGAGCGCTGCTATCGCCACCAGCCGAGCCTTACGGACGTGGCCGATGAATTGGGCGTCAGCATCTCACAGCTGCGCCTGGCCTGTAAGACGATCGTTGGCATTTCTCCGCTGGAAATCATGCACGATCGCATCCTTGCGGAATCGAAGCGGTGCCTGATTTACACGACCATGAGCATCACCGAGATTGCGGATTGGCTCGGATTTACGGACGGCTCCTATTTCTCCCGCTTCTTCTCCAAGGCCACCGGGCAATCGCCGACCAATTATCGTCGCAGGCAGGACTTTAGCGGCGATGCGCTGACATCTCCCGAAACGGCTTCCTGACGGGGCGTTCCGCGCCGAAGAAATCCCAGGCGAAAAATCCATGAAATTTTCAGTTTCCGCCATTCCATCTCCCTAGCCGAGCCTACAAAAGGCGCCAATCGCACGAGTCCTGCGTGTCGCAGCCAGGCCGGGTCGGAATGCTTGCGTGCCACTATCATCGAAGCGCCAGGAACGCCGGAATTTTGGGGACGGGCCGGCCGGTGCGATGCGAATATCGCCAGCCGGCGAACCAGGCACTCGACCGCCTGGCGAACATGATGCCCGGTCTCGGCCCAACCAGTTGACGCTTGCAAGAACATGATGAGATGGAGACGGAAAATGTCCAAGTGGGCGATCGGAACATCATTGGCGGGTCTGCTTGGCATGATGGCGGGCGCCACCGTCGTCTGGTCGCAGATTGCAAGCTCCGGCCCGCCGCCTCCCCAGCTTTATTATCTCAGCGCCGAACAAACGATCCCCGTCAACGGGAAGGGCGGATCGAATATCATGGGCCCCTATGTTCGCGCGAAGAATTGGCCGCGGATCCCGGGCGGCAGAATGATCGATTCCGGGCCGGCGATATATGCAGAGTCTCCGGACCGCATCTATGTCGGCACCCGGGGGACCAGACCGCCATATCCGATGCAGGTGGGCTGGCAAAGACAGACGATCATCCAGTGGTTCAAATCGGTAGCCGGCAATCTCGACGTCCAGCACGATTACATATTGAACGTCTTCGACCGCCAGGGAAATCTGATAGAACATTGGAAACAATATGACGCCGATTTTCCGATCAAGATGGTCCAGCGCTGGCACGTCAATGTCAATGATCCGAGGCGCTACAATTACATCACGGGCTCCGGCCACATCATCATACTTTCGCACGACGGAAAAAGGATCATCAAGGACATCTCTTCATCGGACGTTCCGACCCGATCGAATGAGCGCGTCTTCGAGCCGGAGGGCATCGCCTTTGCGCCGGACGGCGGCTTCTGGGTGGCCTCGCGATGGCGCGTGATAAGATTCTCGAAGGATTTCAAATATATGTCCCAGTTCGGCGAGGAAGGCAGCGCGCCCGACCAGATGCTGGGCATCCATGATCTGATCTATGACAAGGTCGGCCACCGCTTCTATATCTGCGACCAATATGCTCATCGGGTCGTAGTATATGACGACAACGGAAATCTTCTGGATGTCTGGCCGAACATCATATCACCGTCCGCCATCCGCATGACGAAGGATCGCAAATATGTGTGGGTCGGCGATATCTATGCGCCCAGATTCTACAAGTTTGACCTGGAAGGCCACTTGCTTACGTCATTCGGGACTTGGGGAATTCAGGACGGAGCCATCAGCGGGATACATGACTTTGACGTCGATTCGGAGGGAAATCTCTACGTGGCGAATCATGACATCCAGGCATCGGAGAAGTTCATTCCGCTAAAGGATGGCGACCCGGAACAGAAGATAGGACCCCTTCTGCCTCGCTAGGCGGCGTGGACAAATTCCGACTGTAGGAGGGCGTCCGATCAATCTCCGGTGAACCACGCTGTGGTAACGATAAATTGCTCAGCATGTTTTGGAGAGCGAAAGGGCCCGACCATCCTGCCCTCGTGTCTTTCTCTGAATTCCGTTCCGTCCACCCATTCGCTTTCGAGCAAATAGGTTTGTCCGTTATCGAATTCGCGAATTTCTGCGGAGCGTTTTCCGTCCCGGCTGTATAGCGTTGTGGCAACTTGATACATTACTCCGTCGAGTGACTTGTCGCTCGTCCCGCTAAACAGTTTTTTCCACCAGCCCATAGTGACCTCCTGAGGTCACGCACTTTATCGGATAGTCGTGAAATCTCCAGCAGCTGCAAAAAGGGTGGCGGTGCCGACATGATTGACCGAGCGCTGGAAGATTGATTCAAGGCTGCTTTTGGAGGCAGGCTTGAGCAGGGGCGATCTCACAGAAGCGGAATGGCGCGCCCGCCGATGATCGCGGCAAGGCTGGGCTGAATCGCCGGCACAACTTTGCCGGCCATTGGTTCCGCACGGCCATGGCTCCGCCCGACAGGAGCAAACGCCCTAAAAATAGCCGGAATCTTTCCCATTTGATCCAAAACTAATCCGATCCGGGAAAAATTCGCAAAGAAATATCTCCCGATTTCTTGTATATGCCCTCTCTCCGCAACCGATGGATCTCCGATGCTTGAGACGGACATATCCCGGCGAGATGCCGGGGCGGCATGCCCGATCGGCAATCGGGACCGAGGCCGCTCGCAGGGATATTTTTCCCATCACGTCCTCGATTTGCAAGGTTTCGCCGTGTATCGCGGCGAATGCCTGGCGGCATGGCCGGGATGGCGGTCGACCGGACGGGATTGCGGGGGCGACATCCAGTCCGTCGCCGTCGGCCGGCGCATGGCCGTCCGTCCCGTCGCGGTGCCGGGCAAATATCAAGAGCGATAAATGAGGAACAGCCGATCGATGACCTCGCATAGTCCCATGAACTTCACCGTCTCGCCCAACGCCTCGCCGGTCTCGGCGGAGGAGCGCGCGCGCCTGCTGGAAAATCCGGGTT
>Ga0164243_10008366_pt1 | contig 15264 bp, 6 predicted proteins | sample OricompcompostOP_FD_108781 | JGI IMG/M metagenome (GOLD analysis project Ga0164243, IMG submission 108781) | Organic Plus compost microbial communities from Emeryville, California, USA - Original compost - Organic plus compost (OP) | ecosystem: Engineered > Solid waste > Mixed feedstock >... | reverse complement strand
GCTGGCCTCGAGCACCGTTGACGCCACGGGGAGAATCGCGGCTTCGGTTGAGCCTTCTACAACAAGCACGGCCCGGCTCAGAACCGCTTCTGCAAACTGCCGCCGCTGTGTCTTGAAGGTCTTGCTCTTGATGCTTTGCATGTCGATCGGTTTGCCGGAGAGAGCACCTTCCTTTTCCCGCTTCAGCATAACGATCTGCTCCGGTTCGAACTGCTCGATGATGTACGGAGAGTGTGAAGTCACAATCGTCTGACCCATCTCGCGTAGGACGAACCGAACAACGCGCCTTTGCGTGTGCGGCGGAAGTGCGATCTCCGGTTCCTCCATTGCAAAGATGACAGACTGCTTTTGCTTCAATTCGGCAATGAAAGTCAGAAGCGCAAACACGAGCATATTGATTGCGCCCGTGCCCTGACGCTGAAATGGGATCAGATGAGGGTTCTGCTCCGAAGCGACGAAGAACTGGACAACGTCGCGCAGATGCTCGCGCGTCAACTCGGAGGCGAAGAAGCCGGTGGCTTTCCCCTTGGGCGCAAGGTTGACAAACTGTGCCATGCGCGCCTGCACTTCATCCTGAATCTGCTTGAGCTGGCCGATTTCACCGATAGGCGGGGCAAGGTGGCGGAGGCGCTCAAGCGTGTCCTGCCACATCTTGTCCAAACCGGCGCCGCTGATACGCAGAATCGTATCGAGCAGCGAACCCCGCTGTAGACTCAACGCACGGGAACCGGTGCGCAACGTGCGCAGGAACAGAAATCCGCAGAACCGCTTGTGGTCGCGCGTAAATGCACGCAACCCAGCACCGAGCTTGGCAGCCTCGTCGGCGTCTTCTTCGACTGTGCCCGCTGGGTGTGCGAGAAACGTATTTCCAAGGAAATCGTCCTCAGCAGGGTCATACCGACCGATAAACACGACCGGCAAAACCCAGCACGTGCCCGGGGCATCGCCTGCCTTTGGCTCGGCTCCTTCCTCATCGGCAAAGCATCCCTTGGCATCGTCCCATCTTCGCACGTGGTTATGAAATCGGAGCTTGGCTTCCTCGGAGATATCCAGAAGGATTGCTTCAATGCGAATTTCAACGGGCACGCCGTCCTTTCCGAGGTACTGGCTGTTATAGAAGTCGTGCTCATTGACAACCGGCCGGCGGTAAAGCCGCTCGGGCCCAAGCACAAGATCAAGCGCCTCGCACACGGTGGACTTGCCGACGTTGTTTCCACCGACCAGCAGTGTGTTGCCGGGGAAATCGATCGAGCCATTCTGGACGCCCCGGAAATTCTGAATCGTGAGCCTCCGGACCCGCATGGTTCTTTCTCCGCTCCGTCACATGCTATTACGACGCCAGCGATGCTGACCGACAGCGCACACTGGCCTTCAGTCGCTCTCAAACCAGGTGTGAATGGCTGTCCTTGCTATCGTCGATCCAAGCCGGTCCCTACTCTTCCTCGAATCCCTGACTCGCAAACTTCAGCGTACGTGCGTTCTCCGTTACTGTTCTCACGACATTCTCGGGAGCACCGTCCGGAAGCGAAGCAGCGATCTCCAACGTGACGCGTACTTCAGCACCCGGAAGAGTGGCTAAATGAGCGATCACCTCTTCAGCGATGCGCCCAGCGTCGCGGCCGACGCGAGTCGAGTCGAGCACAACGCTTCCGTAGAACCTTCGTGCTACCGGGGCGGCTGCGGCGTTTGGTATTTGGCCTTCGCTGGAGATGGTACCGGGCAGCGGTGAAGCGTACGTTCCACTCGTCGAGGTAGAGTTGGTATCTTGATCCAGCTGTCTCGCAGCGACGTCTGGCTTTACGATCAGTCCGGGTGAGCTCTCATCCAGCGCGATGTTCTGCCCTGCTCGCAAACCACGATAGCGTCCTGCTGATTCGTCGTAGCGATCTGCATACGCGAACGAGTCTTGAATCCACGCGAGCGACGCAACGCCGGCACGAATGGAATCAGTGAGCACCAACGGCGAGGTTAATCGCGGCAGATACAGATACCGCGCGAAGTCATCCACCAATTGCCGAATCGCGACGCTGTCTCCACGCCAAAGCGGTATCTCGTCCAAGTGCTTTCGCAGAACGCTTGGACCCAGCAGCGCGATGAGCAGGTCGTCGCCTTTCATCTTCTTGCTCGCGCGCACGGCGAGCGGATCCGAGCCTGACAGGCGAACTGCATTCCATTCGACATTTCCCTGCGGCCCCTTCTGTTCGGGCACGAGCAACCAGTAGTACGTCTCCGGAATACGAGATGCCGCTACACCATCGGCGACTTTGAGTTGCGTTTCAGCTTGGGTCCTTTGGTGGCGATCGAGATTCAACGCCTCGGCTTCATCGACGATGGATTTCCAGGCAAGAAACTTGCGCACGGCGTCATCGAGATCTTGAAGACGCACTTTGTCGGCCGCGAGAAACGCCAACGTATTCCGATACAACCGTGGACTGTTCCCGCGCGATTCGAGAATGGCCTTCGCAGCTGTCTCGGCTGCATTCCCCGCTTCCTTGCTATAGGGCGCGTCGGCCGACAGCACGACCAATCTCGCTTCCATGTCATCTGGGACGTCCGCACCGGCTTTCGCCATATCATGTATGCGCGCGAAGTCACCCTCGTTGCGCAGATCTGCTCTAACGCGTCGCTCGATCTCATCGGCAATGGCGTCTGCATCGCGCCGTAGTTGTTCCGCTCGATCTTCCGCAAGCTTTGTAACTGTCGGCTGCGTCGAATACCAATATCGTGGTCCGTCTTGATATAGGTATGTGGCAGCGCCGGCGAGGCGGCGCAGAGCATCACCGAAAATGTTTGGCGATTCACCTGGCATGACGCAGCCAAGCCGGATGCGTCGATCCTCGAGCCCTCGATGAGCTGCGCTCGTCAGCGGCGCTGATCCCAAATACACCGTTCGTGCAACGCGGCGACAAGCGTGCAGCTTCCCTAGATTGGGAACTTCCCCATCGATGCGCAACGGCAGAGAGTTCGCACCATCGATGTCCTTCTCGATAATCGGCATCCAAGAATCGGGCAGGTAGCGCGTCAGCTCGAACTGCACGCGAGGATCATCGATGGGAATCATCGAGGGCATGATCAATGGATTGCGGTCGCCTTTCTCCCATAACGAGTGGATGACTGCAGCCATCAATCTCAGCACGCCTCGTGTGCGCTGGAATTTAACGAGTGTCGACCAATCGGTATAGAGACGGTCGAAGACTTCTGGATGAATTGGGTATGCGGCGATCAACCGCTTCTCGTACTCGCTGTCCCCGCACTCCGGCGGAAACTCCGCCTTCTGTGCTCGATACAGGTCGAAGAATTCTCTTGCGATGACATCTCGCTGCTTGAACTGCTCCGCCGAGATAAGCGGTTCGAACAGCCGTCGCCGCACGATCTCGAATCCTTCCTCCGCGCTTGCGGGCCGCCACGACGACTCAACGCGACCGATGACGTTGCGCAAGCGATCCAGTGCTTCGCGCCCGCGGACTCCGCCAACTTCCACGTCATCTGCCTGCGTGTGAGGAGACGCCGCGGTATCGGATGCAGGCAAGCTGATGACCAAGAGGCAGTTCCCCGCGAGCTTGGCCGACTCCGTCAGCGCTTGCGCGAACGAGAACTGGGTTTCGAAACTGCCAGCGGGTAGATCGCTCTGATCGTGCAGCTGACGCGCATAAGCCACCCACTCGTCGATGAGAATTAGGCACGGTCCGTACTCTTTGAAGAGCTCACGCAACACGTCGCCAGGGCTGGTCGCCTTTTCGTCATCCGCAGCAACGCGGGCAAATGCCTTCTTGCCACCGAGCTGCCACGCGAGTTCACCCCAAAGAGTTCGGACCACCGTACCGTCCGGCTTGGTTACTGGATTTCCGGGCGAGATCTTGTTGCCCACCAACACCACTCTCTTGGCCTTCGCGACACTCGTCGCACCGGCGTCCTTCAACACCGCATCGATACCGAGGAGATCTTTCACCGGCGCACCCGAGAACAGGTGATACAGCGCCAGCATCGAGTGCGTCTTGCCACCACCGAAGTTGGTCTGCAATTGCACGACAGGATCGCCCGCCTTAGCTGCGAGGCGCTGCACCGCGCCTACGAGAAGGCGCTTGAGGCTCTCAGTGAGAAATGTGCGGCGAAAGAACTCCACCGGATCGCGGTACTCAGCACCACCTTCCCCGAGGTGCACCTGCCACAGATCGGCTGCGAATTCCGCCTGCTGATACCTGCCACTCGCGACGTCCTTGTGCGGAGTCACGACTTCTCGCCATGGCTTCAAAGTGCCCGTGGCCGGTCCCTCAATCGTAGTTCCCTGCGACTTCCTTTGCTCACTGCGACGTTGCTCGTCGAATTGCACCCGAAGCAGCTCCATCTTCATCTTGTCCAGCTCATCTGCCTGAGGGGCGGAAACCGCAAGAAGCAAGCGATGTGCTGAATCTAGCGCGCGGTAAGCATCGCTAGTGGAGAATGGCTGTTGATGCGCCCAGCGATTTCTCACATCGCGCAGTTCGGAAACGAGGGTGCGCTCGGCCGGTCCTAAGGTTCGACGAAACACGTCATTCCACGATTCCCACATGAGCTTAAGCAGCGCAGCCGCATCCCACGCAGCAATCTTCTTGCCCACGAGCATGCGATCGTCGCCGAGAAACTTTTGAGCTTCGGATTGCGCCTGCACTTTGAAGTAGGTCTGGAACTCGCGCTCGATGTAAGGCGCTAGGCCGGCGCGCAGCAGCTCGGCCGCTTTACCGACGCGTTCGTGATTCGTGATCGCCATGGATTACTCTTCTGCGAACATTTCTGCTTGAGGTATTGCTTCCTTGGATGGACTTCCGTCCTTGGCTAGGCGAACAATCTCTGGCCAACTCTGGACGAGGCCGTTGTACGCAAGCGCCTCGGCGGCGCGCTTCTTCCGTTCGCAGAGTACGTACAACCGATAAGCCAGTTCTCTGGCCGTTTCCGCGTGGCTTCCGAGTGTGCCTACGAGGTTGGCCGCTGCCTGCTCTCCAAAGCTGAGCGCACGGATCAAATGGTGTACGGACTCCCAAGCTGTCAGGCGCGAGTCGCTCGATGGGTCCCAATCTTCTGGTAACTCGTCAGGCTTCAACAACCGCGCCTTGCCGCGCTTCGCCAACAAGATTCCCGCCTCTACCATGCCAGCGACGCTGGTGTTCTTCGACTTGGAGAGCTGTTCGGCGCGGCCGTAGTCTCCCTCGGTGAATCCATGCTCTTCGAACCACGCAAGAGCCCAGCGAGTGTCAGCGTCAAAGTCGCCTTCCTGCTCGCTGAGCGCCTCATCCAACACTTCATTGATGAGCGACAGCGCCTCGCGCACTTTCATCACCTCCCCAGCGGCATCGAGCACCTTGGCATAGCGAGTGAAGACGGCCATTCCGGGCCCAATCGCTGCTTGCGCGAGATCCACCGGTGCAATGTTGCCTCTTTGAAGGTGACTGAGTGCCTCCGGGAGCTCAGATCTCAATGCCGTTAGGAATTCACGACGAGTTGCGATGCCTGCGCTGGAAGAGCGCGGACGGCACACGAGCACGATGCTGGAAGCGAGTGCGTTTGCACCGATTCCTGCCTGACGATTGTCGCCTTCGGTTCTCATGGGCCACGTGCCGCTGATTCCGAAGCCGGCTTGAATCACCGCATCGAGGAATGTTTGCCACCCTGTACTAGCCGTACCTTCGTCAGTCTCGCTCTCTGATTGCTTGAATGCGTAGTAAATAGTCACAGGGAACGCTGGATGGGCCTGAGCCGCCATGCATTTCATGGCTTGCGTCATGCCCCTCAAGAAAAATGACTCCGCGTTTTCCTTGCTTCCATGCCGGTAGGGGCTAGCAACCAACTCTTCCGTCTTTGGCACCCCAACGGTCGCGAACAACTCCGGAAAGGCGGCGCGTAGCGAACGTCGCAACCACACGTAGAAGAAGTCAGAGAGGTCCGCATAGCCGATGTTGTCGTAATATGGAGGATCCGTGCTTATCACACTGAAGGTTCCAGCATTCGCCAGTTGTTTCGCTGCGTCTGTCTGTGATGCTGTGCCTGCTCGTGTCGTGTGGAGGGCACTGTTAATTACGGAGATCACGACATTGACGCACGAGGCAAAGCCTGCGCTCGAGTCACCAAACGGTGACCCTTCAGCAAAATCCCAGGTCATGGGTAGTGCTTGCTTGGCAAGAGTGGATCGCAACGCACTATCCTTTGGACGCCACGTGGCGATTGAGGAGCAATAGTCCACCGCTCGATCAACTGCCATTGCCAAATAGATCCCAACAGCTTCAGCGTACGCAACCGCGCCGGTACCGCCGTCTCGCAAGGGCGTTATATCGTTGGAGATGCCCGCAAGCTGCGCGTCGCTCCGGATGCGCGTCATTGCCTCGCCAACCAGATCAGAAAAAGTTGTGAGCGCGATGAGCTGCCTTGACGTAAACAGGTCACCAAATTTCGTCAGGCCGTACTCCACGACGTTCGTCCGGCCAGGCCAATGGCAGATCTCAACGTCCGGTTTCCAATGCGACTTTGCCTGTAGCGCTATAGTTTCGTGCTCTTGCATGGGTGGAAGGTAGACTCGCCCGCGTTTGCCCTCGGCGACAATTGCCATTAGACGAGCGCCCATGCGACCCGCTTTGCTCTCAGCGCGCAGGTACTCGAATGGCATTGGCGTGCCTGACATCAAGCACAGGAAGGTACTGTGGCTGCCGCCTGCCTTCGTGCCACGCCTCGCCGCGTCTGCATCCTTGGGCTTTCCTACCTTGACTTCAAATCGATAGCTTTTGCCTTCAATCACCGGCTCGATATAAGCCTCCTTACCCGGCTTTGTCGAAAGCATGAACGTCGCAGCCAGCGGCACGTCTACGCCGGCGAATGCCGGATTTGGACTCTTCACGGTCCTCGTCCATATCCAGGCGATGACGGTCAGCTCTTCTCCAACGTACGATTTCAGATCCTTTCGACTCTCCGCCATCTCCGCAGTGACTCGAATGTTTGGATACAGATGACCAATGCGATTGAACGCTTCATCACAAATCCATTTGCCGTAGTACCGGATATCGGCGGCAAGCCCCGTTGCGCCTCTCCACGTCCCAGTGTTCGTATGATCGGCGCGTGATTCTGGATTTATAGGCGGACAAGAAAGGAACTTTGGAGGAATCTCTATCGTCGCCTTGTTTATCAATACAGCGACGGGATTAAGATCGCTCGCATGAGATTCGAGACCGAGCCGCTGCGCCTCAAGCGGCAGTGCACCACTCCCGGCGAACGGATCGTGAAAACATGGAAGTTTCGTACGATCGAACAACGTTTTGGCGTGCGGATGATCCGCATGCTCCGCACAAGCACGGCGCCAGCTCTGCCAAATCTCAGCGCGCGCAGCCTCCATCACCTTCTCGTTGTTCGTATTCTCCCAGCGCACTAAGTTTTCGATGATCCTGAATAGGCGTTGCCGCTCGTTCTCCTGCGCCTTCGCTGTTGGAAAGAGATCGGGATTCGACGACGGATCATCGACCATCTGCGCAAACACTACCGCACGAGCTGCCGCCAACGGCCGTTGGGCCCACCATTTGTGTAGCGTTGTTGGATAACCTTTCGGCGCTTTCCTTTTCCTGCGCGAACCTTCATCGTTGATCGCTTCCAGCGGTAACGCAACTTCAATCAGCTTCTTCTTTAACTTCACTTGTTAAGACTCTTAGTGCGGCGGCATCGCGTGCGCGAGCAACTGCGAAAACGGGAAGTTCACGGTGGCACCAGCAAACTCTGACGTTATGCCTTTCTCGTGGAACGGTCGGCGAACGTAGTGAACCGAATACGTATCGCGATCGGCGAATTCGACGATCGCCAGGATGAAATCATCCGGCTTATTGAATGAGGTTAGGATCTCATTCTTCGTCACGGTAATCGTGTCGGCGCCGGAGATACGACCCTTGACCTCGAGAAAGCGCAAACGACCGGTTCCCGGAACACGGCTCTCAATGTCGTAGCCCAGTTTTTCGAATTCGCGATCGATCGGATCGAAGCCAAGCCGCTTCTCGACGTCCATCACAATGGCTCGCGCTTTCGCTGCAGCGGCCTGCGTATTAACAGCGCGAGCGATTGCGTCCGGGGAGAGCGTCCTACCCTGCGCCAGAGCAAGCAATCCCATTGGTACAACAAGCAGCCCGCCGAGTACGACCGGTGGCATTGGTGACAATTCGCGCTCCAGCCTGAGCTCTGCAAGACGCTTCTCAAGGCGTGCCTGCAATGCATCTGCGCGCTTGCGAGCTTCACCCGAGTTCACGCGTGCATTGGTCTTGCCCGCCTGCTCCTGATCCTTCAGTTGCTCTGATCGATGATCCCAGTAGTTGATCTCCTTCATCAGCCGGTCCTTGACCGCCGCCTCCGTCTTATCGATCAGCGTAATTCTTCTAGAGCGAACCTCTTGCATATGCTCGGGCACAATGTTCGTGATCGCATGCGCAATCGCCTTCTTTTCCAGACCACCGTCAATCCACTTGCACTCCTGGCGACCGAGGATCCCGGCGATATCCGGCTCATCTGCGGCGAGCGGTCGATAGTCCAGGTAGGGTGCATAATGCAAATGGCGCGTCGCGCCATTTGAGGACACCTCGACGTAGTGCATGCATTTCGAGACAACTCGACGCTCGCCAGACTTGGCAGTGCCTGCGTCCTGAATGCTGTGCTCGAGGAAGAACAGCACGCGCGGCGCTGTGCCGAAGTCCCTTTCATCAACCAGTACAGCTCCGCGCCGAAGGAGGTCGCGGTGCCTCTCTAATGTCAGGTCCAACGTGGCGTCGAGTAACGGATGGCCTGGGCAAACAAACGCTGCTAGCGGCTGGCCATGAACAGCAACCAACGGCTTCTCAAACGCAATCCGCTCGTATCGAGGCTGTACGGGATCTCTCAACCCGATGAGGCGGTCGCGATTGCGTACGGAAGCGGGAACATTGAGAACCTCGTAGCGATGCGCCTCACGCTGACGAATCGTTCCGCCCAGTCGCTGAAAGGCTTCGAGAAAAAAGGACTCGATGTAATGTGGCTGCAAGCGGCGCGCTTCTGCGCGCTCCATTTCTTCGCGAATCTTGAATACGCGGCTGGCATCCATCGAATCGTGCGCGAGCGCTCGCTCTTCAAGAAGCTCTTGCATGTGTGAGTGGTCAAACGCGTGCTCTACCACTTGCGTAAGCCGCGCTCGAACCTCGGCTCGCTCGCCGTACCGAATCGCTTCGATCAGCAAGTCCTTGAGCGGTTGTCCATCGAAGACAAGCTTGCCGAGTACATCGAATACTTGACCGCCGAGTGCATTGCGCGCTTCTTCCAGCTTCTCGAGCAAGCGCCGATAAACGTCGCCCTCGCGTGTATCGTCGGCCACGAGATTCCAAAGATGGCAAACCTCGGTTTGGCCGATTCGGTGGATGCGTCCGAAGCGCTGTTCGAGTCGATTCGGATTCCATGGCAAGTCGTAGTTCACCATCAAATGAGCACGCTGCAGGTTGATGCCTTCGCCGGCAGCATCTGTTGCGATCAGAACCTGCACTTCGGGATCGACCTTGAACGCTTCTTGGGCCTTGAGGCGATCTTCCCGCCCCACAGAACCGTGGATAACCACCACGGCATTCTGGCGGCCGAGCCGCTGTGCGATCTGCCGATGCAGATAGTTCAGCGTGTCGCGGTGCTCCGTGAAGATCACGAGCTTTTGCCGGGGCGAAGATTTTGGCGGCGCGATGGGTCCGGCCCCGTAAGGTAGCCTGTCTTCCGCAACACGATCCGCGACAGGTTCATGAGCAAAGATCCTGTCGAGCAATCCCGCCAGCTCGCGCCACTTCCGATCCTCCCCGCTGTTACGAACACGTAGCGCTAGTGACTCCAGACTCCTCAGCGAAAGAATTTCGGTCGCGAGTTCGGCAATCGTGCGCGCGGCCGTTGCCTGGTCGAGTACTTCTTCTTCAGCAGCCGCAATCTCGTCTTCAGGCGCTTCCTCCAGATCCTCGATGTCGTCCTCGTCCAATGTATGCGCAGTCAGAGTTGCGGCGGCGATCTGACCTGAGCGCTGCAACAACTCCAGCTCTCGTTGACGAGATTCGAGTCGCTCTCGGCGGCGGCGCAATGACTGATAGATGGCCTCGGGAGATGACGCCAATCGGCGCTGCAAAATCGTGAGCGCAAACCCGACTGTTCCCGCGCGCTTGTCGTTCTCCAACGCGTCGGCACGATTGAACTCCTGACGAACATAGTCGGAGACTTCGCGATAAAGCTGCTGCTCGAGGGCAGACAGCTTGTACGGAACAGTGTAAGCAATACGCTCTGGGAAGAGACGCGTGCCGTCGAATTTGAGAAGACTCTCCTTGGTTAGGCGCCGCATCATGTCAGACACGTCGGCCACGTGGACCCCATCGCGGAATCGGCCCTCGAACCGGTCGCCGTCGATGAGTGCCATGAACAACTGGAAGTCTTCTTCCTTGCCGTTGTGTGGCGTCGCACTCATCAGCAAGAAGTGGCGAGCGATTGATGATAGAAGCTGACCGAGCTTGTAGCGTTTGGTGTACTTCACTTCGCCGCCAAAGAACGTGGCGGACATCTTGTGCGCTTCGTCGCAAACGATCAGATCCCATTCACAATCCGGCGCCGAGAGTTTCGCCTGCACGTCCTCGTTGCGCGCCAACTTATCGAGACGCGCAATCACGAGGTTCGTCTCCATGAACCAATTACCGGTCCTTGCCGCCTCAAGCTTGTCGTTCGTCAAAATCTCGAAGCCAAGGTTAAAGCGGCGAAACAGCTCGTCCTGCCATTGCTCGGCAAGGCTGCCAGGGCAAACGACCAGACATCGATGCAAGTCACCACGTGCGATCAGTTCCTTGATCAGCAGACCAGCCATAATGGTTTTGCCAGCGCCCGGGTCATCGGCCAGCAAGAATCGGAGCGGCTGGCGGGGCAACATCGACTGGTAGACCGCCGTGATCTGATGCGGCAGCGGCTCAACGTTGGATGTGTGAACCGCGAGAACGGGGTCGAAGAGATGAGCGAGGCGAATCCGGTTGGCCTCGGCAACTACCCGGAAGAGCGCGCCGTCACCATCGAAGCTCCACGGTCGGCCCTGCTCGGCCACTTCCAGCCGGGCTTCCGCATCTCGATACAAGAGGGTGTTGCCCACTCGCCCGTTCGGCTCCTTGTACGTCAGCTCGATAGCGTCCGAGCCAAACCACTGAACAGACACGACTGTGACAAGCGCGTCCGGGACGACCCCGCGAACGGACGCGTTGGGCGTGAGCTGCTCAAGTTTCAGCATCGTTCATTCCCTTCCAGCTGAGCGAATGGCTGCCAGCATCGGCCAGTGAGCCCGGCCGAAGCCATTGCTCACCCAGTCCCTGGGGAGGTTCGTGGCATCCAGCACTTGGGGCCGCTTAGGCAGGGTCCCGCAAGCTGTCAATTTGACCCGCAATATCGTTGTAATTCATTGATCTGGGCCGCAAAGATACGCCGAAAGAGTGGCCGCGTCGACCGGGAAACCGCCTAAAGCCGGAGGGGGCACATGCGGGCTGACGGGGTGACAAATCCATCCTCAACGCGGAGCTTGAGGGTGGGATCATTTATCCGGCCCAAGCTCGACAACCAGCTCTCGCTCTTGAGCTGAAGCGACAGTCGGCTTTTTTGTTGGGATACAAGGCGCAACGATCATGACGGTTACGAGAACCATCCAGTATAGATTCGCACTGGGCGCTGATGGGCGGCTCAAGGACGTCAATGCGGTCACACGGGAGTCCCAGTTGCAGCGGTTCGCATGCATTGCCTGCGGGCAACGTCTCGTCGCTCACCTGAAGGATGATCTGCGTGCGCGACATTTCGCACACTATCGTAAAGGAGAGTGCGCATCGCGCGAGTCCTATCTGCACCGAGCGGCGAAGCTGGCGTTCCTAGAGACGTTTCGAGACCGTAGAGCAGCAGGCAAGCCCTTCACGGTTCGCCTACCGGTCGTGGACTCCTGTAATGCACTGGAGAGGTCGCTAGGAATTCGTTGCGCCTTTGCTCAATTTCGCGAGATCGATCTGACTCAGTGGTTCGACACGGCGCAGCTGGAACAACGCCATGACGGACTTGTGGCCGACATTCTTCTGCTCGGGCAGCGTGTCGCAAGTCCACTCCTTGTCGAAGTCGCGGTCACACATTTCTGTGAAGAGGCCAAGATCGCCACTGGGCACCGCATCCTGGAGCTGCGGATCGAGTCTGATGAGCAGATTGCTGAATTGCGGAATGCCATGATTACCGTAGGGACCAGCGATGACCATAGAGCGCATAACTTCCGTACCAAGGTCCTTTGCAAGGCGTTCTGTGCGGGAGATTGCCCAAGGAAGGTGGGCGTAATGGTGGTCCACAATACCGGTCGCCTGCGGCTCTTCTCGACGACAGCAGGTAAAGCACTCTCGTTCAAGCCGCGAACAGCGGTGTGGCAAAAGGTGCTGGTGAACTTCGAGGAGGCGCCGCCCACAGCAGACGTCGAGCAGCTGGAGTACGTGGGTACGGATCTACCGCCAGGCAACTCGCTCTTCCAGCGAGCGGCAATCGCGGCGATCGCCGACGGCGTAACTGTAAAGAGCTGCGAAGTCTGCCGTCGTCAGGGTAGCCCGTCGATCTTTGGTCACGTTTGGTGCTTCCAGTACCGGCAGGATGTTCATCCGAGCCGGGCAGCCGACTGCGAACACTTTCGAAGCGTTCGCTCCGTGCGGGAGCTCGGCGGCCTGTTGAGGCGAAACTCGCAATGGAGCCAGCGACGGTCCCGCTACAGATAGCGATCGACCTGAATCGCGCTATGGGACAACTTGATGACTGCTGTGCATTTCAGAGGCCGCGTTGTTTGTTGCGGAAGAGTTGGCCAGCTGCGGAGTGGTCACAGGCACGCCAACGGGGCAAAGCCGATTATGTAAGACTTTGATGCGCTTCGCAGAAAACCCCTACGGGGCGGATTAGCTTTCCACTCACTGAGGTCGTAGAACGGGGCTGCATGGGAGGCCGCTGTGGCGCGCGGCTATTGCATGCGCAACAGTCTAGCAACGACAGTGGAGCCGACATCGAAGGCACATTGAAAAGCGGCAGCGCTCAATCGAGCAGAGCATCCGCGCCGGTCACACGGATCACGATGCATAGCGACGATGGTGATCGATCGTCGAGAACTTTGAAAGGGCCAAGGCAAGCGCGCACGATTCTCGTGGCCGTCTGCCGCCGAGTAGCTTCACACTGTTGGAGATAGCGATGGCGCTTATCAAGTGCAAGGAATGTGGGAAAGAACACAGTACAGACGCGAAGGCGTGCCCGAATTGCGGCAAACGGCGCACCTCTGGATTCACGAAGGCGGTGGCATGGTTCTTCGCCTTCGTCGGCGTGATGACAATCTGGGGAATGATTCAAGGGCAGCAAACGTCAGAGGAGTCGGCACGTGCCGAGACGCAGCGCCGCGCCGCGATGTCTCCCGAGCAGCGGGCGGCCGAGGATGCCGCAAAAGCAAAGGAGGAGCGATTCAGTGCCGCCCGCGGCGCCTGTCTCATTGTGCTAAAGCGCAGCCTAAACGATCCGGACAGCGCGAAGTTGGAGGCGACATCGCGCTGGTTTGTCGAGGACCGCCCAGACGGAACAGTGCTCGTACAGCCCTCCGGTCGGGCAAAGAATGCCTTCGGCGCCTACATCAATGGCGTTTGGAACTGTGTCGCCAAGCCCGAGGGCGGGAACGTGCGCATCGTCTCGCTGGACCAGATTCGCCCGTGAGGGGCCACCAGACGTAGTAGCGCAAACAACATCAACTCATTCGTCGTGCGGCTTCATTCTTGGGAGGTTCAATGAGACTTCGCGTGGCGGTTCTCGCCGGTGTAATGCTTTCTGCAAGCATTTCTTTGGCGCTCGCCTACGATGCGGCGGGCCGCGAGGAGTTTGTGTTCGCCGAAAAATCGGAGTCGCTGCAGAAGTTCGGCTATGACCACTTCTGCCCCGATACCAAGACCTTCGCATGTCGCATTCGACTTCCATACGAAAAGTATGTCGGTACGAAGGGGTACTTCGTGTCGAGCACGCCGACGCATTCGGATGTCTTTGGCTACGAGTTCTATCCGGTCGTGCTGGAGTCTGGCGAAGAGTATTTCTACGTGAGCCGGAAGAAAGACGGCAAGTACGGATCGATGTCGCCGATTATCTCGTTGGCCGAGCACCAAGAACTGAAATCGTTCACGCCAGAGCCGCTCGTCGCTGGCTCTTCGCTCATGGTGAACAAGGTCAAGCAGAGCTACGGAGTACGAACATTCACGTTGAGCAACGGGAAAACGGTCAGTGACGCAAAGCTGAAAAACATCAGGGCACTGGTTGCACGATTTGGCGGCAAGTCCTCCCTTGGAGAGCTGCTGCTGGATGCTGACATAGAGCGAGATGAAATCGAGGATCGATATTTCATCCAACCAACAGGCTCTCTACTCAGGTCGGACGTCAGGATCTACATCGGCGCGAATGCACAAAAGACTTGGCTACGCTTCAAGGTCAAGTACTACGGCGATGACTGGCTATTCGTCAGCAGCTACATAGCCGCTGCCGATGACTACAGGTGGCAGTCCCCGAAAATGAAGTTTGAACGCGATCATTCCTCAGGAAGTGTGTGGGAGTGGGTGGACATTTCCGCGGGCGCCAAAGAAGTCGAAGTGGCAAAAGCGCTATCGTCTGCGCAGAAGGCGACCATTCGATTCCAGGGGAGCCAGTACTACGACGACGTGACGCTGGAGGAAGATCAGAAGCAATCCATCAAGACAATCCTCGGCATCTACAAAGAAATGGGAGGCGCGGTATGAGCCGGAGCACTCCCCGTTTGACGTACGCACCTTTGCTTCTACCTTTCACCTTCGGTCTATCGGCTCACGCTTTCGAACCGACCATGAGCGTGACCGTTGAAACGCCGCTGACGCCCGTGTTCCATGGCGCCACGAATCTTCCCGACGGTGCGAACCTGATGCTCTCGCTGACACGACCGGATGTGCTGTATGCAGCGCAGTCGAAGATGATCGTTAAGAATGGAAAGTTTCAGTCAGAACGACTGAGCTATCGAGGAAAGCCGCTCACTCCGGGCCGCTACAAGATCGAGATTTCGATGGCCGCGGCCGCGTTCAATCCATCTAATGTCCAGGCTGTCATTGGCACTCGCGGGGAGAAGATGACCGGCCAGTGGGTGACCCGCGGGACGATCGACGAGAGAGAGTTCCTGTACACGGCTCTCGTCGATCTCGGCGGGCCGGCCATTACGTCTGCGGACAGGGCAGCAAGATCGGAGCG
>Ga0164243_10008365_pt1 | contig 15268 bp, 14 predicted proteins | sample OricompcompostOP_FD_108781 | JGI IMG/M metagenome (GOLD analysis project Ga0164243, IMG submission 108781) | Organic Plus compost microbial communities from Emeryville, California, USA - Original compost - Organic plus compost (OP) | ecosystem: Engineered > Solid waste > Mixed feedstock >... | reverse complement strand
GAGATCGCGCCGGGTGAGCAGCTCTACCTCTCCGGAATCTATCCCGGCGGCGAGGGCACCGTGCTCGACATCCAGTACAAGACCGGGGACGGAGCATGGGAGGACTTCCCGCTCGACGTCAACGTCGCCAACCAGACCTTCTCGACCTATGTGGAGACCTACCGCACCGGCAAGGTCTCGTGGCGGGTCGTCGACACCGTCAAGGGCGTGCGCTCCAACGAGGTCACGGTCACCTACGGCGGGTGACCGGTCAGGCGATCACGCCGGCGGCGCGAGCCGCCTCGGCGTAGGCGTCGGCCAGCGTGTCAACCGTCGCGTGGGCGTTGAGGCCGCTCGGGTTGGGCACCACCCAGACCTGGCTCGCTCCCCAGTCGTCGGGCTGGCGCCCCGTCTTCGCCCGGGGCTGCCCGAAGGCGCTGCGGTACGCCGTGATCCCGGCGATCGCGACCACGCGCGGGGCGCGCTCCTCCACCAGTCGTCGCAGCCGCGCGCCGCCCGCGACGAGCTCCTCCTTGGTGAGCTCGTCGGCCCGGGCGGTGGCGCGGGCGACGACGTTGGTGATGCCGATGCCGCGGGCCCGCATCCGGTCGCGGTCCGCCTCGGTCATGCCGTCCGAGGGCGAGATCGGGTCGAGGATGATCCCGGCCTTGAGCAGCGCCGGGTAGAAGCGGTTGCCCGGGTGGGCGAAGTGGGTCTGGGTGGCCGCGGTCCACAGGCCGGGGTTGATGCCGACGAAGAGCAGCCGCAGGTCGGGACCGAGCAGGTCGGGCACCTCCCGGTCGCGGAAGCTCTCCAGCTCGGCACGGGTGAAGGACGCCATCGCGGAGCGGTCAGCCGATCCAGTCGAAGGTGTTGGGGTTGGGGCCCATGCGACCGCTCTCACCCTTGTCGAGGCCGGCGATGGCGGTCATGTCGTCGTCGGTGAGCTCGAAGTCGGTGACGGCGAGGTTGGCGCGCATCCGCTCGGTGTTGACGGTCTTGGGGAAGACGATGTCGCCGCGCTGCAGGTGCCAGCGCAGAGCCACCTGGGTCTCGTTGCGGCCGACACGGTCGGCGATCGCCTTGATCACCGGGTCGCCGACGACCTTGCCGCGCGCGATCGGCGACCAGGCCTCGGTGAGCACGCCCCGAGCCGCGTTGGCGGCTCGCACCGCCGTGTTGTCGAAGTAGGGGTGCACCTCCACCTGGTTGACGGCAGGCACGACCCCGGTCTCGTCGACGATCCGCGCCAGGTGGTCCGGCTCGAAGTTCGACACCCCCACCGAGCGGGCCCGGCCGTCGGCGACCAGCTCCGTCATCGCGCGCCAGGTGGAGACGTAGTCGCCGTCGTACTGTGTGGGCACGGGCCAGTGGATGAGGAAGAGGTCGACCTGCTCGAGGCCCAGCGCCTCGAGCGACTCGCCGAACGAGCGGCGTACGTCGTCGGGCCGGTGATAGGCGTTGTTGAGCTTGGTGGTGATGAAGAGCTCCTCGCGCGGGATGCCGGAGGAGCGCAGCGCCTCCCCGACGCCTGCCTCGTTGCCGTACATCTGCGCGGTGTCGATGTGGCGGTAGCCGACCTCGAGCGCCCGGGAGACCACCTCGGCGGTCTCGGCCGGGGCGACCTGGAAGACCCCGAAGCCGAGCTGCGGGATGAGATGGCCGTCGTTCATCGTGAGTGCGGGAACCGTCATGGCTCCACCTTCGCATCCGCGCCGAAACAGCGGCAACGGCGGCTCGTTTCACCGATTCCCCATCGCGACGCGACGCCGAGTGCCAAGATCGGCGGACTCGGATCGAATGGGTCGGTCCGCCACGTCGACTGGAGTCATCGGTGTCACGCCTACGTTTCGCTGTCATCCTCACCTGCCTGGCCGTGGTCCTGGGCCTCGGCGCCGGGCTCTCGTCGGCCTCGGCCGACGAGACCGAGCCCGCGCCGGACCCGATGGCCGGCGCCCCCGAGGTGGGCCGGTGCTACCAGGCGACGCTCAGGCAGGCGGTCGGCGAGTCGCTCGCGCTCGACACGGTCTCGTGCAAGAAGAAGCACACGATGTGGGTCGTGGCCACCAAGCAAGTCTCCGCCTCGCTCCTCGAAGCCGCGGACCCGAAGGAGTTGCGTGCGGTGGTGGGGCGGACCTGTGCGTCGGCGGTGACGAAGGCGCTCGGCAAGCCGAAGTGGGAGGCGCTCTCCGGCTACCGCCAGTTCTGGTTCGTTCCGACCGCTGGCCAACGGGCCGAGGGGGCGCGGTGGATCAGCTGCACGGTCGGGCTGCTCCAGGGCAAGAAGCTCGCCGCGTCGAAGAAGCGCAAGCCGGTCCGGGTCGGCGCCGGCATGCCCGACTCCGTGCGTGCCTGTGCGACGGCGAAGTGGATGACCACGTGCAACGCTGCGCACCGCTTCCGGGCCGTGCACGCGGCGCCGGTGCGACGGATTCCGAACGCGGAGGCGAAGGCGCAGCGTCTCGCCGCGCGCACCTGTGCGGGGAAGGTGCGCACGCCCCGGTTCAGCTGGAACGGCCGGATCACCGGCAAGGCGAACACGATCTTCTTGGTCTGCTACGCCGTCACCCGCCGGTGAGGAGCGCCGGGGAATCAACTCGATGCTCTTGCTGTTGGACTGATCAGAGAAGTTGAGTCGATGTGACTCAACTAATGTGACGAGTCGGCCACCACCGTGGCACACTGGTCACATCGCGCTCCGGAGCCCGCCATCACGGCGCTCCGGAGCGCCGCAGACCAACGCAAGAGCACACGAGTAGGAGATCCCATGGCCCGCGCAGTCGGCATCGACCTCGGCACCACCAACTCGGTGGTGGCTGTCCTCGAGGGTGGCGAACCCACCGTCATCGCAAACGCAGAGGGCGCTCGCACCACCCCGTCGGTGGTCGCGTTCGCCAAGTCCGGCGAGGTCCTCGTCGGCGAGGTGGCCAAGCGTCAGGCCGTCACCAACGTCGACCGCACCATCCGCTCGGTCAAGCGCCACATGGGCACCGACTGGAAGACCCAGGTCGACGACAAGTCCTTCACCCCCCAGCAGATCAGCGCCTTCGTGCTGCAGAAGCTGAAGCGCGACGCCGAGGCCTACCTCGGTGAGACCGTCACCGACGCGGTGATCACCGTGCCGGCGTACTTCTCCGACGCGCAGCGCCAGGCCACCAAGGAGGCCGGTGAGATCGCCGGCCTCAACGTCCAGCGCATCGTCAACGAGCCGACCGCCGCGGCGCTGGCCTACGGCCTCGACAAGGGCGACGACCAGACCATCCTGGTGTTCGACCTCGGTGGCGGCACGTTCGACGTCTCGCTGCTGGAGATCGGTGAGGGCGTCGTCGAGGTGAAGGCCACCTCCGGTGACAACCACCTCGGTGGCGACGACTGGGACAACCGGATCGTCGACTGGATGGTCGACAAGTTCAAGGCCGGCAACGGCGTCGATCTCTCCGGCGACAAGATCGCCAAGCAGCGCCTGCAGGAGGCCGCGGAGAAGGCGAAGATCGAGCTGTCGAGCTCCAGTGAGACCACGATCCACCTGCCCTACATCACCCACGGCGAGAACGGCCCGCTGCACTTCGAGGAGCGGCTCAGCCGCTCGGAGTTCCAGCGGCTCACGGCCGACCTGCTCGAGCGGACCAAGGCGCCCTTCCAGGCGGTGCTGAAGGACGGCGGCGTGCCGGTCTCCGGCATCGACCACGTGGTGCTCGTCGGCGGCTCCACCCGGATGCCCGCCGTCTCCGACCTGGTCAAGGAGCTGTTGGGCGGCAAGGAGCCCAACAAGGGCGTCAACCCCGATGAGGTGGTGGCCCTCGGCGCCGCGCTGCAGGCCGGCGTGCTCAAGGGCGAGGTCAAGGACGTGCTGCTCCTCGACGTCACGCCGCTGAGCCTGGGCATCGAGACCAAGGGCGGTGTCATGACCACCCTGATCGAGCGCAACACCACCATCCCGACCAAGCGCTCGGAGATCTTCACCACCGCCGACGACAACCAGCCGTCGGTGGAGATCAAGGTCGCGCAGGGAGAGCGCCAGATGTGGGCGCAGAACCAGCCGCTCGGCAACTTCGAGCTGACCGGCCTCCCGCCGGCACCCCGTGGTGTGCCGAAGATCGAGGTCACCTTCGACATCGACGCCAACGGCATCGTCCACGTCTCCGCGAAGGACCACGCCTCGGGTCGTGAGCAGTCCATGACCATCTCCGGCGGCTCCGCCCTGAGCAAGGACGAGATCGACCGGATGGTCAAGGAGGCCGAGCAGTACGCCGCCGAGGACGCCGAGCGCCGCAAGGCCGTCGACGCCCGCAACCAGGCCGACAGCCTCGTCTACACCACCGAGAAGTTCCTCGCCGACAACGGCGACAAGATCCCCGACGACGTGAAGACCGAGGTGCAGGCCGACGTCGACGCGCTGAAGGCGACCCTCGACAACGCCGAGGCGAGCGCCGAGGAGCTCGAGGCGGGCATCACCAAGCTGGGCGAGTCCAGCCAGAAGATGGGCGCCGCGATGTACGCCGCCGCCGAGGCCGACCAGGCCGCCGCGGGCGGCACCACCGGCAGCACCGGCGAGGCCGACGACGACGTGGTCGACGCGGAGATCGTCGACGACGCCAACGAGGGTGACAACAAGTGACCCAGTCTCACGAGCAGGAGTCGGTCGACGAGACGGCTCCGCAGCCCGGGGAGGAGGTCGCCGTGGACTCCGAGTCGACTGAGGAGGTCCCGACCGCCGAGCCGGCCGAGGAGGACGTGGCCGAGGAGCCGGATCCCCTCGCCGAGGCACAGGCCGAGCTGGCCGAGCGGACCGCCGACCTTCAGCGGCTGCAGGCGGAGTTCCTCAACTACAAGCGCCGGGTCGAGCGTGATCGGGAGCTGCTCAAGGAGAACGCCACGTTCTCCGCGCTCTCCCCGATCACCGAGGTGCTCGACACCATCGACCGGGCGCGCGAGCACGGCGAGCTCGAAGACGGCCTGCGGGCCGTCGCCGAGCAGCTCGAAGGGGTGGTCGCCCGCCAGGGCCTGGTCCGGTACGGCGCACCCGGCGACGCGTTCGACCCCAACCTCCACGACGCCCTCTCCCATGTGGGGGAGGACCCGGAGGTCGAGGTGACCACCTGCAAGGTGATCGTGAAGTCCGGCTACCGGATCGGCGAGCGGGTGGTCCGAGCCGCCCAGGTGCTGGTCGTCGATCCTGCCGGCCCGGCCGCGGCCGACCAGGAGGCGGCGACGCCCGACCAGGGCTGACCGCCGTAGCGACACGACAGGAAACGACGAGGGAAGGGAGGTGCGCGCATGACGACCGGGAAGGCCGACTGGGCGGGCAAGGACTACTACGCCGAGCTCGGCGTCTCCAAGGACGCGAGCGCCGAGGAGATCAAGAAGGCATACCGGAAGCTGGCGCGCGCCAACCACCCCGACTCCAATCCCGGGGACACCGCCAAGCACGACAAGTTCAAGGCGGTGGCCGAGGCCTACGACGTCATCGGCGATGCGGAGAAGCGCAAGCAGTACGACGAGATCCGCAGCATGCCCATGGGTGGCTTCGGTGGCGGGGCAGGCGGCTTCGACCTGAACGACCTGCTCCGCGACCGGGCCGGAGGCGGCGGTGGGCTCGGCGACATGTTCGGCGACCTCTTCGGTGGCGGCCGGCCGCGCGCCCGGCGCGCCCGCAAGGGAGCCGACGTCGAGACCAACGCCACGATCAGCTTCACCGATGCACTGGACGGTGTCACCATCAGCCTGCGGCTGACCAGTGACTCGCCCTGCGCGACCTGTGGTGGCAGCGGCGGCAAGCCCGGCACCAAGCCGCACATCTGCCCCCAGTGTGAGGGCTCGGGCATGGTCACCGGCTCCGTCGGCGGTGCCTTCACCCTCAACGAGACCTGCCCGGCCTGCGGTGGCCGACAGCTGGTCTACGACGAGCCGTGCCCCACCTGCCTCGGCTCCGGGCGCGGCCAGTCGGCCCGCACGATCCAGGCGCGCATCCCTGCTGGCGTCAAGGACGGCCAGCGCATCCGGTTGCGCGGCAAGGGCGGACCGGGCGAGAACGGCGGCCCGGCCGGCGATCTCTACGTCACCGTGAAGGTGACCCCCCACCGGCTCTTCGCGCGCAAGGGCGACAACCTGACCGTCGACGTACCGGTCGGCTTCGACGAGGTCGCGCTGGGCGCGGAGATCAAGGTGCCCACGCTGGGCGGAGCGCCGGTCACGCTCAAGATCCCGGCCGGCACCCCCAACGGTCGCACGTTCCGGGTGCGCGGCAAGGGGCCGCGGCGCGCCGACGGCACCAACGGCGACCTTCTCGTCTCCGTGCAGGTGCACGTGCCGGCCGTGCTTGACGACGCTGCCCGCGCGGCCGTCGAGGCCTATCGTGAGGCGACGGCCGGGAAGCCGTTGCGCAGCAACCTCTTCGAAGGGGCGTGACCGCGGTGGAGCGCCCGGACCCCGACATCGGCGTCTACGTGATCAGCGTGGCTGCCCAGCTCGCCGGCCTCCATCCGCAGACGCTGCGCACCTACGAGCGGATGGGGCTGATCCTGCCCCAACGCACCGGTGGCGGCGGGCGCCGCTACTCGCATCGCGACATCGAGAAGCTCCGCTCGATCGCCGAGCTGACCGCCAGCGGGATCGGCATCGAGGGCGTGCGGCGCATCGTCGACCTCGAGAACAAGGTGGCCGCCCTCTCCGCACGCAACGAGGAGCTCGTCGCCGAGCTCGAGGCCACCCGAGCAGCTCTCGCCCAGGCCCTCAACACCACCCGAGTGAGCGCGCAGCGCGGCAACAAGCTCCCCGTGCTGCGCGGCCCCGACCCCGGCCAGTCGCTCGTGGTCTGGCGCCGCGGCCGCTGACCTCACAATTCCCCGCCCGGGCGGGGAATTGCCTGCTTGGTGTGCGTAGCAACAGTGACAGAGCATGCAATTCGGTGACACAGTGCCGGCCGTCCGCTCCCGCGAGCCGGCGCTGCAACTCGCGCCGGAGCCGGCCGTCAACGGCGCTTGAGGCCGCTGATCGCGCCGAGCACACCGCCGACGATGAGGGCGATCAGCAGCATCCGCCCGATGAAGAGCATGGCGAACCCGGCCTCGATGGCCAGGTGATGCGGCGCGAACGACATCGCCACCAGGCAGACCAGGGCCGAGGAGGTGATGGCGAGCCAGATTCGCTCGTGCCAGCCGATGGCGTCGTTGAGGCTCCGCCAGGTCAGCGTCATGCCCCGGGGCAGGTAGCCACGCGAGTGGTGGACGAGCCAAACGGCGCCGGCGACCAGGCAGGTGCCGAGCAGCGCTCGCGCCCACCACGGTGCTCCGGCCGCCAAGGCGATCGCCAGGGCGCCGGCCCCCGCCAACACGACGACCAGCGTCCGCATCGCCAGCCGCGTCGTGAGGGTGCGCAGGTTCTGCTGCGGCAGTGTCTCGCCGGGGCGCAGCGCGGCGGCATCGCTGAAGCCGCGCGCGGCCCGGCGGAGCCGGAAGAAGCCCACGTCGAGGGTGGCTAGGTTGTTCATCGCCAGGGCGTGTTGCGGGTTGAGTCGCAACGCCTCCTGGTAGGCGGCCCGCGCCGCCTCCGGCTGCTTGAGCATGTCGAGACAGATGCCCAGGAGGTTGTGGGTGTCGGCGGCGTGCGGGGCGAGCCGTACCGCGTGCTGAGCCGCGAGGAGGGCGTCGCGTACTCGCGGCCGGTCGCCGGCCAGCAGCGCCCGTGCGTGCGCGTAGTGGCTGATCCACCAATGCGGCTCCGTGCGCACCAGGCGTACGGCGGTCGCGCGCGCCTCGTCGACCAGTGCGGCGTCGCCGCGGCGGCCCCGGCTGCGCCCGCTCGCCTCACCCCCGACCAGATCGACCAGGCAGTCGACCAGCGCCAGCTGCAGGTCGGGCGAATCCGGGTGGTGCCCGAGTCCGGCACGCGCGACCTGCGCGCCCTCCTCGTTGCGATCCTGCTGCCGCAGCGATCGAGCGAGCAGCTCCAACCCGGTGCCGGAGCTCGGGTCCTGCCCCAGCGCCGTACGCGCCAGCTGCTCGGCCTCGGCGGCCCGGCCGAGTTCGAGCAGCTGCTCGGCGCGCACCAGCTCCGGGACGTCGTTCATCGACGACCGTGTTTGCGGATGTAGGCGGCGAGCTCGTCGTATTCGCCGGACTCGTTGGCATAGAGCGCCACGTTGCGGGCCGTCTCCAGCCACGGGCCGATCGAGGGGCGTACGTCGCGCATCGCCTGCTGCACGTCGGCCATCGTGATCATCCTGCTCACCCCGGTGCGCACGGAGTCCAGGAGAGCGATCTCCGCCGCGGAGTCGACGAGGTGCGCGAGGTCGGCGCCGCTGAATCCGTCGGTCTTCTTCGCCAGGCCGGCAACGTCGATCCGCTCCACGGGACGGTGCGCGAAGTGGCTGCGCAGGATCGCCTCGCGCGCCGGTCGATCGGGCGGCAGCACCAGGAGGGTGCGGTCGAGGCGTCCCGGGCGACGCAGCGCGGGGTCGACGTCCCACGGGTGGTTGGTCGCGGCCAGCACGAAGAGGCCCTCGTTGTCCGAGGCCACCCCGTCGAGCTCCGTGAGCAGCTGGTTGACCGTCGTGCGCATCCCGGAGTTGCGCGTCAGCGACCGCTTCTGGCCGATCGCGTCGAGCTCGTCGAGGAACAGCACGCACGGCGCGGCGGCCCGTGCCTGGGCGAAGAGCTCGGCGACGTTGCGTTCGCTCTGCCCGATGTACATGTCGAGCACGTCGGCCAGCGAGACGTGGAGGAAGGCGGCGCCGAGCTCACCGGCCACGGCGCGCGCGAGGAACGTCTTGCCACAGCCGGGCGGCCCGTAGAGGAGCAGGCCGCCGCGGAGCGACTTGCCGTAGAGCCGACGCAGCTCCGGGTTGCGCAGCGGCGCGAGGAAGCTGGCCTCGAGCCGCTGCTTGACCTCCACGAGCCCGCCGACGTCCGCCAAGGTCACCTGACTTCGCTCGGTCTCCCACGCCTCGGGCAGCTCTTCGTCGGTCGCGCCGTCGGCGAACATGGGGGGTACGACGTCGCCCAGGTCGGCCTCGAGGCTCGCCCAGTCGACGCCTGCCGGGGGCGGCACCGGCGTGGCGGGCTCGCCGCCCAAGGCCTGGGTTATCAGCTCGCGCGCCCGCGCGGAGTCCGGCTCGTGGGAGAGGACCGCGGCCAGGTGTGGCACCGCCTAGCCGTTGCGCTGTGCCGTGATCAGGAGCTCGGCCAGGTGCAGGCGGAGCGGCAGGTCGTCGGGCGCGGCTTCGACCGCCGCCGAGAGGCTGGTGATGAGCGCGTCGTCCACGGCCGCGAATCTACCGGTCGTGCCCTGCCGGAGTCAGGCGACCGGAGAACCCGCGGCGAACCGCTCGGCGACCTCCTCGGCGCTGATCTGGAAGTCCGCGAGCGCGTACTGGTGGGCCGGGCGTCGGTGCTCGGCCAGGCTCTCCTCGTGTGCGCGAGCCACTGCGCGCCGGGCCTCGTCGGTGAAGGGCAACGAGAAGCCGGCATACAGACGCTCCACGGTGCCGAGTGGGTCTGCCACGAACGAGCGGTAGTCGACGTCGAGAAACTGCTCGGCGGGGTAGCGCTCGCGGGCGGCGTGGAAGCGGCTGTTGCCGCGGGCCCATAGCTCGAGCTGCGACCGGCCGATGGTCGGCCGGTCGAAGGCTCGCGACATGCCGTAGCTGCCCTGCTCGGCGAGGCTGAACGTGGAGGCCATCGACGTCTCCGGGTCGCGGAACGTGCGCACGATCAACGCGTCGGGATAGACCGTCATGATCTCGTCGATCGCGAAGACGTGGCTCGGGTTCTTGAGCACCCAGCGACGATTCGGGTCGTTGAGGCCGATCAGCTGCAGGTTCTTCTTGTGCCGGGCATAGGTGCTCGTCCAGTCCTGCTCGGCCAGCCACGCGGAGTAGCTCGGCAGGTATGCCACGCATTCGAACGAGACGGAGCGGAGGCACTGCTGCAGGAGCCGCCAACACTCCTCGACCTCGGCGGCCCCCAGGAAGTGCACCTTCATCAGGTCGGCATCCTTCGCCAGGGCGGCGCGGTAGAAGGTGTCGCTGCGGACGAAGTCAGGATGGTCGGCCCAGGTCTGGCGGGCAGGACGAGGTTGTGGCGCCTCGGCTAGCCACATCTCCAGGCCCTGGTGGCCCGGGTCGGCGCTGAGGAGGCGGTGCAGCGCGGTGGTGCCGGTGCGGGTCAGGCCGGAGAGGAAGGTGGGTCGTTCGATGGGCACGTCGACGTGCTCGGGGTGGCGCTTGAAGCCTTCCTCGCTGAGCAGCCGGGTCGTGAGGGCGCCGAGGATCATCCGGCGTGCGATGCGTCGACCGTGCTCGGTCAGGTCGGCCTCGTGCTCGAACGAGTGGAGCAGGACGGTCAATCCCTCGCGATAGTCGTCGTCGCCGAAGTCGTCGAGCCCGGTCGCGCGGCGAGCTGCGTCGTGGAGCTCGTCGAGCGTGCCCAGTGCGGGGTGCTGGTGTGACATGGTCGGTTCCTCGTGTCGTGCGGTGTCGGTATGCGGGTGGGTGTCAGTGGTGCGTGTGGCCGCAGTTCACGTCGAGGCACTGTCCGGTGATGGCCCGCGCCAGGTCTGAGGCGAGGAACACGGCGGCGTTGGCGATGTCATCGGGCTCCGGCAGTCGGCGCAGGTCGGTGCCGGCAGCCACCTCGGCGTACACGACGCTCGGATCGACCCCTCGCTGCTTCGCCTGCCACGCGAAGAACCGCTTCACCGACTCCGCCCAGATGTAGCCCGGGGCGACGGAGTTCACCCGGACCCCGCGCGGGCCCAGCTCGATCGAGAGGCTCCGTGCCAGCGCGAGGAGGCCCGACTTCATGACGCGGTAGGCGCCGAAGCCGGGAAGCTGATTGCGCAGCACCATCGAGTTGACCATCACCACCGAGCCCTGGCTGCGCTCCAGCTCCGGAGCCAGCTCGCGCACCAGGTTCAGTGCCGAGAGTACGTTGATCTCGAGTCCCTCGCGGACGTCGTCGAGCGGCGCCTCGAGCACGCCGATCTGCGGCGGCTGCACGTTTGCGTTCTGGATGAGCGTGTCCACCCGGCCGAAGGCGTCCACCGCCTGCTCGGCGAGTGCCGCCACTGCCGCGGGGTCGGCGAGGTCGGTCGGGATGCAGACGGCCTCCCCGCCGGCGGCCCGCACCTCGTCGGCCAGGGTCTCGAGTCGCGAGGCGGTCCGTGCTGCCAGCACGACTCGGGCACCGGCGGCGGCGCTCCGCAGCGCCAACGAGCGGCCCAGGCCCGGACCCGCGCCGGAGATCAGGACCACCTTGTCTTCGAGCATGGCGAAGTCTCTGGTCATGCGCGTGCCTCCCTGCTGATGACGCCGCGTTCGCGCAGCGACGCGACGATCTGGTCGGCCGCCTCGGCCGGGGTGGTTGTCGTGGTGTCGACCCGCACGGTCGGATCGGTCGGGGGCTCGTAGTCGGAGTCGATGCCCGTGAAGTTCGCAAGCTCGCCGCGGCGTGCCTTGGCATAGAGCCCCTTGGGATCGCGCTGCTCGGCGACCTCGAGCGGAGTGTCGACGTACACCTCGGTGAAGCGCGCCTCGCCGACGAGGTCGCGGGCCGCGTCGCGTTCGGCGCGGAAGGGCGAGATGAAGGAGGCGAGCACGATGAGCCCGGCGTCGGCCATGAGGCGGGTCACCTCGGTGGCGCGGCGCAGGTTCTCCACCCGGTCGGCGTCGGTGAAGCCGAGATCGCGGCTCAGCCCGTGGCGCAGGTTGTCGCCGTCGAGGAGGTAGGTGTGGCAGCCGAGGGCGTGAAGCCGACGTTCGACGTCGTTCGCGATCGTCGACTTGCCCGAGCCGGAGAGGCCGGTGAACCAGACGACGTGGGGCTGGTGCCCGTTGAGGCCGGCGCGGGCCTCCGCATCCACCTCGAGTGCCTGCCAGTGGATGTTGTCCGCCCGGCGCAGCGCGTGCATGATCGTGCCGGCGCCGACGGTGGTGCCGGAGATCCGGTCGATCAGGATGAAGCCGCCCATGTCGCGGTTGGCGGTGTAGGGGTCGAACGGCACCGGGCGGTCGAAGCTGATGTTGCACACGCCGATCTCGTTGAGCGCGAGCGTGCTGGTGGCCGTCTTCTCGAGGGTGTTGACGTTGACCTTGTGCTTGGGCCTGGTGATGCGCGCCTGCACGATCATGGTGCCGATCTGGCACAGGTAGGGGCGCTCGGGAAGCATCTCGTCTTCGGCCATCCACACGACGTGCGCCTCGAACTGGTCGGCGAGGCCGGGCATCGCATCGGCCGCAGCCAGTACGTCGCCTCGGCTCACGTCGATCTCGTCGGTGAGGGTGATGGTGACCGACTGGCCGGCGATCGCCTCGGGCAGGTCGCCGTCCATCGTGACGATCCGTGCCACCGTCGACTCGTGGCCGCCTGGAAGCACCCGCAGGCGGTCGCCGGGGCGCACGCGGCCGCCGGCGATCTGTCCGGAGAAGCCTCGGAAGTCGAGGTTCGGTCGGTTCACCCACTGCACCGGCATCCGGAACGGGCCGGCGGCGGCCGCGTCGTCCACCTCCACCGACTCGAGGTGGTCGAGCAGGGTCGGGCCGTCGTACCACGGGGTGTTCGGGCTGGGCTCGGTGAGGTTGTCGCCCAGATAGGCGGAGAGGGGGATGGCGACGAAGTCGCGGATCCCCACCTGCTCGGCGAAGCCCGAGTAGTCGGCGACGATCTCGTCGAAGACGTCCTGGGAGTAGTCGACGAGGTCGAGCTTGTTGACCGCCAGCACCACGTGTCGCACCCCGAGCAGGGAGACGAGGTAGGAGTGGCGTCGGGTCTGGGGCAGCACACCCTTGCGGGCGTCGACCAGGATCACCGCGAGCTGGGTGTTGGAGGCGCCGGTGACCATGTTGCGCGTGTACTGCTCGTGGCCGGGCGTGTCGGCAACCACGAACTTCCGTCGGTCGGTGGTGAAGTAGCGATAGGCGACATCGATGGTGATGCCCTGCTCGCGTTCGGCTGCGAGGCCGTCTACCAGCAGCGCGAAGTCGAGACCCTCGCCCTGCGTGCCGATCCGGCGGGAGTCGGCCTCGAGGGCCGACAGCTGGTCCTCGAAGACCAGTTTCGACTCGTAGAGCAGGCGACCGATCAGGGTCGACTTCCCGTCGTCCACGCTGCCGCAGGTGATGAAGCGCAGCAGGTCCTTCGACTGGTGGGTGTCGAGGTAGCGCTCGATGTCTTCGGCGATCAGGTCTCGGCTCATCAGAAGTAGCCCTCCTGCTTCTTCTTCTCCATGGAGGCGGTGCTGTCGTGGTCGATCACGCGGCCCTGCCGCTCGGAGGTGGTGGTCAGCAACATCTCCTGGATGACCTCGGTCAAGGTCGTCGCGGTCGACTCCACCGCGCCGGTGAGGGGGTAGCAGCCCAGCGTCCGGAAGCGGACGCTCCGCAGTTCGGGCTCTTCGCCCGGGAGCAGTGGCATGCGGTCGTCGTCGACCATGATCAGGGTGCCGTCGCGCTCCACCACCGGGCGCGGTTCGGCGAAGTACAACGGGACGATGGGGATCTCCTCGCGGCGGATGTACTCCCAGACGTCGAGCTCGGTCCAGTTGGACAGGGGGAAGACGCGGAGGCTCTCGCCCGGCGCCTTCCGCACGTTGTAGGCGCGCCACAGCTCGGGGCGTTGCCGCTTGGGGTCCCACCGGTGCTCGGGGGAGCGGATGGAGAAGACGCGCTCCTTGGCTCGGGAGCGCTCCTCGTCACGGCGCCCGCCGCCGAAGGCGGCGTCGAACCCGTGCAGGTCGAGGGCCTGCTTGAGTCCCTCCGTCTTCCAGAGGTCGGTGTGGGTCGCGGAGCCGTGGGTGAAGGGATTGATGCCCTGCGCGACGCACTCCGGGTTGTGGTAGACGATCAGATCCAGGTCGTCGGCCGCGGCGGTAGCGTCGCGCAGCTCGTACATGGCGCGGAACTTCCACGTGGTGTCGACATGAAGCAGCGGGAACGGCAGGCGCGACGGGTAGAAGGCCTTGCGGGCCAGGTGCAGCATCACTGCGCTGTCCTTGCCGACCGAGTAGAGCATCACGGGGTTCTCACTCTGCGCGACGGCCTCGCGCATGATGTGGATGCTCTCGGCTTCCAGCCGGTCGAGATGGGTCAGGGTGGCGGGGCCACTCATGCGGTTTACCTCCAGTGCTTCGGCGCCCGCTCGGGGCGACAGGTCGGCAGCCCGACGGACGCCGGCTCGCCTGCGGGAGGACCGTAACCCAAGAATGAACATTGTTCAATCTAAGAACGAACAATGTTCATTCTGGCTGTCAGGGGTGGTGCCGGTGAGTTTCGCGACCGGTGCCGCCCGCGCCTCGGTCGCGCGATGAGCCGAGTACGGTGACGCCCGTGAGTGAAACGAACCGGCGGTCGGTCTACGGCGACGCTGAGGCTCGTCGGCGCGGCACGCTGGACGCGGCTGCCGCCCTGCTCGATGAGGGCGGGTATGGCGCCCTGACGATCAGGGCCGTCGCCGAGCGGGCAGGCACGAGCACCGGGCTCATCTACAAGTACTTCGCCGACAAGCACGACATCTTCGTGGCGCTGCTCAACGAAAGTCAGGTCGAGTCCGCCCAGTTCATCGCGCAGTTGCCGCGTGTCGACGGTGTTGCGCCTCTGCTCGAGGCGGTGATCCCGGAGTCGGCGCGGCAGTGGTCGCGGGTCGGGCGCATGACGGCGGTGTGGCGGGAGGCCGTCGGCAGCCAGCAGATCGAGCGTGCTTCGGTGCGCGAGCTGCTGGCTACCGCGGAGCAGTACAATGCCGAACTGGAACGCGCCGTCGTGGAGGCCGCCGACGTCGAGGGCCGCGAGCTGGTCGCGGGGCCGGCCATGATTCCCTTCGTCCTCTCGGGGCTGCGCGGCGTCTCCGACACCCTGGTCAACAACTGGGCCCGCCATCTCGACAGTGCGGAGCTCATCTCGTTCACGGCGCGAGCCATCACGCGGGGGATCACCGCGTAACGTTCGTCACCTCACGGGTCACCCCGTGAAACGCTGTTCGGACACCCGGTTACTTGGATAGCCTCCCGGCAGCGGGGGAGGGGTCCAAGGCGTCGGCAGCGGCGTCCCGCATCGAGGTGGTGAGTACGACGTACGACCGGATCGTCGACTGGTTGTCCGGCGTCGACTGGTTCCTCCAGGACATCCACGGCACCTGGGAGTGGGTGGCGATCCTCACGATCCCGCTCTTCACCGGGGTGATCGGCTGGTTGATCAACTGGACCGGCCTGATCATGCTCTTCTATCCGATCAACTTCCACGGGTTCCGGGTGCCCGGCATGGCCGAGCTCGCCCGGCTGGTGCCGCGGAAGCTGCAGG
>Ga0164243_10008364_pt1 | contig 15269 bp, 17 predicted proteins | sample OricompcompostOP_FD_108781 | JGI IMG/M metagenome (GOLD analysis project Ga0164243, IMG submission 108781) | Organic Plus compost microbial communities from Emeryville, California, USA - Original compost - Organic plus compost (OP) | ecosystem: Engineered > Solid waste > Mixed feedstock >... | reverse complement strand
TCGGCGCCGACCATGACATCGGGCACGGGTTCGAGCCAGGGCACCTCGGTGCGCTCGACGAGGGTCTCCTCGGGCGTGGAGCTGGGGCCGCCGAGGCCGGTGGGCATCGGGCGGCGGCCGCGGCTCTCCAGGGCCGTGAGGCAGGCGGTGGTGGCGATCTTGTGCAGCCAGGTGCGCAGCGAGGATCGGCCTTCGAACCGGTCGTAGGCCTTCCAGGCGCGCAGGTAGGTCTCCTGCACGAGGTCCTCGGCGTCGTGCACCGAACCGAGCATGCGGTAGCAGTGCGCGAGCAGCTCGCGTCTGAACGGGTCGGCCTGCCGGAGGAAATCCTCTCCGGCGGCGGGTCTCTCGGTCATCGTCATAGTCATAAGCATCTCCCTGGGCCTCGCTGGAAGTACAGACCGGACATGCTTGGCAAAGTCATCGGTCGGCGAGCGGTGAATTCTCCGACGGGGCGCGGTCAATCCCGGCGACACCGTTTCCCCTCCTGGAAGGAAGATCGAGATGACCACGACCACCGCTACCCCGAGCCGCGCCCGCACCATCACGCTGTGGACGACGCAGATCGTCATCGGCCTGTTCATGGTGGTCGCGGCCGCGATCCCGAAGCTCGCCGGCGAGGCGACCGCCGTGCAGATGTTCCACGTGATCGGCGGCGGCGACACGCTTCGCTACGTGACCGGCCTGCTCGAACTCGCCGGCGGAATCGGCCTGCTACTCGCGCCGCTCGCCGGGCTGGCCGCGCTCGGGCTGGTCGGCCTGCTGATCGGGGCCACCTACACGCAGCTGTTCGTCCTCGACGGCGCCGGGTACGCGCTGACCCCGGCCCTGCTCGGCGTGGTCCTCGCGATCGTGGCGTGGGCCAGGCGCTCCGATATCAAGGCCTTACCCTCGCGTCTGCGCCGGTGACCTCACAGGGTGAACCACACGGATGGGCTCGTCGTGGGCAGCGGCGAGCCCCCGCCGGTTCCACCGTCATCGCGATGGCCCACAGCTGGCCGGTCGAGGTCGTGGGCTGGTCCGGCATGCCAGGCGCGGATTGGCTGTGCATTCGGATGATGCCAAGCTGGACGCATGACGACTGATCGCAACGTGCTCGGCGGGGAGCTGGAACCCTGTGGGACGGATCCGGTCACCGGGTTCTACCGCGACGGCTGCTGCAAAACCGGCCTCGACGATCTCGGCAATCACACCGTCTGTGCCGTGGTGTCCAAGGAATTCCTGGAACATCAGACCAAGGCAGGCAATGATCTGGTCACGCCGCGTGCCGAATTCGGTTTTCCCGGACTCCAGCCGGGTGATCGATGGTGCGTATGCGCGGCACGCTGGCAGGAGGCGTACGAGGCCGGGGCCGCGCCGCCGGTGGTGCTCGCCGCTACGCACGTGCGCGCGCTCGAAGTGGTCGAGCTGGACGCGTTGCGCCGGCACGCGGCCGACGTGCCCGCCGACCCTAGTTCCCTGACCTGACGCCGGGCCGGCGCCACGTGAAGTAGACCGTGCCGCCGGCCAGCGCCAGTGCCGCGACGAGCGACAGCGCCTCCACGACGACGTTGTGCCTGCTCGCGAAGTCCGGTTCGAGCAGTCCGCCGGGCTCGCCGAGAACCTCGATCCGCGCGCCGGCGGGCTGGCGGTCGGTCGAATCGGTGCGGATCGTGAAGGTGCCGCCGCGCGGGCAGTCCAGCGTGTGCACGAAACCGTAGTGCTGGTACCGGGAAGTCGTGTCCACCTCCTCGCGCTGCGCCACCACGCACAGCTGACTTCCCCCGAAAGTGTGCAATGCGAGACCGCGCCCGGCGACGGTCAGCGCGGCGAAAAGCACTCCGCCGCTGATCAGCGCGGCGACGAACGCCCACCACGACCCGCCGGCGCGGCGCACCGAGCCGAACGCGAAACACACCACGCCGAACAGGCCGAACGCGATGGCGGCGATGGTGCTGTGCGGTGGAAACAGGAACAACACAGCGCCGAGGACGAGGGCGGACAACCCCGCGGGTACGGCGATCCGGCCGGTCCCGATACCGAGTCTTCGGGCCAGATCGTCCGCCGGAGAGCCTGCCATCGAACAACTCTAACGATTGTATTGTGACCGCGTGCACGATTCGGGCTACTACGAGCTGCTTGGTGTGGCCCGTGACGCGTCGATCGCCGAGATCAAATCGGCGTACCGGGCGCGGGCTCGTGCGATGCACCCCGACGCCGGCGGCTCGCCCGACGAGTTCCACCGGCTGCGGCAGGCCTACGAGGTCCTGAGCGACCCGTACGCGCGCGCCGACTACGACCGCGGTTTCGCCCCGGCGCCCGTGCGCGTGCGACGCAGGCCCCGCGAGTTCGGTGAGGATCCGGCTTTCGTGGCCACGATGCCGCGTTTCGATCCCGGTTCGCTGCCGTGGTGGGCGCGTGGTGACGAAGTGGCCTGCCCCGCCCCACCTTCGCCACCCGGTCACGCGCCGGTGGCGATCCTGCTCGGCTGGCTGCTGCTCGTCGTGCTCCCGCTGACCACGAGCTGGTTGTTGCTGACCGTGTGGGTGCTGCTCGCGACGGCCGTCGCGATCTGGCTGACCCGGCGGCACCTCGCGCTCAGAGCGGCGCGCGAACGGTTCGCGAGCGAGTTCGGCCGCACGAAGGTGTTCGGGCAGCCCGGCACGGAGGCCGACCAGTGGGGTGAGCGGCTCACCGCCGAACTGCTGGACCGCTACCTGACCCGGCTGCCGGGCGCGCACGTGTTCCATGGCCTGGCGTGGCCGGGTTCGGTGTTCGCCGATATCGATCACGCCGTGCTGTGCGGGCGGCGGCTCGTGCTGATCGAGTCGAAGATGTGGCTGCCGGGGCACTACGCCGCGGACGACGACGGCACCCTGTGGCGGGACGACCGGCGCTTCCGCGGCGGCGCGACCCGGCTGCTCGACGCGATCGACGCGTACCGCGAACTGTTGCCGGGCGTGGAGATCAGGGGCGCGCTCATCGTGTATCCGAGCCGGGCGGGCGAGATCACCACCGAGGAGGACTTCGATCTGCCCGCCCCGCCCATGACTCCCGAACAGTTCGTGCACGAGATCGGCGGCTGGCTGGCCGCTGAACCGTCCACTGTGGACATCAAGGTCCTGCGGCAGGTGCGGCGGCAGGTGGTTTAGCCGGCGCGTTCGCGCGGGAGACCACGTACGTGCCCTTGGACTTGATCGTCACTACCAGCCCGCGTTCGCGGAGGATCTTGGTCGCGTGGCGCGCGGTGCCGAGCGAGACGCCGTACTCGCGCGCGAGCTGCCCCTCGGCGGGCAGCGGAGTGTTCACGGCGAACTCCCCGGCCTCGATCCGCTCGGCGAGCTGCTTCGCCAGCGCTTCGTACAGATAGCCGGGACCGTCGGTTTCTACGTTCATGTCCTAAAAAGTAGCATAGAAACTACAAATTGTCGCAAGGGGAAGCGGCGCGTAAACTCCTCGCGATGACCGATCACGGCGAGGCCCTCGACGCGCGGCTGCGCGACCTGGCCACCCGTGTACGCCGGGCGCGGCGGGACCGTGATCTCAGCCAGGAGGATCTGGCCGACCGGGCCGGCGTGTCGCGTTCGGTCGTGGCAGAACTGGAGCGCTCGCGGCTGGATCAGCCACGGCGCAAGCGCCCGCCGCGCAACATCACACTCGACACCCTGTTCCGGATGGCCGACGCACTCGACATGCACCCGGCAGACCTCCTCGACGACCGGGAGCGATAGTCCTTTGTGGACTTCCGGATCGGCGTGGTCGAGTTTTCTCAAGTCGCGGAGCCGCTCGCTGTGAGGACGGCGGCTCGCACCGCTGCGGGTTCTCAGACGTCTCCTCGCGAGGACAGCGCCGACGTGGTGCAATGCCATCCAGGTGATTACGCAGCGAGGGGGCGTCTGAGGTTCCACCATCCACAGCCCCACCACCACCTCAACGGAGGCGCTCCGCGCCACGGGGCCGATCAAACGCACCGCTACGCAAACCGTTCCCCTTCATAGAGCCTGTGGTTGCGCTCACTCTGCTCTGATCTCGGGCCCGGGATCGTGATAGGCAGACTTCGCGATGAGGCACGTGAGCCTGGGAAGGTATGTCCGATGCGCCTGCTGCTGCTCTCCAACTCGACCGCCCCGGGCAAGGAGTACCTCGAACACGCGATGGACGCGATGGCCGAGATACTGAGCGGGGTGCGCAAGCTGGTCTTCGTGCCGTTCGCGCTCGCCGACCACGACGCGTACACCGCGCAGGTCACCGAGGCGCTCGCGCCGCTGCGCATCGACGTGGTCGGCGCGCACGAGGGCGATCCGATCAAGCTGTTCAACTCCGCGCAGGCCGTGTTCGTCGGCGGCGGCAACACCTTCCGGCTGCTGCGCGCGCTCTACGCCCGCGAACTGCTGGCCCCGATCCGCGACCGGGTCGCGCACGGCACCGTCTACATCGGATCGAGCGCGGGCACCAACGTCGCCTGCCCGACCATCCGCACCACCAACGACATGCCCATCGTGCAGCCGCCGGCGTTCGACGCCAGTGGGCTCGTCCCGTTCCAGATCAACCCGCACTACCTCGATCCCGTCGAGGGCGACGTCCACATGGGCGAGACCCGGGAGGAACGGCTCGGCCAGTTCCTGGAGGACAACGACGTGCCGGTACTGGGCCTGCGCGAGGGCACCTGGCTGCGGCGCGTGGACTCCTCGCTGACGCTCGGCGGGGACGAGGTGGGCGCGCGGCTGTTCCGGCCCGGCCACGAACCATGCGAGATCCCCTCCGGCGCGGACCTGAGCCGGCTGCTGGAGACGGTCCCGTTGTTCCGCTGAGGCAGGATCGGGGCATGTGGGCACACGCGATCCGGCAAGGTTGGGTGGTCGACGGCGATGTGCCGGGACCCGAGGTCGACGAGTTCGCCGATCCCGCCGAGGTCGTGGCCGCGCTGGCCCGTTCGGACGGCGAATCGCTGCTCGCCGTGCAGCATCCGCACCGCACGCCCGGCGCGCTCGCCCGGAACCTGACGCTGCGAGAGGCCTTACCGCAGGCGAGAACGACGCTGGACCGGCTGCTCGCGAGCGCCTACCGCGAGGTGCGCGACGCCGTCGCCGTGTACGAGGTGGACGGCGCGGACGGCAAGGCGATCGGTGTGCTGTGCCTGATCGATCCCGCGGCCATCGACGCGCACGTGTGGCACAGCGAGGAGGTCTACCCGCGCATTGTCGCCGATCGCGCCGACGCACTCACCGGACTGGGCCGCGCGACCAGCGCCGCGCTGCTCGTGCCGGTCGCCGGCGGTGAAACCCTGACCACCCGGGCGAAAGGAGCTGTCGCGGGCATCGAGCCGAGTGTGCGTACCACCGACGCGGCCGGCCGGACACACCGGTTGTGGTTGCCGGCCGACCACGGGGACCTGCTCGCGGCCGTGCAGCGCCACCGGCTGCTCGTCGCGGACGGCAACCACCGTGTCGCCGCCGCGACCCGCGCGCAAGCTCCGCTGCTCGCGCTCGTGACGGCGGGTCCCGACCTGCGGATCGGCGCGATCCACCGCGTCCTGACCGGTACCGGCCTCACCATGGCGGACCTGGCCGCGGCATGGCGCCGCGTGGGCCTGCCGGTGCACGAGCGCGTCGACCCGCCCGCGCCGGACAAGCCCGGCACGGTGACCGTGCCACCGGGTCTCGTGGTCGATCTGCCCGGCACCATCGAACCGCACCCGCGCATCGACCACGGCCTGGTCGAACGACTGCTCATCGCCGAGGCGCTCGGGATCGATCCGGAGGGCCCGCACGTCCGCGCGCTGCCCGCCGGGCACGTGCCGGGTAACGACGTCGACGCGATTCTGCAGCTCGCGCCGGTGCCGCTCGCCGATGTGCTCTCGGTGCACGACCAGGGCCGCAGAATGCCGCGGAAAAGCACCTACTTCACGCCGAAACCCCACAGCGGGCTGCTCGTCGCGAGCATTTCCGAAAACTGAGTCACCAGTCAAATCCCGATCTGCAAATTGCAGCGTTCGCCTGGTTTCAGTCAGCGGTACGCGAGTTTGCTACATTACGGTGACACCGCTTCTAGCTCCGCATTTTCCTGCCTACCATGGCCTGAGCCGACAAACCGGAAGCGATCATGGCATTACGCATTGATTTCGAGCCCGGCGACATCTGTTTCGCCTGCCTAGTCCCGAGGGAACAGACACCGAGCGGCGAAGAATGGTGTTTTGACATCAAGAACCGCCCGCTTTGCGGGCAGTGCGCTCGCGACGAGTGCGTTATTTACGAGCCCTGGAACGACGGTTTTCCCGACGAAGTGCTGTTGCCGGAGCAGGCGGCGAACCTCGCCCTGTTCCGGCGCTGAACCCCTCCCGCCCCGGCCGGCGGTATACCTTGTGTGCACTAACCTGAGCACACCGGCCACAGGGAGGTGGGCAGTTGATGGGCGACTCCGCGGCACGCCCCACTATGAGCAGGCGACGCGAGGTCAGCCATACCAGCGCCCGTTCCGTGCTGATGACCGTGCTCGGTGAGTTCGCGCTGCCCCGCGGCCGCCCGGTCTGGACTTCGACCCTGGTCGAGGTGCTCGGCATGTTCGGCATCGAGGAGAAGTCCGCCCGCCAGGCACTCGCGCGCACCGCGGCCGAGGGCTGGCTCGTGTCCGAGCGCGTCGGCCGCCGCGTGCGGTGGTCCCTCACCCCACCCGGACGGAGGCTGCTCACCGAGGGCGCCGAGCGTATCTACAACTTCGGGCGCGACCGCGGCGACTGGGACGGCCGCTGGCTGATGCTGCTGGTGTCGGTGCCCGAGACCAAACGGGATCTCCGGCACAGCCTGCGCACCCGGCTGACCTGGGCCGGTTTCGGCTCGCCCACCCCCGGCGCCTGGATCAGCGCCGACGCCGGCCGTCAGGACGAGGCGGACGCGATCGTGCGCGATCTGGGACTCGACCGCGAGGCGATGTCCTTCGTCGCGAGCTACGGCAAGATCGGCGACGAGGACGCGATGGTCGCGCGCGCCTGGGATCTGAGCGCGCTCGAGGAACGCTACGAGGGTTTCATCGACGAGTTCACCGGGCTCGCCCCGGCCAGCGGGGCCGACGTGCTGCACGCGCAGACCCGGCTCGTGCACGAATGGCGCCGCTTCCCGTTCCTCGATCCCCGGCTGCCCGCCCGCCTGCTGCCGCCGAACTGGAGCGGCACGAAGGCCGCGGATCTGTTCCACAGCAAACACGTCGAATGGCGGCCCGGCGCGCAGCGGCACTGGGAGCTGCTGGTCGGCGCGGAGGAAGCCGCATAGGCCGAACGAGTTCCCGATCTTCCCGGCCGGGGCGCGACGGTGGACAATGGTTCGCCGACCACCAGGAGGAAGCGCATATGGCAGGCATCGGCATCGTCGGGGCCGGGACAGCGGGGCTGCATCTCGGGCTTCTGCTGCGCGGGCACGACATTCCCGTCACGATCTACAGCGACCGCACCGCCGAGCAACTCGGCGGCGGGCGCATGCTCAACAGCGTGGCCCACCATCACGCCACCGTCGAACGGGAGCGGGCGCTCGGTGTCGACCATTGGGACATCGAGGAATACGGCTACTTCGGCCACCACCACTACATCACCGGCGGTCCGCAACCGCTGGTGTTCCCCGGTTTCTTCACTGCCGCATCGCGGGCCATCGACTACCGCATCTACCTGCCACGGCTGCTCGAGGATTTCGTGGCACGCGGCGGCGAGTTCGAGGTGCGGCCGGTGCAGGCTGCCGACGTGGTCAAGCTTTCCGAGCGCCACGATCTGGTCGTGATCGCGTCCGGCCGCGGCGGGCTGAGCGCGATGTTCCCGCGCCGTGCCGACAAATCTCCCTTCGACACCCCGCGGCGCCGGTTGTGCGTCGGGCTCTACGAAGGGATCGCGCCGACGGAGCCGAAGGGCGTGTCGTTGAACGTGGCCGCCGGAAACGGTGAGCTGCTGGAGATCCCGATGTACTCCTCGGCGGGACACGTCACGGCGCTGCTGTTCGAGAACGTGCCGGGCGGCGAACTGGAGATGCTCGCGGACCTGAGCTACGACGAGGACCCCGCCGGGTTCGAGAAGACCATCCTGGAGAGCACGCGGCAGTACTACCCCGCGACGTTCGAACGGATCGACACCGCGAAGTTCCGGCTCACCAGTCCGCTGGATCTGTTGCAGGGCGCCATTGTGCCGACGGTGCGCGAGGATTACACCAAACTGCCCAACGGCCGCCATGTCGTGGCGCTCGGCGACGCGCACGTCGTGGTCGATCCCGTTGTGGGACAAGGCGGAAACTGCGCATCGTACTCCGCATGGGAACTCGGGCAGACGATTCTGGAGGATCCGAACTTCGACAAACGGTTCTGTCAGAAGGTGGCCGACCGCAGGCGCAACCGCGTGCACGCCACCGCGGACTGGACCAATCTGATGGTCGGCGGGCCGCCGCCGGAGCACCTGCTGCGGTTGTTCGTCGCGATGGCGACCAACCAGGAGATCGCCGACGAGTTCACCGACAACTTCAGCTATCCGGACCGCCAGTGGGACATTCTCGCCACGCCGGAACGGGTGAACAACTACTTGGCGCGCAAAGGTGTCGGTGCCCCCGGCTAAGGTGCGGGTGTGAGCGAGCACCTCAGCATTGACACGCCGGAAGGCAGCTTCGACGCGATCGCGGCCGGTCCCGCGGACGGGCGGCCCGTCCTGCTGCTGCACGGTTTTCCCGAGGCCGCGATCAGCTGGGAGCAGCCGGTCGCGGTGCTCGGCGACCGCGGTTACCGCGCCGTCGCGCCGGATCAGCGCGGCTACTCGCCGGGCGTGCGGCCGGAGCGGGTCGCCGAGTACGGCATGACGTCGCTGGTCGGGGACGTGCTGGCGATCGCGGACGCGCTCGGCTGGCGCCGGTTCGATCTGGTCGGTCACGACTGGGGCGCGGCCGTCGCGTGGTGGACGGCGTCCGAGCACGGTGACCGGCTGCGCACCCTGACCGCGGTGTCCACCCCGCATCCCGGTGCGCTGTCGCATGCGCTGCGCACCGACGAGGATCAGCAGCTGCGGTCGCAGTACATGCGGGACTGGCGCGATCCGAGCACCGAGAAACGCATGCTGGCCAACAATGCCGAGGCGCTGCGCCGCATGTTCGAGTGGAAGGTGCCGCCCAGCCGGGTGGACGAGTACGTGCGGCGGCTGTCCGAACCCGGCGCGCTGACGGCCGCGCTGAACTGGTACCGCGCGAGCCGCCCGGCGGTGTCGATCGAGAAGGTGGACGTGCCGACGCTCTACGTGTGGAGCACCGAGGACGTCGCGCTCGGCTCCGTCGCCGCCTTCGAGACGGAGAACTGGGTCACCGGCGCGTACACGTTCCAGATGCTGGAGGACGTGACGCACTGGGTGCCCGAGGAGGTGCCGGAGACGTTGACGGCGATGATCCTGGAGCACCTGGCCGCGCACTGAGGCGGATGACCGGCGGGTGCCGGCCATCCGCGGTTCGGTCAGCGCAACGCAAACCGGGACTCCGAAACCTTTAGGTGCGGGCGAACTCCTGGGAGACGGCGTTCGGGCCGTCGTAGGTTCGGTCCGGGAGCTGCTGCAGGTGTTGCACGATGTCGTTCTCGGCGCCCTGCTTCTTGGCGTGCTCGACCAGCCGGTCGCGGCCGCACGGGTAGTCGACGCCGGAGAGGTACTTCTGCATCTGTACCGGATTCGGGGTAGCCATGTTCGCTCCTTTCCTTCGCTTCCGGCCCCCGGCTACCCATCGGCCCGCGACTCACTCGTGCGGTTTCGGGCCGCAGTCGCGAGGGCATCCGAATGGCTGACGACGACGAGGAGGGGCCTGTGCGCGCGACGATCCTGAACTGCACGTTGAAGAAGTCGCCGGAGCCGTCGAACACCGACGCGCTGGCCGAGGTCGTCGGGGCCGGGCTGCGGGAGCTCGGCACCGACGTCCGGAAGATCCGGCTGGTGGACCACGACATCCCGCCGGGCGTCAGCAGCGCCGTCGGCGAGGGCGACGACTGGCCGCGCCTCCGGGGTGAGGTGCTCGATTCGGACATTCTCATCATGGCGTCGCCGACCTGGCTGGGCCGCCCGTCCTCGGTCGCGCAGCGCGCGCTGGAACGGATGGACGCGATGATGTCGGAGACCGGCGAGGACGGGATGCCGGTCGCCTACAACCGGGTCGCGGGCGTCGTGGTGACCGGCAACGAGGACGGTGCGCACCACGTGATCAGCGAGATCAACGGGGCGCTGGTCGACGTCGGGTTCACCGTGCCTGGCCAGTCCTGGGTGTACTGGAACATGGGCCCCGGCCCGGGCCCGAGCTACTCCGACACCGAGCACGGCCACCAGTACGCGCACCAGGTGGCCGGCATGATGGCCCGCAACCTCTACGGGGTGGCAACGGCGTTGCGGAAGTGCCCGATTCCCAAGGAGTTCTCGCGAGAGGCGGGTTAGGGACGATTCGCGCGGTACCAGCGGGGTGAGGTGTTGCGCGGCGGCTTGAGGTTCGCGTGTACCACCAGCACATTCGGTTCCTCCGCGCGCACGAACTCGCCAAGGCGCCTGCGGAACGCGCGGCCGAAGCCCTTCACCTCGTCGGCGTGCAAGCCGAACGACTTGGCCAGGCCGACGAAATTCGGCGTATGCAGGTTCACCCCGCGTTGCGGCAGGCCCTCGCGGTCCTGGTCGTAGCGCAGCATGCCGTAGCCACCATCGTTGACGATGATCACCGTCACGGGCAGTGCCTCCTGCGCGAGCGTCGCCAGATCTCCCGCCCCGTAAAGGAAACCGCCGTCGCCGCTGACGCACACGACGCGGCTCGCGCCGGACAGGCCCGCGCCGAGCGAGGCCGGGAAACCGAAGCCGAGCGTGCCCCAGCCCATCGGATACGCGAACCGGCGCGGCGCGGCGACCCGGTGGTATCCCCCCGCCCAGTAGCCCGCGACGCACATATCGGCCACCACGACCGCCCCGCCAGGCAGCGTTTCCTCAAGTGTGCCAAGGAAGTCCGCCGCCTGTGGCTCGTCGGCGCGAATGCTGCGGCGCACCGTCTCCTCCAGCCGGCGCATGCGGCTGGTCAGCTCGGGCAGCCCCGGCCGCGGCGCGAGACCGGTGACGAGCTGCCCGACCACATCACGTGCGTCGCCGGCCAGTGTCAGATCGGGCAGGTAGTTCTTGGCCGCGTCGACCGGATCCACGTTGACGGCGATCAGCTTCGGCGGCTTGGGCATCAGCCAGTTCTGCGTCATCAGCCCGTCGAAATCGGTGCCGATGCCGAGCACGACATCGGCCTCGTCCCACAGCTTGCCGACCTCCGGCGTGTGCACCGGGTTCGGCGCCAGGCACGGATGTCCCGGCGGCAGCAGCCCGCGCGCACCGAACGTGGTGATCACCGGCGCCGCGAGCCGTTTCGCCAGTTCACCGATCTCCACGCCCGCCTCGGCACGCAGCGCACCACCACCGGCCCAGATGAGCGGCTGGGCGGCGGTCGAGAGCAGGCGGCGCGCGATGCCGATGTCCTCCAGATTGAGCGCGGGCAACGGCTCGGTGACCTCGGGCAGCGTCGCGCGATGGGTTTCGGCGCGCAGGAAGTCGGTGGGGATGCCCAGGTAGACCGGCCCGCTTTGGGGACGCTGCGCCAGAATCGCCGAGCGCGTGACCGCGGCGGCGATGTCCTCGGGCCGCGTGACCGTGGCCGCGGCCTTGGTGACGGGCGCGAACAGGGCGGCCTGGTCGCTGGTCTCGTGCAGCACGCCGCGCACGATCCCGGGCCGGCGCAGCTGCGCGGGGATGTCGGTGGCGATGACCAGCACCGGGGAGGCGGAGGCCTGGGCCTCACCCACCGCGGCGAGCGTGTTGGCGGCGCCCGGCCCGGTCGTGACGAGTGCGACGCCCAGCTTGCCGGTGGCGCGCGCGTAACCGTCGGCGGCGTACCCGGCGGTCTGCTCGTGCCGCACCCCGACGATCCGGATGCCGCCGGCCGCGAGCGCCTCCCAGACCGGCAGGTTGTGCACCCCGGGTAGCCCGAACACCACATCCACCCCGAGTTCGGACAACACATCCACGAGGTACTGGGCGCCGGTTCGCATCACCCGACCAGGTTAGGCCCACACCGAACGATCACCCGCCCGGTGTGCCGCTCACTGTGACCTCACCGGCACTGCCACGCGCTCTGCCCCTGCGCATCCGGGCTGTCACGAACTGTGCTCACTCGGCGGCCGGCGCCTCGGGCAGCGGCGGAGGGGGCGGCGTGCCGTCGCCGAACGGCCGCCCGCCCAGTTCCTCCCGCCCGTGCGGCTTGTTCCATCCCGTGAGATCAGGTCCGGCCGGCACGATCCGCGACGGGTTGAGCTGGGTGTGCACCTGGTAGTAGTGCCGCTTGATGTGGTCGAAATCGACGGTGTCGTGAAAACCCGGCTGCTGGTAAAGATCACGCGCGTATGCCCACAGCACCGGCATTTCGGTCAGCTTGGTGCGATTGCACTTGAAATGCCCGTGATAGACGGCATCGAAGCGGACAAGCGTGGTGAACAACCGGATGTCCGCCTCGGTGATCGTGTCGCCGACGAGAAAGCGCTGTCCCGAAAGGCGGTCGGACAACTGGTCCAGCCGGGTGAAAAGCCGGGAATACGCGTCCTCGTAGGCGGATTGCTTCGACGCGAAACCGGCTTCGTACACCGCCGCGTTCACGTCCTTGTGGACGGCGCGGTTGATCTCGTCGATCTCGTCGCGATGGCGTTCCGGATACAGCTCGGGCGCGCCGTCGCGGTGATATTTGGTCCATTCGGTGGAAAAGTCGAGTGTGATTTGCGGGTAGTCGTTGGTGACGAGCTTGCCACTGGGCACGTCCACGACGGCGGGAACGCTGATGCCGCCGTCGTAGCCGGGCTCGGCCTTGTGGTAGGCCTCGGCCAGAAAACGAATACCTAGCACGGGATCCCGGCCGTCCGGATCGAGCGTGAAACGCCAGCTGCGCTCGTCCTGGATCGGATCCGCGACGGCGAGCGAAATGGCCTGCTCCAGCCCGAGCAGACGGCGCACGACCAGCGCCCTGCTGGCCCACGGGCAGGCCCGGCTGACCACGAGCCGGTAGCGGCCCGGTTCGACGGGCCAGCCGTCGCGCCCGCCGGCAGTGATGCGCGCGGTGAAGTGGTTGGGCGACCGCACGAACTCGCCCGTGTCCGGATCGGTCGGGATGGTCATACGAACACCGTAGATGGCAGTGGCGAGTGCGGCATTGTGCGTACACTCGCCACCACCGGCGCACAGACGAGAGGCGGGCAGCTCAATGGCGCTGATGCCCTTCACCGACTCCATGTTCCTTCTGGTGGAAAGCCGCGAACATCCGATGCACGTCGGTGGTTTGCAGCTGTTCCGCAAACCCGACGGCGCCGGTCCGGACTATTTGCGCGGACTGCGCGAGGAGCTGGTCAAGAACGACGACATTCCCCAGTTGTTCCGACGGCATCCGGCGCGCCCGGTGAACTCGCTCGGATATGTGGCCTGGGCACAGGACGACAACGTCGATCTCGACTACCACTTCCGGCATTCCGCGCTGCCGCAGCCGGGTCGCGTGCGCGAGCTTCTCGAACTCACCTCGCGCTGGCACAGCACGCTGCTCGACCGGCACCGTCCGCTGTGGGAGATCCATCTCGTGGAAGGCCTGCAGGACGGCCGGTTCGCGATGTACAGCAAGATTCACCACGCGCTGCTGGACGGGGTCGCTGCGCTGCGGCACCTGCAGAGCACGCTGTCCGACGACCCGGACGATCACGACTGCCCGCCACCGTGGGGCACGCCGCGACCGGCCCGGGAGAAGCGGCCCCGTGAGGCGGGGTCGATCCTGCACACCGCACGCAGTTCGGTCGAGCAGCTCGCCGGGATGGCGCCCGCGGCGTTGAAACTCGCCAGGGAAGCCTTCCGCGAGCACACGCTGACGCTGCCGATGCAGGCACCGAAGACGATGTTCAACGTGCCGATCGGCGGGGCACGGCGGTTCGCCGCGCAGTCCTGGCCGCTGTCCCGGGTGCGCTCGATCGCCAGCGCCACCGGCACCTCGCGCAACGACGTGGTGCTAGCGATGTGCGCCGGAGCGTTGCGGGACTATCTGATCGAGCAGAGCGCGCTGCCGGACGCCCCACTGACCGCGATGGTGCCGGTGTCGATGCGCGGCAAGTCCGACGGTCCCGCGAGCGGCAACCAGATCGGTGCGGTGCTGGCGAATCTCGCCACGGACAAGAAGGATCCGGCGGCGCGGCTGGCCACGATCCACCGTTCGATGCGCGAGGCGAAGCGGATCTTCAAGGAGCTGACGCCGGTCCAGGCGCTGCTGCTGTCCGGGATCAACGTCGCGCAGCTCGGCATCTCGACCGTGCCCGGCGTCGTCGCGAACACGCGGCCGCCGTTCAATCTCGTGATCTCGAACGTGCCGGGGCCACGCAAGCAGATGTACTGGAACGGCGCGTCGCTCGACGGGATCTATCCCGCATCGGTGCTGCTGGACGGGCAGGCGCTCAACATCACGCTGACCAGCAACGGCGACAACCTCGACTTCGGTATCACGGGCTGCCGCCGCAGCGTCCCGCACCTGCAGCGCATCCTGCTCCACCTCGACACCGCACTGACCGAACTAGAGCACGCCGCCAAGTGACCCGAGCCGGGGCCCGGCGCCAACCCGGACCCCGGCGAGCGCTCGTCAGGCAATGCCCTCTGGGCTGGCGCCGCTCACCTGGACGCCGCGGGCGGTGATCCGCTCGATCTCGGCGAGGTCGGCCGCCGACAGGTCGACATCGGCCGCGCCGAGGCTGTCCTCGATGTTCTTCGCGCGGCGGGCGCCGACGATCGCGACGTGCACGCCCGGCTGGTGCAGCGTCCACGCGATCGCGAGCTGACTCACCGTCACGCCCTTGTCCTGCGCGAACTGCTTGAGCTCCTCGACGACCTCGACGTTGCGGCGCAGGTTCTCGCCCTGGAACGCGCTGGACTGACTGCGCCAATCACCTTCGGGGAAGGTCGCGTCCGGGGTCAGCGTGCCGGTCAGCAGACCGCTGCCGAGCGGGCTGTACACCAGCACGCCGATGTTGTGCTCCCGGCAGTACGGCAGCGGATCGGCCTCGATGTCGCGGCGGAACAGGTGATACGGGGGCTGCAGCGTCTCCACCGGGCGGGTCCGGTCGAAGTCGGCGAGCTGTGCGGCGTCGTAGTTGGACACGCCCACGTGCCGGATCTTGCCCTCGTCGACCAGTTCCTGCAGGGCCGCGGCGGTTTCCTCGGCCGGGGTGTTCTCGTCCGGCCAGTGCACCTGGTACAGGTCGATGTGGTCGAG
>Ga0164243_10008363_pt1 | contig 15269 bp, 10 predicted proteins | sample OricompcompostOP_FD_108781 | JGI IMG/M metagenome (GOLD analysis project Ga0164243, IMG submission 108781) | Organic Plus compost microbial communities from Emeryville, California, USA - Original compost - Organic plus compost (OP) | ecosystem: Engineered > Solid waste > Mixed feedstock >... | reverse complement strand
GCACGCGGGGGTGGTCCGTCCCGCCGCGCGCAGGAGGCCACCGCTGGTGTGTGCTCCCCGCGCACGCGGGGGTGGTCCGGTCGCCGAGACCCCACTCAAGAATGCGCGGATGTGCTCCCCGCGCACGCGGGGGTGGTCCCAGCTCGGCGCTCACGTCCTGCGGCTCACCCATGTGCTCCCCGCGCACGCGGGGGGTGGTCCCCTCATCCCGACGACCCCGGTCGAGACGGCCGCGTGCTCCCCGCGCACGCGGGGGTGGTCCGGAACCGATCAACAGGTGGTCGCTACGGACGTAGTGCTCCCCGCGCACGCGGGGGTGGTCCTGCCTTTCGTGTCAACGTCGCGAGTGATGACTCGTGCTCCCCGCGCACGCGGGGGTGGTCCGGATCTAGCATGGCCACGTCGCGTAAGACCGCGGTGCTCCCCGCGCACGCGGGGGTGGTCCACGGCCTGAGACGGTCTGTGCGTGCGGGTGTGGGTGCTCCCCGCGCACGCGGGGGTGGTCCGTCGCCAGCCTGCTGCGGATCTCCCGCTGGAGCGTGCTCCCCGCGCACGCGGGGGTGGTCCGGTCGTCCAGTTTCTCGTCAGCGCTATCTCGACGTGCTCCCCGCGCACGCGGGGGTGGTCCGACCGCCGAGCAGTGGGCGCAGCGCGAGCTGCTGTGCTCCCCGCGCACGCGGGGGTGGTCCGAACCCACGCGCCTTCTCGATCGGCGCCAGAATGTGCTCCCCGCGCACGCGGGGGGTGGTCCGCGAAGATCTTCGCTGTCTACGACCCGGCCGAGGTGCTCCCCGCGCACGCGGGGGTGGTCCCGTAGGGATGCCCGGAACCACCGGCGCGTTGTCGTGCTCCCCGCGCACGCGGGGGTGGTCCGTCGCTGATGCGCGCGGTCAAGATCGCCGAGGTGTGCTCCCCGCGCACGCGGGGGTGGTCCCGGCTCGATCCGTGCCCGCTCCACGCGCTCTCAGTGCTCCCCGCGCACGCGGGGGTGGTCCGTCGCGGCGCAGGCTGTCGCGGGTCAGCCGCCGGTGCTCCCCGCGCACGCGGGGGTGGTCCGACGTTGACGTCCTTCGACGTCGGGCTGACCGTGTGCTCCCCGCGCACGCGGGGGTGGTCCCAAGTCCATGCTCATCCACTCCCGGACCTTCGAGTGCTCCCCGCGCACGCGGGGGTGGTCCCGCCTCGGACGGCTGCAAGGTCGGCGCGGTCCTGTGCTCCCCGCGCACGCGGGGGTGGTCCCAAGCAGCGCCAAACGGCGCGCAACAGATGCAAGTGCTCCCCGCGCACGCGGGGGTGGTCCCGGGAGCTACAGGGACTTCTGAGGCAGGCTGTCGTGCTCCCCGCGCACGCGGGGGTGGTCCCTCCACGGCCCACGTGCGGGGCGGGTACGTCGCGTGCTCCCCGCGCACGCGGGGGTGGTCCCACGGTGACCTCAGTTGGTTCCCCACCAAGCAGGTGCTCCCCGCGCACGCGGGGATGGTCCCCCCGACATCGACGGAGACGAGGGCCTGTTTCAGTGCTCCCCGCGCACGCGGGGGTGGTCCCCTGCTCGCCGGTGGCATCTTCCCGATCCTCTTGTGCTCCCCGCGCACGCGGGGTCCGATGTGCCGCTGGCGACATCGAGCTGGCGGCGATCGTGGGTGGTTCAGCGCGCGCGGCGGTAGTGCATGGCCACCGCGCCGTTGCGGAGCGGGTCCGCCGAGATCAGCTCGAGGTGGCGCGTGCCGGGCAGCCCGTCCTGGTAGAGCGTCGGGCCGTGGCCGGCGATCCTGGGGTGGACGAGCAGTTTGTACTCGTCGATCAAGTCCAGCCGGTCGAGTTCCGTTGCGAGCTTGCCGCTTCCGAGGAGGACTCCGGCCGGGGTCGCGTCCTTGAGCTTCTGCACGCCCTCGCGCAGATCGCCAGCGATGTGGTGGCTGTTGGCCCAGGGGAACTCCGTGCGCGTCGACGACACCACGTACTTGGGTTTGGCCTCCAGCTTGACCGCCCACTCGCGCATGGCCGGCGGCGCCTCCTCGTCGCCGCGGGCGACGGCCGGCCAGTAGCTCTCCATCATCTCGTAGGTGACGCGACCCCACAGCATTGCCCCGCTCTCGTCCATGAGACGGGTGAAGAGGGCGTGCGTCTCGTCGTCGGCGATTCCTTCCTCGTGGTCGACGCAGCCGTCCAGGGTGACGTTGAGGCTGAAGGTCAGCAGTCCCATGGCCGGCGAGTCTAACGCCGCGACGGCGTCGCGTCGGCGAGCTCGAAGGTAGACGCGCGCCGTCACGTTCGGTCTGGACGAGCCAGCGCTCGTTCGCGGGCGTCGCCAGCTCGATCTCGGCGACGACGCGACGCGCCAGACTGCTGCGCGACCCATGGCGATGCGGGCCGATGGTCACGGGTCGCGGGGGCGGAGCCAGCCGGTGGAGTCGCGGACGACCAGGCGGCACGGTTGGCGGAGGACGCCGCGGGACGGCGTGCCGTCGAGGGCCGCGAAGAGGTGCATCACGGCGGCCGCGCCGAGTTGTTCCAGGTTGAGGTCCACCGTGGTGAGGGGTGGGCGGCAGTCGGTGGCGAAGTCCTCCCAGTTGTCGTAGCCGACCAGGGCGACGTCGTCCGGGATGCGGCGGCCGAGGTCGCGCAGCGTCTGCGCGGCGCCGGTGGCGATCTGGTCGTTGCCGCAGAAGAGGGCGTCGATGTCGGGGTCGGCGCTGAGCAGGATGTGCGCCGCCTGGCGGCCCCACCGCTGTGACCACTCCCCGTAGAGCGGCTCGCCGCCGGCCAGGGGCAGCCCGTGCTCGTCCAGCACCGCCCGCAGGCCGGTGACGCGGTCGCGGGCCGCGCGGTACGTGTGCGGGCCCGTCGCGTGGGCGATCCGGCGCCGGCCGAGCGCGACCAGGTGTTCGGCCGCGAGCCGCGCGCCGCCCGCGTCGTCGGCCAGCAGCGAGACGTCGTCCGGGTCGGCGGACTCGCCGTACACGTAGACGACCGGGACCGGGATGTCGCGGGTGAGTGACGGTCGGACGTCGTTGCTGTCGCCCAGCACGATGAAGCCGTCGACGCGGCGGGCGAGCAGCGTCCGGATGTAGTGCTGCCGGCGGATGGCGTCGCCGCGCGCGTCGCAGAGCAGCACCGACATCTGCTCGTTGCCGAGGGCGTTCTCCGCGCCGAGCAGGACGGGGATGGAGAACCGGCCGCCGAGTTCGTCGGTGAGCAGGCCGATGGTGCGCGTGCGGCCGGAGATCAGGCCGCGGGCGAGGGCGTTGGGCTGGAACGCCAGCTCGCTGGCCGCGCGGAGGACGCGCTGGCGGGTCGCCGCGGCCACCTCGGCGCGGTCGTTGAGCGCCTTCGACGCGGTGGCCACCGAGACGCCGGCGCGCCGGGCCACGTCGGACAGTGTCACGGCCTGCGTCCGGTGCCTACCCATCGAAACACCTTTCGACGTCGCCTCCGCGGGGCCCGCCTACAGGACGAGCGTGCCAATCACGTCCGTTTATGTCTAGTCCATCTTGCCGAAAAGGTTTTCGGCCGTCAGGGTGGGGCCAGCGCGTCACCCAGTGGCGGAGTCCGGGCACAGCAATTGATCTTCGTCTATGCGCAAGGAAGGAGCACCATGAGAACCCGTACGACCCTCGCCGGCGCCCTGGCCGCGCTGGTGGCCGCCGGTCTCGCCCTCGGCGGCGGCACCGCCGCCCACGCCGCTCCCGGGGACAACCTGGCGTGGACGGCCACGGCGAGCGCCTCCTACACCTCCCCGTGGGAGAGCGTGGCGGCGATCCGCGACGGGATCGACCCGCCCCGGTCCAACGACACCCAGAACCCCCGCTGGGGCACCTGGCCCAACCAGGGGAGCCAGTGGGTCCAGCTGACCTGGACGGCCACCCAGTCGATCCGCGCCGTGGACGTCTACTTCTTCGACGACGGCGGTGGCGTGCGGCTGCCGGCCTCGTGGCGCGTGCAGACCTGGAACGGCAGCGCGTACGTCGACGTCTCCGGCGCCAGCGGTTACCCGGTCGCGGCCGACCGCTACAACCAGGTCACCTTCAACCAGGTCAGCACCACCCGGCTGCGCGTGCTGCTGCAGAGCGGGGCCGCGTCGGTCGGGCTTCTCGAGGTCAAGGCCCACGGCAGCACGCCGCCGGCGAGCGGCTGGAACCCGCCGGCCCACCTCGTCGCGCCGCTCGACCAGGTGTGGCAGCACCAGGAGCAGACCTACGGCAACCTGTACGGCTTCCGCAACTACGGCTGGGACCAGGTGATGGCCAACGGAGGCTACGTCAACTACTGCGTACGGTGGGACTCGTCGGCGCCGGTGACCGCGGCGCAGCGCGACCAGATCCACGCCACCCTGGCGCGGCAGTATCGCAAGTGGATGGACACGATGGTCGGTCACAACGGCTGGCCGTACACCGAGGTTCCCGTCCGGGTGGTCGGTTGGGCGGTCCGCGACCGGGCCCAGCTCCAGTGGAACGACTCGTCCGTCGACATCTACGTCGGTGACATCCGGGAGAACGCGCCGCAGTGCGCCGCGCCGTGCGGCCGGTTCTTCAACCAGAACGGCCAGTACCCGAACTGTCCCGGCGGCGCCGCGCGGCACTACGACCAGTCGCTGTGGCTCACCGACGGGTTCGGCGGCGGTGCCGGCGGGGACTGGGGCCAGCGGATGGGCCGCGAGTACTTCATGTCCAACCTCAACGCCGACAGCATGACGATCCTGCTCCACGAGATCGGCCACACCTACGGCCTGGACGACTTCTACGACTGGACACCCAGCGGCGTCGGCGGCTTCATCATGCGCGCCGGCAGCTCGCCGGTGATCACCGAGTTCGACACGTGGATGTTCCGGGACTGGTGGCGCCACCTCAAGAGCCGGTACGGGTTCTAGGACCGCGCCATGACCAGACCCTACCGGGCATGCCGGCGGGTCCTGCGCGCCGGCGCCGTCGCGGCCGCCTGCGGTGTGATCACCGTGGTCGCCGCGGCGGTGCCGGCCGCACCGGCCCACGCCGCCAACCCCGTCGTCACCGCCGTCTACACCGCCGACCCGGCTCCCCTCGTGGTCGGCGACAGGATGTACGTCTACGCCGGTCGCGACGAGGCGCCGGCCGGCACCAACGCCTTCGTCATGCGGGAGTGGCGCGTGCTCTCCTCGACCGACGCCGCCACCTGGACCGACCACGGCCCGCGCGCCGGCGTCGCCACCTTCCCCTGGGCCGGCGCGGACGCCTGGGCCAGCGAGGTCGAGCCCCGCCACGGCCGCTACTACTGGTACACCTCGGTCAACGGCAACGGCCCGGGGTGGATGAACATCGGGGTCGCCGTCGGCGACAGCCCGCTCGGCCCGTTCACCGACGCCAAGGGCGGCCCGCTGATCAGCGACAGCACGCCCAACTCGTCGGCGCTCAACATCGACCCGACGGTCTTCGTGGACGGCGACGGCCAGGCGTACCTGTACTGGGGCGGCTACTGGGCACCGCGCGCCGTGCGGCTGGCCGACACCATGGTGGACACCGTCGGGCCGGTCGTCACCCCGCAGGGGCTCACCCACTTCTGGGAGGCCCCGTTCATGTTCAAACGCGCCGGCCTGTACTACATGATCTACGCCGCCAACGACACCGACGGCTGCGTCACGAACTCGAACTACGCGTGCCAGCGGTACGCCACCGCGACCAACCCGCTGGGCCCGTGGACGCACCGGGGCGTCGTGCTCGGCCAGGTGTCGTCGACGACCAACCACGCCGGCGTCGTGGAGTTCAACGGGCAGTGGTACATCGTCTACCACACCGCCGACGCGCCGGGCGGCGGGAACTTCCGGCGGTCGGTCGCCGTCGACCGGATGTTCTTCAACGCCGACGGCACGATCCAGCGTGTCATCCCGACGACCACCGGTCCACCGCCGAACCCCGGCGGCGGCTCCGGCCCGGGCCAGCCGCCGGCGGGGACCAACCTCGCCCCGGCCGCGACCGTCTCGGCGTCGTACGTGTCGCCGTGGGAGACCCTCGCCGCGGTGCACAACGGCGGCGTGCCGGCCAGCTCGCGGGACCGGTCACACCTGGCCTACGGCAACTGGCCGCGGCAGGGCACCCAGTGGGTCGAGTACGCCTGGCCAACCGCCCGGTCGGTCGACCGCGTGGCCACCTACTGGTTCGACGACGACCAGGGCATCGACCTGCCCGCCTCGTGCGAGGTGCGGTCCTGGAACGGCGCCGCCTACGTGCCCGTGCCCGGGCAGTCGGCCTGCGGGGTGGCCGGCGACACCTACAACGTCACCACGTTCAGCCCGGTCAGCACCACCCGGCTGCGACTGGTGATCACCTCACGGCCGGGGTTCTCGACCGGCGTCCTCGAATGGATGGCCTTCCAGCCCTGACCCCACCCCCTGTCTGGAGGTGCGTTCCATGCCCCCGTCCCCCCGCGGCCGCCGCCGAGCCCTGGCGTCCGGCCTCGTCACGGTCCTGGTCGCCGGGCTGCTAAGCGTCCAGGCCCCGCCCGCCGCCTGGGCGGCGCAGACCATCGGCTACCCGACGTTCTCCGGCCCCGCCGTCCCGGCGCCGCCGGTCGGCTACCACACCGCCAACACCATGCAGGCCATCTACGACGCCGAGAGCACGGGCACCGACTTCTGGATGGACCGTCTGCTGGCGCGGTCCGGCGACGACCCGTCCGGCACCCTGCTGATGACCCGCGGCCGCGGCGCCTTCATGTACACCCACACGCCGTCGGTGATCGGCTTCGGCGGCAACGTCGCCTACTGGGACGCCATCAGCGGCCAGGGTGCGTATGCCGTCACCGTGTCGCCCGGGACCTTCACCCAGCAGCCGGCCCAGCGGTGGCAGGCGCCGAGCCACTGGCGCAGCGTGCACACCAGCGGCGCGATCCGGATCGCCGTGACGAAGTTCATCACCCACAACAACGTGCTGGTGACCACCATGGACATCGCCAACACCGGTTCCACGGCGGCGACCCTCCAGCTGCGGGCCACCTCGCCGTACGCGACGACCGCCAGCGGCGGGGAGCTGACCGGCACGCGCGCCGTCAAGAACAACCTGACCACGCTGTATCCCCGCTTCTCCGGGGACGGGTTCACCGTGAGCGGCGGTGGCCTGAACCGCTCCGTGACGGTGAACGCGGGCCAGACGGTGACGGCGAAGGTGCAGCTCGGGTTCGTCACCAGGGAGATACCGCAGTCGCGGACCGAGTACGACGCCTACCGCGGCCACACCCCGGCCACCGCGTTCGCCACCCACGTCCGCGAGTACAACCGGTGGTGGGCACGGAACCTGCCCTACATCGACGTGCCGGACCCGGCCATCAAGAAGAGCGTCTACTACCGCTGGTGGCTGATGCGCTTCAACCACCTCGACGTCGACATCCCCGGGCAGGACTTCCAGTTCCCGCAGTCGATCGAGGGTGTCACGGGCTACAACAACGCGATCGTGCTGACCCAGCCGATGCACATCGACGACCTGAAGTACCTGCGCAGCCCGGAGTACGCGTACGGCCCGTGGCTCGCGATCGGGCAGTACTCGGCCAACGGACGGTTCGTCGACAACCCCGGCGACCCGGAGAACTGGTCCAACTCCTACACGCAGTACGTCGCCGAGGCGGCGTGGCGGTCGTACCAGATCCACGGTGGACAGCCCGCGCTGCTGCGCAGCCTCGCCAGGTACGCCGAGATGGACGCGAAGGGGCAGCTGGCCACCTACGACACCAACGGCAACGGCGTCATCGAGTACGACTGGGGAGCCATGACCGGCAACGACGCCGACGCGGTGTCGTTCCACTGGCGCGCCGGCAACCTGGACCGGGCGGAGACCGCGTACGTCTGGTCCGGCGCGGTCGCCGCGCAGCGCGCGTACACGCTGCTCGGCGACACCGCCAAGGCGGCCGAACTGCAGGCGCTGGCCGACCGGATCCGGACCGGCGTCCTCACCACGCTGTGGAACCCGTCGCGCCAGCTCCTCGAACACCGGCACGTGGCCACGAACGCCTTCGTGCCGTGGAAGGAGATCAACAACTACTACCCGTACGCCGTCGGGCTGATGCCCAACACCGCGCAGTACCGCGAGGCGCTGCGCCTGTTCGCCGACCCGGCCGAGTATCCCGTCTTCCCCTTCTACACCGCCAACCAGCGGGACAAGGCGGCCGCGGCGGCGGCCGGGCAGCCCGGCAGCAACAACTTCTCCACCATCAACTCGACCGTGCAGTTCCGGCTCTACTCGTCGGTGCTGCGCGACTACCCCAACCAGTGGATGTCCAAGGAGGACTACAAGAAGCTGCTGTACTGGAACGCCTGGGCCCAGTACGTCAAGGGCGACACCCGCTGGCCCGACGCCAACGAGTTCTGGGCCGACTGGACCGGCAGCGCGATCGCGTACCGCTCCTGGATCCACCACAACATCCTCGGCAGCAGCAACTGGACGGTCATCGAGGACGTCGCGGGGCTGCGGCCACGCGCCGACGCGCAGGTGGAGCTGTCGCCGATCCCGATCGGGTGGAGCCACTTCGCGGTCAACAACCTGCGCTACCGCAACACCGACCTGTCGATCGTCTGGGACGACCCGGCCGACGGGGTGAGCCGCTACGCGGGCGTCCCGCAGGGCTACTCGCTCTTCCTCGACGGCACGCGGGTGGCCACCGTGGACCGGCTCACCCGCTTCGTCTACAACCCGGCCAACGGGTCGGTCACGTTCCCCTCGGGTGCCGGCGTGGTCACCCACAGCGCGGCGTTCCCCGGCCTCCAGGCGCCGCAGGACGTCGCGCAGACGAGCGACCGCATGGTCGACATCGCCGCCAAGGCGGGCATCGACCTCACCGGCACGCTGCCGAACCTCGCGCAGGGAGCCGCCACGTCGGCCTCCTACACGGCCGCCGGCACCTCGACCGCGGCGGCCGTCGACGGGTTTCCCACGAACGCGCCGATCTGGGGAACGTACGGAAGCCCGAACGCCACCGACTGGTACGAGGTGAACCTCGGCGCCAACCGGTCGGTCGACGAGGTGCGGCTCCACTTCCGCGACGACCGGGCCGGCAACCGGTACCGGGCACCGGCTTCGTACACCGTGCAGTACTGGAACGGCAGCGCGTTCGTCGCGGCCGCCAACCAGGTGCGGAATCCGGGCACGCCGCGGGCCAACTACAACCGGGTCGGCTTCACGCCGGTCAGCACCTCCCGGCTGCGCATCCAGTTCACCCACGCGTCCGGGGCGGCGAAGACGGGTCTGACCGAGGTGAAGCTCTACCACCGCAGCGGCACCGGCCCCGGCCCGGACCCCGGCGGCGGGAACGTGGCGGGCGAGGCGACGCCCTCGGCGTCGTACACCTCGCCCTGGGAGAGCGTCGCGGCGCTCAACGACGGCATCGACCCGCCGGCGTCGCACGACACGGTCAACCCGCGCTGGGGCACCTGGCCCAACCAGGGCGAGCAGTGGGCCGAGCTGACCTGGCCGTCGGCGCGGACACTGCGGTCGGCGGAGGTCTACTTCTTCGACGACAACGGCGGCGTGCGGCTGCCCGCGTCCTGGACGCTGCGGTACTGGAACGGTAGCGCGTACGTCGACGTGCCCTCGCCCAGCGGCTACCCCGTCGCGGCCGACCGCTACAACCGGGTCACCTTCGGCGCGGTGACCACCACGCGGCTGCGGGTCGTCCTGCGCAGCGGCTCGGCCTCGGTCGGGCTGCTGGAGGTGAAGGCGTCCGGCTGAGTAGGCGGCGGGCTCCCGGGGGCCGGCCCGGGAGCCCGCCGGTCACGGGGAGCGCGGCGGGCCGCTCACGGTGATCGCGGCGGCGGCGCCGGTGCGCGCCATGCGGTGCCAGCGCAGGCGGGTGCCGAGGAGCGCGGTGACGGCCGCCTGCACGACCACGAGGTACATGATCTGGCGGTAGACGATCTGCTGGAACGGAAGCGTCCACAGTGGCCAGAGTGGTTCCCGGTCGAGGCGGAGCGCGTACGCGGCCGTGAGGGCCTGCAGCAGCAGGAGCGCGAGCCAGCCGGCGGCGAGCCGCGACGGCGGCAGGAACAGCAGGCTGTAGACGGCGAAGACGTCGACCGCCGGCGCGGCGAGCGGCAGGAGGACCTGGTAGACGAGCAGGTACGGCAGGGCCCGCCGGCCCAGCCGGCCGCCGGGGCCGCGCTCGTGGACCGCGGCGCGGTGCTTCCACATCGCCTGCATCGTGCCGTACCCCCAGCGGTAGCGCTGCCGCCAGAGCTGCCGGAGCGTGGCCGGCGCCTCGGTCCAGGCGATCGCCCGCTCGGCGTACCCCACCTCCCAGCCGGCCCGGAGCAAAGCCATGGTGAGGTCGGTGTCCTCGGCCAGGGTGTCGGCCGGCACGCCGCCGACGTCGCGGAGGGCCGCGCGGCGGAACGCGCCGATCGCGCCGGGGATGGTCGGCATGCAACCGAGCAGCGCGTACATCCGGCGGTCGAGGTTGAAGCCGATCACGTACTCCAGGTGCTGCCACCGGCCGAGGAACCGGCGCCGGTTGGCGACCTTCGTGTTGCCGGAGACGGCGCCGACACGCGGGTCGGCGAACGGCTGGACCAGGCGGTGGATCGTGTCGGGCTGGAACACGGTGTCGCCGTCGACGAGGACGATCAGGTCGGCGCGCGCGTACCGGATGCCGGTGTTGAGCGCGGCGGGCTTGCCGGCGTTGCGCTGCCGGACGACCCGCACGCCCGGCAGGCCGAGGCTCTCGACGAGGTCGGCGGTGCCGTCGGTGGACCCGTCGTCGACGACGACCACCTCGACCGCCGGGTGGTCCCCGCGGAGGAGGGAGAGCACGGTCGCCCGGATGTTCGCGGCCTCGTTGTAGGCGGGCACGATGACGGAGACCCGTGCCCACACGCCACGCACCGGCGGACGCCGCCGGCGGCGCGCGTGCCACCACGCGCACGCGGTCTGGACGGCCAGCCGCGCCACGCCGAGCCCGAGGGCGGCCGCGAGGAGCCAGGACATGAGCCGCGCCAGCCCCGCCGCGAGTGCCTGGAACGAGCGCAGCGCGGTGCCCCGTACCCGCTCGCCCGTGGACGCCGGGACGGCCGGTACGCCGAGGGCCGACGAGACGGTGACGAACCGGAACCCTCGGTCCCGCAGCTCCGGGATGAGCCGGTCGAGGGCGGCGACGGTCTGCGCGCGGTCGCCGCCGCCGTCGTGCAGGAGGATCACCGCACCGCCGTCGCCGGTGGGGGTCGCGGCCCGCACGATCGCGTCGACCCCGGGCCGGCGCCAGTCGCGGCTGTCGAGGTCGGAGAGGACCGCGATCCGCCCCTGGCCGGCGTCGCGGAGCGCGGCGAGGTCGGCCGCGCCGACGGCTGCGGGAGTCGAGGAGTACGGCGGCCGGAACAGCGCCGTCCGCCGCCCGGTCGCGCCGGCGATGGCGTTGCCGGTAAGCGTGAGTTCGAGCCGGCGCCGCCACGCCGGTGCCGCCGCGAGGTCGGCGTGGCTGAACGTGTGGGAGCCCAGGTCGTGGCCCTCGGCGACGATCCGCCGGGTGAGCGAGGGCTCGGCGTCGACCCGGGAGCCGACGACGAAGAACGTGGCGGGGACGCCGTGCCGGCGCAGCACGTCGAGCACCTGGGGGGTCCAGCGCGGGTCCGGCCCGTCGTCGAAGGTGAGCGCGACCGTCTTCGCGGGCAGGGCACGGGTGGCGACCCCGGCGCGGGCCGCGCCGTCCGCCCGGACGAACGGGCCGCCGAGCGGCGGTTCGACCGGGTCGCCGGCGGCGGCGGTACGGCCGGCACCCCCGCCAGTGCCCTGCGCGTAGCCGTCGAACGCCAGGCAGGCAAGCAGGACGGCGAGGCCGAGGGCGAAAAGCACCCAGTGGGCACGCGGATCGCGCCGCGCGACGTGGCGCGGCCGGTGCGGTGCCGCCATCACCCGGACTTGCCCGGGTGGTCCGGCCTGGCCGTCGGGCGGTTCGCGGTGCCGTTGCCCTTGCCGTTGCCCCGGCCCGGGCCCGCGGTCAGGGCCGGAGCCGGCGGCGGGGTCGGCGGGACGGTCGTGGGTGCCGTCGCGTCGCCGGTGGGGCGGGGTCCGGTCCACGGCCGTTCCGCCGGCCGCGCGGACGGTGCCGCGGTACGCGGGGCGGGGCCGATCACCGCCGACTCCGGCTCCGGCGTCGGGGCGACCCGCTCCGACCAGCCGTGGAACGGAAGCGGCCCGCCGCCGGCCAGTCCCGCGGCGAGCAGGCCGAGCACGCCGACAAGGGCGGCCGCGGCGGCGACCGCTACGGGCACCAGGAGCCGGCGCCGCCGGCCGGTGCGGTCGACGAAGATGTCGGCGGTCACCGGTGCGTACCCCGGGTCGGCCGGTGGGTCGGGACGGTGCGGTGGGGCGTCGGGTGGGCGGTGTTGCCGCGCGGCTGCGGCGACCGGGCGTGCTCGTCGGGGCCCTTGGCCTTGTCTCCCGGCGGCGGCGCCGCCGGATGCTGCGTGGGCCGCCGCGGCTCCGGCCCCGGCTGCGGGTTCCCGCGCGGGCCGCCGGGGCCGCCAGTCGGTCCGTCGTGCGGGCCGTCGTCCGGGCCGTCGTGCGGTACGGAGTCCGGCCGCGCCGGTTCCGCCGGTGCCGGGGCGCGGACGTCCGGCGGCGGGATCCGGAACGTCCCGGTCGCGCTGGCCACGGCCAGACCCGACCCGGCCAAAAGTACGCCGGCCGCGGCGACCTTCACGGCCAGCACCCGGGACACGACCTGCCGGCGCGGCCGCACGTCCGCGCCGCGGATGCGGAACGCGGCGACGGCCAGCTCCTCCCCGCCCAGCTCGTGCGGCCCGGCCGGCCGCCGCGCGTTGGCGATCAGCCGGCCGAGGGTCGTCTCCGGGTGGCGGCCGTCGAGCAGCGCCTCGGCCGACTCGCGGTCCAGCTGCCGGGAGACGGTCACGGCCCCTCCTCCGGCATGAGGGCGGCGAGCCGCCGCAACCCCCGGTGGGCGGCGGTCCGCACGGCGCCGGCCCGCTTGCCGAGGATCCGCGCGGTCGTCTCCGCGTCGAGACCCATCACGACCCGGAGCAGGACGGCCTCGGCCTGCTGGGCGGGCAGCGAGGCGATCAGCGCGACCGCCGCCCCGGTGGCCACCGCGTCGGCCGCCTCGTCGGCGGTGTCGGCGCTGCCGGCGAGCGTCGTGAGGGCGTCCACGGGCACCGGCACGCTGGGTCGCCGCCGCTGCCACCGCGCGTGGTCGAGGGCCCGGTGCCGGGCGATGGTGGCGATCCAGGCCCGGAAGTTGTCGTAGTCGCCGCGGAAGCCGCGCAGGTCGCGGCACGCCTGCAGCCAGGTCTCGGAGGCGACGTCCTCGGCGTCGTCGCCGATCAGCCCGCGCAGGTAGCGCAGAAGCATCGGCTGGAGAGCCCGGAAGACCTGCCGGAACGCGGCCTCGTCCCCGCGCTGCGCGGCGGCCACCGCGTCCGACATGTCGGTAAGGTCGCTCATCTCGCCCTCGTCGCTCCGCACCCCCCGACGCACCGCGGGCGGACACGCCACGCCAGGTGCGCCGGTGGGTGCGGAGCGAACGGGACGCGACCCCACACTCGCCGTCCTGCTCACTCCCACGGCTGATCAAGCGCCACCCCAGACCCAGGCGTTACGCCACGCGCCACCGCTCACGCTCCGCGACGACACCGACCACTCGGGTGAAGGCCGAGATCGGGCCTACCAGAAGGTGAGGCCCAGGTAGCCGAGGAGCACCGAAGCGGGGATCCAGACGACCACGGCGGGGAGGTTGTAGAGCAGGAACGTGCGGTAGCGGATGCCGGCCGCGCCGGCGAGACGGGGGACGAGGGTACGGGCGTAGGCCGTCCAGCGACCCAGGACGATGGCCGGCGCTCCCCTGCGGAGCATCCGCTCGGCCCGGTGCCAGCGGTCGGCGCCGATGCGGCGGGCCAGCCGGCTGGTCCGCAGCCGCGGGCCGGTCAGACGGCCCTCCCAGTAGCCGATCGAGTCGCCCGCCGCCGCCGAGGCGGTGGCGACCGCGATCGCCGTGGTCAGGTCGATCCGGTCGGTCGCCGCGAGGGCACCCAGGGCCAGCATGATCGACGCGGCCGGGACCGCCAGGCCGATCAGCAGGCCCACCTCCGCCGCGAGCAGGAGCCCGGCCACCGCGTAGATCGCCGCGGGCGGCAGGCCGGCCAGGCGGTCCGCGATGCCCGTCACGAACGACATGCGGCGAGCGTAGGAACGCGGCAGCGGGCATCTCCTCGTTCCGCGGGGCGGACCTCCGGCCGGTCGGAGGAGACGGACCGACCGCGCTGCTCGAACCTCTTCGCGCGGACGTGCCGAAACCGCTTGGTCGGAATTGCGTAGGCGCGCCTCGGCGTCACCATCGACCCCCGCGTCGTATGCGCCGCGCACAGGTCGCAAATTTTGGCTTCCTTAAGGCTCGGCGGTACGGCGGTGAAGCCAACCGCGCCTGTGCTGGCCGGACCGTGCTGTGATTCGTCCGTGTACGCACCCGAAGGCGGTTTCGACATCGGCCCGGTGTGGGTGCGGCGCGGACGGACGGGCCGATCAGCATCGTGGCCGAGGACGGCACCTCGTCACCTGCCCCGACTGCCCGAGCCGCGCGGACCCGCGCAGCGGCTACGCACCGTCCCTGCGAGCGTGTTGGCGAACCGGCGGGCTAGACACGCGAAACGCGCCGCCTGTTACGGGAACTCTGACGGCGCCAGGCCGCTGCCCGCGCTTCTCGCTGGTTTCGTGACTCGCGAGCGGTCAATCTCTCCCCCGTCGCTATGGTCGGCCGCCGCCGGGACGCACGCACACGCGCTTTGCCGTTCCGGCCCGCCCGTACGGGCCCACGCAACAGGTTGACCGCCCCCGACTAATCCGGCCCGCCATGCCACAGCCCGTGACTATCGCCGGGGTGCCTGACATGGTCGGTGCTCCCGGCGATCGACCCCGCGCCGCGCAAGCGCGACCCGGCACCGACCAACCGACTCGCCCAACCACCAGCACCACAGCCATCCACATCGGAGGCGCTGGTCCGTGCCGTAGCCCGTTATTCGCCACACAAGGCCATATTCGAAGCGTGGCCGCCGGCCGCGCTGCACCCGAGCGCGAACGGCGGTCCGGTGAGCGGCGTGCGACGTCAACGGCGGGCTCGGGCTTGGTGCGAAAATCCTGCCTGTGTATGCCTAGCGTGCGGTGGCGTCGAGGACGCGTACTCCGTCGTGGGCGCGTACGGCGGGTGTGTGTTCGTCGCGCAGGGCGTCGAGAATGCGGATGGCGAAGGCTTCGTCCATGTCTTCGGCGACCTGGTGTGCCGTCCACCAGTCGACGGCGGCGGCTTCTTCGGTC
>Ga0164243_10008362_pt1 | contig 15271 bp, 12 predicted proteins | sample OricompcompostOP_FD_108781 | JGI IMG/M metagenome (GOLD analysis project Ga0164243, IMG submission 108781) | Organic Plus compost microbial communities from Emeryville, California, USA - Original compost - Organic plus compost (OP) | ecosystem: Engineered > Solid waste > Mixed feedstock >... | reverse complement strand
TCCGAACCCGGAAGCTAAGCCTCACAGCGCCGATGGTACTGCAGGGGGGACCCTGTGGGAGAGTAGGACACCGCCGGACTCCCATTAACAAGAAAGCCACCCAACGCCGGGTGGCTTTCTTGCGTTAACGCGCACGCTGGGCGTGAACCCAGCCTGCGCGCGGCTCACCGGACGAGACGACGCTCGAGGATCTCGGCGGCGTCGCGCACCTCGCGCGCAAGTGCCGGTTCCGAGAGCTCGTCACCCGCCCACGTCACGGCCACGGCGGCGACCGGCCAGCCCGTACGATCTCGAATGGCCACTCCGACCGACCGGAGACCCTCGGCGATCTCGCTGTCTTCCGTGGCGTATCCGCGGCTACGGACGTCACGCAGCAGATCTCTCAGCTCGCGCGGGGTTCGCGGGCCTCGCCCGGTGCGATCGGGGAAAGACGAGGCGTCCGGAAACAGCGCGCGCACCTGTTCTCGCGGGAGCGCGGCCAGCATGGCGCGCCCGGATGCCGCGAGGTGCGCGGGAAGGCGCACACCCACATCGGTCACGAGCGCCGGGCGTCGGGGCGCGCGTTCCTCGACGATGTACAGCACGTCGCCTCCGCTCATGACGGCCAGATGTGCGCTCTCGCCGAGATGGTCGGAGAGGGCCGCGACGACCGGGCGTCCCAGCCGTGCGAGCGGCTGCTGGCGCGCATATCCGCCGGCCAGCTCGAACGCCGAGGTGCCGAGGCACCATCGCCTCTCTTCCCGCAGGTGCAGGACGAATCCGTGCGCCGCCAGCGTCGAGAGCAGGTGGTACACGGTCGACCGGGGGAGGGCCAGCTCGCGGGCGATCGCCGACGCGGCCACGGGCGCCGGCCGTCCGGCGAGATGGCTGAGGATGCGGAGCGTGTGCTCGGCGGCCGGCACGCGGCTCGTCGCGGCATCCGCTTTGTCTGGGATCACAGACACAGGATGCCAGGTTCCCCCGCCGAGCGCGACCGACGAGGTGTGGAATCGAAGCATGAGTGGTCTGTCCTCCGTTCTCGTCGGTGCACACACCTTGAGCCCCGCCGATGTCGTCGCGGTCGCCCGTGACGGTGCGCGCGTCGAGCTGACCCCCGCGGCGCTCGAGCGCGTCGCGCGCACGCGTGAGGTGATCGACGGCCTCGCCGCCGACCCCGACCCGCACTACGGTGTGTCCACCGGCTTCGGGGCGCTGGCGACGACGTTCATCGCGCCCGAGCGCCGTCTCCAGCTGCAGGTCAGTCTCATCCGCTCGCATGCGGCGGGGACCGGCCCCGAGATCGAGCGAGAGGTCGTCCGGGGGCTGCAGCTCCTTCGTCTGCAGACCCTCTCGTCCGGCCGCACCGGCGTGCGCCCTGTGGTGGTCGAGACCTATGCGGCCCTGCTGAACGCGGGGATCGTCCCGGTGGTGCGGGAGTACGGATCGCTCGGCTGCTCCGGCGATCTCGCTCCGTTGGCGCACATCGCGCTGTCCGCGATGGGCGAGGGCGAGGTCCGCGACGAGAACGGCGAGCTCCTGCCGGCATCCGACGCCCTGCGCGCGGCGGGCATCGAGCCCCTCACGTTCGTCGAGAAGGAGGGCCTCGCGCTCATCAACGGCACCGACGGGATGCTCGGCATGCTCGTGCTCGCGCTGCACGATCTCGACGACCTGCTCCTCACCGCCGATCTGGCCGCCGCGATGTCGATCGAGTCGCAGCTGGGCACCGACGCGGTGTTCGCTGCCGACCTCATGGAGATGCGTCCCCAGACCGGGCAGGGAGAGTCCGCCGCCCACCTGCGTGCCTTCCTCGCCGACTCGCCCATCGTGCACAGCCACAAGGGGCCGGAGGACGGTCGGGTGCAGGACGCGTACTCGTTGCGCTGCTCCCCGCAGGTGCACGGCGCCGCGCGCGACACCATGAGCCATGCGGCCACCATCGCCGCCCGCGAGCTCGCCAGTGTCATCGACAACCCCATCATCACCGTCGACGGGCGCATCGAGTCCAACGGCAACTTCCACGGCGCACCGGTGGCCGCCGTGCTCGACTTCCTCGCCATCTCGGTGGCCGACGTCGCCTCGATCTCCGAGCGGCGCACCGATCGCGCTCTCGACCCCGCGCGCAATCGAGGACTCCCTCCGTTCCTCGCGCACGAGGCCGGTGTCGACTCCGGCCTCATGATCGCCCAGTACGCGGCGGCGGGGATCGTGTCCGAGCTCAAGCGCCTCGCCGTTCCCGCCTCCGTCGACTCCATCCCGTCGTCTGCGATGCAGGAGGACCACGTCTCGATGGGGTGGGCCGCCGCGCGCAAGCTGCGTCGTGCGATCGACGGGCTCGCTCGTGTGCTCGCGATCGAGATCGTCACGGGCGCGAGGGCGCTCGACCTCCGATCTCCCCTGCAGCCGGGCCCTGCCACCCTGGCCGTGCGCGATCTCGTGCGCACCGTCGCCGCCGGCCCCGGCCCTGATCGATTCCTCTCTCCCGACATGGAGGCCGTGACCGCGCTGGTGCAGTCCGGCGCCATCGCCCGTATCGCAAAGGAGCACGCCCATGACTGAGGCACGAACGATCCGCGCCCCGCGCGGCAACGAGCGCACCGCCAAGAGCTGGGGCGCCGAGGCCGCCAAGCGGATGCTGATGAACAATCTCGACCCCGAGGTGGCCGAGCACCCCGAGGAGCTCGTCGTCTACGGGGGCACGGGGCGCGCGGCGCGGACCTGGGAGGCGTACGACGCGATCGTGCGCACGCTCGACGAGCTCGAGCCGGACGAGACGCTCCTCGTGCAGTCGGGCAAGCCGGTCGGCGTGTTCCGCACGCACGAGTGGGCACCGCGCGTGCTCATCGCCAACTCGAACCTCGTGGGCGACTGGGCGACGTGGCCTGAGTTCCGACGGCTCGAGTCGCTGGGGCTGACGATGTACGGCCAGATGACCGCAGGGTCGTGGATCTACATCGGCTCGCAGGGCATCCTTCAGGGCACCTACGAGACGTTCGCCGCCGTCGCGCGCTCGCTCGGACGCGACTCCCTCGCGGGCACGCTGTCGCTCACGGCGGGTGCCGGCGGGATGGGAGGCGCCCAGCCGCTGGCGGTGACGCTCAACGAGGGCGCCGTGATGATCGTCGACGTCGACGAGTCGCGCCTGGCCCGTCGTGTCGATCACGGCTACCTCGACGAGTACCACACCGATCTCGACGTCGCCGTGGCGCGGGCCGTCGCCGCGAAGGAGGCGGGCGAGGCGCTCTCGGTCGGCGTCGTGGGCAACGCGGCGGAGGTCTTCCCCGAGCTGTTCCGCCGCGGCGTCCCGATCGACATCGTGACCGACCAGACGAGCGCGCACGATCCGCTGGCCTATCTGCCGATCGGCATCTCCGTGGACGACTGGAAGGCAGCCGCCGAGCGCGATCCCGAGGACTTCACCCGCCGCTCCCGCGAGTCGATGGCCGCTCACGTGGCGGCGATGGTGGCCTTCCAGGATGCGGGCGCAGCGGTCTTCGACTACGGCAACTCGATCCGCGCCGAGGCGCAACTGGGCGGATTCGATCGCGCCTTCGAGTTCCCCGGGTTCGTGCCCGCGTACATCCGTCCGCAGTTCGAAGAGGGGCGCGGCCCGTTCCGCTGGGCCGCGCTGTCGGGCGACCCTGAGGACATCTCCAAGACCGATCGCGCCATCGCCGAGCTGTTCCCCGAGGATAAGGCGCTGCACCGGTGGCTCGAGAAGGCAGGGGAGAAGGTGCACTTCGAGGGCTTTCCCGCGCGGATCTGTTGGCTGGGCTACAAGGAGCGCCACCTCGCCGGGCTCAAGTTCAACGAGATGGTCGCCTCGGGCGAGCTGTCCGCGCCCATCGTGATCGGCCGTGACCACCTCGACTCGGGCTCCGTGGCCTCTCCGTACCGTGAGACCGAGGCCATGAAGGACGGCTCAGACGCGATCGCCGACTGGCCGCTGCTGAACGCGCTGCTGAACACCGCCTCCGGGGCGAGCTGGGTGTCGCTGCACCACGGCGGCGGAGTGGGCATCGGCCGCTCGATCCACGCGGGGCAGGTCACGGTCGCCGACGGCTCGGCGCTCGCCGCGGAGAAGCTCGAACGCGTGCTGACCAACGACCCGGGCACCGGTGTCATGCGTCACGTGGACGCCGGGTACGACCACGCGAAAGACATCGCGCGCGAGCGCGGACTCACGGTCCCCATGGGGCTGTGAACACGACCGCGCCCTGCTCCGTGCACCGCATCGGGGGATCGAGTCGCACGGAGCAGGGCGCCTCCACACCGGGCGCAGACAAGGGCACGAGATGACGACTCTGATCACGAACATCGGCGAGTTGACGACCAACGACGGGCCGGCGCTCCACGACGCGGCGGTGCTCCTCGACGGGGAACGCATCGCCTGGGTGGGGTCGGCGACGGACGCACCGTCCTCCGCCGAGACGGTCGACGTCGGCGGTCGCGCCGTCATCCCCGGCTTCGTCGACAGCCACAGCCACCTCGTCTTCGCGGGCGACAGGGCGGCCGAGTTCGAGGCCCGGATGGCGGGACAGAAGTATGCCGCCGGCGGCATCCGCTCGACGGTGGCGGCGACGAGGGCGGCGACCGACGACGAGCTCCGTGCGCGCCTGCGCGGCTTCGTCGACGAGATGCGCGCCCAGGGGACGACCACGGTCGAGATCAAGAGCGGCTACGGGCTGAGCGTCGCCGATGAGGAACGCCTCGTGCGGCTCGCCGCCGAGGTCACGCCCGAGGTGACCTTCCTCGGTGCGCACGTCGTGCCGGTCGAGTACGCGGGGCGTTCCGACGACTACGTCGACCTCGTCACGGGACCCATGCTCGACGCCTGCGCACCGCATGCGAAGTGGATCGACGTCTTCTGCGAGACCGGGGCGTTCACCGTCGACCAGTCCCGGCGTGTGCTCGAGGCCGGCGTGTCCCGCGGGCTCGTTCCGCGTGTGCACGCCAGCCAGCTCGGTCCGGGGGAGGGCGTGCGGCTCGCGGTCGAGTTGGGAGCGGCATCCGTCGATCACGGCACGTATCTCACGGATGCCGACATCGACGCGCTCGCCGGCTCGGACACGGTGCTCACGCTGCTCCCCGGTGTCGAGTTCTCCACGCGGCAGCCGTATCCCGACGCGCGACGCCTCATCGACGCCGGCGTCACGGTGGCGCTCGCCTGCGACACGAACCCGGGGTCGAGCTTCACCAGCTCGATGCCGTTCTGCATCGCCGTCGCCGTGCGGGACATGGGGATGACCCCGGCCGAGGCTCTCCGGGCGGCGACAGTCGGAGGGGCGGCGGCGCTGCGACGAGACGACGTGGGGCGCATCGCGCCGGGCATGCGCGCAGACCTCGTGCTTCTGCGCGCCCCGACGCACGTGCACCTCCCGTACCGCCCAGGCGTACCGCTCGTCGAGCGGGTGTGGAAGGACGGCTCGCCGGTCGCCTGACGCGGACCCGTCGCGCGTCCTCATCTCAGCGCGGTTCCGGGACCGCCTCCAGCGCCTGTGCGCAGACGACCGCGGCGGCCGCCGACCAGGCCTGCGGCCGGCATGCCGCGGGATACGGCACAGGGCGGCCCCCGGGAACGCGCTCGTCGCCGGCGTGCAGCTCGGGCACGCGGTAGCCGAAGCCCTCGGCGGCGTCGACGAGCTGCCGTGCGATGGCCGCAGCCGGCTCGGCGAGTCCGGCCCGCAGCATCCCGTGCACCGCGATGGCGCTGTCGTGGGTCCAGACGCTCCCGCCGTGATAGCTCAGCGGCCAGAACCCGGCCGCCCCCGTCGACAGCGTACGGATGCCGTAACCGCTCGACAGCGCGGACGAGGTCAGGAGGGCCGCACACTGCTCTTCCTCGTCGCGGTCGAGCAGACCCGTGCCGATGAGGTGACCGATGTTGCTGGTGAGCGTGTCGACCGCGCGTCCGTGCGCGTCGAGCGCGATGGCCGGATAGCGGCCCTCCTCCGTGGTGACCCAGTAGTGCTCGCGGAACCGGACGCGCAGGTCGGCGGCCCATTCCCGGAGCGCATCGGCACCCGGCTCGCCCAGCTCGTCGAGCAGCGCCGCCCCGCGGACCGCGGCCTCGTAGGCGTAGGCCTGCACCTCGCTCAGCGCGATGGGACCCTCGGCGAGCGAGCCGTCGCGCCACTGGATCGAATCGCCCGAGTCCTTCCAGCCCTGATTGGCCAGCCCGTGACCCGACTCGTCGACGTAGTCGATGAAGCCGCTTCCCGAGGCGGCGCCGTGCACCGTCATCCAGTCGAGCGCCGCCCGCAGCGACGGCAGCAGCTCGCGGATCTCCGAGGTGGGCATGCCGGCCGCGCGTGCGTCGGCGAGCAGGCACACCCACAGCGGCGTCGCATCGACGGTGCCGTAATAGAGCGGCGGCAGATGCACGCCCTCGTTCGGCAGGGAGAGGGTGCCGCTGCGCAGTTCGTGCGGGATCTTGCCCGGCGCCTCGGCCGTCGCCGGATCGGTCGTCGTGCCCTGCAGGCGGGCGAGCACGCGCAGGGTGGATGCCGCGATGCCCGGGTCGACCTCGAGCGCGAGTCGTGCCGCCCAGATCGAGTCGCGGCCGAAGAGGGTGAAGAACCAGGGAGCGCCGGCGGCGTAGAAGGCCTCCTCCGGGTGATCGGGCAGGGCCAGGCGCAGCGCGCCGAGGTCGGCCAGGGCCGCGGTGAGCCAGCGTGCTGCGCGCGGATCGGCGGAGACGGTCGCCTTCGGAGTGACGAGCGGCGCGGGTGCGGCCGTCACCACGAGTGTGTCGTCGGCGAGCACGGCTTCCCACGACGCGCTCGCCGATCCCCGCGGCGGCACGTCGATGCGCCATCGCAGGACGAGGTCCTCCCCGTCCGCGGCGATCGCGGCCCCCGGAGCAGCGAGGCGGAACGACGCGCCTCCGTGCCGGCAGATCTCGCCGTCCCAGTCCCAGTCGACCGCAGCCGCCAGCCCCGCCTTGACCGACTGCATCGGGGCGAAATCAGGGGTCAGCCGCACGGAGAGCTCGACGCGCACCGGTGCAGGCAGGCTCGTCGAGAACGACAGCCGTTCCGCGAGCGAGCCGGCGGCCACCGTGCGCTCGCGGTCGAGACGCACCTTCGGATCCGCTGACGCGTCGTCGAGACCCCGCAGGAGGTCCGTGAAACGCGCACGTCGGGGGTCGGGGGAGTCGGAGCCGATCGACTCGAGCACGGTGCCGGAGATCTCGGCGGTGATCGCCCTGATGTGGCGGACATCGCCGTGGTAGACGCCGTGCACGGGCGCGGCGCCTATGCGCCCTGCCGCATCCGACCAGACCTGCGTCGGCGCCTCCAGCACGATGACGGCATCGGCCAGCAGCGGCTGGAGGGGCGTGGTGTCGGTCATTCCTTGACGGCTCCTTCGGTAGAATTCATGATGCGGCGCTGGAACACGAAGAACATCACGGCGACGGGGATCGTCATGATGAGCGCCGCGGCCAGCTTGAGCGGGTACTGCGTGCCCTGGCTGAGCTGGCCGCTGGCGAGCGACGCGACGCCCTTCGTGAGCGTGGTCAGCGCGGGGTCGTTGGTGGACACGATGAAGTGGCTCAGTTCGTTCCACGACCCCTGGAACGACAGGATCACGATCGTGACGAGCGCGGGCGTCGCCATGGGGAGCACGACCGACCAGAACAGACGGAACGTGCCGGCGCCGTCGATGCGGGCCTGTTCCTCGACCGAGACGGGGATCGATTCGAAGAAGTTCTTCATGATGAAGACACCGGCGGCGTCGACGAGCAGCGGCAGGATCATCCCCGCATAGGAGTTGAACATGCCGAGCTGGTTGATCACGAGGAATTTCGGGATGAGCAGCACCACGGTGGGCACCGACATCACGGCGACGAGAGCGGCGAAGACCACGCCCCGGCCGCGGAACCGCAGGCGAGCCAATGCGTACCCTGCGAGGGAGTTGAAGAAGACGCGCCCCGCGGTGACGACGATGGTCACGATCGCGCTGTTGACGAACCAGGACGGGAAATCGGAGTGCGCGAACAGGCGCTCGTACGCCGCGAACGTCCAGACGTCAGGGATCAGCGAGATGCCGCTGGATGCCGCATCCTGATCGGTCTTGAAGCTCGTGGTGACCTGGATGAGGAACGGGTAGACGTACACCAGCGCGAGCGCGATGAGCACCGCGTACAGGACGATCTGCCACGTGAGCTGCTTGGGTGAGAGTCTCATGCGGCACCGTCCTTCGCGGTGACCTGGTAGGCGCGGATGCGTCTCCGCGATACCGGCCGGTCGCGCAGCACCCAGCGCTGGATGAGCGTGAACACCACGATGATGACGAAGAGGATGAAGGCGATCGCCGCACCCTGGCCCCACTCCTGGTTCTTGAAGGCCGTCTGATAGGAGAGGAACGCCGGAGTCAGGGTGGTCTTGCTCGGTGCGCCCTGCGTGCCCGTGTAGATCTGGTCGAAGACCTGCCAGCATCCGATGAGTCCCAGGGTGAGCACGGTGAAGAGCGTCGGTCGCAGCTGGGGGAGCGTGATGCGCCAGAACCGCTGCCAGCCGTTCGCGCCGTCGACCATGGCGGCCTCGTCGACGTCGGCGCCGAGGTTCTGCAACCCCGCGAGGAAGATCAGCATGAATGTGCCGGACGTGGTGAAGACCGCCATGAGGATGTAGGCGCTCATCGCGACGGAGGGACCGGAGAGCCAGTCCCACCAGGAGATGCCCAGCATCCCGCCCTGGGTCAGCGCGGACGGGCCGCTCTCGGAACCGAGGATCAGATGCAGGATGCCGCGGGGGTCGTTGAACCAGTTCGGCCCGTGCAGGCCGAACCACGAGAGCACGTCGTTGACCGCGCCGCTGGCCGAGAACAGGAACATCCAGAGAACGGTGATCGCCACGGAGCTCGTCACCGACGGGAAGTAGTACGCCGTGCGGAAGAATCCGCGTCCGCGCAGCATCGCGCGGTTCACGAGCACAGCGAGGAAGAGCGCGAGCGCCGTCTGGAGCGGAACGACCAGCAGCACGTACCACGCGTTGTTGCGGAGGGCGGTGCCGAAGTCCTTGGTCGCGAGCCCGCCGTCGGCGAGCACCGCCGAGTAGTTGTCGGCACCGACGAAGGACACCGAGCCCGAGAGCGGGCTGCCGCGCCCCGCCCAGTCGGACACGCTCACCCACAGGGCCATGAGCACAGGGACGAGGAGGAACACGCCGAGGATGACGATCACCGGGGCGGTGAAGAGCCATCCGGCGGCGGCCTCGCCGCGTCGGAGCCCTGCGGCCCCGACGCGGCGAGGCGACACCTGAGTCGACATGACTACTTGACGACGGCTTCGAGGTTGGACTGCACCGACGACAGGATCTGCGCCGGATCGGCCGTCTTCAGCGACTCCAGCTGTGCGTTGAAGTCGGCGATGACGTCGGAGGCGCCGTTCTGGTTCGGCGGGAACTGCGCGTAGTCCGCCCCGGCGAGGAAGGGCTCGAGCGCCTCGTTGTCGGCGGTCCACTCGTCGGCGGCCGACTTGATCGACGGCATCGGGCCGAAGGCCTTCGAGAAGGCGAGCTGGCTGTCGGCGCTCGTCAGGTACTCGACGAGGTCGAGGGCGGCCTGCTGGTTCGGGCTGTCGGCTGCCATGCCCCAGCAGTTGGTGAACTGCAGGGTGCCCTTGCCGCCGGGACCCTCGGGGAGCTCGGCCACGGTGTACTCCACGTCGCTGAAGTCGTTCTGCATCGCACCGGTGATCCAGTTGCCCTCGATCACCATGGCCGCAGACTGCTTGCCCAGCGCCTCGCCGCCCCACCCTGCGCCGACGTCCTTCGCGAAGGCGAACGTGCCGTCGACGAGGTGCGACTTCACGTACTCGAGGGCGGTCACGTTCGCGTCGTCGTCGGCGATGGCCGCGCCGTCCTTGACGAGGCCGCCGCCGGCCTGAGCCATGAAGGTCCCGACGCGCTGGTACTCGGCGCCGAAGGCGAGGCCGACGTGCTCGGGAGTCGTGAGCTTCTTGGCGACCTCGGCGAGGTCATCCCAGGTCTTCGGCAGGTCGGCATCGGTGAGGCCGGCATCCGCCCACATCGTCGAGTTGATGACCAGGGCGAGGGTCGAGAAGTCCTTGGGCGCGCAGTAGAACGTGTCGTCGATCGTGAAGTTCTCGACGAGGGAGGGGTAGAAGTCGTCCTTGTTCGTCAGCTCGTCGCCGTAGGCCTTGAGCGAGCCGTTGGAGGCGAAGCCGGCGATCTGGTCGGTCGAGAGGTAGAAGAGATCGGCGGGCTCGCCGGCCGCGAACCCCTGCGACAGCTCCTGGCTGAGGTCGCTCGCGACCTGCAGGGAGACCTCGGTGCCCGACTCCTTCGACCACGCGTCGAGCGCCGACTGCACGGCGGCGGTCTCGGCGTCGCCGGACGAGCCGATGAGGACGGTGAGCGGCTTGTCGGAAGACGTGAGGCCGTCCGAGGACGAGCCGCCCTCGTCGCCGGAGAAGCCCGAGCCGCATCCGGTCAGGGCGAGGGCGCTGGTGAGCAGCACTGCGCCGGTGCCGTAGGCCGCGCGGGTGGTGTGCCGTGTCATGGTCGATCTCCTTTGATGTGTCACTGTGGCGGTGCGGTGCGGGTATGGAGGGAATTTGAACGATCAAACTCCGCGTGGCCTAGGCTAGGCGCGGGGTGCGGCAGTGTCAAGCCCCGGCGGAACGGGCAGCCGGTCAGGAGGAGGACAGATGGCGAAGGCGCCGACGGTCGAAGACGTCGCCGCGCTCGCGGGCGTCTCGCGGCAGACGGTGTCGAACGTCCTCAACACGCCCGACATCGTGCGGCAGTCGACGCGCGAGCGGGTGCTTCGGGCGATCGACGAACTGGGATACCGCAGGCATGCCGCCGCGCGGCGGCTGCGCCTGCGTCGCAGCTCCGCCATCGGCATCCGTCTCGACCCGTACGTCGGCGGCGTCTCGGGCGTCGTGCTCGACCGTTTCGTGCACGCCGTCACCGAGCGGGCCAGCGATCGGGGGATGCGGATGCTCGTGTACGCGGCTCGCACGCCCGAGGAGGAGCTGGCCAGGCTCGCTGAGCTGTGGGAGGGCTCGGAGATCGACGCGGCCGTCATCACCGGAACGGTGCGCGACGACCCGCGGGTGGGGCGCCTCGACGAACAGGGAATCCCCTTCATCTCCTTCGGGCGTCCGTGGGCCGACGACGACATCGACGACCCCGCGCACCTCTGGGTGGACGTCGACGGCGCGGCAGGCACCAGGGCCGCGACGGAGCACGCCCTGTCGTTCGGCTCGCGGGTGGTCTTTCTCGGCTGGCCGTCGGGATCGGGCACCGGAGACGACCGCGAACGCGGCTGGGTCGAGGCCATGAAGGCGGCCGGCGTCGGCGGAGAGCGCCTGGTCGCCGAGGAATCGGTGCCGGCCGCGAGGTCAGCCGTGGAGCGGGCGCTGAGCGCGGGGGTCGAGGCCGACGCGATCGTGTGCGTGAGCGACTCGCTCGCGGTCGGTGCGCAGATCGCCGTCTCGCTGGCGGGGCGTTCGATCCCCGTCATCGGCTTCGACAACACGCCGACCGCGGAGGCCCTGGGGTTCTCCAGCGTCGAGCAGCACCCGGAGGACGTCGCCTCGGCGATCCTCGAGCTGCTGATGGGGCCGACGGGCGATGTCGTCGTGCCCCGCCAGGTGCGCCCGGGCGCTGCGCACGCGCTGATCGTGCCCGAACTGGTGGTGCGCTGAGCGGGGTTCGCCGACGGCGCGCTCAGTCGCGGGAGTGCAGCCCCGCGAGCAGCTCCAGCACGCACAGGGCGGCGAGGCGGACCGTGCGCGCGTCGTCCGCGTCCGCCGTGGCGTCGACCTCGGCGATGTCCGCGCTCACCACCCGGGGGTCGCCGGCCACCGCACGCGTGAGGGACCGGAGCTCCCACGCCGCGAGACCTCCGGGCACGCTCGCCGGGCAGCCGGGAGCCACCGCGCGGTCGCAGACGTCGACGTCGATGTCGAGGTGCACGCGCGCCGCGTCGCCGGCGCCCGCGACCTCGAGCGCCTCGGCGACGACGTCGTCGATCCCTCGGCGTCGCACCTCATCGAGGGTGATGACGCGGATGCCCCAGTCGGCGGCGCGCCGGGCGTAGGCGACCGAGTTCGCGAAGTCGGCGATGCCGATCTGCACGATGCGCTGCGGGTCGATGCGGGTGGTCTCCAGAGCGGACGACGCAGGCACGTCCTCGACCAGGCGACGCACCGGCGTGCCGTTGGAGACGCCGTCGCGCAGGTCGAAGTGCGCATCGAAGGTGAGGAGACCCGTGGCCCGCGTGCCGAGGGCGACGGGGTAGGTCAGGGAGTTGTCGCCGCCGAGTGCGATCACCAGGCGGGCGGATGCGGTGAGCTCGCGAACCCGGGCGATCACCGCCGCCTCTCCGTCGTCGCCGTCGGGATCGGCCACGTCGCCGGCATCCGCGATGCGGAGCACCTCGTTGAGATCGACCGCGGGCGGGCCCATGAGCGCCGTGCCGTAGCGGGGAAGCGCGTCACGGATCGCGCCGGGCGTCGCGTGCGCACCGGTCGGGGAGAGCGAGGTGCGCCACGTCGGCACGCCGAGCAGCACGGCGTCCGCCGAGGAGTCGAGCGCGGGCCAGTGGCCTGCCCGCGGCCAGAGCGGGTCGTGGGAGAGGGCCATGTCAGACTCCGGGGATCAGTGCGTGGGCGACGGTGAAGATCGCGAGACCGGCGAGGGCTCCCACGACGGTGCCGTTGAGGCGGATGTACTGCAGGTCGCGCCCGACCATGAGCTCGATCTTCTCGGTGGTCTCCGCCGGGTCCCATCGCTCGACCGTGTCGGTGATGATCGAGGCGATGTCGTGGCGGTAACGGTCGACGAGGAAGACCGCGGCGTCGGAGACCCAGCCGTCGACGCGGCGCTGCAGCGCGGCATCCGTCGTGAGACGCTCGCCCACCTCTTGCAGCGCCTGCACGATCCGCCTGCGCAGGCCGCTGTCGGCATCGGCGAGGGCGTCGAGGAGACCGCTCTTCGCCGTGTTCCACGCCTGCGCGGCCAACGCCCCCACCTTCGGGCTGTCGAACAGAGACGCCTTGGCGTTCTCGAGCCTCGCGCGGGTGGTCGGATCGTGCTGCAGGTTGTCGGCGAGACGGGCGAGGTAGCCGTCGATCGCGAGGCGGGCCGGATGCCGGGGGTCGGCCTGCACGGCGCGCACGAAGCGCACGGCCTCGTTGTACGCGGTGTCGTCGACGAACCGGTGGGCGAGCTTCGGCACCCACGACGGCAGCCGGCGCGAGAGCAACCCGGTGAACGCCGCCGCATTGGCGTCAAGCCATGTCGCGACGCTGTCGACGGCGAGGTCCACGGCGCCGTGGTGCGCATCCGCCTCGACGATCCGCTGCAGCCAGGCGCCGGCCGGCGTTCCCCATTCCGGCTCCACCAGGTGCTCGCGCGCGAGGTCGGCGATGAGCCCCTGCACGTCGTCGTCGCTGAGGGCGTTGAGCACCGCTGTCGCGATGGTCGCGCCCTCGGCACCGAGCCGCTCGGCGTGATCGGGCCGGCGCAGCCACTCGCCGGCGCGCTGCGCGATCGGAGTGGTCGAGAGCTTCGTGCGCACGACGTCTCCGGCGAGGAAGTTCGTCTCCACGAACTCACCGAGCGTGCGGCCGATCTCGTCCTTGCGGCTCGGGATGATGGCGGTGTGCGGGATGGGCAGGCCCAGCGGACGGCGGAACAGCGCCGTGACCGCGAACCAGTCGGCCAGCGCACCGACCATGCCGCCCTCGGCCGCAGCCCGGACGTACGCGAGCCACCCGACGCGCTCCTGCAGCGCGAACGCGATGACGAACGCGACCGCCATGAACACCAGGGCGCCCAGTGCCACGGCCTTCATGCGCCGCAGCGCGCGCAGGCGCTGCTGGTCGGCGGAGGAGAGCTGCGTCATCGGCGTTCGCGGCATGCTGTCATCCTTTCACGCGGTGTCCGACGTGCGGCGGAGTCGTGAGTGCGATCCGTCTGACCGGTCAGACACCCGGTGACTCGTGCACGCGACTACGCTCGAATCGTGATCGAAGACATCAAGAAGCGCGCCCTCCACCGCACCAGCATCCTCGAAGGACAGATGCGCGGCGTCGCGCGGATGATCGAGAACGAGGAGTACTGCATGGACATCATCACGCAGTCCCGCGCCATCCAGCGCTCGCTGGAATCGCTCAACCGGCTTCTGCTGGAGAACCACCTGCGCACGCACGTCACCCACATGTTCGAGGAGGGCGGAGAGGAGCGCGACAAGGCCGTCGTCGAGCTGCTCAAGGCCTTCGACTTCGACTCGAAGTAATCCTCAGGACTCGATCGGGCCCAGCCAGGCGCTCGCCGCGGTGGAGTGCGCCGACTCCGGGTCGGACGGGTGGAACATGCCGGCCAGCACATCGCGGTACAGCCGGGACAGCTCGTGGGAGGAGAAGTAGGAGCTCCCGCCCGCCGTGAGCATCGCCTGGTCGACGACGTGCTTGGCCATCGTGACCGCGCGGTGCTTGACCCCCGACAGCAGGGTGAACCAGCGCGCCCCGTGGTCGGCGAGCTCGTCGACGTCGCGGGCGAGGGCGGCGATCTGCGGCGGCAGGGCGTCGTAGGCGAGCGCCATGTCGGCGATGCGCCAACGGATGTCGGGATCCTGGCTGTAGGCCGCGCCGGTGCGCTTCGACCGCCGCTTCTGCACGGCCTGCACCGAGAGGTCGAGCGCGCGACGGGCGATTCCGGTGTAGACCGAGGCGAGCAGCAGCTCGAACACCGAGAAGATGCCGAACACGATGGGATCGGGGTTCGGGCCGGGATCGATGCGCCGCACGACGTGTGCGGGGTCGGCGACGGCGCCGTTCAGCCGGGTGGTCCGCGACTGGGTCGCCCTCATGCCCAGGGTGTCCCAGTCGTCGCTCGTGGTCACCGCGTCCGTGCGGTCGACGAACGCGAACACGAGCTGCGGGGCATCGGGGCTCGTCGTGTCGAGCCCGTGCAGGCCGAGCTTCGTCCACACGGGGGCGAGCGAGGTGAAGATCTTCGTGCCCGTGAAGGAGTAGCCGCCGTCGCCGATCGGCACGGCGGCGGTGTCGCTGCCGAAGAGCACGAGATCGTTGCCGCCCTCGCTGATGCCGAAGGCGAAGACCTCGCCGGCGACGGCACCGCGCTGCACGAACTCGAGCCCGGGAACGCCGCGGTCGGAGAAGACCTTCGCCACCCCCGTCCACACGAGGTGCATGTTGATCGCGAGCGCCGTGGCCGGTGCGGCCGATGCCAGCCGCTGCTGCAGCACGGCGGCGTCGGCCAGGCCGAGCCCGGCTCCGCCGAGGTCGGCG
>Ga0164243_10008361_pt1 | contig 15272 bp, 12 predicted proteins | sample OricompcompostOP_FD_108781 | JGI IMG/M metagenome (GOLD analysis project Ga0164243, IMG submission 108781) | Organic Plus compost microbial communities from Emeryville, California, USA - Original compost - Organic plus compost (OP) | ecosystem: Engineered > Solid waste > Mixed feedstock >... | reverse complement strand
CGAATTTAGCTTCCTGGCGGGAATGCCAGCCTCCCAACTTGGAGTTCATGCGTACAACCCATATCGCCGCTTAGCGCGGGATGGTTTTCCTACGATTGCTCAATATTTACGGGATTTGGGTTATCGAACTATATGTGTTCATCCCTATCATCGTGGCTTCTACGGTAGGGACAGAGTGCTTCCAAAATTGGGTTTTGACGACTTTATCGCTCTAGAAAGGTTTGGCAATGCAGAGCGTAGTGGGGCTTACGTTAGCGACCAAGCGGTAGGAACATTCGTTGCAAGCTTACTTCGAGGCGAAAGTTACAAACCGTTATATGTGCATGTCATAACAATGGAGAATCACGGTCCATTACATTTAGAAACGGTTTCTCCGGAAGACTACGACTCAGTGTTAAGAGCTCCAATACCCGTTGGTTGTGACGATTTGGTGGCATATGCGCGCCATTTGCGTAATATGGATGCGATGCTCGGCACGCTGCGCAGTTCACTGCTGGAGCCGCGTGCCAGAGACGCAGCAATATGCCTATACGGTGACCACGTACCTATCATGGCATCTGTTTATGACAGACTTGGACACGTAAACGGGACTACAAATTACCTCATTTGGGGCACCCGCCCCGAGTGGCGCCACAATTCAAGCTACAGTCCAATGGGCATCGCTGATCTTGCTCTGACGTATCTTGAAACTATCAAACTTGGGACTAATGTTCTGAGGGACTGTTAGGCCCGCTACAATTCTGCGGCCATGGTGCTCTAGGCGTGGCATCCACGCTCGTGCCTCGTGCCTAGAGGCAGCTCTCACTCCAAAAAATAGATGATCAACTTCGAAAAATTGAAATCCCGCCGCTTGGCCGTTTGGCTTGTCGGTGTGCCGCTGCTGGCAGCGATCCTTTACTACACTTTCTTTGCATTGGATCGTTATGTCAGCGTCGCACAGGTCGCTGTGAGGCAAGTGGGTAGCAATGAGGCACCCCCAATGGCTGGCCTCGCAGTGATGCTGACCGGTCTCAACCCAGCGTCTCGTGAGGAGACCCTCTATCTACGTGAGTTGATCACTTCTCAAGACATGCTGAACGTCTTGGAACAAGACTTAAATTGGTCAAGCCATTACGCGGGGCGGTGGCGCGATCCAATTTATTGGGTGTCAGGCTCAGCTTCCAAGGAAGATGTGCTTGACTATTATCGTCGAATGGTTACAACGTATTTCGACGAACAAACCGGTTTGCTCGAAATTCGCGTTCAAGCATTCGAGCCGGAGTTTGCACAGCAAACCCTAAAAGTAATGCTACGCGAAGCTGAGCGCTTCGTGAACGAAATTTCGCATCGAATGGCGCGAGATCAAATGACGTTTGCTCAAAGTGAGTTGGCGAATGCCAGAAAAAACTACGAAATCCAACGCGAAGCTCTTATAACTTTCCAGAGCAAGAATAAATTGTTGGATCCGGAGGCTGCGGCCAAGGCCAGGGCAGACGTGGTTTCCGAACTTCACGCTAATCTCACAAAAGAGCGCACTAATCTCAAAGCACTTCTGGCAAATTTAGATTCAAATACTCCGCAAGTCCGACAGGTGCGCACGCGAATCCGGGCAATTGAAGAACAGTTGGCTGCTGAGACTAAGCAGATGGTATCGGAGCAAAGCGACGATAAGCTAAATGTCGTGCTTTCAAAATATAGAAATTTGATGGTTGATGCCGCCATCGCAGAGGAAACTTATAAATTCGCTGTTAGTGCAGTAGAAACTGCACGTATCGAAGCTAGCAAGAAACTCCGCAGCTTGGTGACAGTAGTATCGCCAAACATGCCTGATAAGGCGCTTTACCCTGAACGAACTTACAACTTGATCACTCTCTTTATTGCGCTGATGCTGATTTATGGAATTGCCAGGTTCATCATCGCAACTATTGAAGATCATCGTGATTAATAGGGGCTAGATTAATTATGCGCGCCTTTTTAAACCGCCGGAGTCCCATGCGCTCAGCAACATTGAGTCTAGTACTTTTGTTGTCCGGATGCGGTGGCATTCTTTCCTCCTCTGGGCCGTCAAGCACGGCGATTATGGCCGATGATGATTCGGAGGCTTACGAAATTATCGATTTGAACGCTCAGAACATTGCTCCTTATATGCGGTCGAGAGAGGCGAGCCTGCAAGCGAATGTCGCTTTGCCTTCCGTCCCGGAAGTACGGCTTGTGGCTGGCGACGTGCTGACAGTGATGATTGCCGATACGGCAACTGAGGGTGCGATATTTGCTCCTCTTGCTATGGGTGGAACGATTTTTGAGAATGTCCGAGTCGACAGCAAGGGGAAGATCTCGCTTCCGTATGTGGGTCATGAAAACGTAAGCGGGAAGACATTATTTGAGGTTGAGTCTCTCATTAAGAAAAAGGTGCGGGGCATCACAAGCGACGCGCAAGTGAGAGTATCGCTGACAGGCGACTTGTCGAGTTCGGTTTTGGTTGCCGGCGCGGTCAAGACGCCCGGCCGATTTTCAGCGTTACAAGGTCCTTTGACGTTGCTCGACGCAATCAATCTCGCCGGTGGTCCTCTATTAGAGCCGCATTTGATTCGTGTAATCGTACGGACAGGAAAAAAGTCCTACGAATTTGGATATCAAGAGCTGCTGGCTGGGGAGAATCAAGTCGTTCCTCCTGGCGCGGAGATTATTGTGGAGCGCGCCAAGAAGAGATTTGTCGCGATGGGAGCTGTCGGCGAGCCCGGCCTTCATGATTTGCCGTCCAATAATCCTAGCCTACTGGAAGTGCTTGGTAGTGTGCGGGGATTGAAAGATTCGCAGGCAGATGCTTCAGGCGTGTTCATATTTCGCTTGACTGACGCGCGAAATACTGATGCGGATTCTACCGAACCCAAAGCGGAAGTTTTTCGTTTGAATATGAAGGAGCCACAGGCAATGTTCTTGGCGAGACAATTCCTAGTCCAACCGGAGGATGCGATATATGTGACTAATGCCGCGGTTCATGAGTGGCAGAAAATTATTTCGCCGATTGTGCAAGTGATGATTCTCGGCCGAACGGTGAACAACGGGTTCTAGGTCGACTGGCATGATAAAGAGAACCCCACTTAGGGTTATGCGCACAGTAATTTTTGCGTTGCTGTTGCGCGAGATGAAGGCGCGATTTTATCGAAACCGCCTGGGGGCCTTTTGGTTTATTTTTGAGCCGCTGGCTCACGTCGCAGTGTTGGTGACAATATTTACACTGATTAGGCGGCACGTACCATATGGGCCACCTCTGCCGGTATTTTTTATTAGTGGTGTTATTCCATTCTTGCTTTTCAAGAACATAGCGTTGAAGGGAATGGAAGCGATTCCGGCGAATAAGGCATTGTTCGCATATAAGCAGATTAAACCTATAGATACCATTTTGGCGCGAATGCTAATGGAGAGTGCGCTAATGGCGTGCGTATACGCCCTTATTGCTTTCGCGCTTGCATTTTGGGGGGGGTACGATGTCTCCATACATAATCCTTTAAGATGGGGAATGGTGTTCTTAGTGGGCATACTTTTCGCGTTGTCGTTGGCACTAATTTTCACTGTCATCGGCCAGTCGATGCCTGAGCTGAAAGGATTCATAAAGCTCGCATTTTTGCCGCTATATTTTTTGTCATGTGTGGTGATGCCCATATGGGTCGTTCCGAAAAGCTTATTAAGTTGGCTCACTTGGAATCCCTTCTTGCATCTCATAGCTGAAATCCGTGTGGCGGCGTTTCCTCACTTTCCCACGGTGCGGGAAGTAAATATGTACTACCCGACCTCCGTAACGTTGTTGACTTTGTTCGTCGGCGTAATGCTCTTTAAAGCTCGGCGAGATAGGCTCTTGGCCATATGATCGAATTACAGTCAATTACGAAGTCCTATCGAACGAACCAGGGAAGGACGTACGTCTTTCGCGACCTTTCGGTGGTCATTCCCGAAGGTCGCAACGTGGCCATTATCGGTAGAAATGGAGAGGGTAAATCTACTTTGTTGCGTCTGCTCGGCGGACAGGACAGGCCTGATTCTGGAAAAATAGTTACAAATAAAACGATCTCCTGGCCTGTAGGGCTTTCAGGAGGGTTCCAAGGCTCAATGACGGGGAGGCAGAACGTGAAATTCGTCGCTCGAGTTCATGGTGCCGAAGGGGCGATGATGAAGAACGTTCTTCAATATGTAGAAGAATTCGCCGAGCTGGGTAATTATTTCGATTTGCCGGTCAATACTTATTCTTCTGGTATGCGTGGCCGGCTGGCGTTTGGATTGAGCTTGGCGTTCAAGTTTGATTATTATTTGGTTGACGAAGCTATGTCTGTTGGAGATGCGCATTTCAAACGCAAAGCTACAGCAGAATTTAAAAACCGGATCAAGCAGGCCAATTTGCTGTTGGTAACTCACGGCATGAGTCAAGTAAGAGCCCTATGTGATATGGTCCTGCTCTTAAAAGACGGTATTCTTACGCGTTATGACGATATTGAAGAGGGCATTGCTGCTTATAACAATGCCTAAGCCATTTTGATGGTAACGGAGTGGAAATGAAGGTTCTCATAGTCTTTGGGACTCGTCCTGAAGCGATAAAAATGGCGCCACTTGTCAAGGCGATGCAGAATGACGCGCGTTTTGAGGTTAAAACGTGTATTACCGCGCAGCACCGCCAAATGTTGGATCAAGTTTTGGGCCTGTTCGGAATCGTGCCAGATTTTGATCTGAATATCATGCGACCTGGGCAAACTTTGTCCCTCATCGGCTCCGAAATTCTCTTGAAAATGGAGTCGGTGTTAAAAGAGTGCCAACCTAATATTGTCCTGGTGCATGGTGACACCTCTACGTCATTTTTTGCGGCGTTAGCGGCGTTCTATCAAAAAATACCTGTTGGGCATGTTGAGGCAGGGCTGCGCACGGGGGACATTTATTCGCCCTGGCCTGAAGAGGCGAATCGTAAACTAACCGGTGCACTGGCGAATATACATTTCGCGCCGACTGTGACCGCTCGGGAAAATTTACTTTCGGAAGGCGTGCGTGATGACGTAATCCACGTGACTGGAAATACGGTTATTGACGCATTGCTTTGGGTCAAGGATCACATAAGCCAAGAAAACTCCGACAAGGCGGCTTTGGATCGGCAGTTTTCCTATTTGTCTGCGGCGTCCCCTCTGGTATTAATTACAGCGCATCGCAGGGAAAATTTTGGTCAAGGATTCATAAATATATGTACGGCCATAAAGAACTTGGCACAGAAATACCCTGATGTGGACTTTTTGTACCCTGTTCATTTAAATCCAAATGTTCGAGAACCTGTAAATAACATTCTGAGCGGGATTTCGAATGTGCGGTTATGTGAGCCACTGGACTATTTGCCATTTGTTTATCTCATGGCGAAATGCCATCTTATTCTGACGGACTCTGGCGGCATTCAGGAAGAGGCCCCCGCTTTAGGGAAGCCTGTTCTTCTTATGCGAGATACAACTGAAAGGCCGGAAGCCGTGAAAGCAGGGACTGTCAAATTGGTAGGAACGTCAGTTGATAGGATCGTTGCGTCGGTTTCAGAGCTGATAGAGTCCCCAAACACATATCGCCTAATGAGCAACGCCACGAATCCGTACGGCACGGGCGATGCATGCAAGAAGATCATAGATGGGTTGGTTTCCTGGTTTTAATCGTTCCTCGACAGAGTAGCAATTCGTAGGAGAGAAATTGTGTTGAACAATACAGTGGTTTCTGTGGTTGGCCTCGGATATATCGGCCTGCCTACTGCCGTTGCTTTCGCATCTTGCGGGGTCAAAGTAATTGGTGTCGACGTCAATAAAGCGGTGGTCGACACTATAAACCGAGGGCAGATACATATCGTTGAGCCCGATCTTGACGTGGCCGTGTCTCAGGCAGTGAAGAGCGGGTTGCTGAAGGCTACGACGACGGCGGAGGCTGCGGACGTTTTTTTGATTGCCGTGCCAACCCCGTTTAAGGGTGAAAACCACGATCCCGACCTGGCTTATATAGAGGCTGCCTGCTCCGCTATTGCTCCGGTACTTCAGAAAGGTAACCTGGTCATCCTAGAGTCGACCTCTCCGGTTGGCGCGACGGAGCAGATGGCGCATTGGCTGGCGCAGGCACGTCCGGACCTGACCTTCCCGCAACAGCGTGGGAAGGATGCCGACATTCGTGTCGCCCATTGCCCAGAAAGAGTGCTTCCTGGCCGGGTAATGATTGAATTGTCATCTAATGATCGCATCATCGGGGGAATGACTCCCGCGTGCGGCGAAGCTGCTAAGAAAGTGTATGAATTGTTCGTGCGAGGGGAGTGCATACTTACCGATGCACGAACGGCAGAGTTGTGCAAACTAGCCGAGAATGCATTTCGTGACGTCAATATCGCTTACGCAAATGAGCTTTCATTGGTATGCGACGATTATGGTATCAATGTTTGGGAATTGATCAGACTGGCAAACAGACATCCGCGCGTCAACATTCTTCAGCCCGGCGCAGGTGTTGGTGGCCATTGCATCGCCGTCGATCCGTGGTTTATTGTTTCCTCATCTCCGGAAAGTAGCCGCCTTATTAAGGCAGCAAGAAATGTGAACGATCATAAGCCGTTTTGGGTTCTCAATAAGATTCGCCAGGCGGCCGCTCATGTGGCTGCTCAGGAACAAAAGAAGCCGATGGTCGCGGTGTTGGGAGTTGCGTTCAAGCCAAACATTGACGATCTACGAGAAAGTCCAGCATTGCATATTGCTCAAACGCTGGATCAAGATGAGAAAATTGATCTTCTTATTGTCGAGCCACATATCACCGAAACCCCTAAAGCGATCAATCGGGGGAGATTAGCTTCGCTCGAAGAAGCTCTTGAGTTGGCAGATGTAATAGTTGTTCTGGTGAAGCATGATGCATTCAGCGGTATCCGAGCGGCATCAGGAGCGCAGACTCAACATGTGATTGACGCGGTTGGCTTAGTGGATGGTATCGGTGAGGCATATTTAAATAGAGCTGGTCGTTCAATGGTAACGTCCGTCGCGAAGTGAGAACCATGGCGAATTACGCTCGCATTGAACTGACGGCGCAAAAACGCATATTGGGCTCCGTTTATGCTGCGCGCTTTGTGAGGTGGTTTTTTTCGGTTTGCCGTAAGATTCGGCTTCCGATAGAGGGGCATCCGCATTTTTCTGACTGCGTGTGGTATGCAAGTAAATTTCCGCGTGGCGCTGTCCATTGTCGCTCCGATAAAGATGGCTTGCATATTGATGTCCCGAAAGTAATATCCGATCCCGTTTACTTAATAAGTAACGGCCATCCAAGAAGCTTCAAGAGGCTTCAGTTTGGTGAAGGGCTGTCGCTCGATGGGCTCGGGGCGCTTGATATTGGCTTTTTTGGACAGAAAGATGGCTCTCTTTTTTGCTCACTTGTGATTGTAGAATTTGGCGCCAATAATAACCGGTTGAATACATTTGGCGTGTCGCTCAATCAAGCGCAGCAATACGTTCCATCCGCCGAAGCTCGTAGAATATTGGTGTGCCTGCAAATAAAAGGCAGTGGAAAGTTATTCATTCACGGGATTCGGCTCGAAAGTTTGCCTAACATTAATGCAAACATAGTGTCTGCAGAGAGGGAAGGAGCGTCAGAAGAGAAGGATGGAACGCCTCCTGCGCCTGTACAGAGTGGGAGTGATCTTCCATTGCTACAGGGCCTCAGTGATGACACGATTTATGTGCGCTACTCGGACGCAAAAAGCTGGATTGAGCAGATGAAGATTGCGGCCCAGTCTGATCACGCCGAGCTGTACAAATGGAAACGTCGTGCACTGGGTTGGGAGAAGCGGGCGCGGGAAGCTGCTGCCCATGACTCCGGATCACAGCTTTCTGACATCGGTCAGGAGGCGATGTTGGCGCTAGCCAAGTCGATCCCCATGAGCAACGGTTGTCGATATGCAAGCAAGATTCCGCTTTCAGTGGGGATAATCTCGGACGAGTACATGTTCAATTTTTACAAAGATGTATTTGAGCATGTGCACTATCTCTCTCCCGATAACTATCAGCAAGTATTTGCTCAACATAAGATCCACGCCGTCCTATACATCACTGGCTGGAAGGGTATCAGTAACGAAGAGTGGCGAGGAATCAAGTTCCGGGAAAAACCTGCAAAGGCCTTCGCAGATATTCTAAATATTGCGAAAAAACGCAATACTGCTCTCGTATTCCAGAGTATAGAAGATCCCAGCAATTTTGATTATTTTTTACCCATTGCTGAGAAATTCGATTATATTTTTACGAGCGATACGGATTCTATTGAGCGCTATAAATCTGCCTGCGGGCATGAGAGGGTGTTCTACGGCGAATATGGCGTCAATCCAATTTTGAATAATCCGATAGGCTGCCGCCAACACATCTTCAATGCGTCATTCTTCGCCGGTTCGTGGACTACAAGATACGCTGAGCGCTGCGCCGACATGGAAACCATATTCGACTCAATACTGAGTTCGAAAGGGCGCCTATTTATTGCTGATCGGAATTATGGAACGTCTTCTGAAGATCTTCAATACCCGAAGCGTTTTCGCAATGGGTTAATGCCGGCTGTTGATCATAAATTGCTGCAGTCTATGCACAAGTTATTTCGATATAACTTGAATTTCAACTCCATAAAAAATAGCCCAACCATGTGCGCTATGCGGGTTTATGAACTCCAGGCAATGGGCGTTGGTGTTATTTCAAATTACGCAAAATCTGTGTTAAATAAATTTCCGGAACTAAGAATCGTTCCTTGGAAAGAGAATTTGCGGTTTGATATAGGAGTAGATGCCGATCTTGACGAGTATCGGCAGAATATGAATCGGCTGCGAAATGTCCTGACTGATCGCACCGCTCATGATATTGCTGAGAGGATGCTGCAGGCAATTGGGTTTGGTAATGTAGTTAATGGTGCCATTCCCGTAGTTTGCGTCCTGTATGAAGGCGACGCCGATGCGGTGAGGAAAAATTTTACCAATCAAAGCTATGCTTCCAAGATATTGTGCGATAGTAGAAAATTCAACACGCAATCGGATTGGGAGGCTTTCTTTGAGGAAAATAACGTATCGTATTTCACTTGGTTTTCGGGAGAAGATGAATACGAGAAAAATTATCTACAAGATTTGATTAACGGATTTAAATATACTAGCTGCAGGTATATAACTAAGCATGCTTGGTTCGACGGAGATAAATATATCGACGGGCCGCAGCATACTTACACGACAACGGCTGGTGGAAAAGGGCGCACAGTATTTGCTGTCAAGGAGTTTGTTCCGACCGATTTTAGCGAACGGCGAATGCATGAACCGCTGCCAAATCTCGCCAATGGATATTGCATAGATCCATTCGAACTTAATTATCTTAGATATTGTTCCACTCAGGCTGCCACCAAGCCTCTTGCTCCTCCGGCGTTGTCTGTTATTGTGCCTGTATACAATAACGGAAGATTCTTGCGGGAAAAGTGCATCGCTAGCCTTAAGCGAAATCAGACTTGGAAGAGCATGGAGATATTGCTAGTTGATGATGGCTCCACTGATGTTGAGACAGTGCGTATCATCGAGGAACTGGCCCGCGAACATGGGAATATTCGACCCTACTTCTTTGAAACCGGTGGAAGCGGAAGCGCGTCACGGCCCCGTAACAAAGGCATTGAATTGGCGCGAGCTCCTATGGTGTCGTTTTTGGACCCGGATAATGAGATATCTCCGGGGGGATACGATACTCTGCTTGATATCTATAAGGAGGCCTATAACGATCGCCCAGAAGGCGTGGACTTTGTCTCTGGCTACCATGTAAAGGTCGAGGATACTTCTAAGCCGATAGGAAAACATAGCGCTCAGCGGTTGCTAATAGTTGAAAATTTGAAGCAGAAATTCTTATTCAGTGGGAAGTTTCCCGTAATTCCTACGCAGCCTGCGGTTATCGCCAGGCGTATTTTTGAAAATCCGAAATTTCGATTTGTTGAAAAATCCGCTGGGCAGGACACTCTTTTTGGCTGGGAGTTGTTATGCCAAGCTCGATCTGGTGGATTCACAGACGCGGCTTATTTGATTTATTACGCGCAACGGACCGGCTCGGTTGTAAATACTGTGGATAAGGAATACTTTGAGAAAAAACGTATTTTGGAGCGTGCCCAGTCAAGCATGCTGCAGGAGTACGGGCTTCTCGATGTATACCTAAAGAATCACTATGAGCGATTCATGAGGGATTGGTATATTCCGAAACTAAATATGGTCGCCGATATAACCGAGAGGCAACGTTGTATCGATATTCTCAACGACATTGCCTCAATGTACGGTAGAAAATTCGCAGAGCAATAATGGCAAAGCTAGTCCGATTTATGGGAAAAGTGATGGATAAAATTTCAAAAGATAAGAGACGTAAAAAAATTGGCTTGGTCGGCTACTTTGGCTGGGGTAATTTTGGCGACGAGCTGTTCTTGGCCGCGCATCGTCAGCACTTAGGTGATGCATATGATCTTGAGGTCGTGCATGACATTCTGGAGGCGCCATATTTTTCAAAATCTGTGGAGAAACTTGTAGAGCCTTACGATGCGATATTAATCGGTGGTGGAGATCTAATTAATCCAGTTCGTTTGTCTGGCCTATATTGGCAACAGGCTTTTCTGAAAAAGCCGGTTTTTATATATGGTATCGGCGTACCGAATGTCAAGTGGTTGCGGGCAAATATCGTTGATGAGTATAGAAATTTCTTTCAGCATAAAAACTGCCGGCTCGTGGTGCCGCGCGATGTAGAGTCTTACAACTGGATTAAGGAAAAAATCGAGCCAACTGGGCACATGGAATGGTTTCCTGATCCTGTTTGCTCTCTTCGGCTTCCGACGGCCACCCCACCCAAGGAGAAAACTCTCGGGGTCGTGATGAGAAGTCATCGAAGCGTGGCAGAGGATTTGTCACATCTGAGGGTGATGATCGACAAGGCCAAGGAGATGGGATATGCCATAAAGCACTTGGCGCTTGGTAATCTTCAACTTGGCAAAGCAGATCTGGAAATGGTCCGGTCTATTGCTCAGCCAGGGGAGGAAATAGTTGCGTCTGAGTCTCTGGATGAGCTTTGCCAAGCCATATCTTCCTGCTCGATGTTGGCATCTATCAAATTTCACGGGTTAGTTGTCGCGTCGATGTACGGCATTCCCACGATTGCTATGTCGGTAACACCCAAGAATCGGAATTTTCTTCGGATGTTGCAAAGGCCCGAAATGCTACGTTCGTATACTGACGAGAATTTGTGGAAAAACTTAACATATTTTCCTGCAGGAATAGCTACTCAAGTTCGGGATTATTTGGCTCAGGGAAGTAACGCGGGATATGCCTTGTTGCGCCAGAAATTACATGAGGTGCTGGGGTAGAGAGTCGTGGGAACTTGGCTCTTCTAAGTAGTCGCTTTATTCTCGTTAACTCTGTCTGAATGGTGGCAATTATGAAGTCTCCGTACCATGGCCTTCCCCCAGCGCGTTTCTGGAAAACAGGTGTCGAGAAACAGAGCCCTTTTTCCGTTCAATCTCTGTACAAGAAGAAGTTTGACCTAACTGGTAAGACTATTGCGACAGCGGGTAGTTGTTTTGCGCAGCATATCGCGATTCACATGCGTGCTTGTGGTTACTCTGTACTAGATGTTGAGCCGCCACCAAGACAAATGAGCGTCGAGCTCGCACGTAAGTACGGTTATTTACTTTATTCGGCTCGATATGGCAATGTGTATCTTGTCCGCCAACTTTTACAATTGACGCAGGAAGCGTTCGGAGAGTTTTCGCCAGTTTGTGCTGTTTGGAAGAAAGGTGATCGTTTTTTTGATGCGCTTCGGCCCTCGGTGGAGCCAGATGGTTTTCCGACGGAGAAAGAGGTGCGAGCACATCGGGAACAGCATTTGGCCGCTGTGCGCAAGATATTAAAGTCCGCGAATGTGTTGGTATTCACTATGGGGTTAACTGAGGGATGGGTGCATAAACAAAGTGGCACCGTGTTTCCGACTGCTCCTGGTACGATAGCCGGGGAGTATGATCCGGATTTATTCGAATTTAGGAATTTCGGTTTTCGCGAAATTTTTTCCGACTTTGAAGCCCTTCTTGAACTCCTGCGCCGCGTCAATCCGACTATTAAATTAATTTTAACTGTGTCTCCTGTCCCATTGACGGCCACCGCGACGGAGGATCATGTACTGGTTGCCACGACATATTCCAAGTCTACTTTAAGGAGCGTGGCGGGGGAGTTGGCCGAGAAATACGAATTTATAGACTATTTCCCTTCGTATGAATTGATTGCCACGCACTTCTCTCGCGGGATGTTTTATTCGTCCAATTTGCGTTCAGTTGAGCAGGCCGGCGTAGAAAGCGTAATGAAGATATTTTTCTTGGAACATGGGTTGGGTGCAGAAGCTACCCCGCAGGCAAGTAACGCGAATCTTGATCCCGATGACGTCGTTTGTGAGGAGGCAATTCTGGATGCGTTCGCCAAAATCTAATCGTATTTGTGTGCTTGGCGATTCGCATGTAGTCGCATTGCGCAGGGCTTTAGGACGAGACCCCGCCAATTTGGCTGGTTTGGATATCACATTAGTCGCCTCTGCACGTGACGGCATGAATAACACGAGGCTTGCCGGGTCGCGCTTGGAGGCGACCGCTGAAAAGATCGCCGACCAGTTTATAAGAACCTCCGGTGGCAAGCCTTACGTTGATCTGGCGAACTACGATTACTTAGCCATATGCGGGTTAGGGCTTAGTTTACAAAGCCTATTTGGAATATTTAACGAGCATCGGCTCTATGACGACACAGGTGCGCTTTCCGACTTACCGCTTATTTCTGTGGGGGCAACGGAGGCTATTGCAAAAGATATATTTTGTAACTCGATAGGCGCTCGTCTGCTTGCACAGATTCGCACATGCTCCGCAGTGCCAGTTTTGGTTATACCGCAGCCTGCCCCGACGTCTGCTATAGGATCAGTGACTGGCAAATGGCCTTGGCTTTCCAGTCCTGGAGTCGCACGAATTGTCCAAACACTGCATCGTATCGAGTCTAATGCGCTACAGTATATATGCTCACAGTTTGGTGCGACGCCAATTTTGCAGCCCTTCAGTACACTTGCAGGCGAGGGCTTCACGTTAGATGCATATCATCAACTTGGTATGGAAAATGATGCGGCTCACATGAACGCAGACTATGGGTTATTGGTACTCAGGCAGATTCAGGAGTTCATTGAAGGTGTCATGGATGCGAAAATCTAATTTCTTGCCGGCATCGCAAGGTAAACGCTTATCGTGAGTATTGGTATTGCGGGATTTCCACTGTCCTTCGCGCGGGTATTCTTTGCTTTCCTTTTGTTTTGGAGCATTGGGTGTAATTCCGCTGATGCTTCTCGGCTGGAGATCTTTCTTGCGGTAGCTGGGAAGGATGACAATACGGGTTTGTCGGCTGACAGCCCGGTTGCCTCGTTCGAGAAAGCCCTGGCGATTGCCCGAGCGAAATTAGATAGCAAATCGGAGATTGCGATTCATTTCGCGCCGGGCAACTACGGCCCGCGCACGCTAAATCTCAATTGGTTTCCTAAGAACGGGCGATCTCTTGTCTTGGACGGAGGTGGGGGAGCGGCGCGTGCCAGCTTTGACGGTGGAAATGGCGATGCTACTTGGTTGGTAGTTCGTGGGCAGAGAGGACAGGAGACTCACATTGTGATTCGAGGTTTTCGCGTTTCGAACTATCGAGGGGCCATTTCTTTCTATGGAAATCGCTTTGACAATACGCCTTGGTCTGCCAAGAATATTATTGAAAAAAACATTTTTGAAAACATCGGCCAGAAACGACTGGGTGCGAAGATTGGATTTTCAGCTATAACTCTTACCAATTCAGTAGAAAATACTATTTCTGGAAATAAATTCAAAGATATAACTAACCTGGAAAAGTGTGATGCCATTCATGCTATTTATCTCTCTGGCGGCTCGTCGCGAAATAGCATAATAGATAATGTCTTTGATGGCGGATGTGGGGATACGATCAAAGCGCGTGATCGATCCAATCATAATGTTATTCTGAACAATAAATTTTACCGACAGACCGGGAAAGCTATTTTTGTTGATTCGTTCTGTGATGGAAAGAAAGTCGCGGAATGTGCCTTAAAGCCCCAGGAATGCCCATCTTGGGGTAATGTTTTTCGAGATAATTTCATTGATGATCAATCGCGTCGGAGTATGCGAACGATAACCCGTAGCACGGGCAGGTTGCATGTGGAAAGCTGTCCAGCCCCGCAAGGAGGGCGACAGCAAAGAATTCTTCATTGAAGCTCATCGGACTTCGGGAGGTACTCAATGCTCTCGATTAACGGAATTGGGAGCTGGCGCCTAGAACCCGACTACTACGCAAAATCAATGCTACTTGGATAGATTCTTGATGGGCTACTATCGAGTATCTGGCTAGAATGATGCCGCAGAGCATAATGTGATACCTGATTGCCGGCTATTCACATGCGCGGCAGCCGTTCTAAAATGAAAAATCCCAGGCGAAATTGGATTCCCTTTGGCTATTCTGTCATGCTTCGGTTTTTCGTATATCGTGAAGTAGATCGGATATTGTTCAACCCGTTGTTTCTTGGTTCGCAATATATGCGGTTACTTCTATTCGTTGATTAGCATTTTGCACTAATTCTTACATTTTTCCAGCGGCATATTAGCTATGCTTGCATACTCTGACTAACTACTAGGAGTTGGCATGCCCCCGCGTCCCCAGAAGTCTTCTGTCGTTGTGCCGAGTAATCAAGATATAGCACTCGAAATTGTCAAAGCCGCGCTGGCGGGAGGTGCGTTACAACGGCGGCCGGTTCCCGTCGATATCATTCAGGGGCGGCCTGATGAGGCAAATAAATTGACGGCAGAATACGCGCGCTTGGATGCATCGTACGCGGTTAGATTATATCAGGGCGTGCTAACTCGGTTGGAGGTGCAAGCTTCAAAATAGAGCCGGTGTATTGACCCAGTGAAAACCTGCTCACGTCATAATCGAGGAAATGACGATGAGCACAAAGATGGAAGAAGACATCAAACGCTGGACAGCCAAGCGCAAAAGCGCGCTGGTACTGGACATCATCCAAGGCAAGACAGCAGTGGCCGAGGCGAGCCGCCAATACGACCTGTCGCCATCGGAAGTCGAGCAGTGGGTTGATGACGGCGTAAGCTCCCCCACTGCGTAGACATCAGCCAGTAGAATTTCGGAGCCTCCAAGAGTCGGAGACTCCCTTGAAGAAAAGCAGGTTTACAGAAAGCCAGATCGTTGCGGTGTT
>Ga0164243_10008360_pt1 | contig 15273 bp, 12 predicted proteins | sample OricompcompostOP_FD_108781 | JGI IMG/M metagenome (GOLD analysis project Ga0164243, IMG submission 108781) | Organic Plus compost microbial communities from Emeryville, California, USA - Original compost - Organic plus compost (OP) | ecosystem: Engineered > Solid waste > Mixed feedstock >... | reverse complement strand
GGGGCTACGCCATCACCGACGTGGGGCTCCCGCATGGCCTCCTCGACTACGGCGTTGTCAGCGCGGCGGAGGCGACCCACATGCGGCTGGCCTGGACGATCGCCGACCTCTCCGGACATGACCGGCCCGACCACGACGACCTGGCCGAGGCCGTCGCCATGCGCGCCGGCACCGGCCCCGCCTGACAGCCGGCAGCGCCAAACGTCGTCGCCCACACCGAAGCACTCTCGCCGCCACCCGGACCCGGGTGGCGTTTCGCATTCCCCAGACAGGAGGCATTCATGACCTTGAACCCGGCCGACGACCGGGCCTTTCGACGACAGCTGCTGCAGCACGTCGAAACCCTCGCCCCGACCGTCACCCTCAACCCGAAACCTTCCACCCCGACAGCGGCACCGACCCGCCGCACCGGCGACGCGCGGCGGGCGGTCGCCGCCGCCTGGGTGTACATGTCGTGCATCGCCGCGTGGGCCGAAGACCACCACCTGGTCCGGCCCTTGCTGCGCCGCTCACCCGACCGGATCACCCGCACCCCGAGCAGCGGCGCGATCTGGTTGGGTCGAGCGTTCGAGCAGCTGGGCTGTCACCCCGCGACGCAGTGGCTGCTGCACCCCGCGTACCAGCCGGCGCTGTGGGCGGGCGCGCCCAACTCGGTGGCATGCACCGCGCTGATCGACTGGTGGGCCAGCGACGCGCCGAGCTTGGCCTACCCGGCGGTCGGCACAGCGCCGGGCTCCATCACCGGCTGGCCGATCGGCGACCTGCTGCCCGTCCTCCACGACGACCGGCGGGCAGCCAACGCCCTCGTACAAACCCCGCATTGGGTTGCCGACCTCATCCTCGACAAGACCCTCGTCCCCGCCGTCGACGAATTCCGCCACGAACGTCTCGTTCGCACGATCGACCCGGCGTGCGGCACCGGCCACTTCCTCATCCGCGCGGTCGACTACCTGTGGCAGTGGTGGACCACCGGCACGCTGACCAGCCGGGCCGTCACAAGCCGCGCACCACTCGCTGGCGGCAGCACCCTCTCACCCGACGAAGCGGCCCGCCGGATCCTCGCCAGCGTCGACGGGATCGAACTCGACCCGCTCACCGCCGCCGTCGCCCGCTTCCGGCTAACGGTCTACATGGGACATTTGCTTTCTGCCGCCGGTGCCTTGCCGGGACCACTGCGGCTCGACGGCATACCCCATGCCATCACACCCCGCATCGCGGTCGGGGATGCACTGCTCATCGGCCGGGTCAGCCGTGCCGATTACCAGCGGGTGCACCCCGACCTGGTTGCCCTGCCCGGCGCCGCGTTCCCGCTCGACGACTTCAGCTGGCTAGCCGAGCCGTCCGGCCGTCCAGACCTGGCAGCCCAACTTTGACCGGGCAGCCCAGGCAGCGCCGGGACGGGCCTTGACCGCCAGCCATCCGCCGGACCAGACGTCACCCGTTCACCATTTAGGAGGAAGCCATGGCCTACACCGCACCGTGGCTGCGGTCTTGTGACTGTCGTTGCCCCGTTCACCACGGCCGGCCACGTACCGCCTACACCATGCACGGCTGTGCCTGCACCATCACCTGCGCCACCCAGCCTTTGACGCTGCTGGCCGACCCGTGGGGCTGCGCCCTGTTCCTGGACCACGGTGGCGATCTGTGGCACGTGCGCGCTGCGCCCAACGGCACCTGGGACTGGGAGCACGCGTCCGAGATCGACGACAGGCACGATTTCCACGACGCCGCGCGGATCATCGCACGTTTGCTACGGCAGGCAGCCGCCGCGCTCCACGCCGCCATCTAGCCCTAAGCATGGGGAACGTGGGCCGCCGCACCCGGGTGGCCCACGTTTCCGTCCCGTTACCAGCGCCGGGCGACCACCACGTCCGATATCGCGACAGCGCGTGGCTGGCCGTTGACAGGCGGGGCCGGGCGGCGGCCGGCCGGCAGCGACACGTCCCGCCTGGTGCGGGCATCCTCGCCCTGCACGCTGTTGCTGGCGACGGCGGCGGGGCGACCGGGCGAGCGAACCCCGGGATAGCAACCGCAACGCCCGCGCAAGCGCGACGGGCTTTTCTATATCCCAGCCGACTACAGATAGTGATGTGCCGGCTACGGACGAGTGTTTTGTGTCGGCCACGCGGACTACGACCAGCGTGCTGGCCGCCCGGCCGCAATGGCTCAAGCCGGCCAGACGATGTGGACCGAGGCGGCGCGGACGGTCACGATCGTGGCGGTGGCCGGTCCGGCGCCATTATCGAGCGGCCAGCTCACGCAGCAGCGTGGTGGCGAGGTTGTCGGTGTCGGGGTCGATGTCGATGCCGGCGTCGTCGAGCGCGCGGCGCAATGCGCTGAATCGGGCGCGTACCCCGTCGAGGTCGCCGAGGCGCGCGGCGACGCGCATAGCCCGGCGGGTTAGTTCGTCGGAGAGCGGGTCGAGAGCAAGGGCGGCATCGTAGAGGGCGAGGGCGGTGGCCGGGTCGGTGTCGATGTGCAGGGCGGCGGCGTGGGCGTAGATGGTGACCAGGCGCCGTCTGGCGTACTCGCGGTCGGTGTCGATCCACTCGTAGTCACAGCCGTCGGCCAGGCCGCCGCCGATGGCGGCGATCGCGGCCTGCAGGCCCGCGAGCCGGGCCTGGTCGTCGGTGGCGGCGGCAACCCGGGCGGAGGCGTCTTCGACGATCCACCAATCGACCTGCAGCAGGTTCGGGTCCAGGTGGTAGTGGCCACCGGTGTTGATCACCGGTTCGATTTTGGGGGCGCCGGGTTCGGTAGTGGTCTGGGCGATCGTGCGGATGACGCTGCGGAGGTTGGCCACGCATGTGGCGAGCCGCTCGGCGGCGCGGGAGACGGTCACGTCCGGCCAGATGGCTTCCATGATGTCGGCAAGGCGGGCGCCGTCGCGGTGGACGACGAGGTAGACGAACAACTCCAGGCTCTTGGCGCGCAGACCGCGCACCGGGTTGCCGTCGATGTCGAGGATCGCGGGTGTCCCGAGGACACGCCCCTGCACCCGCGTTGGAGCGGGGCTTGCTGCGGGCTCCGCCGCCGGTGCCGGGACGGTGCCCGGATCAGGATGCGGATCCGGGGCCGCTCCGCGGTCAGGGATTTTCGGGTTGATGGCGCCGTCGTGGTCGGCTGGCAGGGCCGTTGAGGGTTGCGGGGATGTGGCTGCGGCGGCCGGCGGGTTGGTGGGTGGGTCGGTGTCGCCGTGGGCTTCGGCCAGCGCGGAGAGGATGTCGGTTGCCGCGGTGGTGTCGAGCACGGCAACGCGTTCACCGCAGCCGCCCTCGGTGGTGCCGTCCGCGGCGACGCTGAGGGTGGTGCCTTCGGGCCACGCGCCGATCACGACGGCGCCGACGTCGACGGTGCCACCCAGGCGGATCGTGGTGGCCAGCCGGGTGTGCCACCCCGGGTCCGGGGCGTCGGCGATGAGCAGCAGTTGGGGGAGGGGTTCGCCCAACGTCCAGTGCGTCCGTAGCGCGCTGATGCTGGGGGCGTCGTGGTCGGCCAGGATGCGGCTGCGTCGGATGATCTCCTCCTCCAGGGATGCCAGCGCGTCGGCGAACGTGGGCGCGATCGTGAGACGCCCCAGGTGAGGCAGGTTGTCGGAGGTGACATCGAGCAGCGCGGCGAGGGTGGGGGCCGGGATGATGACTCGGCTCTGTGCGTGCGGGTCGTCGGCGCTGCCGGCAGCCAGTGTGGCCACCAGCAGGCCACGGGCGGCGTCGGCGGCGGCGGGGCCGGCCAGCCCCAGCCCGGTCGTTGTTGGGAGATCCGCCATGCCGGCCAGGTCGCTGCCGCTCGGTCCGGGCGGCGGCAGCGACGGTTTGATCGACGCGGCAGCGTATTCGCGGACGGTCGGCCCTGGGTCGCGTTGATGGTCCAGCAGTTTGGGGGCGGCGCGGCGGACCTGGCGCCGCAGGCTACGGTGCGCGGGTAGCGGTGGTGCGAGATCGGCGTCACCGCGCGGTGGGCTGGTGATCGGGGTCGGCTGGTGACGGTGGCGGCGCCGCGTCCACACCGTCGCCGCCGCGTACACCAGAGCGGCAGCCAGACCGACACCTATCACGCCGCCGGTGACCTCGATCCACCCGGCCACCGATTGCGGGCGGCCGTCATCCGACTCGGCCGGCCCCACCGGGTGGGGCGACCCGGAATCGCCGCGGCCGGACGGTGATGACGGCCCCCCGGTCGCCGGTGGAGGCGAGGGGTCCGCGGTGGCCGGCGGCACGAACACCCCGTCGTCGCCGGCAGGCTGACACGCCGGTGCTGTGGGCGTCCGGTCCTCGGTGGCCGACCCGCGCGGAGTCTCGGCGGCCTGCTCACCAGCCGGCTCCTCCTCCCCGTGGGAGCTATGAGGCGGCGTCGAAGGTTGCCCACCATTAGCAGGAAGGACGAGTTTCCATCCGGGATAGATCAGGTCAGGGTCACGCAACACTCCGCCCACACCAGCAAAGTGCCGCCCCCGATTGAGATCCCAGATTTCCAGCCACCGATCCTGATCACCAAGCTGACTGCCGGCGATGCCCGAGAGGGTGTCGCCCGGACGCACCGTCCACACCGGCTGGCCCGCATCCCCGGCGGAAGCGGCGGCTGCAAGGGGTGTGGACGGGCCCGCGTCCCCAACCGGCGCCGCGTGCACGATGCGGGCCGCGGAACCTCCCGCAGGGGAGAGCAGGCGCGCAGCCCCCGCCGGCCCCCGATCGTCGACGCCCTCGGCGGACGCAGCCGCGGCCGCCCCCGGCTCGACCAGGGCCGCAGTGGCGCTGACCGACGCCGTCCCCACCAACGCCGCCGACAACGACCGAGCAAAACCCGGCATGCGCCACCGCACACGGCGACGACGCCGCTCAAAGCGCGACGTGTACCAAAGCACCGTGGCCTGGATCGCGACCGTGAACGCGGTAGCGACCAGGGCCGCTCCAACCCCTACCGCGATCACAACCATGGTGCCCATCCTGAGGGGGTCACCCACCCAGGCGGTCGCCTGCGGCGGCGACGGCAGCCCCCACCGCCAAAACCACCAACCCGCCACCACCACGCCCGCCACGGCCAGCAAGGTGGCCGCGGTAGCGAGTGTTCGCCTGACGAAGACAGTGACACCCACGCCGTTCCCCCTTCCGCCGAGCGAGATGGCCGCTCGCCAGCCGCGGTGCTCCTCGTCTGGACGGTAAGTGGACGGTGGCCGCGGGCGCACCGGTCGTGGGCCTAACAAGACCTAACAAAACCTCACACGGCCTCACAATCGCAGGTCAGCGAGCCGCCAGCGACCGTGGGCATGGCAGAACCGGCGGGCTCATGAGGCGCAGGAGCCCAGTGTCTGCCGAAGCAATGGAGATCCGTGCGTTGACGGCGGGTCAACATGCATGGCGGGACGTGGCGTGGCCCGGGCCCGCGATGATCACCATCTGTCGATCGAGGGCTTACGTTGGGTTTGATGGTCGTGTATCACTAAGAGGTGGTATTCGGGGACGTACGGTTGGTTGTTGACTATGGCGCGCTTACCACGTCGGCATTGGCGACCGATTCGGACGGGGTGTGGCAGCCGCTGCTGGTCGAAGGCACGCAGGTGCTGTCGAGCGCGGTGCTGGTGACCGCCGATGGTGATGTGATCGCCGGTGGGCGGGCGTGGCGGTCGCCGACGAACGGGGCTGGTGGCGGGTTTGTGGCGGCGCCGTTGCGGCTGGGTCGAGACGATGTCGTGGTCGGTGGCGTGAGCGTCGCGGTCGCTGATCTAGTGGCGGCGACGTTGCGGATGGTCGCGGGTGCGGCGCGGGCGGGTGAGCGGGCGATTGGTGAGGTACGGCTGGTGGTGCCGGCCGGGTGGGGTCCGCGGAGACGGACGTGGCTGCGGCAGGCGGCCCATCGCGCCGGGTTGACGCAGGCGAGTTTGGTCGACGCGCCGGTCGCTGCGGTTGAGCATGTGGTGGCGGTGGGCCGGCTGCGGGCGCTGGTGGGCGAGTTTGTGCTCGTGGTGGATGTCGGTGCCGGGTGTGAGGCGACGGTGCTGCGCCGTACGCCGGGCGGGTTCGAGACGCTGTCGACGTTGGATGATCCGTCCGCGGGCGGGTTGGCCATCGATGAGCTGCTGCTCTCGCACGTGGCAGCCACGCAGGCAGCGTTGGCGGGGTCGGCTGCGCCGCCGGCGATTGAGGCGGCACCGGCCGGGGTGGCGGATGCGGTGGTATTGGCGGGGGTTCGGGCGGCGAAGGAGGCGTTGGCGACGACGCCGGCGGTGACCGTGGCGATGCCGCCGCATCCACCCGCGGTGGTGACCTCGACCGCGCTGGCGCAGGCGGCGGGGCCGGTGTGGGCGCGGGCCGGTTCGCTGGCAGTCGAGGCCGTCGCGGCAGCGGACCTGACCCCGTCGCAGGTGTCTGCGGTGGTGTGTGTGGGTGGCGGCGCGGCTGACCCGGCGGCGGTCGCGGCGGTCGGCGACGCCGTGGGAGCAACGCCGGTGGTGCCCGACGACCCGGCCCGCGCTGCACTGCGGGGCGCGGCCGGCGCCGTGCCCGTCAGCAGCGAGCCGGCAGATTGGTCGTGGGCGGCGGCCCGCGAGCTGCTGCGCCAGGTGCCGGTGCTGATGGTTGCCGGGGCGGCGTCGCTGTTTCTGTTCGTGCAGTTCATCTACACCGCGGAGCCGCAAAATGGCACGCCGCAGTTTCCCGGGCCGCACTACTACGTCCTCGCGAAGTGGGGCCAGTTGACCGTCGCGTCGGTGTGCGCGTTGATCGCCTGCCTGGTCCTGGGGGTCGCGGTCGCCGCGTTTCTCGCCGATGAGCGGGGTGTGCCACTGACCGCCGCCCGGGTCGTCGCCGGCCTGGCCGGCGCGAGTTTCGCTGCGTTCGCGGTCGCTGGCGCGTTCTCCGTGGTGTCCAGTTTCCTCCTGGCGCTCAGCTACGGGCCGTATCTGCGGTGGACGATGCTGCCGCTGCTGCCCGTCGTCGCGGTGCTCGCGATCGCAGGGATGGTCGCCCGCCAGTACGAGGCACCGCTTGGTGGGTGGCTGCGCTGGCTGACCTTCCCCGTATGGTCGGTGGTCCTGGTGGCGGGCGGCATGGCGTTGCTGACCTTCTGCACCCCCGCGCTCATCCGGCCAGACCTTGCCGGCATCACCGAACTCGGCGCCCAGCTCGCGGGAGTGCCGATCGGGATCGGCCTGACCCTGGCACTCGCGGCACGGCCGCTGTTTCGGCTCCTGCTCGGTGTGCCGCTGACTTTGTTCTGCCTGGCAATCTCTGGGTGGCGCGGCACCAGCATCTTCGGGGTTGCGTTCGCGATCGCGGTAGCCGTCTGGCTCACCGCGCGCATCTGGGCCCTCATCCGCGAGCAAGGCACACGGCCCCACCATGTCCGCTGATGAGTCTTTCGCGGTACCGCCGGCCGCCGCCAACCACACTACAACCCGGTGACGGCGGGGGCAGCCGTGAACAGGCTTAGTCGTGGCCGACTCCTTACCGTCTGGCTGATCGTGGTTGCCGCACCAGCGGCCCTGCTGTCCTGGTCGGGGAAGTGGTGGTGGCCACGGGTGCACAGCATCGCTCGGGAGCTGGTCGACCCACCACTCACACCGACCGGCTTGCTCATCATGGCCGGCCTCTGCGCAGGCCTCATGTGGACGGCCCTCGCCGTGGTCTTGACATGCGATGTCCTGTCCCGCTCCCCACGGTCACATTCGGCCCGCCGCTGGCGGCTGCCCACACCACTGCAACTCACCATGGGTGGGGTCCTCGGCGCCTACGCCATCGCCCGCGCAGCCAACGCCACCACACCCGAGCCGGCGCAGGCTGACGAGCCGGCGAGCACAGCCACCGACAGTAGACCACCAGCGAACCCACAACCGGCGACGGCACAGCTCACGCCCGCCCTGCGAGAAACAAGAGGCATGACACTCGCCGACGGGAGCTGGCTACCGCAGCCGCTTGTCGAGGCGATCACCGCCACCGCCGGCGGAGTCTGGTCACGACGCCGACGCGACTACCGGCCCGACCCTCTCGGCCGAACCCGCAACCTCGACCTCGAACCGTTGCCTTCGACCGCCGACGCGGTGCAGGCCGCTACCGACAGCCAAGACGCCCCCGCAGAACCGGCCGAAGCTACGGCCGGACGCCTGATCACTGTCGGCGACCTCCCACCGGGGGGAACCGGTCTGGTCGGCCCCGGCGCCGCGGCCGCCGCCCGCGGCCTGCTCACCACCCTGCTCCTCGACCCTCACCACCGCGCTGGCGTGGCCACCACGGCAGAAACACTCGTCGCCCTGCAGCTACGGCCCCACGACCTGCACCCTTTGGCCCGGGTCCGTGAAGTCGCTGGCGTCGAGGACCTCCTCCGCACCCTCCCTGACGCAGCCACGCCGCACATGGCGATCATCGTCGCTCCCGACGACCACACCACCAAACGGCGTCTGCGCGACGCGCTCACCGCGGCCAACGCACACCTCATCCTCATCGGAGAATGGCCACACGGCGCGACCTGGCACATCGACCAGGACGGACACGTCAACGACCGCAACGCCAACGAGCAGCCAGGACGGATGTGCACGCTCACGCCCCGCGCGGCCACCGACCTACTCCACCTGCTGAACACCGCATCAACGCCACCGCCACCAACACCACCACACCCTCCGTTGGCAGGACTGACCACCATCCACCCACCACCAGCAACATTCTCCACGGACCCGCGCGCGCTCACCTTGCGAACCTTGGGACAACTCGAACTCCAACACGGCACGGTCCCCGTCACCATTGGTCGCACAGCGGCCTGGCAGATCCTGGTCTACCTGGCACTCCACCCCGAAGGCGCCACGACCTACCAACTCGCCTCCACCATTTGGCCAGCCGAGCGACCACACACCACCGTCAGCCGCCTCTACACCACCGTCAGCGCACTCCGCCGACAAGCCACACAGACAGGCGCACCGCACCCAATCGAGCGCGACGGCGAACACTACCGACTCACGCGACGCCTCCACGTCGACCTGTGGCCACTACAAACCGCGATCGGCGAGGCGACCCGTGCCGCCACACGCCAGGACCAGGTCTCCGTTTGGAGCACAGTCATACGCCTTTACCGCGGCGAACTCGCCGCAGGCCAGCGATGGCCATGGCTCACCCCTCACCGCGAATGGCTACGCCGCGCCATCATCGATGCCTACGTCGGCCTCGCCGACCACTCCCACGGCCCCGCAAAACTTGACCTACTGCGACAAGCGACCACCATCGACCCCCTCAACCTGAACCTGCGTCAACGACTACAAACCCACGCCACGGTTGACGCGGAAACCCAAAACCTCAAATGCGCAAATCAGGCGATGCCGCCGCAGCGCTGAACCGGTGCGGCGCAGGCGTGGAGGCCACCATTCCTCTGACAGTTCGTCCGCGAAGGGGTGGACGAGCGCCAGCGCTCAGCGACGAGCCAACTCGCGGGACAGCAATGCCCGAAGCCGTGACGACTCCATCGGGAGACCGCTGGCCGGACGAGTCCTCGGCTGTGTCCCGAGGCGCCGAGCTGCAATGACGACCCGCCGGCTGGCGGAGGGTTGGTGGTCTCCGCCCGGCCCGTCGTCGGCACGCGGCGTGAACCACGCAGACCCGGCGTTGGCTACTCGGTAGCGCCGGCAACAGGGCGCAGGCCCGAATCCTCGGCGGGTCCCGTCAAAACATGGGAACGGGATTGCGGCAGCCGACATCGTGGAAATCGGGGGCCATTGGCACCTAATAGAGCGTGCGTAGCGTCGCCAATCCCGTCAATCGCCGCTGAGGCGCCTAAGGATGAACGACGCAGTCGGTTGCGTCGGGAACGTTGGGATTTGGCGTGTGTCCCAGGGGTGACACGTACCAATACCCAGCCGGGGCATGACCCAGCAGGCATGATTCTGCTGCCCGAGTAGGTGCGCGGTCAACAACCCGAAAGGGGGAGCCCTGCGGCCTATGCAAGGGGCATTTCGCGTCCCGGCGCCAACCTAGATTACCTGGATATCCAAGTCAACTTGTACGGCCAGGTGGGTGCGTGATGCGATAAGGACGCCTATGCAAGGGAGAGTCCATGCCCCGCACCGAGCCGATCTACCAGCGCATCATCCGTGACATCGAAGCCCAGGTCGCATCCAGAGCACTCAAGCCGGGTGACCGGCTGCCCTCCACAGCCGAGATGGCGGAGCAGTACGCCTGCTCGACACCAACGGTTAAACAGGCCCTCGTACGCCTGGAGGAACGCGGGATCGTGGAAGGCCACCAGGGCCTCGGACGGTTCATCCGCAAACGGGTGAGCTGAGCGCCGGGTCGGTCAGCGACGAGGATCGTGAGCATATGGCCGAGAAGGAATACACCCTCGGCATTCTTACCAGCCGGTTCGGTACAGCTGTCACCCATAGCGAGCCGTCTACTCTGATCGGCGGCGCACCACGTTGAACAGAAGGCCGGACATCCACGGTGGCGGATGTCCGACCTTCTGGCAATGAGACCACATACGGCACCGGCGCGCTAGAGTCTGCATCCGTACGGGCCAGGATTGGTCCGAACCCAGGCAGTGGGCGGCGTCACCAAGCCCGCGCGGAAGGTAGGATCCAGTTCGGACCGGTCGAAAATCTCCTCACGGGTGGGCAGCTTCTTCACGGTCGCGTCCGGTGTACTCGTTGACCTCGAGGAAGCCGGTCCGCGGCGTGGAATGCGTTGCCCAGCGGCTTGTCACCGGGCCGAGGCTGAACCGGGCCGCGGCCAGGAAGTGCTCGGCTTGCGTGGCGAGCGCCTGTGCGGTCGTGTTGCTACCGCTAGCCAGGCGTGGATCCGCGACGCGGGCCAAGACGCCCAATGCGACGACGCCGGCCGCTTGTGCAGGTGCATGGCGCCGGTCAGCGTGTCGACGTAGGCGAGCGGCGGTTCCAACGGTTCGTCGGTCCGCGGGGAGTTCGGGAACTCGTGGCGAGTCTCGCACCTCCCGTCCCGGTGAGCACCGACCGTTCTCTGGGGTCGATGTGCCGGTACCCTTCGTCGTGCAGAGCCGTGCACATTGCCTGCGCAGGCACGGGGAGGTCATGTTGGAGAAGGTCGTGCAGATGCAGGCCGTCAGTCCGCTGATTCGCCGCCGGCGCCTTGGGCATGAACTCCGGCAACTCCGAGAGGCGGCCGGCCTCATCGCAGACCAACTGTCACGGCAGGTTGGGCAGAGCCGCTCGAAGCTGTCTCGGGTTGAAACCGCTGAGCGGGTACCGAACGTCGCCGACGTCGGCGCGCTCCTCACCGCGCTGGGCGTCGACGGGCAGTACAGCACCGCCCTGGTAACCAAGGGGTTCCAGGTCCGCCCGGGGGTCGAGCAACCGTTCGACCCCCGGATCGTGGTCGCTGACCTGCGCTCGGCCGGCGGCACGGTCCGCCTCGCCGGTGTGTATGGACCTACCAACGGCATGACCGCGCACAGCAGCAGCAACCGCAGCGTCTTCCAACGTCGGCTACTCGCCTACCTCGCCAACCACCGCAGCCCACGGTTGTGCGTAGCGGGTGACCTCAACGTGGTCGAGCCGGACCACGAGCCGCGCTTGGCCAGCTTCGAGGCGCACGACTACGCCTTCTACACCGGCCTGCTCGACCTCGGCCTCGTCGATGCCTACGGGGCGGTACACCCGACCGGCGTCGAGCACAGCTGGCACAGCGAGCGCTACGGCAGCCAGCGCCTGGATCACCTGCTCATCGCCACCGGCCTGGCCGCGGACCTGCGCGAGTTCCGCTACGACCACGAACCTCGTACCCGTGAACTCAGCGACCACGCTGCGGCGATCGCCGTGCTGACGTTGACCCCACCTTCCACCGGGGCGGCCCGGTGAACGTACCTGGCCGACTCTCGGTGTGCTGCGTCAGCTACCTGGCCGCCATCCACACTCTCAACGTCGTCGAGTACCCGACCCTCAACTACGGCGCCACCATCGTGAGCCAGGACCACTACCTCGCCGGTGATGGCCCGTTGACCGCCGCGGTGCTGCGCGCCTTCGGCCACGACGTACACCTGGCCACCAACCAGGTCGCCGACGACCTTACCGGCCGGGCGGTCCACGACCGGCTCCGCCAGTGGGACGTACAGCTCCTACCGGGACCGCCGATCCCGGCAGCCACTCGCACCAACACCGTCATCTGCGACGCCGCCGGCAACCGCACCGGCCTGTTCGACCTCGACGGCATCGAGAACGACCTCGTAGGCATAGACGTGGCGGCCGTGACCGCGGCCGACATCGTCTACCTCGACGGCTACGAAGTCCTCGGCCAGTCCCAGCGCCCATCCTCGCCGCGACACTGGACGCCGGCAGCCGCACCCTTGTCAACCTCGGTGGCTCCCCGCTGCCGGACTGGCTGCGCGCAACGGTTCAGGCCAGGCGATTTGTCGACATCCTGCAAACCAACGGCCCCGAACACGACCTAGCCGCCGTGGACGCGCTGGTCCGGCACCTGGCGGCAGCGGAGGTGGCGGACCTGGTGGTCGTCACCGCAGGACGACACGGGGCCTGGGCACAATCAGCCACCGGCCAGGAGTGGAGGGCAGCCGCCGTTCCGGTCGACGTTCGTCAGCCGCAGGGCGCCGGCGCGGCGTTCTCCGCGGGCCTGATCCACACCTGGGACACCGGGCACGGCATCGCCGACCGGCTTCGCTTCGCCTGCGCGGTCGGTAGCTTGTGGTGCACACGGGCCACGTGCGAACCGCTGCCCACCCTGGCCGAGGTCGCGGCTGTGCTCACATCGTGACGCTGGCCGACTCCAACGCGGCGGACAGCTTCCTAATGAACCGGCTCACCTGATCAGGGGCGTAGCAGTCACCCACCCACCGATCGACGTCAGCCAGCCGGACCCAACGGGTACCGGAGAACTCGCGCGGATCAGGTTCGATGGGCATGCCCTCCAGGCCCCGGATCACGTACCACAGGGTGACGTCGGTGTGCGCCATCGGGTCGCCGTCGGCGCCGACCCGGCTCTCCGTGACGAATAGCGGAAGCGGCCCGACCGCCGGGTGGAACTCGGCGACCACCCCCAGCTCCTCGCTGGCCTCCCGCACCACGGTCACATCGGGCAGCTCGCCGTCGTTGTGGCCGCCGGCGAACACCCACCTGCCAGCCTTGACGTGATCAACCTGCATCACCGTGCCGGCGGCATCGTCCAGCAGCGCGAAGTAAACCGCCAGGTGCCGGCGTGGGACCGCGCCGTGCTCCCGGAACAGCGGCTGGCCTGAGTCGATCCACTCGAGCACCGACGCCTGCGTGGCGGCCTCAACCGCATCGAGCGGGTCGATGCCCGCAATCAGTTCCCGGATCGCGCCACGAAGGGCCTCGTCGACGACCATCCTCAACCTTTCGAGTCTCATCAATTGGCAGGCTCGCGCCGCGGTAGAACCTACCGCGCACCAAGCCGCTCCGGGCGATGCCACGGTGGGTCTCTGATCCCGTTAATAGGAAACCCGTCCCTCCGAAGGGGTAGCCGCCGCCGTGGCGCCGCGGGTGCAGCTCGACCATGTCGCAGACCGGGGTCGAACGGTGCCGCTTTCGCGAGAGGGCCCGTTACCGCACCGGGCCAGCGGACACAGCGGCCCTCGACAGGAAACGCGCGGGTGCCTTCGTCGCCAAGCTGCGCCGCCAGCTCGCATGGCGCACCTCCCGCGTGACCGGCTCGCTCGGGTCGCGCGGTATCTGCTGCGCCTGCTCGTGCCGTCGTGCGCTGCCACGCCTACCTCCTGCGAGATGGATCAGGGCGCTCGTGCCAACGCGAGCCGGGGTCACGTTGGTCCCAGCGGACGACCAGCGTGCGGCGCACGCCGGCGTCCAGCATCGCCTTGACTCTGTGGCGACCGGCCATGTATCCGCCCGCCGCCCGAACAGGCTCGCCGAACAGGCTCGCCGCGGCTTCGAGCTGCCAGCCGGCGCCGAAGGCGCCCGCTTCGGCTTGGGCGAGCGCGTAGGCAGCGGTGTCGTAGTCGTCGAGGCCACGGCCGCGGGCTTCGGCGGCCATCGCGATGGCGAGCCGGGACGCCTGGTGCCAGTCGCCGGCGTGGAGCCAGCAGCAGGAGCGACCGGCGTTGTCGGGCCTGAGCTGTTGTCCTACGCGTGCGAGCCAGGTCAACCCGCGCCGCATGCACGTCATCGGGTCGGCGTCGAGCGTCGGGCGGGGGAGCAGCGCGACCAGCGCGGTGGCGTATCGCAGCCCGGGCTCCGCCGGCCGGGCCGCGTACCCGCCGCCGCGCTCGAGGTCGACCGGCCGGCCCACCAGGTCCGCGAGCTCGTGCAGGGTGACGGCCACACTCCACAGAGGCCAGCAGCTTCAACACCTTCCACGACGAACACGTCCACGAGCTGGCCTCCCAGGTACGCCAGCTCCTTACCCCCTTGGAGATCCGATGACCCAACCCACCCTTGACGCCACGGCGCAGGCGGCCACCGCCGCCGGTCCACCGTGCACCCGGCTACTTATCACCGGCCCAGGCCAGGTCGAGCTGATCGAACAGCAGCTACCGGTCCTCGGCGAGCGCGACGTGTACGCCCGGACGGTGATCTCCGGGATCAGCCACGGCACCGAGATCGCCTGGCTGCGCGGTTCGGCCGCGTCGCTGCACCGCACGTGGAAACCCCAGCGGTTCTACGTCGACGGGCCCGGCCGGGACTACCCGGTCGCACCGGGTTGCACCGGGCACTCCGGACCAGCCGTCCCCGGGCGCGTCCCGGGACAGGGACGACCGGGCGGCGGCGCCGGTCGACATCCGCGCCGTGGCGCACCTGATCCCGGCGGCGCGAGTGGCCCGCGCGACCCTCGCCGAGGACGGCCGATCGCTGTCGCGGGACAACCTCGCAAACGCCATGCGCGACGACGGGCACGGCGTGTCCAATGAGCGCGCCTCGCTCCTACTCAAGATCCTCACAGCGGAACGGGACGTAGCCCCGGTCGGCCCCGCGGCCGTCCAGCCCCGTCCGCAAACGCCGGAACAGCTGTCCGACGTGGTGGCGTAGCGTCCGTCACGAACAGTGGACAGCCCGAGGGAAGCGCCCCACCGGGCGCTCTTCTCGGGCGCGGGCGGGACTTGCCAGCCACCCCACGCGCACGGAGATCGAGCGCGACATCCCGGTGTCTGCCCAGGCGCATGCCGCCGAAAGGGGCCGGAGGCCAACTCGGTCGGCCCCGTCTCCAGACGTTCGATCGAAGTAGGACGCACGTGGGATGGGTCCGGCCGCTCCGTCGCGATGCTTCGCCCGAATGGCCGGTACATGGAGTTGCCGAACGCTGCGGCGGGCGATTTGATTTCCCTGGCACACATCGAGAG
>Ga0164243_10008359_pt1 | contig 15274 bp, 13 predicted proteins | sample OricompcompostOP_FD_108781 | JGI IMG/M metagenome (GOLD analysis project Ga0164243, IMG submission 108781) | Organic Plus compost microbial communities from Emeryville, California, USA - Original compost - Organic plus compost (OP) | ecosystem: Engineered > Solid waste > Mixed feedstock >... | reverse complement strand
CTGGTCGGCATCCAGGTGCGCGTGCTGCAGCGCCTGGGCTCGCGCCACGTGCTGGTGGTGCACGGCAAGGACGGCATGGACGAGGCCTCACTGGGCGCGGCCACCCTGGTGGGCGAGCTGAAGGACGGCGAGGTGCGCGAGTACGAGATCCACCCCGAGGACTACGGACTATCCATGATGTCCAACCGGACCATCAAGGTGTCCAATCGCGAAGAATCCCGCGCGCTTGTCATCGAAGCGTTGGATAATGTCGACGGCGCCGCCCGCGACATCGTCGCCCTGAACGCAGGGCTGGCCATCTACGCGGGCAACAAGGCCGACACGATCGAGCAGGCCCTCGCCCTGGCCTTCGAGCTGATCGCCAACGGCGCGGCTCGGGCCAAGCTCGAGGAATTCTGCACCTACACCCGGAAATATCTCCAATGAACGACATTCTCGCGAAGATCCTCGCCGTCAAGGCCGAGGAGGTCGCCGCGGCCCGCCAGATGCGCAGCGAGGCCGAGCTGCTGCGCGAGGCGCAGGCGCGCCAGGACGTGCGCGGCTTCGTGCAGGCCATCGAAGACAAGATCGCCCAGGGCAAGCCGGGCGTCATCGCCGAAATCAAGAAGGCCTCGCCCTCCAAGGGCGTGCTGCGCGACCCGTTCGATCCGGCCGAGATCGCCGCGTCGTACGCGGTGCACGGCGCGGCCTGCCTGTCGGTGCTGACCGACGTGCAGTTCTTCCAGGGCTCGCACGACAACCTGCGCCGCGCCCGCGCGGCCTGCCCCCTGCCGGTGCTGCGCAAGGACTTCGTCATCGATCCCTACCAGATCATCTCGGCCCGCGCCATGGGCGCGGACTGCGTGCTGCTGATCGTGGCCGCGCTGTCGCCGGCGCAGTTGCGCGACATGGAGGCGGTGGCGCTGGAGCTGGGCATGGACGTGCTGGTCGAGGTGCACGACGCCCAGGAGCTCGACGTGGCGCTGTCCATGCAGACGCCGCTGGTGGGCATCAACAACCGCAATCTGCGCACCTTCGAGACGCGCCTGCAGACCACGCTGGACCTGCTGCCGCGCATCCCGGCCGGCAAGCGCGTGGTAACCGAGAGCGGCATCCTGACGCCCGAGGACGTGCAGCTGATGCGCCGCAACAAGGTCGAGGCGTTCCTGGTCGGCGAGGCCTTCATGCGCGCGCCCGAGCCGGGCGCGGAGCTGGCGCGGCTGATCCGCTGAGGCGGGTGCGGCGCGCGGAACGCGGCGGCGGATGGACACCACCTTTCTCTCGAATTTCATCGAGGTCATCGAACGCGGCTCGATCGCCGAAGTCGCCCGCAAGAACGGCCTGACCCCGGCCGCCGTCAACCAGCGCATCAAGAAGATCGAGGACGAACTGGGCTTCCGGCTGGTGGTCCGCGCCGGCCGCACCGTGAAGCCCACGGCCGAAGGCGCGCACGTGCTGGCACAGGCCAAGCTCGTCATGGAATCGGTGCGCAACCTGAAGGCTGCCTCGCAAGGGCCGCTGGTCTTCGGCCACATCAGCCTGGGCGCCTTCGACTCCGCCATGACCACGACCGTGCCGGCCCTGCTGCCGCGCCTGGTCGAGCGCTTCCCGAACCTGGAGGTCAGCCTCGTCAAGGGTTACTCGATGAACCTGTACGGCAAGGTCTGCGACGGCGAACTGGATGTCGCGCTGATGCTGCAGCCGCAGTTCCAGCTACCCAAGAACATCGAATGGCGCCACCTTCGCGACGAGCCGCTGGTGGTGCTGGCCCCGCTGGACATCAAGGAAACCGACCCCAACCAGGTGCTGCGCGGCAATCCCCTCATCTGCTACGACCGGCACCTGTGGGGCGGCCAGCTGGCAGCCAACTACTTCCGCCAGCACAACATCCATCCGAAGGTGCGCATCGAGGTCGCCTCCATCGAGGTGATCGCGATGCTGGTGTCCAAGGGACTGGGCGTGTCGCTGGTGCCGGACTGGGCCGGCGACCTGCTGCACAGCCTGCCGCTGCAGAAGATCCCGCTGGCAGGCCAGGAACATTTCCGCAGCGTGGGGCTGTGCTGGAATCGCCAGTCGGTGCGTGCCGCGCTGATCGAAGAAATCTTCCAGCTGGCCAGCACGGTCTAGCACGTGTCCCCGCGGCCTGGCGCCGCCGGGGACACCGCGGGCAGCTCAGACCGTCTCGGCCGTGCCCAGGATGACGGTGGACTGGCTGGACAGCGTACCGCCGTTGCCATGGGCAAGCGCCAGCCTGGCCCCCGCCACCTGCCGATCGCCGGCCTGGCCGCGCAGCTGGCGCACCGCCTCGATCACCAGGAAGACGCCGTACATGCCCGGGTGGACGCACGACAGGCCGCCGCCGTTGGTATTGACGGGCAGGCGCCCGCCGGGCGCGATGCCGCCGCCGCCGACAAAGCGGCCGCCCTCGCCCTTGGCGCAGAAGCCCAGGTCTTCCAGGAACAGGATCGTGTTGATGGTGAACGCGTCGTACAGGCCGACCACGTCGATGTCGGCCGGCGTGCAGCCAGCCATCTCGAAAGCGCGCTGCCCCGATTCGCGCGCGGCGGTCACCGTGAGGTCTTCCATGCACGAGATCTGCCGGTTCCAGACTGCGCTGGCGCTGCCCAGCACGTGCACGGGGCGGTTGGGCAAGTCGCGCGCGCGGTCGGCGCGCACCATCACGAAGGCGCCTGCCCCGTCCGTCACCAGGCAGCAATCGCGCACCGTCAACGGGTCGGACACCGGACGCGCGCCCAGCACGTCGTCGATGGACAGCGGCGCGCGCTCCTGCGCCTCGGGGTTGCGCTGCGCCCACAGGCGCGCCGCCACGGCCACCTCGGCCAGCTGCTCGCGCGTCGTGCCGTACTGGTGCATATGCCGCCGCGCGGCCAAGGCATACGAACTCAGCGGGCTCAACGGATGGTACGGCGCCTCGTAGGGCTGCGGGTCCAGCGACTTGCGCGCCTCGGTGACCGCGGCGCGCCCCACGGCGGCGGTGCGCTGGGCGCTGCCGTAGCACACCAGCACCGCGTTGCATTGCCCCGATTCCAGCGCATGCGCGGCCGCCAGGATGTAGGACATGAAGCTGGAGCCGCCCAGGCAAGTGCCATCGATGTAGGTCGGGCGCAGGCCGAGCGTCTCTATGGCGGACATCACCCACATGCTGGCCGCGGTGCTGGACGTGGCGATGCCGTCGATGTCGCGCATCGTCAGGCCGGCGTCCTGCACCGCCCGGTGGGCGGCACGGACCAGCAGCTCCATGTCGGTGTAGCCGGGCGCCTGACCGAGGCCGAAATGGCCGACGCCGACGATGGCGGTCTTGCCGCGCAGGTCGCGGTGGGTCATGGCCGGACCTCCTCGAACACGACGCGTGCCGCGCCGTCGCCGCTTTCGATCCGGGCCTGCACGGCCATGCCGATCGCCACGCCGTGCGGATCCCGCCCGACCACGCAGGCCATCATGCGCACGCCCTCTTCCAGGTCGATGAGCGAGACGTTGTAGTCGCCGCCCGACCCGGGCTTGCGCCGCACCGTGGTGTACGAATAGACGGTGCCGCGTCCCGAAGGCCGTACCCAGCCCAGCGCATCGGCCCCGCAGTGCGGGCAGATCTCGCGCGGATGGAACACATGGCGGCGGCACTGGCCGCAGCACTGGATGTTGAACTGCCCTTGCGCCAGGGCATCGAAGTACTGGCGTTCGGCGCCAGACATGTTGCCCCTGCCCTCTGCTGCGCTGCTGCTCATTTGCGGATCTCCTGCTTGTCGCGGCCGTCTGCCGCGTGTTCGTTCGTGATGCGCCCGATGTCGGCCTCGGAATACCCCAGCCGCGCGGCCAGCACATCGCGCGTATGCGCTCCCAGCATCGGCGGCGCGCTGCGGTAGACCACCGGGCTGCCGGACAGGCGCATGGGGCTGCGGATCTGGGGCAAGTCATCGGCCAGCGGATGCGGCAATGAAAACTTCACGCCGCGCGCCCGCACCTGGGGATCCTGGTGCACCTGGGCAATGTCGTTGATGACACCGACCGGCACGCCGGCCCGGTCCAGCAATGCAATCCACGCATCCCGCCCGCGGCTGCGCATCAGCCGGTCCATTTCGGGGATCAGCTCGGCCTTGTGCATCACGCGGCTGGTGTTGGTGCGGTATCTGGGATCGTCGGCCAAGTCGGGACGCCCCGCCGCCAGGCAGAAGTTGCGGAACTGGCTGTCGTTGCCCACGCCCAGCACCAGATGGCCATCGGCAACCGCGAACACCTGGTAGGGCGCGAGGTTGACGTGGGCGTTGCCCTCCCGGCGCGGCACGTCGCCGGACAGGAAATAGTTGAAGTTCTGCACCCCCAGCGCCGCCACCTGGCAGTCCAGCATGGCGATATCGATGTGCTGGCCCTGGCCGCTGCGCACGCGCTCGTACAGGGCCGCCAGGATGGACGTGGTGGCGTACATGCCGGCCATCAGGTCGGCCGCCGCGTTGCCCGCCTTCTGGGGCCCCCCGCCGGGCAGGTCGTCGCGCTCGCCGGTGATGCTCATCAAACCGCCCATGGCCTGGATGACGAAGTCATAGCCCGGCTTGCCGGCATACGGGCCGTCCTGCCCGAAGCCGGTGATGGAGCAATAGACGAGGCGGGGGTTCAGCTCGCGCAGGGACTCGTAGTCCAATCCATACTTGCGCAGCCCGCCCACCTTGAAGTTCTCCACCAGCACGTCGCTCTGCGCGGCCAGCCGGCGCACTGTCTCGGCGCCTTCGGGAGCCGCCAGGTCCAGCGCCAGCGACTTCTTGTTGCGGTTGGCGGCCAGGAAGTAGGCCGACTCCTGCGTGCGCCGGCCCTGTGCGTCCATCAGATTGGGCGGGCCCCAGCCGCGCGTGTCGTCGCCGGTGACGGGGCGCTCGATCTTCAGCACCTCGGCACCCAGGTCGGCCAGGTTCTGGGTGCACCAGGGGCCCGCCATGATGCGGGTCAGGTCCAGGACGGTCACGCCGTCCAGGGGCGGCGTGCGAAGCGCCCCTGCGGGCGGGTTCGCGGCGGGATCTCGGGTATTACCGGCCATAGAACGTGCCTCCTTCGCGCGCCAGCCGCGCCAGCAGCGGCGCCGGCGTCCAGTACTGCTCTCCCTGTGTCCTTGCATAGTGCAGGATGCGCTCGTGGATGACCTTCAGGCCGACCTGATCGGCGTAGTACATCGGCCCGCCGCGGTGGCGCGGGAACCCATAACCGTTGAGCCAGATGGTGTCGATGTCCTCGGGCCGGCTGGCCACGCCCTCTTCCAGGATGCGCGCGCCCTCGTTGACCATGGCGTACAGGCAGCGCTCCAGGATCTCGTGCGGCGGGATCCCGCGTCGCACGATGCCGCGCCGCTCGGCGTTGGCGACCACCATGGCGTCGACCTCCGGGTCCACGCTGTGGCGGCGGCGCTCGTCGTACTTGTAGTAGCCGCTGCCCGATTTCTGCCCCAGGCGGCCGGTGGCGACGATTTCATCCAGGATGTCGCAGGCCACCTCGCGCGGCGTCAGCCTGTCCAGCCGGCCCTGCCGGTTGCGCCAGGCCACGTCCAGCCCGGCAAGGTCGTTGAGCTGGAACTGGCCGATGGGGAAACCGAAGTCGTACAGCACGCGATCGACCTCGTGCGGCAGTGCCCCCTCTTCCAGCAGGAAATAGCATTCGCGCGTGCGCTTGGCCAGCATCCGGTTGCCGACGAACCCATCGGAGACGCCGACCAGCACCGCCACCTTGCCGATGCGCTTGCCAAGCGCCTGGATGCCGGCCAGCGCCTGCGGCGAACTCCTTGCGGCGCGCACATTCTCCAGCAGCTTCATGATGTGCGCGGGGCTGAAGAAATGCATGCCGACCACCGACTCCGGCCGGCTCGTCACGCCGGCCAGCTCGTCGATATCCAGGTACGACGTGTTCGACGCGAGAATGGCGCCGGGCCTCGCGGCGCGGTCGACCTGCATGAAGACCTCGCGCTTGACGTCCATGCTCTCGAATACAGCCTCGATGACGAGGTCGGCCGGCGCCAGGGCGGCGTAGTCCAGCGTGGCGGTCAGCCGCGCCAGGCGGTCCTGCGCAGCCTGCGCCGAAACGCGGCCCTTGGCGACGTCGGCCTCGCAGGTCTTGCGGATGGTTGCCTGGCTGGCGGCCAGCACCTGCTCGTCCTGCTCCACCAGCACCACGGACAGGCCCGCATTCAACATGCACAGCGCGATGCCCGTCCCCATGGTGCCCGCGCCCACGACACCCACGCAGGCGATATCGCGCTCGGGCTCGGGCAGCTCGGGGCGGCGCGTGGCCACGCGCTCGGCGAAGAAGGCGTGGCGCAGGGCCCTCGCCTCGGGAGAGATCACCAGGTCACGGAAGCGCTGGCGCGACAACGCGACGCTGTCCCGCACGCCACCCTCCAGCGCCGCCTGCGCGACGTCCAGGCATACGAACGGCGCGGGCTGGCCCCGATGCGTCTTCTGCAGCTTGGCGCGCAGCGCGTCGAGGAACGCCGGCGGGCAGGCCGCCACGTTCATGTCGCAGGTGCGGCGCGGGCCCTGGCCCTGCGCCAGCAGCCCGCGTGCGAAGCCGATGGCCGCCTCGCGCACGTCCCCCTCCACGACCAGGTCCACCACTTCCGCCGCGCGCGCCGCATCAGCGCCGATCGGCTTGCCCCCTATCATCATGTCCAGCGCCTTCTCCGGCCCCGCCAGGCGCAACAGCCGCGGGATGCCGCCCGCCCCCGGAATCACGCCCAGCGTCACTTCCGGCAACCCCAGCCGGGTCCCGGCCTGCGCCACCCGGTAATGGCAGCCCAGCGCCACTTCCAGCCCCCCGCCCAGAACCGTGCCATGCAGCGCGGCCACCACCGGCTTGCCGGCCTGCTCGATGCGGTCGATCACGGCCGACAGGTGCGGATCCGCCGGCGGCAGTCCGAACTCTTTGATGTCGGCCCCGGCGATGAAGGTGCTGCCGGCGCAGGCAATGACGATGGCGCCGGCGCCGGCATCGCCGTCCGCCGCGGCGACTGCGTCCAGCAGCCCCTGCCGGACGGCCTGAGAAGTGGCGTTGACGGGCGGGTTGTCGATGACGATGACGCGGATCCGGTCGACGAGATGTGAAGAAACGACTGGCATGGTGTCCCTGTGTGTAAGCGGATGATCGGAAGAAGCGGCGCGGGTGCGGAACCTCAGCGCGTGTCCTGCACGGGCACGTTCGCGGACTTGATGACGGCCGCCCATTTCTCGCGCTCCTGCGCGATGTAGTCGCGAAAGCCCTCGGGCGTATCGCTCTGCGGCTCCATGCCCTGCTGCTGCAGCCACGCCTTGCCCGCATCCGACTGGACGATGGCGTTGACCTCGGCATTGAGCTTGCGAAGAATGGCGGGGTCCGTGCCCGCCGGCGCGGCCATGCCGTACCACCCCGAGGCCTGGAACGAGGGGTATCCGGATTCGGCCACCGTCGGCACCTTGGGCAGCGACTGGATGCGCCTGGACGTCTCCACCGCCAGCGGGACCAACTGGCCCGACTGGAACATCGGCATCAGCGTAATGGCGTTGTCGCTGATCGCCGAGACCAGCCCCGACTGCACGTCCACGATGGCCGCGGCGCTGCCTTTGTAGGGGATGTGCAGCATGTCGACACCGGTGGTGGATTTCAGCAGCTCCATCGACAGGTGCTGCGTGGAGCCGGTCCCGGTGGAGCCGAACGTCAGCTTGCCGGGCTGCCGGCGCGCCATGTCCAGCAGTTCGGCCAGTGTCTTCGGCCCGAGCTTGGGATTGACGCCTATCACCAGCGGCGAGACGGCCACGATGCCGATGGGCTCGAGGTCCTTGGCCGGGTCGTACGGCAGGTTGCGATAGAGCGAGGGATTGATCGACATGGCACCCGAGAACACCATGCCGATCGTGTAGCCGTCGGGTTCCGCGCGCGACAACGCGCTCATGCCGACGATGGCCGCGGCGCCAGGCTTGTTCTCCACGACCACCGGCTGCCCCAGCTTTTCGGACAGGCCCTTGCCCACCATGCGGGCCAGCGTGTCGGCGGCCCCGCCCGCGGCGGCCGGCACCAGCAGCCGGATAGGGCGCTCGGGATACCCCGCGGCCGGCACGGCGGCGGAGAACAACGTCAATGTGGCTGCCGCGAGGGCGATCAGTTGCTTTTTCATTTTGTCTCCATCGTTGTGATTGGTATGGGTACTGCCGCTGCTATGCCGAGGAAACCTCCACGCCAGGGGGATGCAGGACCACGGTGCCTACCTGCACCTTCTTGCCGTCGGGCAGCACGCAGGCATAGGCAAGCTCGGCGCCCCGCCCGTCGGCCCGCACCACCTCGACCTCGACCGTGACCACGTCGCCGGGCCGGGTGAAGGCAACGAACTTGGCCTCCACGTCGGACCGCTCCAGCCAATCGGGGCCGAGGATCTCCGCGCAGATATCGAACACGGGCGCCATCACCAGCGCGCCCTGCACGATGACGCCGCCAAACACGCTGCTGCGCGCATAGTCGGGGTCGGTATGGGTCTTGCCGGTGGTGCCGTGCAGGGCGCCGAACCGGTTCAGGTCTTCCTGCCGCGCCGGCCGCAGCCGGGAAGAGAACTTGTCGCCTGCCTTCAGTTGCATGGTTTCCCCCCTCATTGCGGCCAGACCAGCGTGCGCTCCACCACCATGGCGGTACGCTGATTCTCGAGCTTGTCGATGGTGATCCGCAGAACGACGAACTTCCTGTCGTTCTTCAGGTAGCGGTCCTTGACGCAGACCACGGCCTGCAACTGCTCGCCCGGGTACACGGGCTGGCGCAGGCGCACCACTTCCCGGGCATGCAGCACCCCGGTGGGCCAGGCGAAGGCGGCATGCTGCGGCTGGAAACTGCCGACCATCGTGGGATGCACGGGGCGCACGGTGGCGCCGGCCCGCGCACGCAGGGGCGTGCCCGCGGCGTCCTGTACCGGCTCGTGGTCGAAAGTGGCGAGAAATGCATCGGCATCGGTGGAATCGATGCGATAGCGCTGCGGGGGGAAGGCGTGGCCTACCTGGAAATCGTCGTACGAAAGCACCTTGCTCGACATGACGGCACCAACAGGGTTGTTGTCAATGCCGTGGATCGTACGCAGCTATGCGCGGGTGCTGGGATACTTAATTTAATTTAAGAAGATAGATTTCGTGCCTGGCGTCCATGCCGGGGCGCCGTCAAGCCTGCGCCGGCAGCGGCCGCCGCGCCGTCGAGCTGCGGATCACCAGTTCGTTCGCAAAGCACTCTCTCGCCAGCGGCCGGTCGGCGTCCTGGATGCGGGCCAGCAGCAGTTCGATGGCGCGCGCCACCATCTGCTCCAGCGGCTGGCGCACGGTGGTCAGGTCGTAGCCGCCCCACGAGGCCTGCTCGATGTCGTCGTAGCCCACGATCCACAGCGCGTCCGGCACGGCCACGCCGCGCGCCCGCGCGCCGTCCAGCGCGCCCAGCGCCAGCACGTCGTTGGCGCAGAAGATGGCGTCGGGCGGCGCGGCCAGCTCCAGCAGGCGCATGGCGGCCTCCTGGCCGGCGGTGTGCGAGAAGGCATCGGGGCGCACGCAGTAATGGGGCGGCAGCCCGACGCCGGCGGCCTGCAGCGCCGCGCGAAAGCCCGCCTCGCGGTCGCGGATGGTGCTGGCGTCCTGCGGGCCGCTGATCATGGCGATGCAACGCCGGCCGCAGCGCACGAAATACTCGGCCACGCTGTGCCCGCCGCGCACGTTGTCGCTGGACACCTGGTCGCTGGGATAGCCGTCGATGGTGCGGTTGACCAGCACCACCGGCGCCTGCGCCGAGCTGACCTCGCGCAGGAAGGGCGACTGGCGCGTGATGGTGGTGAGGATGACGCCGTCGACGCTGCCCTGGCGCAGCGCCTGGCTGGCCTGCGTGTCGCCGCCGTATTCGGCGTCCCAGACGATCATGCGCTGGCCCAGGCGCGCCAGGCGTGCGCCGATGGCTTCCAGCATGGCGGGATAGATCTGGTTGGACAGCCGCCCCACCACCACGCCGATGGAGTCGCTGCGCCGCGTGCGGATGGCGCGCGCGGCCGCATTGGGCTGGTAGCGCAGTTCGGCCAGGGCCTGCATGACGCGGGCCCGGGTGGGCTCGCGCACGGTGGGGTCTTGCCGCAGCACGCGCGAAACCGTGGTCTGGGACACGCCCGCCAGCCGCGCCACGTCGTGGCTGGTGGGGCCGCCGCCGCGCGGCGGCTTGGGGGTGCTGATCACGCGGGGCCGCCTCCCGGGCGGCCCGCCGCATCAGTCGAGCCGGATGTTGCTCTCACGCGCGACCTTGCCCCATTTGTCGATTTCCGCCTTCAGGTATTTTGCGAAGTCGTCCGGGCTGGAGGCGACGATCTGCGCGCCCAGGCCGGCCAGTTTTTCCTGCACGTCGGGCATCTTGAGGATCTTGACGATTTCGGCGTTGAGCCGCTGGACGATCTCGGGCGGCATGCCTGCCGGGCCCATGACGCCGCCCCATGATACTGCGTCGAAATCGGGAATGCCAGATTCGGCCACGGTGGGCAGCTTGGGCAGCGCGGGCGCCCGCTTGATGCTGGTGACCGCGATGGGGCGCAGCTTGCCGGAGTCGATCAGCGGCATGCCGCCGATCAGGGTGGGGAACATCATGCTGACGTTGCCGGCGATGACGTCCTGGATGGACGGCGTGTCGCCCTTGTAGGGCACGTGCAGCATCTGGATGCCGGCCATGGACTTCATCATCTCGCCGGCCAGGTGGTTGGCCGCGCCCGTGCCGGCCGAGGCGAAGCTGAGCTGGTTGGGCGCGGCCTTGGCCTGCGCGATCAGGTCGCCCATCGAATGGATCGGCAGGCTGGGGTTGACCAGCACCACCAGCGGCACGACGGTGGTCAGCGTGATGGGCGTGAAGTCCTTGATGGGGTCGAACGGCAGCTTGCTGTAGATGGCCGCGTTGATGGCGTTGGGACCCAGGTTGGCCATCAGCAGCGTATAGCCGTCGGGGTCGGACTTGGCCACGTTCTCCAGCGCGATGATGCCGTTGGCGCCGGGGCGGTTGTCCACCACCACGGCCTGGTTCAGCGCCTCGGTCAGCTTGGCGCCCAGCAGGCGGGCCGTGACGTCGGACGCGCCGCCGGGCGGGTACGGCACCACGAAGCGGATCTGCTGGCGGGCGGGCCAGTCCTGCGCGGCGGCGGCGAAGCCGGCACAGGCCGCGGCCAGGCCCAGGCACATCTGCATGACGAACTGCATGCGGAATTTCATGGATGGTCTCCTCCGGTTTTTATCGTGATGATGCGGCACGCGGGTGCCGCGCGGCGCCTGGCGGGTATCTTCCCGCGTCGCCCCCCGCGCCGCTCAGGCGGCCAGCGGGATGTCCAGCGTGGTGGTGCGGCACATCTCGCGGCGGTGCTTGCGGTCGTCGAACGGGCGGGCGCGGTGCATGGTGGCCCGGTTGTCCCAGATGACGAAGTCGCCCTCTTGCCAGACGTGGCTGTAGACGAACTGCGGCTGCGTGGCGTGCTCCATCAGGTCGCGCAGCAGCAGCCGGCCCTCGGGCAGCGGCCAGTCGATCACGCGCTCGGCGTGCGAGGCAAGGTACAGCGAGCGGCGGCCGCTGCGCGGGATCACGCGCACCAGCGGATGCGCCGCGCCCTTCAGGCGCTCGCGCTCTGCCTCCGAGAACTCGAAGCCCATCACCTGGCGCGAGTACGCGATCGAGTGATGCACGCGCAGGCCTTCCAGGGATGCCTTGCTGGCGTCGTCCAGCGCATCGTAGGCGGCGCGCATGTCGGCGAACTGGGTATCGGCGCGCACCGGCGGCACCACGCGCGCCGACAGCATCGAATAGCGGCCCGGCGGGTCTTCGAAGGACGCGTCGGTGTGCCACAGGCGGTTGCTGACGGTGCTCATGCGGCGGCGGTCGTCGTCGGGCAGGATCTGGCCATCGGCGCCCACGTTGGACACGTCGGTAAGGGCCTCGTTGCCGAAGCGGTTCTTGCCCAGCACGGCCACCGAGGTCTTGGTGTGCAGCGTGCCGTCGAAACGCTGGGCGAATTCGAGCTGTTCTTCGTTGGTGAAGCGCTGCTTGCGCAGGACCAGCACGGCGTACTGGTCCATGGCGGCCTGCAGCGCGTCCAGCGTGGCGCGGTCGCGCACGGTGCGCAGGTCCAGCCCGGAGATCTCCGCTCCGAAAAGGGGATGGATAGGGGTGGCGGCTAGGGTCATGATGGTTGTGCCGGCGCGAGCCGGTCGTCCTGGAAAGGAAGGGGAAAGACGGGCAGGCCTGGGGGGTGGCGGCCAGTAGGTTACGTAGTTTTGGATCTATTCCTGAAATTTCTTGAGTTTCACGAATATGAAAAACTACGTAGTTATATTCAGCTTGATCGAAAGGCTTGTCAACCGCGGGAAATACCGGCAGGGGCCGGCGCAGCCGGGCGCTTCCCTCGGGCGCCCCCGGGGGCCGGCCGCCCGTGCCGGGTCATGCGTGCCTGATGCGCCGATACAACGTGCTGCGGTGCACACCCAGCCGGCGCGCGGTCCGGCTGACGTTGCCGCCGCATTCGGCCAGGGCCGCCTGGACGGCCGCGTCCGCCAGCGCGTGCAGCGTCGGGGCGGCCGGCGCGCCGTCCGCCGCCAGGTCCCGGCCGGCATCCCGCGCGACCTCGGACGGCAGCATGTCGGCGCGCACCTCGCCCGCGGGCACGGCCAGCACGCGCAGGGTGCGCAGCGCGGCGGCCAGCTGCCGGAAGTTGCCCGGCCAGGCGTATTGCGCCAGGCGCTGCGCCACGTCGGCCGGCAGGCGCGGCGCGGGACCGCCGGCCTGCCACAGCGCATGCACCAGAGCGGCGCGGTCGGCACGCTCGCGCAGCGCGGGCAGGCGCACGGTGTATTCGGCGATGCGGAAGTACAGGTCGGCGCGCACCGCATCGGCCACGGCCGGGTCCAGCGGCCGGTGGGTCGCGCAGATCGGCACGAAATCCACCGGCACCGCCCGGCCGCCGCCCAGCGGGACGACCTCGCGCGCCTGCAGCACGCGCAGCAGCCGGGCCTGCAGCGCCAACGGCATGTCGCCGATCTCGTCCAGGAACAGCACGCCACCCTCGGCCTGCCGCAGCAGGCCTCGGCTGCCCTGGCGGCGCGCGCCGGTGAAGGCGCCGTCCTCGTAGCCGAACAGCTCCGACTCGATCAGCCCTTCCGGCAGCGCCGCGCAGTTGACGGCCACGAACGGGCCGCGCGCGCGGCCGCTGCGGGCGTGCATCTGGCGCGCGAAGACCTCCTTGCCCGTGCCGGTCTCGCCCTGCAACAGCACCGACACGCCCGCGTCGAGCAGCCGCACGGCGCGGGCCAGTTCGGCCAGCGTGGCGGGATCGAACCACGGCGTGGCGGCGGCGAGGTCCGTCGAGGACGGCGCCGCGCCGTACGGCCTGCCCGGCGCGGATGGGCCCGCGGCGCGGCGCGATGGCATGCCTGGCGCAGGTGCGCCGCCCCCGTCCGGCCGCAGCCGGCCGGTGCGCCCTGCCCCGGTCTCGCCGCGGATGCCCGTCGCCTCGTGCGGCAGGCGCACGCGCGCATGCAGGACCGCGCCATCGTGCAGCCGGCGCAGCAGGCCCGTGGCCGCGGCCAGGGCGGGCGCGTCGGCGAACAAGTCGGCGTAGCGGTAGATGCCCAGCGCCGCCGCCTCCAGCCCCAGCAGCCGCAAGCCATGCCGGTTGGCCGCGGCAAGCACCTCGCCGTCGAAGGCCAGCAGCGCCTCGCGCGGCGTGCCCAGCACGCCCCGGTCGGGATGCAGGCCCAGCAGCAGGCAGTGGCCGTATTCCTCTTCCAGCATGCGCTGCTCGATCTCGTCGACCGCCATGCGCACCAGGCCCAGCGCATGGCCGTGCGCATCGGCGGCGCGGCCGGACAGGTCCAGCAGGCCCACGGTGCGGCCGCGCGGATCGCTGATGGGCACGGCCGCGCAGGTGAGAATGCGGTTGGGCTCGAAGAAATGCTCGCCGCCATGCACGGCGATGGGCCGGCGCTCGATCAGCGCGGTGCCGATGGCGTTGGTGCCGGCCGCGGGTTCGCTCCAGGCCGCGCCGGGCAGCAGCGCCACCTGCGCGGCGCGGTCGGCGAAATCGGCGCTGCCGGCGGTGTCGAGCACCAGGCCGTCGGCGTCGGTCAGGATGACCAGACCGCCGGTGCGCCGCGCCTCGGCCGAGAGCAGGTCCAGCGCGGGACGGCTCATGCGGCGCAGGGCCTCGTGGCGCTGGCGGGCCTCGCGCAGCTCGGCCTGGGTAAGGGGTTGCGGGCGGCGCGGGCCATGCATGTCGAAGCCCAGGCCGGCGCAACGATGCCAGGACCGCAGGATGGGCTCGGCCACCATGTGGTCGGGCACCGCGCCGCGCTCGTTGAACAGCCGGCGCGCGCTGGCCAGCAATTGCTGGCGGGGAGGAAGCATGGCCATGGTCGTCTCCGGAGGCGTTCTGCGACACCTGTTGCAGCCCTGCTGTCGCAAACCGCGACAGTCGCGGCGCGCGCGATACGGCCGCCGCGCGCACTGGACGGACGCAGCTACTTTCGCACGCGGGCCGGCCGCTTGTCCACGCGCGAAACGTCCGAATACGTAACGCTGGCACGCTTATTGCATGACGTAGCGCGGGTCCACCCCATTCGAACAAAGGAGACACGCATGGACACCTCCACCCGCATCGCACCGGGCGCCTACGGCTCGCCCATCGACATCAAGAAGCAGTACGACAACTTCATCGGCGGCCGCTGGCAGGCGCCGGCCGACGGCCAGTATTTCGACAACCTCACGCCCGTCACAGGCCAGGTGCTGTCGCGCAACGCCCGCTCCGGCGCACAGGACATCGAGCTCGCCCTGGACGCCGCGCACCAGGCCGCGCCCGCGTGGGGCCGCACCTCGGTGGCCGAGCGCGCGCGCCTGCTCAACCGCATCGCCGACATCATCCAGGACAACCTCGAGCTGCTGGCCACCGCCGAGACCTGGGACAACGGCAAGCCCATCCGCGAGGCGCGCGCGGCCGACATCCCGCTGGCGGTGGACCACTTCCGCTACTTCGCCTCGGTGATCCGCGCACAGGAGGGCGGGCTGTCCGAGATCGACGCCGACACCGTGGCCTACCACTTCAAGGAGCCGCTGGGCGTGGTCGGCCAGATCATCCCGTGGAACTTCCCCATCCTGATGGCCGCGTGGAAGCTCGCGCCCGCCCTGGCCGCGGGCAACTGCGTGGTGCTCAAGCCCGCCGAGCAGACACCGCTGGGCATCCTGGTGCTGGCCGAGCTGATCGCCGACGTGCTGCCGCCGGGCGTGCTCAACATCGTCACCGGCT
>Ga0164243_10008357_pt1 | contig 15274 bp, 14 predicted proteins | sample OricompcompostOP_FD_108781 | JGI IMG/M metagenome (GOLD analysis project Ga0164243, IMG submission 108781) | Organic Plus compost microbial communities from Emeryville, California, USA - Original compost - Organic plus compost (OP) | ecosystem: Engineered > Solid waste > Mixed feedstock >... | reverse complement strand
CCTTGCGCAGCGCCTCGCGCTCGATCTTGAGCTGCATCAGCTCGCGATCGATGCGGTCGAGCTCTTCCGGCTTGGAGTCGATCTGCATCTTGAGGCGCGAAGCCGCCTCGTCGACGAGGTCGATCGCCTTATCGGGCAGGAAGCGGTCGGTGATGTAGCGGTTCGACAGCGTCGCCGCGGCGACGAGCGCCGAATCCGTGATCCGCACACCGTGGTGCAGCTCGTACTTCTCCTTCAGGCCGCGCAGGATCGAGATCGTGTCCTCGACCGTCGGCTGATCGACGAACACCGGCTGGAAGCGCCGGGCGAGCGCAGCATCCTTCTCGATATGCTTGCGGTACTCGTCGAGCGTCGTTGCGCCGATACAGTGCAATTCGCCGCGCGCCAGTGCCGGCTTCAACAGGTTGCCGGCGTCCATCGCGCCTTCCGTCTTGCCGGCGCCGACGATGGTGTGCAGCTCGTCGATGAACAGGATGATGCGGCCGCCCTCGGCCTGCACCTCACCCAGCACGGCTTTCAGGCGCTCCTCGAACTCGCCGCGATACTTCGCGCCGGCGATGAGCGCGCCCATGTCGAGCGCCAGGAGCTTCTTCTCCTTGAGGCTGTCGGGCACGTCGCCCTGCACGATACGCAGCGCCAGGCCCTCGACGATGGCCGTCTTGCCGACACCCGGCTCGCCGATCAGCACCGGATTGTTCTTCGTGCGCCGCGACAGCACCTGGATGGTGCGCCGGATCTCCTCGTCGCGCCCGATCACCGGATCGAGCTTGCCTGCCGCCGCGGCCTCGGTGAGGTCGCGTGCATAGCGCTTCAGCGCGTCATAGCCCTGCTCGGCCGACGCAGTGTCTGCGGTGCGGCCCTTGCGCAGGTCGTTGATGGCCTCGTTGAGCCCCTGTGGGGTGACGCCGGCGTCGGCGAGAATATTCGCCGCGTCGGTGCCCTTCTCGAGCGCCAGGGCAAGCAGCAGACGCTCGGCGGTGACGTACTTGTCGCCGGCCTTCTCGGCAATCTTCTCCGCCGCATCGAAAACGCGCGCGAGTTCCGACGACATATAAAGCTGCCCGGCACCGCCGCCGGAAACCTTGGGCCGCTTGGCAAGCGCAGCTTCCACCGCGCGCAAAGCCGCCTTCGGATCGCCACCCGCCTTGCGGATGAGACCCGCGGCGAGACCCTCGTTGTCGTCGAGCAGAACCTTCAGGAGATGGTCGGGCGAGAACTGCTGATGCCCCTCGCGCAGGGCAAGATTCTGCGCAGCCTGGACGAATCCACGCGAGCGCTCCGTGAACATATCGAAATTCATAATTCCCTCCTCAGCGCACCGCTCCGCCCGAATGGCACGGATCGGCACCTTCCACGTCAGGATGATTGCGGCCCCGCCGACCTGCCGGTGCGGCAGCATCGACCGGAAACCTTTCCAAGACGTGATATAGTGCGGTCAAAACCGGACAAAAGAGGGCTATGCCGGCCCGTTCCCACAGACTTTGAGTTGCATCAACGATGGCTACTCCGAGCGGGCCGAGCGTCCGCGGTCTCTACCGTTATCCCGTCAAAGGCTTGTCGCCCGAAGCGCTCGAGCGGATGCGCCTCAAGGCCGGCGAGACGGCTCCCTTCGATCGCGCCTACGCCATCGAGAACGGACCCGGGCGCTTCGATCCCGAGCACCCCGCGCATCTGCCGAAGATCAACTTCCTGATGCTGATGCGCAATGAGCGCCTGGCGACGCTCACCACACGGTTCGACGACGCGAACGAGATGCTGACGGTCTTGCGCGCCGGCAAGCAGGTGGCGCGCGGCGACCTGAGGACGCCGCTCGGCCGCACCATGATCGAGCAGTTCCTCGCCGCCTACATGCAGGGAGATCTTCGCGGCGCTCCGCGCATCGTGTTCGCCGCCGGGCACAGCTTCTCGGACGTCGCCCACAAATGCCTGCACATCGTCAATCTCGCGTCCCTGCGCGAGTTGGAGCGCAGCGTTGGCCGCGCGGTTCACCCGCTGCGCTTTCGCCCCAACGTCGTGATCGACGGCCTCGAGCCGTGGGCTGAATTTGACTGGGGGAACAAGCCGCTCAAGATCGGCGGCGTGACGCTGGAGTTCATCAAGCGCACGGAGCGCTGCGCGGCGACCGACGTCGACCCTGAGACGGGCAAGCGCGACATGGCAATCCCCGCCGCCTTGAAGCGCGCCTACGGCCACACTGATTTTGGCATTTACGCGCGCATCACCGCGGACGGCGAGATCGCACTTGGCGACCCCGTGAACGCCTACGCGTAAGGGCCGCATCCGGGGCTCGTCCCCGGGATCCAGTGAACCGCCAGCTCGGGTGCCAGACGAGAGTCAGATCCCGGCAACAAGTGCCGGGATGACGCCGCTGAAGCCCGCGGAAGTTTACTCGCGGTCGGCTTCGTCAGTCGAAGTGCCATTCACTTCGCTGCTGCCGTTGCTCTCGCGGCGCGGACGGCGCACTGGACGGCGCAGGAACTCCGGCTGCTCGTGCTGTTGCTGCGGGAAGCGGTCGCGACGCTGGAACTGCTGCCCCTCGACCGGCGGCTGCGGCCCCGACGCATCGACGCCCTCCGGCGCCCGCTGACGCGGCTGTCCCGAATGCTGCTCGCCGCCACCACCGTGCTCGCGCCGCTCGCCGCGATCGAAGTTGCGGTTGTTGCGATGATCATGCCGGTCGCGGTCGCGGAAGCGATTCTGATTCTGCTCGCGCCGCTCGCCGCCCTCGAAGCGCTGCCCCTCCGAGCGCGGCTGGTCGTTGTGACGTGGCTGCGACTGCTGGTGGAACGGCGGCATGTCGCCATCATCACCCTCGTCATCCCCGAACTCGTCGCCGTCGATGTCGTTGAAGGGCCGGTGCCGGGGCATGCCACCGTTTATATCGCCGCCGCCCTGCGCTATCTGCTGGTCGCGGAAGGCCATGATGATGCGGTTGTAGTGCTCGGCGTGCTGCAGGTAGTTCTCGGCCAGCACCGGATCGCCGGACGACGCCGCGTCGCGCGCGAGAGACATGTATTTCTCGGCGATATGCGCCGGAGTTCCGCGGATTTTGACGTCCGGCCCCGTGCTCTCGAAGCTGCGCGCCAGCGGGCTCTGCCCCTTGCGGTTGCGTCCGCGTCCGCGGCGGTTCTGCTGTCCTTGCCTCATTGGCTCCGTTCTCGGTCGTGATGAAATAGAAAAGGCGTCGCGCCTCGTTGTCAGCGTCGTTCAATCGCAGTTGCCCGGGGGCAAGCGCTGAAACTGCAAGTCTCTGGCCAATTTCTGGCGGGCGCCCATGCGCGCGCGTTGTGTCTCTATCCCGTGACGCTCAACCGGCAGTCGTAACTTCCGATTGGAAAAGGGGCGTTGCACGCCAAGCGGCTATCGTCGCCGTTTCGGCGGAAGCAACAGGGAGCCGCGATCGCGTTTCCCGTGCCTCGTATCCTGGCTCGTGCCGTCGGTCAGGCTCCAACACTGAAGCGCGCCAGCACGTTCAATCGGCTGCAGCTAGACTAGCGCGGAACCGGAGCAAATCAAACCTTTTCTTTGCGACCATTTATGACTGTAGCCGCAACGCCACACAGCGGACGTGGCCTCCAAGGTCGCAATGTCGGCTTAGTTCTGCCCTACGTGTCTTAACGAACGCTTGCTGCAGCACCAGAGCCACAGCATCGGCCTGCCCTGCCCCGACCTCCAGCACGACCCATCCGCGCAACACGCGGTCGAGCGCATCGGCAATCCTGCGATATATGTCGAGACCGTCGGCCCCTCCGTCAAGGGCAGCACGCGGATCGAAATTGCGCACCTCGGGGTCGAGCCCGGCGATCTCGCCACTGGGAATGTAGGGCGGATTGCTGACCACGAAATCGAACGGCTGCTCGACGCCGTCGAGCACATCATGCACTGCGAACGCGGCACGCTCCCCCACCCCTAGCGCGGCGGCATTCATCGCCGCTATCGCAAGCGCTTCACTGCTGATGTCGGTACCGAGACCCGTCGCCTGCGGCAGTTCGGCGAGCAATGTCAGGAGCAGGCACCCCGTGCCCGTCCCAATGTCGAGGATGCGGACCGGCTTGTCGCGCCAGCCCTCGCGCGCCGCAATCGCCAGCACCGCATCGATCAGAGTTTCGCTGTCGGGGCGCGGGTCGAGGGTTGCAGGGGAAAGCAGGAACGGCCGCCCGTAGAACTCGCGCACGCCGAGGATTCGCGAGACCGGCTCGTGCGCCTTGCGCCGCGCGAGCATCTCTCCTAGACGCACTCTCACTTCGGCGGGAACCTCACGCTCGGGATGGGCGATGATGTCGCCTGTCGAACATTTGGCCGCCGCCGCCAGGAGAAGCCGCGCGTCGCGCCCGGCATCCTCGATTCCCGCCGCGCTCAGCGTTCGCTGCGCCTCTCGCGCAGCTCCGCCAAGCGTCGCCGGCCCGTCAGGCAGCATTGTTTTCCATGTCCGCGAGCTGGCTCGCCTGATGGTCCGTGATGAGCGCGTCGATCAGTTCATCCAGCGCCGAGCCATCGAGCACCGCGTCCAGCTTGTGCAGCGTGAGATTGATGCGATGGTCGGTCACGCGCCCCTGGGGGAAATTGTACGTGCGGATGCGCTGCGAGCGGTCGCCGGATCCCACCTGCCCCTTGCGCGCCTGCGCCCGTTCGGCATCTACCCGCTCACGTTCCAGCTCGTAGATGCGCGAGCGCAGGACCTGCATGGCGAGCCGCCGGTTCTGATGCTGCGACTTCTCCGCCGAGACGATAACGATGCCGGTCGGCAGGTGCGTGATGCGCACGGCCGAATCGGTTTTGTTGACGTGCTGGCCACCGGCACCGCTGGCGCGCATGGTATCGATACGGATGTCCTCCGGGCGGATATCGACGTCGACCTCCTCCGCCTCCGGCAGTACGGCGACGGTCGCCGCCGAGGTATGGATGCGCCCGCCGGCTTCGGTCGCCGGGATGCGCTGCACCCGGTGCACGCCGGATTCGAACTTCATCTTGGCGAACACGCCTTCACCGGAGATCGAGGCGACGATCTCCTTGTATCCGCCGAGGTCGTTCTCCGATTCCGAGATGATCTCCACCTTCCAGCCGTGCAGCTCCGCATAGCGGCTGTACATGCGGAAGAGGTCGGCGGCGAACAGCGCCGCCTCGTCGCCGCCAGTGCCGGCGCGCACCTCGAGGATGGCACTCCTCTCGTCGGCAGCATCCTTCGGCAGGAGCTGGATCTTGAGTTGCTGCTCCAGCGCATTCCGCCGCGGCTCGAGGTCTTCCAGGTCGGCACGGGCGAGCGCCACCATCTCCTTGTCCGAGGCAGGGTCGTCGATCAGCGCCTGGAGGTCGGCACGCTCCCTGTCCGCGGCACGCAGCGCCTCGATCGTCTCGACCACCGGATTGAGCTGGGCGAACTCCTTGGTGAGCTTGGCGTAGACCGCCTGGCCCACGCCTGCATTGAGCTCGGCCTGGATGGCGCTCCAGCGTCCGACCATCTTTTCTAGTTTGTCTTGGGGGATTCCGACCATTTTTCTCGAAACGTAGCGCCGGCCCGCCCGATGAGGCGAACCGACAAGGATCCAATATGGGGTGAATATATGGGCACCCGCGCCGCGGCGCGCCGCATCTAAGCCTATTGGGCGGCCGTCTGCAATTTGTCGCCCCGCCGGGTCCGTGGATCCGGGACATCGATCCAGCGCAGCCCGTCACGCACCGGCGCGAAGCGCACGATGATGTAGTTTTGCGCCCCCTGGACGACACGCTTCATCGAGGGGGGAAGCTGGGAAACCGCCGCCTCCAGCACCGCCGATTGCGTGACGAGCAAGATGAGAGCAACCCCGAGCGTGACGGTGAACAAGGCCATGCCCGGACGGCCAGCGTGGTCGTTGACGACGCGGCGCATGTTGCGAGCCGCAGCCACCGCCCGTCGCCTCCCGCCACCGATGGCCTTCAATAGCGGCTTCCCCTGGCGGCCAACCGCTGGAAGTGCGGGCCGGCTGGGTGCAGGCGGCGGCGAGGAGCGCGGGACTGCAACGAACAACTGCTCGAGAACATGCAGGATCGGGCGTGGGTCGAGAGCAGCGAAACCGGCATAGCTGCGCACGATGCGGCAGGTCTCCGGCCAGGGCGGCAGCCCACCGATATTCCCCGCCTCGAGCGCGATGACGATGTCAACCCGCGTTGCCAACGCCTGCGCAGCTTCCGCCGGCGTCAGTTGTAAGGCCCCACGCAGCTCATGGAAGAAACGGGCTGCTTCGGCAGCCATCGCTACGGATGGACCTGACGCCGCTGCAGCCGTGACGGCACGTGCACCTTGCGGGCGCACGACAGGATAAGGTCTTGCCGGCTCGTAGCCTTCACGCATGACCAACGCCACTCACGATTGGAACAGGAAGTTCCCCCGTGAGCATGCTCCGACAACAGCGAGCCGTTGTCTAGGCGAAACACGCAACAATCAGACTTCAATTCCCTCCGCCGTAGCGAACCCTTCAAGGCGCTCGCGGATGTCGGCGGTACCCTTTTTCAACATCTCGTCCATGAGTTTCGTCGCGCGGCTAGCATTCAATGCGAGGATCATCGTCTTCACCGGGCCGATCGACGCAGGTGCCATCGACAGCGAGCGGAAGCCGAGCGCGATGAGGGCGAGCGCCTCGATCGGCCGTCCCGCCATCTCTCCGCACAGCGTCAGCGGCACCTTGTGCTTCTCCGCCGCCTTCACCAGCGCCTTCAAGGCGCGCAGCGGAGCGGGAGACAGTGGATCATAGCGACTGCCGACGCGCGCATTGGTGCGATCGGCCGCGTACATGAACTGCATGAGGTCGTTGCTGCCGACGGAGACGAAGTCGACCTTCTTCATCAAGGCGTCGAGCTCGAACAGCAGGCACGGCACCTCGATCATCGCCCCGACGCACACCTTCTCAGGCGGCTCGCGTCCCTTGGCGACGAGGATGGCCCGCTCCTTGTCGATGAGCTCGCGTACGGCGTCCATCTCGTGCGAAGCCGAGACCATGGGGATCATCATCCGCAACTCCTGGCCGCCGGCGGCACGCAGGAGCGCCCGCACCTGGGTGCGCAGCAGCGCCGGGCGGTCGAGCCCCATGCGCACCGCGCGCCAGCCCATGGCCGGGTTCTCCTCTTTCGGCTGGCGCAGGTAGTGCAGCACCTTGTCGCCGCCGATGTCGAGAGTACGGAAAACGACCGGCTTCCCGTCGGCGCGAGCCAGCACGGCGCTGTAGGAATCGGCCTGCCGCTCGACCTTCGGCAGCGTATTGGACAGCATGAACAGCAGCTCGGTGCGGAACAGCCCCACACCGTCGGCCCCCGACTCCTTCAAATGCGGCATGTCGACGAGGAGGCCAGCGTTGATATGCAAATTGATGCGCGTGCCATCGCCGGTCACCGCCGGCACGTCGCGCAGTGCCCGGTACTGCCGCTGCCGGCGCGCCAGGAAGCGCACCTTGTCGGAATAGGCGGCGATGACATCCGTTGACGGCCGCAGGTGCACCTCGCCCGTCATGGCGTCGACGATCGCCGCGTCTCCCGCCGTCACCCTCTCGACGACGCCGCGCGCCTGCCCGACCGCCGCGATGCCGAGCGCCTTCGCGACCACCGCGACGTGGCTCTGCCCGCTGCCATCCTCGACGATGAGGCCGCGCAGCCGCTTGCGGTCGTAGTCGAGCAGCTCGGCCGGCCCCATGGTGCGGGCAACGAGAATGGCATCCGGCGGCAGCGTCGACGGCGCGTCGGCGCTGGTGATGCGTCCTGCCAGGATGCGCAGCAGCCGGTCCGAGAGATCGTCGAGATCGCGCTGACGCTCGCGCCAGTAGGCGTCGTTCTGGCGCAGCATGCGGGCACGCGTCGAGTTCTGCACCCGCTCCACCGCTGCCTCGGCCGTCAGCCCGCCCTCGACCGCCTCGCGCAGCCGCCGCTCCCAACCCTTGTCGTGCGCGAACATGCGGTAGGCTTCGAGCACGTCCCGATGCTCGCCGGCGCCTGAAAGGTGCTCGTGCTCGAACATCTCCTCGAGCGAGTCGCGCAAGGCGCCGATGGCCGCCTCGAGGCGAACCAGCTCGGCGGCCGGATCCTCGGCCATCAGGTGCGTCACGACGATGCGCGGCTCGTGCAGGACCACGTGCCCGAGCGCGATGCCGTCCGCCATCGTCTCGCCGGGGATGACCGCCGACAGCGACTTCTCAATCTCTATCGCGGCCCCCGCCCCGGCGACGGCACCCGACACGAGATGCTCGGCGACGACCATCGCCGTCGCCTGCAGCACCTCGACGTCCTCGTCGGAATACTCCTTCTGCTTACGGTTCTGCACCACGAGCACGCCGAGCACTTGGCCCGAGCGCGCGATCGGCACCGCCAGCAGCGAATGATAGATCTCCTCGCCCGTCTCGGGGCGATAGGAGAAGGCAGGATGGCTCGAGGCCTCCGGCTCGTTGACGGTGACGTTGAGCTCGGCGCAACGGCCGACGAGCCCCTCGCCACGCTTCATGCGCACCGAGTGCACAGCCCCCGGGTTGAGGCCCTCGGTGGCGAACAGCTCCAGCGAGCCGTCCTGGCGCTTCAGGTAGATCGAGCACACCTCGGTCACCATCACGCCGGCGATCTGCCTGACGATCTTATCGAGGCGTGACTGGCCGTCGCCGGTGTCGGACATGATCTCGCGCAGGCGCCGCATGATCACACGCAGCGCCGGCTCGGATGTCATCACTCGTGGCTCGTCGCCTCGCCTTTGCATAGGTCGTGCCGCCCGGGTGCACCCGCCGGGATGGCGGGCTCAGTGCTCGACCGGCGCGCTGGATGAGCGCTCAGTCCGCGTCGAGACCATAAATAGAATGAAGCGTCCTGACAGCAAGCTCGGCATAAGCCGCATCGATCAGCACGCTGATTTTGATCTCGGAAGTGGTAATGGCCTCGATATTGATGCCCTTGCTCGACAGCGCCTTGAACATCATCGCCGCGACGCCGGCATGGCTGCGCATGCCGACCCCGATGACCGAGATCTTGGCGACGTCGGCAGAGCTCTGAATCTCGAACTCGCCGATGTCCTTCTTCGCGCCTTTCAGGGCCTCGAGCGTGCGCGGCAGCTCGCTCGCCTGCACGGTGAAGGTCATGTCCGTGTGCTTTCCGTCCGGCGTGACGCTCTGCACGATCATGTCGACGTTGATGTTGGCGTCGGCGAGCGGCCCGAAGATGCGCGCCGCGACACCCGGTTTGTCCTCCACCTTGATGAGGGTCACCTTCGCTTCGTCCTTGGCGTAGGCGATGCCGCTGACAACCTGGGTTTCCACGATCTCATCCTCATCGCAAACGATAGTGCCGATGTCCTCCAGCCTGTCGAGCCGGACCGGCGACATTGCCTCGGGCGCCACAAAGCTGGATAGCACGCGAACCCGCATCCGGTGGACCATGGCGAGCTCGACCGAGCGCGTCTGCAGCACCTTCGAGCCGAGCGACGCCATCTCCAGCATCTCCTCATAGGAGATCTTTGGCAGCCGGCGCGCCTTCGGCACGATGCGTGGGTCGGTGGTGTAGACACCATCGACGTCGGTATAGATGTCGCACACATCGGCCTTGAGCGCGACGGCCATGGCGACGGCGCTGGTGTCGGAGCCGCCGCGGCCCAATGTTGCGATGCGGCGACGCTCGGGCTCGATGCCCTGGAAGCCGGTTACCACCGCAACCTCGCCAACCTCGAGACGGCGCCGCAGCTCGGCGCCTTCGATGGCCGCGATGCGCGCCGAGCCGTGCGCCGCGCTGGTCGTGATGGGAATCTGCCACCCCTGCCACGAGCGCGCCTGCAGCCCCATGGACTGCAGCACGATGGCAAGCAGCCCGGCGGTGACCTGTTCGCCGGTGGCGACGACGGCGTCGTATTCGCGCGCGTCGTGCAGCACCGAGGCTTCACGCACCCAGGAGACGAGCTGATTCGTGGCGCCGGCCATGGCCGAGACCACGACGCACACCTTGTTGCCCGCATCGACCTCGCGCTTGACGTGCCGCGCGACGTTGCGAATGCGCTCGACGTTGGCGACCGAGGTGCCGCCGAACTTCATCACAACAACAGCCATCGCGTTCCCGCCGTGCGGCTCTTTCTTTTAAGAGTTCTCAGGATTGGCCCGCTCGACACGCCAGACGCGCCCAGCGCGGCCGGTCAGGTCGGCGCAAACTGCCTGGAGTGAACAGGAATCCCGCTATCGCGGCGTTCTCTTACCGGCATCCCACCCTTCCCGCAATATCCCGACCCATCCCGTGGCTTGACATTCTGTTTCGCTCCCTACGGTATCGCTGGATGCAGAGCGACGTAGAGAGCACCGCTTCACCGGCTATCAACCTCGACCCGGCCGAGGTCGAGCGCTTCGCGCGCCTCGCTGGCGAGTGGTGGGATCCGAACGGCAAGATGGGTCCGCTGCACCGCCAGGGGCCGGCCCGCCTCGCCTTTATCCGCGATGCGCTCGTACGCCATTTCAAGCGCCCCGAGGGCGGACTGAAACCGCTCGCAGGGCTGTCGGTGCTCGATGTCGGCTGCGGAGGTGGGCTTGTTTCCGAGCCCCTGGCGCGCCTCGGCGCCACGGTTACCGGCATCGATCCAACGGCCGATGCCATCGCCGTCGCCCGCCGCCACGCCGAGGCGCAGGGCCTCGCCATCGACTATCGCAGCGCCTCAGTCGAGGATCTCGTAGCGAAGGGCGAACGCTTCGATGCCGTGGTGTGCATGGAGGTGATCGAGCACATCCCTGACCAGCCGGCATTCGTTCGCAGCCTCGGGGAGCTCGTGCGCCCCGAAGGGGCCATCGTCATGTCGACGCTGAACCGCACCCTCAAAGCGTACGCGCTCGCCATCGTAAGTGCCGAGTACATCCTCGGCTGGCTACCCCGCGGCACGCATGACTGGAACCGCTTCGTGACGCCCGATGAGCTCGCCCGTTATCTGGAGGGCGCCGGCTTCGCCGCCCCGCAGTCCTCTGGCATCATCTACGATCTCATGTCGGACACTTGGCGCCTCGGCCGCGATACCGACGTCAACTACATCGTCGCCTCCGCGCGTCGGAGCACCTGACCCGGAAGCTCCCTAGTGCCGGCTGCCCGGCACCAGCGTGCTTTCCAGGGAGATCGGGTCGCTGGCCGGGAAGGTCTGCTCCAGGGCCTCGTTCAATTCAGACTCGGCCGCCGCCGCGGCCTTCGCCTTGTTGGGCACCCGTTTCTTAATCGTACTGGGCGCCCGGGCTGGCTCCGTTGGGCCGCGGCCGCCGCGTTTCTTGTCGGTCATGGGCGTATCTCCTTTCTATCTTGAGATAGGAGCCATCGCCGTTCGAAACACCCTGGCGCCCGCGGCGGGCATCCCGGCGACCTTCCCTCCGCCCGGCGCCAGATGCACTCCGGCCACAATCGGCATGTCTCTTCCCGACCCGCTGCAACGCAGCACCGCCAAGATGCGTTTGCACCCAGTTGACAAGGTGGGGCACGGCTCGCCATCTCGTGGCGTGTTTTCAGCATTCAGCCTGGGTATTGCGCATGTCGGTGCTAAGTCGCAGACAAGTCCTCGCGGCCGGAGGCCCTTGGGCCTTGTTGATGGCCGTAACGGGAATGACACCCGCGCGTGCGCAGCCGCCGCTCGGATCGCACCTTGCCGACCCCCAGCCCTTCAGCTTCGACGCTTTGCGCTTGCGGGCGAAAGAGCTCGCCGCCAATCCGTACGTCGCACCAACGGCAGCCCCGGCAATCGTCGCCGACGTCGACTTCGATGCCGTGCAGAAGATCAAGTTTCGCGCCGACCGCGCACTATGGCCGAACGGTCCTGGCGCCTGCCCCGTGCGCCTCTTCCACGTCGACAAGTACAATCAGCTTCCCGTGCGCATCAACGAGCTGAGCGACGGCGTTGCGCGCGAGATCGTCTATTCACCCGATAGCTTCGACTACAAGGACGGCGAGTTCGCAAGCAAGCTGCCGCCCGACCTCGGCTATTCCGGGTTCCGCGTCATGGACGGACGCGGCAAGGACACGGACTGGCTCGCCTTCCAGGGCGCGAGCTACTTCCGCACTTCCGGCGAGGACAATCAGTACGGTGCCTCGGCGCGCGGCATCGCCATCAACACTGCCATGCCGCAGCCTGAGGAATTCCCACGCTTCACGGAATTCTGGCTCGAGCAGCCGAAGAACGACAGCGCCACAGTCACCGTTTACGCGTTGCTCGACGGCCCGAGCATCAGCGGAGCCTACAAATTCGTCGCCACCAAAAGCAGGGTGCCGATCATCGAGGTCAGCGCTTACCTCTACGCCCGCACCGACATCGACCGCGTCGGCATCGCACCGCTCACCAGCATGTTCTGGTACGGAGAGAACGATCGCCGCTACGCCGTCGACTGGCGCCCCGAGATCCACGACAACGATGGTCTCGCCATGTGGACGGGAAGCAACGAGCACATCTGGCGCCCGCTCACCAATTCCTCGCTGGTGCGCACCAACTCGTTTCTCGACGCTGACCCCAAAGGCTTCGGCCTCATGCAGCGCGACCGCGATTTCACCCACTACCAGGACGACGGCGCTTTCTACGACAAGCGTCCCGGCATCTGGGTCGAGCCGACCGGAGCCTGGGGCGAAGGTGCGGTGCAGCTCGTCGAGATCCCGACTGACGATGAGATCCACGACAACATCGTCGCCTATTGGGTGCCCAAGGCGCCCGTCCGCGCCAGCGACGAGCTCAACTACAACTACAAGCTCTATTGGCAGGACGATGAGCCGAACCCGCCAGTCAATATCGGCCGGGTGGTTGCCACCTACACCGGAACCGGCGGCGTGCCGGGAGCGCGTCGCAGGGACGATGTTTTCAAGCGCAAGTTCGTCATCGACTTCGCCGGCGGTCCGCTCGGCAGCATGCAGCAGCGCTATGATGTGACGCCCGTCATCTCGCATTCGCGCGGGCGCATCGACAACGCTTACGTGATCAAGGTCGTGGGCACCGATCGCTGGCGCGCATTGTTCGACCTCGCCACCGAGGGCAACGATCCGATCGACCTGCGCTGCTATCTGCGTCTTGGCGAAGAGACGCTCTCGGAGACGTGGCTCTACCAGTGGCTTCCGAAGGCGTAAGCCGCCGCTAAGCGGCAATATTGGATTCGATCTGCGCCTTGTCGCCATCGAGCGCCCGCGCCCGCTGGCGCGCGGCACGCACGGCCGCATCTTTCTCGATCGATTCGAGAATCGTCAGGCTGGCGATGGGACGGCTGGCCTCAGTCGCACGCACGAGCGCAACGAGAGCCCCCAAGCTCAACATACCAACGGCCGCCAAGGCATATTCCCAGTGCCAGCGGACCTCCTCGAAGTTGTCGGGAGTGAGTGTCCACCCTTCGGTCGAGGTGGCAATCGGAATGGCGACCGACCAAAGCACGATCTGAGCCGCGGAAAGCCCGCACGCTGCAACGATCGACCACGCGAATGCGGCAGCATGTCCGCGCACCAGGAAGGTGTGCAAAGCAACGCCGGCCAGCGCGAGCAAACCTAAGCCTCCGGCGAGCAGCGCCGTATGATCCACGCGCTGAGAGACCAGATAGTCGCTCGGGGTCAGCCGCAGGCTGGAAGGCAAAGAGAAAAGGTGGCTGAGCGTGGGGACCAGGGCGAGCGCCACGAGAGCGATCGCCACGAGTTGCACCGTATCGAGCAAGCTGCAGCGATAGCGGCTAAGACGTTGGTGCGCCATATCGGTCTCCGTACCCGGTCCACAGCCAACGCTGCGGCCGGTGAAAGGTTCGTTGCCTTGTACATACCCGCGTCACGGGCCGCCGAGCCGACGGATTGATTTCGTCAGGCAGGCTTACCGGGCCGTTGGCAAGTGGCCCGATGGATATAGAAGTTGGGATGCTCATTGACCCACTTTGCGCCTTCGACTTGCGACGCCAGGAGGCAGCCCATCATTGTGGTGTTCGGCTGCAGGGGGATGGGCGGAAGCTCGCGGCAGCCCGCGCCCTCTACGATCGAGCAAACACTAAGGATCAGAGCGAGCACGGCATCCTCCATCTGGCTCCGCCGGGGGCAAATGTTTGCAGTGCAATATTCGCCACCCAACGCCACTGCCCGGCTTAGGTTCCTTGCGAGCACCATTCTGTTTGCGGCCGGGGATTCATCCGTGCACAGCGGCAACACCAGGGAACGCGGAGGCCCCACCCTCGTTTACGACATCAGGCGGCGGTGTCCGACGAGCTGCACATGCGAGCGACGGAGGCGGAGGCGGTAAAATGTTCGACGGGTTTCTATGGGCGCGGGTCATCTCCAAGCAGCTGCGCTTCCTTTACGAGACCGTAACCCTGCAGCCGACACCGCCGTACATGTACGAGCTCGCCGCGAAAATCGATCGCCGCCAGGCTTTGAGCACGCCTGGCGGGCATCGGCCGCCTGCGCAGGGGCACGCTGACCAGCACGCGGATGCATCGCAGAAAGGCGAGTAGACTCGGCTAGGCCCGTTGCGGGAACCCGTCGCCCTTCAATGCGTTAGGACCAGCGAGGAGTGCCACGAAATGACGACGGTGCTGATCTGTGAAGACGATGCTGTGCTCGCCGCTGACCTCACCATGAGTGTCGAGGAAGCCGGCCACCGCGTCCTCGGCATCTACGCGAGCGCCCAAGATGCATTGAAGGCTGCGGAGCAAGAGGTCCCCGACATAGCCTTCGTCGATCTCGAGCTTGCCGACGGTTACACCGGCAGCGGCATCGCGCAGGCCCTGCAGGCGATGGGCGTCAAGGTCATCGTGCTCTCCGGCCACCCGAACGTGGGGGCCGGCCTCGGCACCGTGCCGCACACCTACGCGGCAAAGCCGATGAGCGCCGAGATGGTTGAATTCCTGCTCTGCTCCGCATCGGACAAGAAGCAGGACGAAGCATTTGCTGGTCCTCGGTTGGCGACCGCCTGACGGCGGCCGGCGCCGGCCAGCAAGTTGGACAGAAAAGGCCTCCGAGCATCGCCTCGGGGGCCTTTTCGCATCGCGCCACGAGGGTGGCATCGAGTGCAGCGAGAGGCCGGGTGGGGTGAAGAGCCAGGCGTATCGCCTGGTAGGTTTCTCCAAGCTCGATCCCCCCACCCCTAACCCCTCCCCGCAAGGGGAGGGGGATCAGGAAGTGCGATCCCAGCCGATAGGAAATGCGCTAGGCTGCGGACTCATAAAGCCTGAGCCATAGCCGTGTCGAGGCGAGCTTGATCATGGCTAGATAGTTCAAGGGATTGCGGTCGAAGCGCATGGCGATGTGGCGGAACTGCTTCAACTTGTTGAAGCAGCGCTCGATGAGGTTGCGCTGCTTGTAGCGCTTCTTGCTG
>Ga0164243_10008356_pt1 | contig 15275 bp, 14 predicted proteins | sample OricompcompostOP_FD_108781 | JGI IMG/M metagenome (GOLD analysis project Ga0164243, IMG submission 108781) | Organic Plus compost microbial communities from Emeryville, California, USA - Original compost - Organic plus compost (OP) | ecosystem: Engineered > Solid waste > Mixed feedstock >... | reverse complement strand
GCGACGGTCACGGTCCCCGACGGCCGCCCGCGCCGAGGACTCCGACGCTGCGTGTGCCGTGATGGCATCGCGAAGCGCAATGGCCAGGGCACGGCGCCGCTCGCCCGCCGCGATGCGACCGGCCACGCTCGCGAACTCCCCGCGTGCCTCGTCGACGATCGTCTCTGCGGCCGTGATGCGCTCGGTCAGGACGGCGCACTCCTCCTGCAGCAAGGCTCGCGCCTGCTGCAGCTCCCGGAGGTCGGCGTCCGCGCGTGCTGCGGCATCCTCGAGCTCGGCGAGCTTCCGCTGGAGACGTTCGCGCATCCGGATCGCGTCCTCGACGGAGCTCAGGCGTTGCAGGGCCGACTCGTGGGCGCGGCGGGCCGCGTCCGAGTCCATGCCGGCGGCCCGAGTCATGGCTTGCGCATGCGCTTCACGCGCCGCCGCCACGGTCGCGGCCGCATCGCGTGCACGCTGTTGCGTGGCGTCCTTGAGGCTTTGCGCCGCGGCGAGCTCGGCGTCGGTGACCGGTGCCGCAGCTCGCGGCGCCGTGTGCTGGTGCTCCGTGGCGCCGCACACGGCACAGGGTTCGCCGTCCACGAGCGCCGAGGCCAGCTCACCCGCTCGCTCTTCGACGCGTCGGCGCAGAAGATCCAGGTGGGAGGCGGCGGCCCGCTGGGCGTCCTCTTCCGCGGCGAGCTGCCGGGTTTCCGCCTCCCGCAGTTCCCCGGCGCGGGCCGCGGCGTCGACCGCGCCGGCGAGGTGTTCGGCCGCCTCGTTCACGATGCGACGGACCTCGTCGACCGTCGCGGCGACCCCCGCGTGATCGCGCAGCTGATCGGCGACCGCGGACCGGCGCGCCGGAAACGCCGCCCGGTCTTCCTCGAGCGTCTTCAGCCGGCTCCCCAGGGAGGCGCCCTCCGCCTCACGCGTCGCCAACCTGGACCGCAGTTCACCCAGTGCTTCTTCTTGGACGAGCGCCGACCGCCAGAGGGCCAGCCGCCCGGTCAGATCGTCTACGGCGTCGGCCAGGGATTCGTCGCTGACACCGCCCTCTTCCCGTTCCCATGCCGCACGTGCATCCGCCTCGACAGCGGCGAGCCGAGCGGCCTCCGCCTCGGCGGCGTGAGCGGCCTCGAGCGGTGCGCGAAGCGCCTCGGCCCGTCGAGCCGAGGAGAGGGACGCGCGGGCGGCAGCCACGTGTTCGCTCTGCGCCTCGAGATCGGCCAATGTCCGGCGCGCGTCTTCGCGGGCGATCACGCGCTCGTGCAGACGCTGGAGGCGCTCGTGAGCGGCGAACGCGGCCTCTCTGGCCACGACCGCCTCGGCACGGGCATCCTCGAGCACCTGAGCGCGATAGGCGCCGCGTTCGACCCAGCGCTCGAGGCGGAGGATGCGGCTGGGCGCGGTCGCGCCGGCCTCCACGTCGTCGTCGCCGGTGAAGCCCTGTTCGGCGGCGATCCGTTCGGCTTCCCCCAGCACGGTCTCGACTGCTTGCAACCGGGTGGCGACGGCCGCTTCGGCTTCTTTTCGCCGCTGCTCGAGAGCGGCCTCGTACTCCTGGTACCGTCGCGTGCCGAACAGAGTCCGCAGGAGCGCCTGCCGCTCGTCGTTGCGGGCGAGGAGGAACTGGGCGAACCTGTTCTGGGCGAGCAGAATCACTTGCTGGAACTGCTCGCGGTTCAGCCCGAGGATGTCGCCGAGCAGCTCACCCGCTTCGCGCGGCTTCGCGGCACGTCCGATCCACTCGCCGTCGACCAGCTCTTCGACAAGGGCCCGATGATCCTCTGTCGTCGTGCCCGTCCCGCTCTTCTTGGGCCGCTCGTATTCGGGTGACCGCGTCACCCGCCACCGGGCGCCGCCGACCGTGAACTCGAGGAGGACCTCCGTGCGATCCTCGGGACGGCAATGGTCGCTGCGCAGGCGCTTCCCGCCCCCGTCGTAGCGCGGGACGCCGCCGTACAGCGCGAAACCCACACCGTCGAGAATGCTCGACTTGCCGGCACCGGTCCGGCCCGCGATGAGGAAGATCCCGTCGCCCTCGAATGCGTCGAAGTCGACGACCTGTCGTTCCCGGAACGGTCCGAATCCCTCGATCTCGAGCCGGTGCAGCTTCACGCCCCCACCTCCGCCGAGACGGGTTCGTCGAGCACTTCGCGGAGCAGGGCCGCCTCGCCCGCGTCGGCCCCTTCGCCGTTGCGAACATGCGCGAGGAACGCGTCGAGCAGCTCCACCTCGCTTCGCGCCGACCGGACCCGGGCGGTGAAAGATCGAGCGTCAGCGGGTGCGACCGTCGTCGGATCGTGCCGAACCTCTGCGCAATACGGGAAACGCTCTCGCAGCCGCCGCATCGGGTCGGATTGCGCGACGGTGTCGGTGTAGCGGGCGCTGACCCAGGCCTGCTCGGCAGACGTGAAGCGCCGGGCGGTCAGCAGCTCGTCCAGGGTGCCGGTGAGGACCTTCAGCTCACGAGGAACAGGGAGCGGCATCCACTGGGCGCCCGCGACTCCGGAGCCGTCCAGATCGATCAGCCAGGCGCCGCGCGGCTTGTCACGCTCGCCGAAGCTGTAGTGCAGCGGAGCGCCGGCGTAGCGAACGCGCTCGGTGAGAGTGCTCCGACCGTGGATGTGCCCCAGGGCGCAATAGTCGGGGCCGTCGAACGTCGCCACCGGGACGACATCCAATCCTCCCTGCTGGATGTCGCGTTCGAGATGAGGCGTGGCCTGGACTCCTGCCGCGAAGCAGTGCGCGAGTGTCACATAACGCCCGCCGCGAGCGTCCGCGTCGGCACGGACGATGTCCATAGCCCGCGTCAACGCCTGCGCGTGAGTCCGCACACCGGGCCACTGCCTCCGAACGAGCGCGGGTTCCAGGTACGGGATGCCGTAGATGTGGACCGGCCCGTGCTCGTCGTGCACCGTGACGGGCGCGCCGATCGCGGCCGGGTCTGTCAGCACGTGGATTCCGTCCCGCAGCAGCCTCGCCTGGAAGCCGAGTCGCGCCGCCGAGTCGTGATTGCCGCTGGTGACCACGACCCGGGCCCCCGCTTCGCGAAGGCCGTCGAGCACGTCGGTGAGCAGCGTGTAGCACTCCGCGGAGGGCGTCGTGGAATCGAAGACGTCCCCCGCCACGAGAACGACGTCGACCTCGTGGTCGGCCACGGCCTGCACGAGCGCTCCCAGCACATCCCGCAGCGCCGGCAGCGTGGGCGTGCCGTGAAAAGTGCGCCCGATGTGCCAGTCGGAAGTGTGCAGGATCCGCATGCCCCCACGCTAAGCGCGCCCCCCGACATCGCCGCGACGGCAGGCCGGTGGCGTCGTCCTTGCGCTCCCCGCGGGCCGGAACCCGGCCGTGCCTCAGTCGACGCCGGCGCGAGGCGTCAGGATGCCCGGGCGCGGTCGTCCGGCGGCTGAAGGATGCCGTTGCGTTCCGGGTGCGCGGCGAACCAGTCCGCGACATACCAGCACACGGGAAGAACACGCCGGTCGCCTTGAGCCTCGAGCGCGGCCACGGCACGATCCACCAGCTCGCCCGCATAGCCGTGCCCCCGGAAGGGCGGCACTGTGTACGCGCGGGTCAGGGCTACGGTGCGGCCGTCGTCACGGTAGTCGAGGACGCTCACGAGGTCTTCGCCGCGGTGCAACGTGTATCGGGACGCGGACGGCTCGTTCGCGAAGTGGAACTCGGTCACCACGACAGGCTAACCCCGGTCGAGTGCCCGGGCGCCGCCCCGCTCCGCGTGCCTCGACGGCCGCCCTATCCGCCGACGCTCCCGGCCACTGCCGAGACGGCGTGTCAGGCAGGAGGAAACGCGGTCGCACCACCCCGTCACTGAGCAATCTGTCACATTCCGACGCATTGGCCGAACTCAGCCCGTGCGATTTGACTCATGGGGACTCATTCGGTAATAATCAGCCACATGACTCACAACGCGCGTTCTCTGTCCGCCTGGGAGGCGAACGGGACTGCCGGCACGATGATGCCGGTGCGCGTTGCCATGTGTTGTCGAATGTGCCACTGAATCGGTAACCCCCGCCGGGCTCGCGCACGTCGCCTTCCCACCTTGAAGGCCGTGATGCCACCAGCCCCCGAGCACCTCGGCGCACTCCGCGCGAGGACGTCTCGCACCGGCCCTTCCGGGGCCTGATCGCAGCACAGTCGCATCCGGACACCGATCACCTCGAATCCGTGTCCTCTTCACAAGGACGTCACCCATGTCGAACACCGCCCTCCTCGAGCGCCCCAGCACCAGCACATCCACCCGGCCCGCCCTCCGCCTGGTCACCGACCGGCCCGCCCCGACGCCGCCGGCCGCCCAGCGCAATCTTCCCGCCGGCACGACACCCCGCGGCTTCGCCCTCTACGTCGGCTTCGACGAGGCGAAGGCGACCGCATCCGGCGTCTCGCTCGCGACGATCGTCGACGCCCTCCGCCGCACGCTCGCGGAGGTGGCGCCCGAGGCGGAGACCTACGCGACCGTCGCGCTGGCGCCCGTGGGCGCCGGCGGCCGGGACGTCGATGTGGTGCGTCTCGCCCTGCACGAACCGAGCGCAGTGGCGCGGACGAAGCCCGAGCCGAGCATCGCCGACGAGCCGTCGAGCGGCGGGGTCGTCGTGGACATCTCCCGCAAGCGCGTCGTGATCGACGGCGACTCCGCGGCCCTCACGTTCAAGGAGTTCGAGCTGCTGCAGTACCTGGTGCTGCGGGAGGGCCGCACGATCGAGCGCACCGAGCTGGTGGCGTCCCTGTGGCAGACGGACGACAAGGACGCCCCCGGCGAGCGCACGATCGACGTGCACGTGCGGCGTCTTCGAGCGAAGCTCGGACGCTACGAGGATGTCGTGCGCACGGTGCGCGGCGTCGGCTACCGGTTCGACCGTCACGCAGACGTCGTGATCCGCTACGGTCACGGGACGCCGTCGCCGGACAGGTTCTGATCTGCAGCCGATCCCTGGACGCGGTGTCGGGTCTCGAAGTGCAGGACCTCGCTGCTCGGCGCGTGTCGGTGACTGAGCATAGGGTTGACCCATGCTTCCCCGAGCCGCCGTCACGCGATGGACCCTCGCGTCGCGACGGACCCTCCACGCGAGCGATGAGACGCGACGCGAGCCGTCGAGGCGCAGAGCATGAGCACGACCCAGGCGATCGACGCCGCAGAGCCGACCCAGAGGGCGCACGACACCAACGGCACAGGGTGGAAGGGCTCGGTCGACCGCATGCTCGCCGCGCGGCGCAAGGACGCCCCCGCGGCGGACCCGGTCCCCGCGCGCGTCCGGGAGATGGAATACCGCCCGGCGCATCCGCTCGATCTCATGACGACGCTCGGCATCCATCGCCGCGGCCCACGCGACCCTACGATGACCGTGGCCTCGGGTGTGATCTGGCGCGCGACCCGCACGCCGCTGGGCGTTGCGACGCTCGCCGTGCGCGAAGGGTCTCCGGGCGTCGTCCGTGCTGCCGCATGGGGACCGGGCCGCGAGTGGGCCCTCGACCAGTTGCCGGCCCTGTGCGGTGCACACGATGACCTGACCGGATTCGACGCCGGAGCGCATCCGCTGGTCGCCGACGTCCACCGCCGCCATCCTGGTCTGCGCTTGAGCCGGACCGACCTCGTCTTCGACGCTCTGACGATCTGCGTCCTGGAGCAGAAGGTGACAGGCCTGCAGGCGTTCGGCGCGTGGCGCCGCCTGGTCACCCGGTTCGGGGAACGCGCGCCGGGCCCGACCCCGGGCCCCCTGTTCGCGCCCCCGACCGTCGCCGGCTGGCGTTCCATCCCGTCCTGGGCATGGCACCGGGCCGGTGTCGAGCCGTCGCAGTCGCGGACGATCGTGAGCGCCGCGCAGCGTGCGGCGTCGCTCCTCCGTGCGCTCTCGGTCGAACTCGACCGCGATCGGGTGCTGCGGTCCTTGCGCGGGGTCGGGGCATGGACGTCCGCTGAAGTGCGTATCCGGGCCTTCGGCGACCCCGACGCCGTCAGCGTGGGCGACTACCATCTCGCGCACGAAGTGGGATATGCCCTGACCGGCCGGCGCGTCGATGACGAGGGGATGCTGCGGCTGCTGGCGGCGTGGCCGGGGCACCGGCAGCGAGTGGTCCGGCTGATACGGCTCAGCGGGGCCCGCGAGCCCCGCAGAGGACCGCGTCTCCACCCGGAAGACCATCGGGACCGATGAGCGCAACCGGGGATGTCACGGGTCGCGAGGGTCCTCCCGCGGTGGGCGCGACGCACGCCCAGCCGCTGATCGTCGCGGATGCCGCCGCCTGGCGCACGTGGCTCGATGAGCATGAGTCGGATTCGGGCGGGGTCTGGCTCGTGCTCGCGAAGAAGGGGACGACGCACCCGACCTCTCTCAGCTACGCCGAGGCCCTCGATGAAGCGCTGTGCAGCGGTTGGATCGACGGCCCGAAACGCTCTCGCGATACGACGACGTTCCTGCAGCGGTTCACTCCCCGCCGACCTCGATCCATGTGGTCCGCACGCAACGTCGAGCACATCGCGCGGCTGGAGGCGGAGGGTCGCATCCGCCCACGCGGTTTCGCGGAGGTGGCGCGGGCCAAGGAGGATGGACGTTGGGAGCGCGCTTACGCCGGCTCGGCCTCGGCCGAGCCGCCCGCCGAACTGCGACTCGCCCTCGACGCCGATCCCGCCGCCCGCCAGGCCTTCGACGCGCTGACGCGCACCGAGCGGTACTCGATTCTCCATCCGCTCATGACCGCGGCATCGCCGGCGACGTTCGAGGCACGACTTCGGCGCGCGATCGAGCGACTGTCACGGCGAGGGGACTGAACGGCCCGCCCGCGCCCCGGCGCACGTGCCGCCCTGCTGCTCACCGATCCGCGCGAGACCCGATCGGCCGGGCGCCGCGCCCCGTGTTCTCGCTACCCTGAGAGCATGGCGCAAACGGGATCGGGCTGGCCGCGTGGCCGCGTGCAATGGGTGATCGGAACGCTCGTGCTGCTCGCGCTCGGGGCATTGATAGGCATGGTCCTCGGGAATGTGTGGTTCGGCCTGCTGCTCGCGGTGCTCGTGTCCATCGGATGGATCATGGCGTACGAATCGTGGCGCGGAAAAGCGCCGCACCTGCATGATGACGACGACGGGGCCCGCCTCTAGCCGGCACCCCATGATCCCGCGCCCGACAGCGCTGCGCCTGTGCGGCCCCGGGTGCATCGCGGTAATCTCACCGCCATGACGACCATCTCACCCGACGAGGTCGCGCGCCGCCGCGACGCTCTCGAGCGCCGGACCGCGACGTGGCGGCCGCGCACCCTCGCTGCCGCCTTCGACGACGCCGCCGCCGAGTTCCCCGACCGCCCCTACTCGATCTCGGATGCCGAGACTCTGACGTACGCCGATGTCGTCGACCGGTCTCGACGGCTGGCCGCCGGCCTCATCGACTTGGGCGTGCGACCCGGGGACCGCGTCGCGATGCTCGTGGACAACCGCGTCGACTACCCCGTCCTGAAGTTCGCGATCGCCCGCACTGGTGCGATCGCCGTGGCCCTGAACTACTCCTATCGTGGCGACGAGATCGTGCAGCGTCTGGCTCAGTCCGGCGCGTCGGTGCTCATCAGCATCGACCGATCCGTTGCGACCGACTTCCTGGCCGTCTTCGACGAGCGGTTCCCCGGCTGGGAGACAGGAGTGCGATCCGCGGACGTTCCCTCTCTGCAGCACGTGGTGCTCGTCGAGGCGGGCTGGCGAGAGGACGCCCTCAGCGTCACCGCTCTCTCGGTGCGAGGCGACCTGGCCGCAGTGGACGCGGCATCGGGCGCAGTCGGTCCCGAAGACATCGCGGACATCGTCTTCACCTCCGGGACGACCGGTCATGCGCTCGGCGCGCAGCTGACACACGACATGCTGCTGCGCAGCGCCTACGGCTCGGCGTATCACCGGGCGTTCGACGACGGCTGGCGGATCGGGTTCGCCTTGCCGCTGTACCACGTGTTCGGCTACATCGAGGGGATGCTCGCGGCGATGTTCGTCGGCGGCGCGATAGTCCCGCAGAAGGTGTTCAACCCCCGGACGACTCTCGAGCAGATCGAGCGCCATCGCGTGAACGAAGTCCTGTTCGTCCCGACGATGACGGTCGCCGTCGTCGAACAGGCGGTGAGGCTGCGGCCGGATCTGTCCAGCCTTCAGTCCGTGTTCTCTGCGGCGGCACCGGCACCGGTCTGGCTGTGGGAGCGGGTCATGTCCGAGCTGAAGCCGCAGATGATCTTCACGGGATACGGGCAGACCGAGGTCTCGGCGGCGACCGCGCTGACTCATCCGGGCGACCCGATCGAGACGGTCTCCGCCGTCGTCGGGGCGATGAAACGGGGCGGACTGGCGGCGACGGATGATTCGGGGCTTCTGGCGGAGTACCGGACGGTCGACCCGTTCGACGGCCACCCCCTGCCATCCGGCGCGGAAGGAGAGCTCGTGGTCCGTGGACCCCAGGTCACGCGCGGGTACGTCGGTGACGGAGTGCCGGAGGCGGTGGATGCCGACGGCTGGTTGCGCACGGGCGATCTCGGCTTCGTCGACGAGCAGGGCTACATCCACCTTCGTGGGCGGAGCAAGGAGCTGTTCAAGGTGGGCGGCGAGCTCGTGGCACCCAGCGAGGTCGAGCAGGTCCTCAGCGGCGCGGACGGCGTGAGCCAGGCATACGTGGCGGGCGTCCCGGACGAACGATACGGCGAGGTCGGGTGGGCGTGGGTCGTCCCCGCGGACGGCGCGGACGTCGACGAGCGCGCTCTCATGGCACACGCCCGGGCACGGCTGGCTCCGTTCAAGGTCCCGCGCGGGATCACCGTCACGACCGCTGAGGACCTCCCCATGACGACGACCGGGAAGATCCAGAAGTACCTCCTCGTCGCGTCCCTCGAGCGGGACGCGAACGCGCGCCGCGGAGTTCTGCCCGAGTGAGGCTCTGGTCGTTCCACCCTCGCTACCTCGATCGCCAGGGCCTGACCGCGTGCTGGCGCGAGAGCCTGCTCGCCCAAGCGGTCGTCGTCGACCTCGACCGCGGGTATTCGAGACATCCTCAACTCGAGCGGTTCCGAGCCCAGCGCGACCCGCTCCTGGCGGTGGGCGCTTATCTCGCCGGTGTCGCCGCGGAGGCCGCCGACCGCGGGTACCGTTTCGACAGCCGCAGGATCCGGCGGCCCGCCGAGCCCCGCGCCTCCGTACCCGTCACGAGCGGTCAGCTCGAGTACGAATGGTCCCGGATCCTCGAGAGGCTGGCGCGGCGCAGCCCGGACGTGTGGCGTCGCTGGGCCCGCACCGATCCCCCGGAACCGCACCCCCTGTTCCACATCGTTCCCGGCCCGATCGCCTCCTGGGAGCGCGCGGAGGCGTGACGCGAGCCCCCCTCCTCCAGCGCCGGACGTCGGCGCAACGGGAATGCGCCGCGGGCTCCTGCGTTCTGGGAGACATGACCACTGTGGGAATCATCGGCGCAGGACATATCGGAAGCACATTGGCCACGGGGCTCGTCGCCCGCGGCTATGACGTCGTGATCGCGAACTCGCGCGGGCCGGAGTCGCTCGCCGGGCTCGTCGAGTCGCTGGGCGGCAAGGCCCGTGCGGCTACCGCCGCCGAGGCGGCCCAGGCAGCCGACTGGGCGATCGTGACGGTCCCGCTGAAGGCGCTCGACGACATCCCCGCCGCCCCGCTTTCGGGAAAGACCGTGCTCGACACGTGCAACTACTACTGGGAGCGCGACGGCCGCATCCCGGCGCTCGACGAGAAGCGGACCACGACGTCGCAGCTGGTCCAGGACCACCTCCCGGGCGCGACTGTGGTGAAGGCGTTCAACCACATCCGGTCGGACCAGATCCTGACCGATGGCACGCCACGCGGCACGCAGAACCGGAGGGCGCTCGCGACGGCGGGCGATGATCCGGATGCTGTCGCCTTCGTGACCGCGCTGTACGACGAGTTCGGCTACGACACCGTGAACATCGGCCCGCTGTCAGAGAGCTGGCGGGTCGAGCGCGACCAGCCGGCCTATGTCGTGCGGCAGAACGCCGAGGAGCTGCGGGCGAACCTGGAGCGGGCTCGACGCTGAATCACGGCGGCGATCCGGCCACGATGGTCAAAACGCGCTCACGCGCGGGCCTCGCGCGAACTAGCGTGGGAGCATGACCGCTCCGATCGATCCCACCACCACGTCCGCCTGGGCCGAGCTGCAGCAGCACAAGGCGGGCCTCAAGCCGGATCTGCGCGCCTGGTTCGCCGCCGACCCGGGCCGCGCGGGCCGGTTCAGCCTCGACGCGGCCGATCTGCACGTCGACCTGTCGAAGAACCTGATCACCGACGACATCCTCGCCTCACTGGTCCGCCTCGGCGAGCAGACCGGAGTGGCGGAGCGGTTCGCGCAGATGCTGGCGGGCGTGCACATCAACACGACCGAGGACCGGGCGGTGCTGCACACGGCCCTCCGGCGTCCCGCCGACGCGCAGCCCCGCCTGGTCGTGGACGGGCAGGACGTCGATCACGATGTGCACGAGGTACTCGGCCGCATGCGCGCGTTCGCCGAGCGGGTCCGCTCCGGGCAGTGGCGAGGCATCACCGGCGAGCGGGTGACACATGTCGTGAACATCGGGATCGGCGGCTCCGACCTCGGTCCCGTCATGGTCTACGAGGCGCTCAAGCCGGCGGCGACCACCGGAACAGGTGCGGCGGGGATCGAGGCACGATTCATCTCGAACATCGACCCGACGGATCTCGCGCAGACGACGGCGGGGCTCGACCCCGCCACGACGCTGTTCGTCGTGGCATCCAAGACGTTTACGACGCTGGAGACGCTCACGAACGCGCGCCTGGCCCGGGACTGGCTCTGGGCCGGGCTGCAGGCGTCGGGGGCCATCGACGACACGGACGAGGCGCGGAAGGATGCCGTCTCTCACCACTTCGTCGCCGTCTCGACGGCACTCGACAAAGTGGCCGAGTTCGGGATCGACCCGGCCAACGCGTTCGGCTTCTGGGACTGGGTGGGCGGCCGCTACTCGGTCGACTCGGCGATCGGTCTCTCGCTCGAGGTCGCGCTCGGGCCCGACGCGTTCGAGGAGCTGCTGGCCGGCTTCCACGCGATGGATGTGCACACGGCATCCACTCCCCTCGCCCGGAACGTGCCGATGCTGATGGGCTTGTTGAACGTCTGGTACACGAACTTCCTCGGCGCGCAGACCCATGCGGTCCTGCCGTACGCGCAGCTGCTGCACCGCTTCCCCGCATACCTGCAGCAGTTGACGATGGAGTCGAACGGCAAGAGCGTGCGGTGGGACGGCAGTCCTGTCGCCACCGACACCGGAGAGGTGTTCTGGGGCGAGCCCGGCACGAACGGGCAGCACGCGTTCTACCAGCTGATCCACCAGGGCACGCGGCTGATCCCGGCCGACTTCATCGGGTTCGTGAACCCCGCCTACCCGCTCAAGGACGGCGATCGGGACGTCCACGGTCTCTTCCTCGCGAACTTCCTCGCGCAGACGAAGGCGCTGGCGTTCGGGAAGACCGCGGAGGAGGTCGAGGCCGAGGGGACGACCGGACCGCTCGTGGCGGCGCGGACGTTCAGCGGCAATCGGCCCACCACGTCGATCTTCGCGCCGGCCCTCACGCCCCGCGTGCTCGGTGAGCTGATCGCGCTGTACGAGCACATCACCTTCACCCAGGGCACGGTGTGGGGCATCAACTCGTTCGACCAGTGGGGCGTCGAGCTCGGCAAGCAGCTCGCGCTGCAGATCGCCCCCGCGATCGAGGGGGATGCCGCCGCGGTGGCCGAGCAGGATCCGTCGACACAGGCGCTGCTGGAGTACTACCGGGCACATCGCGAGGAGCGGGATCCTCGTCGGTAGGCCCACGCGACGTGCCCGCGCTATCGGCGACTAGGACGCCGCCCCACAAAATCACGAACGGATAACGGCTTCTACTAGCGGTCGTTACCTCCTCGTTATATAGTGGTGGGCACGGCAGCTGTTTTGCTGTGGCAGTTGCCGGCATGTGATTGCAGGACACTCTTGGTGCAAGGGAAAAGGGCCGGTCGGGAGCCTCTCCGACCGGCCCTTACTCTGTCCGGTGCGACGGCGCACGCGGCGATGGGGGCCACGTCCGCGAATCCAGCGCGGCGCGGGCCCGACGGGTAGCGGGCCGGCCCCGGGTCGTCAACCCCTGCCCCCTGGAGACATCCTCCTCCGTAGCCTCGGCCGTGACGCGCCACCGCGTCGGGAGTCGAGAGGAGACGTGATGAGCGACGCGCAGAGGGGGAACACGACCCACGGACCCGCGATGGACGAGCAGCTCGCCCAGGAGTCCCGCGGACTCGTCCAAGGCACCACCCCGCCCCATGTCGAGCAGTTCCGGGAGACGGAGCCCCTCCCCGACGACACCGACGACGAGCTGACCGAGCACGCGCTGGAGCGCGACGATCAGGGTCAGGGCGACGAAGGCCGGCTCACAACCGAGGACGGCCACGCCGCGCCGGAGCGCGACGATCAGGATCGGGAAGGGGGCGCTCATGGATGAGCTGTCCGCGCTCGCCCGCTTGCTGGCCGGTTCCGGACCGTGGTCGTACGCGTACATCGACGGGCACACCGACCACCCCGAGCCCGAAGAGGAGGCTCGGCGGCGCGCGGTGCGAGACCGGCTCGAACAGACCACGGCCGGCGCCGCCGATGTCGGCGCCCTCGCCGAGGCGCTGGCCCAGGATGCGGGACTGCCCAGTCCATCGGCGCGCTACCTGCTCATCCGGGACGGTCGAGTCGAACTGGACGCCCGGTTCCTCGGCCCACGCCACGGTCCCGAGCGGATCGGCCACACGCAGATCCCGCCGATCCTGCCGCTGCTGAGGCATGTCCAGCAGGACAAGCCGTACCTGGTCGTCGAAGTCGCACGCGCCGGTGCACGCCTCCGCGCGGGGCGGACGCACCGTGCGGGCGCCATGGCGGAGGATCGGATCGAGGGCCGATCCGACACGCTGTCGAAAGTGCCCGGCGGAGGACGGGCGCAGGGGCGCTACCAGATGCGGACGGAGGAGATCTGGAAGGAGAATCAGGCCGAGGTCGCCGAACGTGTGGAGGAACTGGTCTCGGAAGTACGCCCCGCCTTCATCGTCGTGGCCGGGGATGTCCGCGCCCGGCAGCTCCTCATCGACGCTCTCGGCGCCGCGACGCGCGAGCTCGTGATCGATGTGGACGCCAACACGACCGCACCCGGTGCCGCCGACGGCGCGATCGACGAGGCCGTCGACCAGGCCACTTCCCGCGATCTGGAGAACGAGTTCGCGGCCGCCCGCGCCCGGGCGGAGGCCAATGGCGGATCGAACGGCGCCCACGGCACTGATGGCGTGCTGCGCGCGCTCCAGCAGGCTCGCGTCGAGACCCTGGTGATGGACGCTCGATGGCTCGCGACCGAGGACGACGTCCTGGCCTTCGACGGGCCCCCGTGGGTCGGGCGTGACGCATCGGATGCCGCCGGCACCGCACACGCATACCCGATGCCCGTGGCGGAAGGGCTCGCGCGGGCCGCGGTCCTGACGGGTGCTCGCGTCGTGATCACGGGAAAAGAGCCCGCCGCGGGTGAGCCTCTGCCCGATCGCGCTGCGGTGCCGCCCGTCGCGCCGCTGCGCTGATCGGCGCTCCCGCTGCTGCACGGTGGCCGGATACGCTTATGCGATGACGGACCGCAGCCTCGCCGTGGCCGCCTGGGAGAGCCTGTTCCGGGCGCAGCATGAGATCTTCGACCGCATCCGCGGCGATTTCGATGGTGTCTCGCTCACTCAGGAGGAGTACGACGTGCTGCTGACGGTCGTGCGCACGCCCGACCTGACCGCGCGGCTGCGTGACGTCACGGCGAACATGCTCATAAGCCAGCCGAGCGTCTCGCGCCTTGTCGACCGGATGGTCGCCCGGGGCCTGTTGAGCAAATGCCCCGATCCGCTCGACGGCCGCGGCGCCCTGGTCCGCGCCACCGCGGAGGGCGCATCACGGTTCCGCGCCATCGCCACAGCGCACGCGCGCTCGATCGCCGCCCAGATGGCGGCTCTGGACGACGACGAGCTGAGGCAGCTCAAAGCGCTCACCGACAAGCTGCGCGGGAAGGCATCCGGCTAGGCGGATCGCGACGAGACGATCACCGCGTGCGTCGGCGGAGGGTGAGGGATGCCAGGACGAGGCATCCGACCATGAAGGCGAGCACGATCAGCAGCGGGCGCCAGATCTCCCACTCGTCGTCGCCGGCGGTGACGGCGTTGATCGCGTCGATCGCGTAGCTCAACGGAAGCCAGTCCGAGATCACCCGGAGCACGTCCGGCATCTGATCGCGAGGGAGGAAGAGCCCTCCGAGGATGATCTGGGGGAAGACCAGAAGAGGCATGAACTGGACCGCCTGAAATTCCGTGCGCGCGAAGGCGCTGGCCAGCAGGCCTATCGATGTTCCGGCCAGGGCGTCCACGATGGCCACCAGCGCTAAATGCCCCCCCGACCCCTCGACTGTCTGTCCGTAGACGACGGTGGCGAACACGACGGTGATCACCGCCTGGAGCACCGCCATCAGACCGCACGCGAGCGCATAGCCGACGATGACATCGCCTTTGCCGATAGGCGTCGTCAGGAGCCGCTCGAGAGTGCCCGAGCGGCGCTCGCGCAGCGTCGTCACCGACGTGATGACGAACATGACCACGAACGGGAACAGAGCGAGGATGGGCGCCCCGAAGCGGTCGAACACTCCCTCCTGCTCGCTGAACAGCCATGCGAAAAGTCCGACCAGAAGACTCGGCGCCACGAGCATGAGCACGATCGAACGCGGATCGTGCACGAGCTGGCGCAGGACTCGTCCCGCCGTGGCGACGGTGCGTGCCGGGTTCATGACCGTTCCCCCTCACGCTCCTCGCGGCGCAGATGCGGATGTGCGCGCTCCTCGTCTTCGACCAATCGCAGGAACGCGCTGTCCGGATCGCCAGCACCGGTCTGCAAGAGGAGCCCGTCCGGCGTCGTCTGGGCGAGCACCCGGCCCAGATGCACGAGGACGATCTGATCGCAGCGCAGCGCCTCATCCATGACATGGCTGGAGATCAGCAGGGTCGCGCCCTCCGCGGCCAGCGACCGGAACACCCGCCAGAGACTCTCGCGCAGGACCGGGTCGAGTCCGACAGTCGGCTCATCCAGCACCAGCAGGTCGGGCCGGCCGAGCATCGCGGTGGCCAGCGACACGCGGCCGCGCTGGCCGCCTGAGAGCGAGCCGACGAGCTGGGCGGCCTGGGGCCGGAGCCCGACCTCGTCGATGACCCGGTCGACCTCGCTCCGACCCACTC
>Ga0164243_10008355_pt1 | contig 15277 bp, 14 predicted proteins | sample OricompcompostOP_FD_108781 | JGI IMG/M metagenome (GOLD analysis project Ga0164243, IMG submission 108781) | Organic Plus compost microbial communities from Emeryville, California, USA - Original compost - Organic plus compost (OP) | ecosystem: Engineered > Solid waste > Mixed feedstock >... | reverse complement strand
CGGGTCACGAGCATGCTCGACAAGCTCACCGAGCGGGCCGAGCCGACGCTGGCGCCGATCCCGGATCGGGTCCGCGGACTCCGGGTGCGCCTGGATCTCAAGGGCGCGAAGCCGCCGATCTGGCGTCGCCTGGAGCTCCCGGGTGATCTCACGTTGCCCCGTGTCCACGATGTGATCCAAGCGGCGATGGGGTGGAGCAACAGCCACCTGCACAGGTTCCGCACCGAGACCGACTACCGGGCGCCGTACTTCCTCACCCAGTTCGACCTCCAGGAGGGCGACGAGGGAATGCTCGAGGACGACGTACGCCTCGACCAGCTCCTCACCACCAAGGGCGACGAGCTCTTCTACGAGTACGACTTCGGCGACGGTTGGCAGCACGTCCTCAAGCTCGAGGCGATCCTCGACGAGCCGCCCGCCACGGCGCACTGCGTGACCGGCAAGCTGGCCTGCCCGCCCGAGGACTGCGGTGGTCTCGGCGGCTACGACGAGCTCGCCGCCTGGGTGCGAAGTGGGTACGACGACGCCCACCTTCCCGATGTCTTCGACGATACGGACGACGCCCGCGAGTGGCTGCCGCTGTACTGGCATCCCGATCACTTGGATCTCGACCAGGTCAACGCCTCGCTCGCGGTGGCGACTGCGGAGCCGGTCGCGGTCAAGGGCGAGCTGGCCGAGCTCTGCGAGCAGTTGGACAGGCATGGCATCCGGCTGTTGCGCGAGGTGCTCGGGCGACCCCTGTCCCACGGTTGGACCGACCTTCCGGACAGCGAGGCGGAGCGGATCACCCACCCGTACCGGGCCCTGCTCCAGGCCATCGGCAGCGCGACCAAGCTGACCGGCGCCGGCTATCTGCCGCCCGCGGTAGTCGAGCAGATCGCCGTCGAGGCCGGCATCACCGAGTGGTGGATCGGCAAGGCCAACCGCGAGGACCTGACGCCACCGGTGGCGGCGATCCGGGAAGCGGCCCGCATGCTCGGGCTGGTCTACGTCCGCGACGGACACCTGAGGGCGAGCCGCGCCGGGATCCAGGGCCGTAGGGATCCGCAGAGACTGTGGCGCCACATCGTCAGCCGGCTTCCGCTCGGCACCAAGGACTGGGAGCGTCAGTCGGGCTGGATGGCCCTGGCGGTGGCGGCGAGCGGCACGCCCATCGAGCAGTGGCGTGGCGAGATCAGCGAGCTCATGCTCGCCCTCGGATGGCGCGACAACCGTGACCTGAACGCGATGCCGTCCGCCGACAGCGCGACCCTCGACATCCTCCTCGGCCTCGCTGGCGAGAACCGCCTGCACTGGCACGACGTCAAGGGAGTCGACCTCGCCGTGGCGACCACCGCCCGAGCGGCCGTTCGAGGGACGGTCTGAAGGCCTGCAACTGGCCAAGGATGCCTTACGGTTGTGCAAGCACTCTAGTATCTAAGTAGTTGACGGTACTTGGGTACCAAGCCTCGTGTCTTCCCTCGTCAACCAGAAGGAGCCCGGCCATGGTTGCTGCAACTGCACCTATCAAGGTGGACGCCGCGACAGATGAGCTCGTGTCCCACGCAGCCCACTTCATGTCGCGTTCGAAGAAGGACATCGTCGACGCGGCCGTGCGTGAGTACATCGACGCTCATCGCGACGAGATCAACGCCGGCATTCGCGCAGCTCTCGGTCAGCTCAACGGCACCGATGGCGCTGCACTCACGCTGATCACCGGCCTCAGGGCCGAGGAGATCGACGACCTCGGGGGCCTGCCGAAGCACTGACGGCGTGGCCGAGGGTTGAGGCGCGTCGGCCCAGGGGACGAGTGGTCAGGCAAGCGATGGCGCGGGGAGCCACCGGTGCTCGCGCAACCTGTCCAATGCGACGCGGACGTGATCGGCAGTGAACATCCGTGCCTTGCGCGGGGACCAGTCCCAGACTCGTTGAGTGAGCGCGTCGTCTGCGGCGGCGGGGTCGTGGGACGCGAGCCAATGGACGGTCGCGAGCAGCTCAAGCCCGTATGCAGACTCGAAGCCGGCCGCGAGCTCAAAGACCCGGTCGATGCGCGTGCGGGTGTCCTCGGCGTTCGCAAGCACGGCTTCGGCCTCGCTGACTGCGCCGTCGAGCACCGTGAGCGGTTCGGCGGTCGCCACGGTGGCGCTGCCGTCGCCGTACCCGCTGAGGAAATGGCCCTCGACATGGCTCAGCACGTGGCGCAGGTTGTCGGAGTAGGGCCCGTAACGGTTCGCCGCGAAATGGAGTCTGAGAGGCTCGCCGGCCTCCTGGAGGAAGTACATGAGTTTCTGTGACTCGATCAGGCCGGGAGCCATCATCGACTGCTGGGTGAAGCGGTCGACGACCTCGATGAGCGCGGCGCGGCCGCGCGTCATCTCCGGGCGCGTCGTCGCGATCGTCATCTCGGAGGCCGCTGGCGCTCCGTCGGGGGCGAACAGCAGGACCTCCGTGTCGGGGATCTGAGCGAACGCAGACACGATGCGTGGTTCAACATCGCGCCACTGGAGTCCCCCGTTGCCGCAGCCGAGCGGTGGAACGGCGATCGACTCGATTCCGAGCCTCTGGATGACCGCGATGAGGTCGACCAAGCCAGTCTCGATGTCCCTGATCTTCGACCGCGACTTCCAATGTCCCTTGGTCGGGAAGTTGATCACGTACTTCGGGCCCGTCATCTGGCCTGTTGGCCATACCTGCATGCGCCCGAGGCGGACCTCGCCGGACTTGGCGGCGCGACGGTATGCCTCGTACATCGCCGGGTAGGCCTTCTTGAACTGCAGCGCGATGCCCTTGCCCATCACGCCCTCGGTATTGACCGTGTTGACGAGCGCCTCGACGTCGGCATGCAGGAGATTGCCGGTGGCTTCCGTGATCATTTCACCTCCATTGTTGCTCAGAAGTACCAGTTCCGTCGGACCTCGACCCGAACGTGACGTAGCTCGCCACCGAGCTTCGCCCGGACCTCGTCGGCAACAGCATCGCTCTTCGCACCGACATATTCGATTGCCGACCAAGGAACCGCGCCGTGCACCAGGCACTCAGCCATGCGTCGCTCCAGGCGGTCCGGGTCAGCGTCGGTGTTGTGCCACATGGTCTGCTTCATCAGGGGCCAGTCAACGAAGTCATCTGCCGGCTCGCCGTCGCGGAACTGGTGGAACGAGGCGAGCTGAAGCACCGCGTTGCGGTCCGTCAGCACCGGATCCAGTCCGACTTCGAGCAGCCGTTCCAGTGTCGTCACGAGGTAGATGATGCGGCCGGTCCCCTGCGTGTACCCCGGGACGTTTCCTTTGTGGATCGAGTAGAGCATCGGACTCCGCGGGGCAAAGTAGAACGGGACGTAGTCGCTCACGACGCCGCGAGGCCTCACCGGCACAGTGCGCTGGGCTCGACGCGCCTTGATCCCTGTGTTGCCAACCTCGATCGTCAGGAGGCCATCGGCCTGGGCTTGCCGGTCGCACCTGAGCCCCTGGCCGCGGATGGTGTCGAGGTGCTCCACCCGAGTGAAGTGGTACACGAACGTTGGCGTAGGTCGGCCCAACCGTCTATCTCCTTCACGTCGTCGATGTCAGATCGTCGCAGATCAAGGCGGCTTGCGCCGCTATCGTCGGTCGGCTCTCCGACGCCGCGTGGACCGGTCGCCTCAGAGCGGCCTCATCAGGTTGTCGAGGTCCTCGCGACGAACGCGCAGGCCGCGCTTGCCGCACAGGTACGCCGGCAGCTCGTCGGCCGCGATGAGCCGGCGGATCGTCTTGACCGACGTGGCGACGTAGACGGCGGCCTGTTGGAGGGTCATCCACGGGCTGGCCGTGGCGGACTTCTGCGGAGCGGCCATCGTGATCAACTCCTGTCCAGGAACCGGCGGATCTCGGCGACGGTCGTGTAGAGACGCCCTGTGCCGTTGAAGCGCCACCACCGCGGGCCGCGCTGCTCGACGCGCCAGCACCGGACCGTGCGCTTGGGCGTGCGGATCAGCGAGCAGAACTCCTCGAAGAGAACGATGTCGTTGTCGTCCCACTCGCTGGGGATGTGGATCGGAGCGATGGTCATCGTCCGACCTCCTTTCGTGATGTTTGGTGAGTGCGGGTGTGCTGATGACCGAAGAGGCAGCCGACCGGCGGGCAGATCGGACGAGTGGGCCGAACTCCTGCCGGACGAGGTGCCGTCACCCCCAGAAGGGATCGAGGTGGTCCCTCGTGCTCACGTCCGGGCGAGCAATTCCGAGGCGGCGCTCGTAGGGACGTGGCGGGTGTGTTCCGGTCATGTCGGGACAAGCAACCCGGCGCCCGGCGGATCGGACATCGCTGACCGAAGACGTTCAGGGCGTCCTACGCACACCGTGCTTAGCGCCCGATGCCGCGGCTCGGTCGGGGCGCCATTGCGGGCGGTGGCTCGGGGCGTCGGCGTGCCCCAGCGCCGAGAAGAGCCGCCTGGAGCGCCGAGGACCGCTGCGGTGCTTGGGGTCCGTAGCGGTCGATGTCGTCCGCCGCCAGCTCGGCCGCGTGAGAGGGGCCGAGGTCCGCTCGGTCGCGGCTGAACACGGCGACCCATTGCTCGCGGGCGTCGTCGGGTCGAGTCTGCGACGAGGTGGGCGACGTTGGAGTGGCGGCCGCGGGTCATGCCGACGTACGCCGCGGCAGCGCCGGTGGTCTCCCCGATGACGAGGTGCGCCGCGTCGACGGTGTCGCCCTGGGAGCCATACACGGTGGTGGCGTAGGCGAGCTCGACGTGATCCTCGACGTACTCGGCGGGGAGCTCGCGCTGTCCGGCGCGGCCGGTCACCAGGAGACTGCCGTCGTCGCCGATGCCGGCGACGATCCAGGTGTCGCGATTGGCGACGCCGAGGTCGCGGTCGTTGCGGCGGGTCGCGATCCGATCGCCGAGGCTGATCCGCTCACCGCGCTTCGTGATGGGCTCACCATCGCGCTCACCACCTGCTTGCCGGCGGTCGCGGATCGCGTCGTTGAGGTCACGGACCTGCTCGCGGGTGTCGGCGATGACGAGCTCGTCACCGTCCGCGGCGATGGCGGCCAGAGCGGCGGTGCGTTCGACCTCGGAGGCGTGGACGACGATCTCGCCGCGGTCGACGAGGGCATCGAAGACCTCGTGGGGCCGTTCGCCGTTGCGCATGAGGAGTGACAGGTCGGCGTACGCCGGATCGGTGAACCGGTGGACGGACTCGAGTTCGAGATGGGCCTCGGGCCGCACCCACCGGGCGGCGAGGTCGAGGACGCCGCCGCGGCCGACGGCGGGGAGCTGGTGGCGGTCACCGAGCAGCGCGAGGGTCGCGCCGGCCCGGTCCGCGATGGCGAAGAGGGCTCGGGCGGTGTCCTGGTCGAGCATGCCGGCCTCGTCGACGAGGAGTACGTCGCCGGGCAGGAGTCGGGCGAGGATGTCGATGTCCTGGCGGGGTGTCTCGACCCTGGACCACCGGCTGTCCTCGTCCCATCGGTAGCCGTGTTGATGGATCAGCCATGCCGCCGAGAACGCGTCGGCGCCGATCTGTGCTCGTGCGGCCTGGGCGGCCTTCAATGTTGGCGTGGCCACGACGAGGCGGCGTTGGTCGGCGTCGAGAGCGTCACGGGCGGCGGCGAGCGTCGTGGTCTTGCCTGTGCCCGCGGCACCTTCGATGACGAGGAGCCCTCCGCGTCGGTCGGCTTCGCCGGCGAGCGCCTTGACGACCTGCTGCTGTGCCGGATCCAGGCCGTGGATGTCCGGGATTCGAGGCGCGGAGATTGCGAACGCGCCGCGTTCGCAATCGATGGGCCTCTCGGAGCGGGTGGCGAGGCAGTCGACCAGCTCGGCCTCGACCCGCAGGACGTGCTGCGAGGTCAGGCACCGCACGTGCTCGGGTACGTCGGGTCGCGCTAAGAGCGGACGACAGGCAGCAACCGCTCGGGCCGTGAGGTCCTCGGCCAGCTCGATCCGCGCACACTGCTCGGCGATCATCCCGAGGGATGCGACCAGCTTCTCCGCCTCGCCGCGGATGTCTGCGGTGTTTCATGCCGAGCGCTTCGCGCCGAGGCGGGTCAGGATCAGGTCGGCGGCGAGTTCGCGCCGAATCGCGCCGATTGTTGGCTCACCGAGCCACGAATACGAGGTGACCGGGTCGGGCGGCCGGAAGCCGAGATGATGGAGCTCCTGGTTCCACGCCCTGACGAGCTCAGCGCCGTCTCGAGGTGCGACCTTGTCGGGCCGGGCGTCCGCCCACGCTCGCCGATCCCAGGACCGACGCAGTCGTCGGCCCGGCTCCAGGTCTGGATGGTCGGCGCGCCACTCGGCCTCGTACCGATCGACGTTGCGGTCGATCTGCTTGGCGCGTTGGCTGAACCGGCCGGCGTACGGCGTGAGCTGCTCGACCTCGCCGTCCGCGTCGAGCGTGTACCCGTGGGCGGCCAGCGTGGCGCGAAACTCGCGGTCGCACATCACCGCGGCGTGGCCGATGCCGTTGATGGCCTCGATGTAGTCGCGGGTCCCGACCGAGTGCAGTGCTCGCCACTTCCCGGCGGCGAAGACCTTCGCGTTGATCTGCAGGTGGAGGTGGCGGTGGGGGTCCCCGGCCCGTGAGGTGTAGTGGCGCACGAGCACGGCTTCGAGGCCGTGCTCGACCGGCACCTGGACCTGTCGGCCTTTGGGACCGACCCGGGTGGTCGAGTGCACGGCCAGCCATCCGATGATCTCGACCGCAGCCCGCTCCTGCGCGGCGTCGTACGCCGTCGCGATCTCGGGGTGCAACGCCGCTGCCAGCGACCAGGTCTTCGGGCCGTTGATGGTCACCTCGACGAAGCGGAGCGCGTTCTCCTTCTGGCTGATGATGCCCTTGGCTTTGCCTGTGGTGACGTCGTAGCCGTGGACCCAGCGCTCGTACGTCGAGGCGTCGAGATCGGCCCGCCGGGTGACGCCGCTCGCGCCTCGACCGGGCGTCGTCCTGTAGTGGGCGGCGAGCCCGGATCCCTCGGCGAGGTAGTAGTCGTCGGCGCGGGAGTGGTCGGCCTCCAGGTAGGCGCGGGCGCCCCCAGGGTTGCCGCTGTAGAACTTCACTCCGGCGTGCATGATGGCCTCGACACCGCCCGTCACTCCTCGTCACAGACCCCTGAAATGGCACTCGGCCCGCCTAGGTGGACGGACCGATCTACGGACCTTCGTAGCATTCGTGCCGCTGGGTTTCGAACGCTTGCGCTGGGTTTCGAACGCTTGGAGCGGCCTTCTTGGGGGCGGGTTTTCGGACTCGTCAGAGTCCGTCACTCCTTGGTATCGGCTCGATGTTCGGGCGGTCTCAGCCACTCGAGTTCGTGTGGATCCCAGTTCTCGTTGAGGCGGTGGTGAACGTGCCCGATGGTGCCGTGCGCGCCGTGCTCCCAGCTCAGTTCCTGGAGCCGCGCGGATGCTTACGGACGGAAGTAGTCGTACAACCCCTGCTTGATCGGCTCCGCGAATCGCAGCGTCATCGTCACGACCGGCAGCGCGTTACCGTCCTTGTCCGGCATCGTCGCTTGCACTGCATCGTGCGCGGTGGCTGCGCCGAGGTAGTAGTGGTCGGACTCGACGTCGTCCTTCTTCACGAACACATGCACGTCGACATCACCGTCGACGATCGCCTTCACCTCGTCGCTGGCCAGAGTCCGCCGCGATCGGGAGAACCAACGCATGCTGGACTCATCGAGAAGCGCATCCTCATAGGCTGTGCTCGCGTCGATCTCAGCCGACTTGTGCAGGGTCACGAAGATCGCGCAGACGCCGCGCGTACGGTCCGTCTTGTAGCCGTAGATCGTCGACGAGGTGCTGCGCGGCCAGCCGATGATGCGGGCAGCGTCGCGTCGCGAGTACTGCAGGCCGGTCGTGAACGGCACATCGCTGCGATACCGGCTGCGTGTCAGAGCCTCGCCGGTGGTGAGCAGATCGTCGATCTCGCTCCGCAAGCGATCCGACGCGGCCAACTCGGACCGGAAGGAGTCCGCCAGACGAGCGCGGTCACCCTCGACGATGACCAGCGCGTCGACGTAACGCTTCATGTCTGAGGCGGCGTACCCGTCGAGCGTGAACGTGTCGAGCGCCGCCCGCACGGCGCCGGGGCCGCTGGACAGGCTCGCTTCGGCGAAGGCGGCAGCGATCCCTGACTCCGTCACCGCGTCATTCTCGAGGAGCAGTCCCAGCAGGATGTATTCATCGAGACGCTTGGCCGGTAGCACCTCATGTGAGAGCAGGCTCAGCGCCCGTGACGCTCCGACCGACAGATCCATGTCCACGCGGAGGAGCCTCTGCACGAGGCCCGGGTAGTGCTCGACCTTGGTCGCCAACAGCACCGGGTCTACGGACTCGAAACGGTGGAAGTCCCAGAGCTTGGGTACGCCGCCGACGCGGTGCTGCATCGCTTCGAGAGCCGACTTCAGCCGCCGCATGCTGTCGAGCGCGGTCTCCTCGATCGAGCGGAGGATCCGGTCGCGGGAGAGTTCGTCGAAGCTGACGCTGGACAGCCCGGGAAGCACGCCGCCCTCAACGGTCTCGTTTAGCTTCTCGCGCAGCGACTCCCGGTTGAGCGACTCGTCGCCGAACAGCGCGATCGGGATCAGGAAGTTGCTGGCGTAGTTGCCGATCACGTCGATGACGACGAGATAGTCCTTGCCGTGGGCAAGCCGCAGTCCGCGGCCGAGTTGCTGGACGAACACGATCGCGGACTTCGTCTGGCGCAACATGACGACCTGGTTGACCCGCGGGATGTCGACGCCCTCGTTGAAGATGTCGACGGTCAGGAGATAGTCGAGCTGGCCGGCCTGGAGCTCGGCCACGCGTTCCTCGCGGGCGGCGATGGGGTCCTCACCGGTGAGCGCGACAGCCCTGATCGGACGCCCGTTCAGCTGGTGTTCGGCCAGGGCGAGCGCGAGGGCGCGCGCCTCCTCCTTGCGGCTGCAGAAGATCAGCCCACACGGCGGCACACCGGCCTGGCCGTACTTGTCCAGGATTTCGACCAAGAACCGCACGCGCTGCGGTGTGATGAGGAGGCGGAGCTCGGTCTCATCGGTGGTCGTGCGGCCGTCTTCGAAGGTGACGTCGCTGACGCCGTAGTAGTGGAACGGGCTGAGCATCTCGGCCTCGAGCGCGTGGTTGAGCCGGATCTCGTACGGCACGCAGTAGTCGAACAGCTCGAAGACGTTGAAGCCGTCGGTCCGCTCAGGCGTGGCGGTCATGCCCAGCATGAAGGTCGGGGTCAGATGGTCGATCACACGCTGGTACGTCGATGACCCGGCCCGATGTGCCTCGTCGATGATCACGTAGTCGAACGTGTCCGGAGCGATCGACTTGAGCACCTGCGGCTGCGACAGCGTCTGGATCGTCGCGAAGACGTAACGTCGATCTCCGTCGCGCGCGTTGCCAGTCAACTTGCCGAAGTCGCTCGCCGGACCGCCGAGGACTCGGCGGTATTCCTCGACGGTCCGGTCGAGGATCTGCTCGCGGTGCGCGAGAAAGAGCAGGCGCTTGGGCGCCGCGGCACGCACGTCGAGGGCCGACAGGATCGTCTTGCCGGTGCCGGTCGCCGAGATGATGATGGCGCGGCGCGCGCCCTCGGCGCGTGCCAGGTCGAGCGCGATCAAGGCATCTTGTTGCATCGCGTTTGGACGGACGACGCTCGGTGCACCCGACGGATCCGGCGCCACCGGAGGCGGCATCGGGCCGCGGCGGGGTGGTGCGACGTAAGCGGCGGCATAGTCCTGGATCCACTCCTCCGTGAGCGGCTCGGAGCCCTCGACCTGCTCCGCGACGAGCTTGTCGAGCTGACCGGCGAGGTCGCTCCCCCGGGCGGCGGAGACCTTGAGGTTCCACTCGTGATTGCGTGAGAGGGCCTGGCTGGTCAGGTTGGAGCTGCCGATCATCGCGGTGATACTCGGTCCCTGCTCGAAGATGTAGCCCTTCGGGTGGAAGCCGCGCGCGGTGTGTCGGCGAACGTCGATCTCGGCGTTCTCTCGTAGCTTGAGCAACTCAGCGAAGGCGGCCGGCTGGTTGAACGCCAGGAAGTCGGAGGTGATGATCCGGCCCTGGCCGGTGAAGTCGTAGAGGTGCTGCTTGAGCTGAGCGATCGCGCTCGGAGAGACGAAGGCGACCGAGAAGGTGAAGACGTCGCAGCGCCGCAGCTCCTCGAGGAGCGCATGTTCGACCGTCGTGCCGTCGGAATTGAGCACCAGGCGGGGGTTGTAGCGCCTCGGGGCGATCGCCTCGCTGGCGACGTAGCCGAAGTCGATGTCGAGCTTGAACTGGCTGGGCCAGAACGGGTCGATCGTCATACGGCTGCGACGATCTGCACGGCCGGGATGTCGGCAGGTGCCCAGTCCAATTCGCCGAGCTGCGCCGGGGCCCGCCACTCGACGGCCGCGTGCTCGGTGAGCACAGGCTGACCGCCGACCAGCTCGCACCAGAAGGTGGTCAGGGTGACGGACCCGAAGTCGTAGTCGTAGGCCGTCGTGGTGATCAGGTCGCCGACGACGACTTCGCATCGCAGCTCTTCGTCGATCTCGCGAATCAGCGCTTCGCGCGCCGTCTCGCCAACCTCGACCTTGCCGCCGGGAAACTCCCACATCCCGCCCAACGAGCCCTTCGGTCCTCGTTGTGCGCACAGGATGAGGCCACCACGGACGATGACGGCACCAACGACGTTGATCTGTTTCGGCACGTGCCTAGCTTGTCGGACGTCCCCGACATTTCTCAGCAAGTCGCGTGGTTAGGACGGCTCGAGGAGTCGGGTCCAAGAAGTAGACGCGACGATGGTCTTGCCGCGTAGCTCGGCGAGCTGGCGGTCACGATCGACCGTGGCGTGCTGGTAGATCGCCATGGCTGCCTGAGAGGCATGGCCGGCACGCGCCTGGAGCTCGGCGGCGGTGGCTCCATGTTGGCCGGCGAGAGTCAGGGCCGAGTGACGCAGTCCGTGGATGGTGAGGTCCGGCCGGCCGGCGGCCTCGCGGGCGATCTTGTAACGGTCGAGGAGGTAGCGGGCGCTCATGTGGTCCTTGCGCTTGCCGGGGAAGAGCAGGCCGTGGGTGCCGGGGGCGGTGCGGGCGAGCAGGTGTGCGCGGAGGAGCGGCAAGAAGGCCGGTGGCAGGTGCACGACCCGCGTGCCGCTCGCGGTCTTCGGCGGACCGATCACCCGCCCGCAGTCGGGACAGGCGCCGTCGGCGGTCGGGTCGGCGTCCTTCTCGATCCTCCGCGTCACCGAGATCGACCCGGAGGTTGCCTCCACGTCGCTGCGGCGGAGCTCGAAGATCTCGCCCTCGCGCATGCCTGCGAAGGCCGCGAGCACGATGAACAGACGCAGCCGTTCGGGCATGTGGTCGACGATCGTGGCCATCTCGTCGACGGGGGAGGGCCTCTGTGGGTTCTTCACGCGAGCGGTCGAGGCCTTCTGGATGCGGACCGGGTTGCGATCGATCAGTTCGTCGTCCTCCGCGACGGCCATCACAGAGCGGAGGAAGCGGTACGCCGCGGCGTTGGCGGCGGGCGTCTTCTTCGGCAGCGCCTCGTGCCAGGTGCGCACCGACTCGCGGGTGATCTGCTTCAGCGGCGTGTCACCGAACGCGGGGAGCAGCGTGCGGTCGAGCAGGCCTCGGTACTCCCTGATGGTCTTGGGCCGCAGCTCGCGCGAGGTGAGGTAGCGCGCGGCGTACGCAGCGAAGGTGTTGGCGGCGCCGATGCGTGGCTGCTCTTTGGCGGCTTCGAGCCGGACGTCGGCGGTGACGTAGGAGGTCGGGTCTTCCATCAGGGCGCGCTCGGCCTTCACCCACTCCTCGGCATCGATCTTCGACTTGAAGGTGGAGGGCGCCTTGACGATGGCGCCGACCGGAGAGGTCACCCGAGCCTGCCAACGGCCGTCGCAGCGGCAACGGATCGCCTTCGGACAGGGCTTGGTGTGGGCGCCGCGGCCATCGCACGTGCACTTCTTGAACTGGCTGCACGACTTCGTGTGGATCTTGCGGATGCTTCCCGCGGCGGCTCGACCGGCCATCGGTCAACTCCTCGCGAGCCATCTGGCATACGCCGAGCAGCATGCCAGATGTATGCCAGAGTGACGGGCACTCGTGCCCGCTTCTGACCGTAAAACCGCAGGTCAGAGCGTTGTGTGCTGAGCGTGAAACCGTGTATCACCCTGCTTTGCAAGCAGGGGGTTAGGGGTTCGAGTCTTATCTGGAGGAGCAGGGGAAGACGAGCAGGTCAGACTGTCGAACGGCTAGGCTCCAGCACGCACGACAGTAGAACCAGGGGCGGTAGTTCAACGGTAGAACGGTGGCTTTGCAAGTCATTAATCGGGGTTCGATTCCCCGTCGCTCCACCGGGCGCTGACATGAATGGCTGACGCTGGCCTGGCGTCGTCGAGTCACGCGCGCTCGGGCCCTCGCCTCAGTGGTCGAGCGTCAGGCGCATCACGAGTCGAGGGCCGAGGTCATCCAGGCCGATCTGGCGCTCGATCCGTCGACGCTGCGCCATCACGGGGTGAGGATCGGTGTCTTCGATGGCACTGAGCCCAGCGTAGAACGGCGCGTTGAATGGCACGGTCCGGAAGGTCGTTCCCGTGATGGTTCGGAAGCCACGTTCTGATGCTTGAACGACGAGCGAGGTCAGCAAGCGACGACCGATGCCCTGACGCGCATATTCGGGCATGACGGAGATCTGGTCCAATGCGAGCCAGCCGTCGCCGAGATCGCTGCACCGCGCCATCCCGACCACCTCATCGTGAATCTCGGCGACGAGGGCGAGGTCCCACGAGATCGTCTCCTCGAAACCCTGCGGGAGTTCCAGCGCGTCGAAGTCGACCCCGCAATCGTGGAGGAGACGTCTTCCTGAAGCCTCGACTGCTGCGATGGCGCTGGCGTCGTCACGGGAGGCGGTTCGGATCACGACCGCATCAGGCACGCTCCCGGGTGTCATTACAACAGTCTCGCAGGGCCTGGGTCGCTGGGCGCCCGTGTTGGGGTGCGACACGCACACGCTCTAGAGGGCTAGCCCAGCCGATTGCGGCAGGATGACGAACGTGAGCGGCGACGTACGCGATGAGTGGACCTACGTGGTAACCGACATCGAGGTCGATGGCCCGTGGCCAGGACCCAACTCGATGCGCTCGTTCGCCTCGGTGGCCGTCTCGGTCGACGGCACGGAACACGGTCGCTTCGAGGCGGTGCTGGAGGAGTTGCCCGGTGCCGCGCCGAACGCGAGGACGTTTGAGTGGTTCCAGTCGGTGCCGGAAGCATGGGAGGCCGCGACGACCGCACCAGAGCCGGTGGCTGCAGTCATGAGCCGCTACGTCGACTGGGTGAAGGGACTTCCCGGTCAGCGCATGTTCGCCGCTTCCCCGATCGCCTTCGACGGTGGCTGGATCGACTACTACCTTCGTCGGTTCACGCGATACGGCCTTGTCCAAGGGCCCTACGAGGAGGACTCGATCTTCGACGGCCCCGGGCTGTGCATCCGGAGTTTCGCGGCGGCAGTCACCGGTCGCCCGGTCGCGGAAGTCTCCCCGACCAGCCTGCCGAGCGAATGGTTCGGCGACGTCGAGCACACCCACAAGGCCATCGACGACGCACTTGGCTACGCGAACCTCCTCGTCGAACTATCGCGTCGCGTTGGACGCCCCGCGACCTGATGGGCAGTCCACCCGACGACCGCCGAAGGGCCACGACATGAGCGACAGCATTGAGCCCACTCAGGCCGCGGTGATCGTCCCGATCCCCGTGGCCGATCCCATCGTGGCGGCCCACAGGAGTCGCCTCGACGCCGCCGCAACGCTCGGCGTTCCGGCGCATGTGACGATCATCTTTCCGTTCGCGCGGCCAGGAGTCCTATCGACGGATGACGACGGACGGTTGGCTTCTGCGGTCCGCTCGGTTCCGAGGTTCGTGTGCTCCTTCACCGAGATCGGCTGGTTCGGCGACGCCTGCGCCTGGCTCCGACCCGATGACGACCGGCCGTTCCGCGCATTGACGCAGGCGGTCTGGGACATGTTCCCCGACTATCCGCCATACGAGGGCGCGTTCGATGAAGTCATTCCTCACCTCACCATCGGCGAACGCCGGTTCGGGACGTTGGAGGACCTTCAACGCGCGGCGGCCGAGGTGACGACCCACCTACCGATCCGTCAGCACATCAGCGAGGCGCTGTTCATCGCTGGCACGGAGGCTCCGAACTCGTGGAGCGTCGTGCGTCGGTTCCTGTTGGGTTAGCGGACTGCCGGGGCGAAGAGTTCGAGGACTCAACGGGTAGCACTCCCGTCGCTCAGTGGTCAGTCTGGTGCCCTTCGGAGGCGTCGCAGGTCGAGCAGTTCGCCGCGCAGAGCAGCGTTCTCTCGTCGGAGTGCCGCGACTTCGTCTTCCATCTCTCGCAGTCGGTCCGTGACGACCTCCAGTTTGGTGCGCAGGGACGCCTCGCTGCTGCTCCGTGGCTCTGGTTTGATCGCCGCGCTGCTCCCAGCCAGTTGTCTGATCCGGTCACGAATGTCCGGCTGGGACGACAGGTAACTGACAGACACTCCCGCTTGTTGTGCCACCGTCGTGGGCGTGATCCGCTCACCACGCGACCGCAGCAGGGTGATGGCTCGCTCAGTCTTGGCCCGGGTCTCGGCGGAGCGGCGTCGTGCAGCCTCGGAAAGGCGCGTGACGCGTTCGTCTCGGTCACTGCGCGGCATCGGTCTCTGCCTCGTTCAGGATGTCCTCGACTGCGTTGAGAGCGGCCTGGTTCATCTCGACCTCCCGCGCGTCGGTTGAGTTCGCGATGTGTAGTTTCAGTCGCTTGCGGCGGTTCTCATGGACCTCGCGGATGTCGTGTCCGCCGGGGTCGAAGAATGCGCACCCAGTGCATGGATTGTCGCGGGTCTCGCATGACTTGGATGCGGGCAAGGTGCATCCGCCATCTGGCAACTCGTAGGCGAAGCGTGCCCTCATCCGTTCCACGCCCGGGTGGATCGCGGCTTCCAGTTCAGGGTGGTCAGCCTGCTGCTCTCGGAACTCTCGAACCTTTCGCACCAGGGTGTCGTCAAGAATCTCGGCGTAGTGGGCGGTCATCGTAGGACTCGCGTGGCCCAGGAACTGCTGGACCTCGGCCTGAGTCCATCCGTGGTTCAGCAAGGTAGTGCCGATGGTGTGTCTGTAGCGGTGGATTTCTCCACCCGTTACCGGCTCGCCGGTCACCGTCGAGTGGGTGATGTTGGCGCGTGCGAACGCGGCCCTGACGTTGTTCCGGAACGACATCGAGGTCATCGGCTCGGCCGTGCCGGCGCGACCAGAGGATCGACTCGTGGATGGGAACAGGTACTTGGCGGCGTCGCCGTAGG
>Ga0164243_10008353_pt1 | contig 15278 bp, 18 predicted proteins | sample OricompcompostOP_FD_108781 | JGI IMG/M metagenome (GOLD analysis project Ga0164243, IMG submission 108781) | Organic Plus compost microbial communities from Emeryville, California, USA - Original compost - Organic plus compost (OP) | ecosystem: Engineered > Solid waste > Mixed feedstock >... | reverse complement strand
CCCGCCGGAATGGCGTCCACCAGCTCGATCTTGAAGGCCTCGCCCTTCTCGCGGAAGAAGTCCTTGGCCTGGTCGCGGCTCCACACTTCCTTGGTGAAGGGCGCGTCGCGGCGGATGATCTCGGCCATGCGCTTCTCGATGGCCGCGAGGTCGTCCGTGGAGAACGGCTCGTCGCGGGCGAAGTCGTAGTAGAAGCCGTTCTCGACCACCGGGCCGATCGTCACCTGGGTGCCCGGGAAAAGCCCCTGCACCGCTTCCGCCAGCACATGCGCGGCGTCGTGCCGGATCAGCTCCAGCGCGCGCGGGTCCTCGCGGTTGACGAAGTCGATGGTGGCGTCCGCATGGATCGGGTCGGCAAGGTCGGAAAGCGTGCCGTCCAGCGCCATGGCCACGGTGCGCTTGGCCAGCGAGGGCGAGATCGCCTTTGCGATCTCAAGCCCGGTGATGCCGTCGGGATATTCGCGCTGCGCGCCATCGGGGAAGGTGAGAACGGGCATGAAGAAAGACCTCCTCGCTCACTCGCTGCAAACCACGCAGGTAAGCGGAATTGAAGTTGGCACTGCCGCCGTGGGATCAGGCTCTCCGGTCGGTCCGGATCGTCATGTGGCGGCCGGTCCAGCGACCGTAGCGCCACGGCATATACCAGCGTCCGTTAACGGGCAATTCGTCGGGAACCGGGTCGTAGCCGGCCGGGCCGAGAGGATGGCAGCGGCACATCCGCGCCGCGCCGACCCAGCCGCCCGCCCAGGCGCCGTGCCGGCGGATGGCCTCGGCGGCGTATTCCGAGCAGGTCGGCTGGTAGCGGCAGGCCGGCGGCAGCACCGGCGAGATCGCCGTGCGGTAGAGCCAGACCGGCGCCAGCAGGACGCGTTTTGCCATGCGGCCAAGCATCGTCTTCTTGAAATGCCTCTCGGGAACGCGGACTTGCTGCCCCTCTATATGAGAAGCCGAGCCGCTGATTAAGAGTCAGTTGCTCCGTCGCGGCGCATTGGCCCGCTCCGGCTCCTTGTGCGCCGGGACCGGATCGACGAAGGCGGCGAAAGCGGAGAACACCACGGCCGCAAGGGCTGCGAACCACAAGCCGTTGAGGCCGATCAGGCCGAAGATGAAGGCCCCGATCGCCGCACCGCACAGCATGCCGAACCACAGCGCGAAATAGGATAGCCAGCCGAACGGCGCACCGCCGGTGAGCGCGGCGCAGATGTGCTGGCCCATCTTCACCAAGGTGCCGGTCATGTAGGTCAGGCCGATCGTCACCTCGCCATTGCGGCGGAAGATGGTGTTCTCGGTGCCCATGGCCACGGTCATCAGGGCGACGCCCGGTTTGGTCCAACCCTCGAAATGCAGCGCCGCGGCGACGACCAGAAGGAGAGCCTGCATCAGCAGGACCGCCGCCCGCCGCCAGCGCTCGCCCACCAGCCGCGCCAGAAGCTCGGCCAGCACCACCCCGCCGACAAAGCTGCCGATCAGTCCTCCGGCAATAGCGACGTTGAACCACTTCATCCCCGCCAGCGCCACGCCAAGCCGCGTCGAGTTGCCCGACATGAAGGCCACGAAGAACCCGCCGAGATGCAGGAAGCCGATGGCATCGACATAACCGGCCAGAGCCGAGAGGCCGATGGCCAGGGCGACGCTGTTGGGACCGTAGGATCTCATGGGTTATAAAAGCCGGCCTTCAAAGCGCCCCGTACCGTTTTAATAACTGCAACTGCCTCTCGAGTTTATCTGTATCGAGGCTAGCATCTAAATTTACATTTATATTGAATACAGAACCATTTTGCCTTATTCTTCTTTTATCTATTACGTCTTCTTTCTTATGATCATCACTGGTAGGAGCGTGATCGTCTTTCAACTCGACAGGCGCGTCCGATGACTGGGCGGCAGCATTATTTTCGGATGCAGAAACGATTTTCCCACGATCTTCCATCGATATGTGGGAGAATCTATCTCCATCAGAAATGCCAAGACCGGCCAACTGCATCGATGCGATATAGATATCAACGCAGTTGTCGAGTTCATCCGGGTGAACGTTTAACTCAGAAACTCTCTGCTTCAGCTTCGCCCTCGTAACTTCATCTCCATGGAATGTTTCAAACAATAAATTGAATACCTTCGCATTTAATACTGAACTCTGATACAATGGCTTTAATTCATTATCAGGCGCCCTACAGATATTCTTGGCTAAATCCGTAGCAGTATAAGCTGCAGACGTCCCTTCCATAAGACCGTACTGTTTAAGTGTTGAAATCTTAATTTCCCCCCGGGGCCCCCTGGTGGCTACCACCCCTGAGAGCACGACGTCTTTCGCCTGGGGCGCTAAGTGGGTCTTTGATACCAGCTTACGCGCCCATGGTAGGGCATCCGCCAATGGCTGACGTGGGAACCTAGCCCCACCCTTCGGGGGCGCCCCGACAGGCATTTTCTTTTTCTCAGAGGGTTCATTGGCCATGAGTGCTTCCCTTCAAAGCAGCAAGAAGAGCGCCGAGTCCAGCCTTATAAGATACTGAGAAATCTGCGTATTTCTTGTCGGAAATGATCGTTGGCATAGCCGTGTCATCGAGCTTCAGTGGGATCACATGAACATCTCGCTTCTTTACTTCCGATACCAATGCGTTGTTCAGCTCTTTCTTGACCCATTCCGAGGTTGCAGATTTCTGACTCATAGCAATGAGGAAATAGTCGGATTCCGCAAGTCCTTGTGCTATTTTATCAGGGATTGAATCCCCAACTCGAATCTTCTGCTCGTCAAGCCACACGTCAATATCATTGGCCGTTAAGTCGGTAGCTAGCTGCCGAATAAATGGCTTGTCTCCAGAACCGTGCGATAGGAATGCAACAACGCGCTTACTACCATCTTTATGTCTCTGTTCTTTGCTTATAACCGCTTCTTCGACTAAATCCTCTGCGATTAGACCGGGTTGCAAAGCGTGGAGGGTTTCTGCCCATCTTATTAAAGGCGCGAGATTCGAAGCTATGTACGGACGCACGCCCACCAGCGTCGCCCCTTTTCGCAAGGCGATATCCAGTTTGTCGCCTAACGAAAGGAATTGGCGAACGGAGATAAGGAGCGGCATGCGTACTAAGACATCTCTTACTGCTGCCTGCTTTTGATGAGCACTCCCTTGATAGGGGTAAGGTGCAGCAAGAGAGTATTTAGAGGATAAGCAGTCTACTAATCCCGCCTGCATTGCGTTTTTTAACGCCTTGCCAGCAGTTCGAGGATCTATCCCTGCGAACTGAGCTACTTCAGACCCAGTTGGCCATTCTAGCCATGAAACTGCATCTAAGACCTCAAACAGGGATTCCAGTTTGACGGGCTCAAACCGATAGTTTGTGGCCCCATGGCCAACTTGACCGTTGCTACCGCTCTGGCGTTGTGCCTTCGCCATCTATCCCCAACCCTAATTAATTATTGGCATAATGTTCTGAGAGCTGTGGATAGTGCAATAGAAGCTTCGTCAGACGCAACTTGCTGATGCGACGTTTTAAGATGACCTGCCCATATTGACAATATTCCTATTTCCTGCTAGATAACCCTCGACTTCCATCCGCGGAGGGCGCTGTCGCGAGGCGTCGGGTCGGCGGGGTGGAGGTGCGGTGGCCGGGGGAGTGGGTCGCAACCCCTCTTTCGGAGGCCCAAGGCGTAGGATCCTGGCGGGAAAACACACCCGTCTCTTGGTCTCTCCTTGGCGGCGTTTCCGGTACCTGTGCCAACAGGAAGGGAGGCGTCGATGGGAGGCCGCAGCGGAGGCTAGAAAGTTATGCCTCACCGGGGGTTCGACGCAGCAAGCCTGAAACGCCGCGCGCGGGACGTCGGGAAACCGATGCCCCTGCGGTGAGTACCAAATTGGTGTGGGCTTTTACTCATCTGTCCACACCGCCGTGGGAGCGGCTGATCTCCCGGCGTCCCGCGCCGCCCTCCCATGAGCTAATTTGGGGGGCACAACGGTGCTGTGGGCAGTGGCTCTTGAGGGAGCCCGGCCCGGATCGGATTTTTGCTCCAGCCGAAACGAGAGCGTGTGCCTGGATGGCAGGGGAAATGCCTCTCCGCCGTCATGCCCGGACCTGATCCGGGCATCCAGGGCCGCACGCACCGGACTCGCCGCTCTGGATTGCCGGGTCGAGCCCGGCAATGACGGAGTGTGGGGAGGTGCCTCGCCACGCACTCGGGGATGGAACGGGTGAGGCGAAAACCGCCCTGCCCTCAAGCCTCGGCGGGCTGGTCCCTGGCGGCATCCGCACCCGAGCGGGCTTCGATCTGGTCGATGGCGTCGACCACGGCGTCGAAGGTCAGGAGCGTCGAGGCGTGGCGCGCCTTATAGTCGCGCACGCCCTCCAGCAGCGCGAGGTCGGCCCATTTGCCCTGCGGCGGCGGGCCGTCGTGCTTGAGCATGTCGATCATCTGCTGGCGCACCTGGCGCAGCTCCTCGGCGGTGGAGCCCACCACCTTCTGCGCCATGATGGCGGAGGAGGCCTGGCCAAGGGCGCAGGCGCGCACTTCATGGGCGAAATCGGAAACTTTGCCGCCGTCCATGGAAAGATCGATGGTCACCGTGGAGCCGCACAATTTGGAATAGGCGGTCGCGGTGGCGTCGGGATGGGGAAGGCGGCCGAGCCGGCCGATATTGCCGGCAAGGTCGAGGATGCGGCTGTTGTAGATGTCGTTCAGCATCGGGTCTGCACGAAACTCCGCGCCGGCTTTCTGCGAAAAGAGAGGTTTCACGCAGCGGCGCGATACCTATATAGGTGCGGAATGCGCCGGACGCGAGTGCTCGCCCGGCCTCGAAGTGGATTCCAATGGACGCAATCAACAAGTCGAATGTGGCCGCCCTGCCATCCACGCAGCGCCAGGCCGCCCCTGCCGGTCGCCCTTCGCGGGAAGAGGCCGAGGCCGCCGTGCGGACGCTTCTCAGCTATATCGGCGACGATCCGAACCGCGAGGGCCTGATCGACACGCCCAAGCGCGTCGTGCGCGCCTATGACGAGCTCTATAGCGGCTACCACAAGCAGGTGGACGGCATTCTCGACCGCGTCTTCGAGGAGGTCGGCGGCTACAAGGACGTCGTCGTCCTGCGCGACATCTCCTTCTATTCGCACTGCGAGCACCACATGGTGCCCTTCGTCGGCAAGGTGCACGTGGCCTATTACCCCTCCGGCGGGGTGGTCGGCCTGTCGAAGATCGGCCGCGTGGTCGATGTCTTCGCGCGCCGCCTGCAGACGCAGGAGACCCTGACCGCCGAGATCGCCGACGCGATCGAGAACGCGCTGAAGCCGCGCGGCGTCGCCGTGATGATCGAGGCCGAGCACATGTGCATGGCCATGCGCGGCATCCGCAAGTCCGGCGTGACCACCGTCACCACGCAGTTCTCCGGCGTCTTCAAGGATGACGCCACCGAGCAGGTGCGCTTCATCTCGCTCGTGCGCGGCGGCGTCTGAGAGACCGAGAGCCATGAGCACGCCGACTTCTTCGTCCGACCAGGCCGCTCCCCCGATCGAGGAGACGACGGAACTGCGCCCGAAATTCGATGCGGACGGGCTGATCCCCTGCATCGCGACCGACGCCGAGACCGGCGCGGTGGTGATGTTCGCGCATATGAACGCCGAGGCTCTGGCCAAAACCATCGAGACCGGCGTGGCGCATTACTGGTCGCGCTCGCGCGGCGCCTTGTGGCGCAAGGGCGAGACCAGCGGCCACGAGCAGCATGTCGAGGAAATGCGCGTCGACTGCGACCAGGACGCCATCTGGATCCGGGTGCACACGGCGGGCACCGGCGCCTCCTGCCATACCGGCCGGCATTCCTGCTTCTACCGCGCGGTGCCGCTTGGCGCGGCGCCCTCGCCGGACACCCAACTCAGCTTCGTCGACGCCGACCCGCTGTTCGACCCCCTGACCGTCTACGCCGGCACCTGAAGGCGCTGCCTTCGGAAGGCCCCGTTTCGTTCACACTCGCTGAGCAATTTGGTGGCATGATTGCCGGCGGGTAAAGCGAAACGGACGCAAGCGACGTGTTCAGCAATTTCCTGCGGTGGGGTGCGGAAGTCTTCGGCGAGGCCGTGGACGGACCCGCGCAAACGACCCTGCCGGAGCAGCCCCAAGGCGAGATCGTCCCCCCGACCATCGGCCTGGCGCTCGGCGGCGGCGCCGCCCGCGGCTGGGCCCATATCGGCGTCGTGCGCACGCTGATCGAGGCGGGCTACACGATCGACCTCATCGCCGGCACCTCGATGGGCGCCGTGGTCGGCGGCTGCCACGCCGCCGGCAAGCTCGACCAGCTCGAGGCCTGGGCGCGCGGCCTGACCCGCCGCCGCGTCTTCTCCATGCTCGATTTCAGCCTGGGGGGCGCCGGCATGATCTCCGGCAGCCGCCTGCAAAGGCTGCTTGAGGCCGATCTCGACAAGCTGCAGATCGAGGACCTTCCCATCCGCTTCGCCGCGGTGGCGACCGAGATCACCACCGGCCACGAGGTCTGGCTCACCCGTGGCCGCCTGACGGACGCGCTGCGCGCCTCCTACGCCCTGCCTGGCGTGTTCGAGGCGGTGCATGTCGGCGGGCGCTGGCTGATGGACGGCGCGCTGGTCAACCCGATCCCGGTCAGCGTGGCGCGCAGCCTGGGCGCGCGCCTCGTCGTGGCGGTCAACCTCAACGCCGACATGTACGGCCGCGGCGCGGTGCTGCCCGAGCACGGCTCCGACCTCAGCGACGAGCAGATCCCGCTCTCGGCGGCTGAGGGCAAGCCCGAGCTCGAGCGCGAGCTGCGCGCCCGCATGGCCGGCCCGCCGAGCATTCCCACCGTGATGATGGAAGCCTTCAACATCACGCAGGACCGCATCGCCCGTGCGCGGCTGGCCGGCGATCCGCCGGACATCACCATCGGGCCGAAGCTGCGCCAGATCGGGTTGTTCGAATTCCACCGCGCCGAAGAGGCGATCGAGGCGGGCGCCGAGGCCACCCGGCGCATCCTCCCCGATCTGGCCGAAGCCGCGCTGGCGCTCAGCCAGTCTCCCTAGGCAAAAGGCCCTTTTACGCCGAAGCGATGTAATCGCGCATGGCGCTGGCTTCCGCCTCGATCATCGCGACGCGGAACTTGACCACGTCGCCAATGGAAACGAGGCCGACGATGCGCTTGCCCTGCATCACCGGCAGGTGACGGAAGCGCCCCTGCGTCATGCGCTCCATGATGGAGGCGATCGGCTCGTCCGGATCGGTGGTCTGCACGTCGGCGGTCATATGCGCCGAGAGGGGTGCGTCGAGCGCGGATGCACCCAGCGCCGCCACGGCCCGCACGATGTCACGCTCGGACAGGATGCCGACCAGCATCTCCTCCTCGTCGGTCACCACCACAGCGCCGATCTTGTGCCGCGCCAGGGTATGGGCCGCCTCGGCCAGACTGGCTGTCGGCCGCAGCGTGATGACGCTGGCGCCCTTGGTATCGATGATCTTCGCGACGTGCATGACGCGATCCTCCCTGTTCTTCTTAAAGGAAAGATCGCGCAGGTCCCCGCTTTCTTCAAGCCGTTGGAATGTCGGAAAGAGCGCCGCCCTCGGGCATGGGCGGATCGAACAGCGGGAACAGCAGGAGCCCGCCAAGAAAACCGCCGATATGGGCCTGCCAGGCAATCGTGGCGCCGCCAGGGGCAAGCCCGGAGGCCCCGGCGCCGTAGGCGAAGTTCAGCCCGAACCAGACGACCAGGAAGACGAGAATCTGGGGCGAGCGGAAAACGTCCCTGAGCGGCGCGGCGGGAACGGCAAAGGCCACCCTGCCCCGCCGCCGGAAGACGCCGAGCGGGCCGCCGGCCTCGAACACAAAACGGATAGCGGCGGCGGTGAGCCCGGATATCGCGGCGGAAGCGCCGATCATCGGCACCAGTTCGCTCGGATGCGCCAAAAGATGCGCGGCGGCACCCAGAGCCGCAGTCACGCCCATGAACAGGAGGAAGCGCACCGCGCCGAATCGCCAGGCGACGGGGCTGCCGAAGGCCAGCAGCCAGATGCAGTTGACCACCAGGTGCATGACGCTGCCGTGCAGGGCGGCATAGGTGATGAAGCTCCACACCTCGGCCCCCGCGCCGCCCGGGAGGCCGGCGCCGAAGGTCACCCCGCCATAGCGGGCGGGAATGAAGGAGAACAGCATCAGGAGCTGCAGGTCGTCGTCGGGACTGAGAAAGCCGCGGGCGACGTGGATGGCCACAAGCGCGGCGATGGTCCAGCCGACGACCGACGGAATATTGAGGATAGGCTCACGCTCTCGCATCACGAAGAACACCCTGCATATGCGGTTTTTTACGGCGGAAGCCTGCACGCACTGGAATTGTGAATCTGTTACGTAGCATTAATCATAGGTATTGCACTTTCTCACCGTCCGCGAATCCAAGGTGAGTGTCTTGTCGACGCTGCGTTCCGATCTTTCACCGCAGGCCGAAGAGCGCCGCCGCTTCCAGCGGGTCAAGGTTGCGCTGCTGGGCCGCTACATGCTCGCGGACCGCGGCGAATATCCCTGCCAGACACTGGATATCTCACCGGGCGGCATGTCGCTCGTCGCTCCCGTAGCGGGCAATCCGGGCGAACGCGTGATCGCCTATCTCGACCATCTCGGCCGTGTCGAAGGCTCGCTGCTGCGCGCCATACCCAACGGCTTCGTCATGTCGATCTCGGCGACGCAGCGCAAGCGCGACAAGCTGGCCGACCAGCTGACCTGGCTTGCCAACCGCCAGGCGCTCGGGCTTCCTGAGGATCGCCGCCATGACCGCGGCGCGCCGCAGAACACGCGCTCCTTCCTCGTCCTCTCGGACGGTCGCGAATTCCCCTGCCGGGTGCTCGACGTCTCCCTTTCGGGAGCTGCCGTTTCCACAGACATCCAGCCGCCGATCGGTGCCGCGGTGACGCTCGGCCGCACCTCGGCGCGCGTGGTGCGCCATTTCGACGGCGGCGTCGCGCTGGAATTCACGCGGCCGCAGAGCGAGGACACGCTGCGCGAGGAATTCGGCAGCTAGCCCCCTTCCGGTTTTTTCCATTCAGGCCAACGCCGGCGCCCCTGCGCCGGCGATTTCCGTATGTGCGCATCCCATCTGCGCTGTGCGGCGGCCTGCCATGCTTAACAAGCTGCAAGCTGAAATGCCTAACGACTTCTGCACTACAATGCTCGTATTTATCGTTCCAACTTAGATCGAGCGCAAAATAAACCTGCGATACTCCCTTTCAAGACAGGGAGTTTGTCGTGCGTAAGAGCGTTCTACATAAGAATACATTTACTGTATTTCTTCTGGCTGCGGTGGCGCTGGTTACTTTTCATAAAGGCTGCGCTTCCGCCGCCGAAATGACTGCCGGCGCGGATATGGAAGTGCTCGGTCCGGCCCGTGCTCCGCTCGGCTATGTCGGCTTCTGCGTGGACCATAAGGCCGATTGCGCCGCCCACGACGAGCCCCAGCGGGTCATCCTGACCACCGACGCCCTGAACGTCCTCAAGCAGGTCAACATCACCGTCAACACGAAGATCGCGCCGGTCACTGACAAGGACCTCTACCACCGCGCCGAGTTCTGGACCTATCCGGTCGATCGCGGCGACTGCGAGGACTACGTGCTGCTGAAGCGCAAACTCCTGATCGCCCAGGGCTGGCCGGTCTCGGCGCTGCTGATCACGGTGGTGCGCGACACCCATGGCGACGGCCATGCCGTGCTCACGGTGGCCACCGACGAGGGCGACCTCGTCCTCGACAACCAGCGCGACGACATCCGCCTGTGGGACGACACCGGCTATTCCTTCGTCAAGCGCCAGTCCCAGGCCGATCCGAACGCCTGGGTCATGGTCGGCCCGAGCGACAGCTCGGTCGGCGTCGCCAGCACGCGCTAAGAACTTCCGGGCCTGAAGCGTCCCTCCTCCACCTTCGGACCCAGCAAGGCCGGCCTCGACAGCCGGCCTTCTTTTTTGCAGCGAGACATCCCGCGCTTTTCAATTGTCGGCCACAGCGATTTGCCGGCACCTTGGTACCCATGCGCTCCGACACCACGCTTGCCCGCCATCCCGAACTGCCGCTGGTCCTTGCCGCCCTCGTGCTCGGCCTTGCCGTGCTGGTGCTGGGTCTCATCGTCGAAGGCAGCCATCTGCAGGCCTTCGACCGCACCTTGATGCTGGCGCTGCGTACCGGCGACAGCCACGACCCGCTGGGGCCGTTCTGGCTGGAAGCGGGCATGGTCGACCTGACGGGCCTTGGCGGCTACGCGGTGCTGACCCTAATGACACTAGGCGCCACGGGCTATCTGGCGCTCTCCGGGCGAACCCGCACCGCGCTGCTGCTAGTCGTTGCCATTCTGAGCGGGCTCGCCGCCAACACGCTGCTGAAGACCTTCTTCGCACGGCCGCGCCCGGATCTCGTGGCGCACATCGTCGAGGTGCACTCGCTGAGCTTCCCGAGCTCGCACGCCATGATGTCCGCCCTCGTCTACCTGACGCTCGGCACCCTGCTCGCCCGCGTGCAGCCGACGCGCGGGCTGCAGGTCTATGTCATGGCGGTGGCCATCGTGCTGGCGCTGATCGTCGGCATCAGCCGCATCTATCTCGGCGTGCACTGGCCATCCGACGTGCTGGCCGGATGGTGCGCGGGCGCCGCCTGGGCGCTGCTGTGGGGAGCGGTGGCGCTGGTCCTGGAGCGCCGCCACCGGCTGCCGCGCGAGGGCAGCCCGAAATGAAAAAGGCTGCCTTCGCGGCAGCCTTGATCGGGGTCTTCGCTGGCCTTCAGTCCTCGAGATCCTGTTCGAGAATGGCCATCTGGAAATTGTAGGAGAGATCGCCGTCCTCATCGTCGCGGAAGAGCACGCCGATGAACTCCTCGCCGAGATAGACCTCGGCGGAATCGTCCTTGCGCGGCCGCGGCACGACGCGCAGCGCGGTGTTGGCGAACGTGCGGCGAAGATAGGCTTGCACGCGGTCCAGTTCGCGTTTGTCCACGGTGATCCTCCAATTGGCTTGAGGTCCGCGCGTTTCGCACGCCAGCCCCAACGCCGCAACCCCGCCGGTCAGATCACGGGATCGAAATATTCAATTCCCTCGAGGGTGTGATCCATCGACAGGGACGGCTCGTCACAGGGCGCGCGGCCGATGACGCGCGCCGGCACGCCCGCAACTGTCGTGCACGGCGGCACCGATTTGAGGACCACCGAGCCGGCGGCGACGCGGGAATTGGGGCCGACCTCGATATTGCCGAGGATCTTGGCGCCGGCGCCGATCAGCGAACCCTTGCGGATCTTGGGATGACGGTCGCCGTGCTCCTTGCCGGTGCCGCCGAGCGTGACGCTCTGCAGGATCGAGACTTCGTCCTCGATCACCGCGGTGGCGCCGATCACCACGCCGGTGGCGTGGTCGATGAAGACGCCCTTGCCGATGCGCGTCTCGGGATGGATATCGACCTGGAGCGCCGCCGACATGCGGCTCTGCAGGAAGAGCGCGAAATCGCGGCGGCCCTGAAGCCACAGCCGATGCGCCAGGCGCTGCGCCTGGATGGCGTGGAAACCCTTGAAATAGAGCACCGGCTCGATGGCGCGGGCCGATGCCGGATCGCGGTCGAGCACGGCCACGATGTCGGCGCGCATGGCAAGGCCGATGTCGGGGTCGCCGGCGAGCGCGTCGTCGAAAGCCTGGCGGATCGCCGAGGCGTTCATCTCGGCGTGTTCGAGACGCGTGGCGATGCGGTGCGCGACCGCCTCCTCCAGGCTGCTGTGATGCAGCACGGTGGAAACAACCAGACTCGCGAGCTCAGGCTCACGGTGGACGATTTCCTCGGCTTCCTTGCGGACCTGCGTCCAGACCGGGTCCAGTGTTCCGAGACTGCCCAGCGACTGGGCGCGCGCGCTTTGGCTCATAGGGTCACACCCGAATGATCGGGACCAGCATCACTCACAGTTAGTTGCGGACCCTTAAACTACAACACCGGGTTTTGCGACTTTCTACACTTCACGGGCATCACGGGCGATGGTGCAGGAATTCGAGAACGCCCTTGCGGAACGTCAGGTCGCCCACCGCGCGGTTGTGGTCGCGGCCCGGGATTTCCAGCACCTGCGCGCCGGGAATAGCATCGGCCAAAGGCTTCGGATCGCCGGCGACATCGTCCTTGGTGCCGACCGCTACCAGAACCGGGCAGCGCAACCGCCCGAGCATATCTTCCGTGAAAGCAGTGCGCGGCGAGCGCATCACCGCGGCCAGCGCCGGCAGATCGCTCTGGGTGCGCTCGGCGAAGGTGCGGAACATGCGGGCATAGGCATCCTGCACCTCGTCGGCGGTCGGCGCCTCCAGCGCGGCGATGATGTCCTCGGAGCGGGACGCCCCGGCGAACATGCGCCCGCCCATGCCGCCTACGACGAGGCTGCGCACGCGCTCGGGCTTCTCCAGCGCCATCAGCACGCCGACCCGCGCGCCCATCGAATAGCCGATCACGTCCACCTTCGGGATGCCGAGCACGTCGAGGAGCGCGAAGGCATCGGACGCCATGGCCTGGTTGGTGTAGCGCTCCGGATCGTAGAGCTTGGTGCTGCCGCCATGGCCGCGATGGTCGAAGGCGATGACCCGACGGCCGTCGTCGACGAGACTCTGCACCCAGCCCGTGCTCTGCCAGTTCATCTCCATGTTGGAGGCGAATCCGTGCACCAGCAGCACCGGATCGCCGGTGCCCTCGTCGCTGTAGGCGATCTCGACATCGCCATTGCGGAAGCGTTCGCTCATTCGGTCCTCGTTCCTGCACCCGTCGTGCTCCGGCTCGACCGGGGCATTCACGCAAGCTCTCCACTTGCCATAACCTCCCGATGGACCCTCCGGTCAAGCCGGAGGGTGACGGCAGAGTGGGCAGCGAGGCCCTCACCCCGAACCCAAGAAAAGGCTTAAACAAGCCCCTCGCCTTCACGCACCGAAGCGGTTAGTTTGCGGCCGATTTCGCAATCCCCTGCGCCGGAGAGGTCATGTCCGACACCCGCACCCCCCATTTCCACAACTCCGCCGGGCACGCGGTGATCCAGGTCGGTGCGCGCGAGTTCCAGTGCATCGGCGCGCAGCCGCCTTACGACCATCCCCATGTCTTCCTCGATATGGGCGATGACAGCGAGATCGTCTGCCCCTACTGCTCGACACTTTATCGCTTCGATGCGTCGCTCAAGCATGGCGCGGCCAATCCCGCCGACTGCGTTTGGCACGCCGAAACGGCGACTGCTGCCTGACCCATGACATCCAAGCTCCCGGTCGTCATCGCTGGCGCCGGGATCGGCGGGTTGACGCTGGCCATAACGCTGGCAAGGCGTGGCATCGACACCGTCGTCCTGGAGCGGGCGCCGGAGCTGCTCAGCATCGGCGCCGGCATCCAGCTTTCGCCCAATGCCGGACATGTGCTCGCGGCGCTCGGCCTGCTGCCCGCGATCGATGAGCACGCCGTGCACCTGCAATCGGTGCACATGGTGGACGGCACCACCGGGCGCTCGCTTGCCACCATCCCACTCGGTGAATCCGCGCTCCGCCGCTGGGGCATGGAATTTCGTGCCCTGTACCGCGGCGACCTGCAGACTGTCCTCCTCGACGCCGCCCGCGAAAGCGGCGCACGCATCCTGCTCGGCCACGAGGTAAAGGAATTCGCGGAGGGCGTTGATCGCGTCGTCATCCATTTCAGCCGCGACGGCGCCGAGGACACCATGCCGGCAGCCGTGCTGGTCGGAGCCGACGGCATCCGCTCCGCCGTACGGCAGGAGCTCGGCCCCGTCGCCCCGCTCCATCCCTCCGGCACCATGGCCTGGCGCGCCACCCTGCCCTTCGACGCGCCGCCGGAAACCGGCCTGTGGCTTGGGCCCAAGACCCATCTCGTCTCCTACCCGGTCTCGCGCGGGAAACTGCTCAACGTGGTCGCCATCACGCACGGCACGCTGCCCGAGGGCGCGGGCTGGTCGCTGCCCGGCCGCAGGGAAGACCTGCTCGCGGCCTTCTCCGCCTGGCAGCCCTCGCTGCGCGCGCTGCTGGAGCGCTGCACCGACTGGCAGGTCTGGCCCCTGATGGACCGGTCACCGGACATTTTCTGGGGCAGAGGCCATGTGACGCTGCTGGGCGATGCCGCGCATCCGATGCTGCCGCATCTGGCGCAGGGCGCGGCTATGGCCATCGAGGACGCCTATGTGCTGGCGCGCCACCTCACGGCCGATTCAACCGACATCCCGGCGCGGCTGCGCGCCTACGAGCACGAGCGCCAGAAGCGCACCGCCCAGGCGCAGGCGCAATCGCGCCAGCAGGGAAGGATCTATCCGATGAGCGGCCTCGCCGCTCTGGCCCGCAACGCCGTGCTGCGCCGCTTCGGCGCCACGCGCCTGCAGCAGCGCATGGACTGGATCTACAGCTACCGCGCGTGAAGCCAAAAAAAGGTGCGTGGTGCCCGCAGCCGGACTCGAACCGGCACGCCCGAAGGCCACGGATTTTAAGTCCGTTACGGCTACCAGTTTCGTCATGCGGGCCGCTCTCGCGGCTTAAGGCGTGTTCGCCCGCGCGGCAAGCCTGAGCCCTCACGAGCGCACAACGCTCTTCAGCATCTCCACAATCGCCGCCCGCGCCGCTTCCACAGCATCCGGATCACGCCCGCGCACCACCAGATTGGTGTTGAAGGCGCCGGTCTCGCTGTCGCGGAAGGGATAGCTGCCGATCGAGACGTTCGGGTGCGCGCGCTGCAGCGCGGCCAGCGGGCCGCCGATATCGCCCTCCTTGGCATTCGCGAGCACGGTTTCCGAGAGCACGCGCTGGCCCTTGCGCAGGGTCGGCAGGATCGCGGCCAGCATGGCCTGCATGATCGACGGGACGCCCGCCATGACATGCACATTGCCGATGCGGAAGCCCGGCGCCGCCGAGACCGGGTTCTCGATCAGGTCGGCCCCGGCCGGGATGCGCGCCATGCGCAGCCGCGCCTCGTTCAGGCGCGGGCCGAGATAGGCTTCCAGCGCGGCCACCGCGCGCGGGTCGTGGTCGATGGACACGCCGAACGCCCTGGCCACGGAATCCGCCGTGATGTCGTCGTGGGTCGGGCCGATGCCGCCCGTGTTGAAGACATAATCGTAGCGGCTGCGCAGCGCGTTCAGCGCCTCGACGATGGCGTTCTCGTCGTCCGCGACGATGCGCACCTCGCGCAGGTCGATGCCGACCTCGGTGAGGTTTTCGGCGATGTGGCCGATATTGCGGTCCTTGGTGCGGCCGGAAAGTATTTCGTCGCCGATGACAAGGATGGCCGCGGTGACGATCATCTCGTCCGCGGCAGACGGAACAGCGGCTTTT
>Ga0164243_10008352_pt1 | contig 15279 bp, 14 predicted proteins | sample OricompcompostOP_FD_108781 | JGI IMG/M metagenome (GOLD analysis project Ga0164243, IMG submission 108781) | Organic Plus compost microbial communities from Emeryville, California, USA - Original compost - Organic plus compost (OP) | ecosystem: Engineered > Solid waste > Mixed feedstock >... | reverse complement strand
CACGCCTTCCCGGGTAATGTTGGAAAGCGTGCGCAGGTAGTCCAGGGGATAATCGCGCCCATAATGCTTTGCCACCATACGCAAACAGGTAGGGCCGCAGTCCATTGCATCCAGCTGTTTATAAAAAGTGAATCCCATTATTTTGAAGCCGCCTCCATCGCCAGTTGTGAGAGATAATATTTTTCCAGGAAATGATAAAGCACCAGTTCATGCTTGCGCTGCTTACCAACAAACATCCGGTTGATGAACATATGCAGGTGGCTGGCCACGATGCGGGTGTACATTTCCGGACCGCCGCAGTTTTCCCTGATCCGGCTGATCACCGGGCGATTGTGCCGGCTTCTTTCCTCAAAGCAGGCAATTGCATCCGCGATATCATTTGCCTCGTCCTGCTGCGGGTCTAAAAAGGAAAGTATCTCCTGCTGGTGCTTCCTGTATTTGTCATTCAGTTGTTTGTGCAATAGCGCAGCGCCTCCAAACTCTTCCAAAAATCCTTCCCGCAGGCTGCCCAGTAATTTTTTGCGTTGCGCTGGCTGCAGGCCGAAATCTTCCAGCAGCATATTCATGCCACGCAACGCGAGCTTCCAGCGGTATTCCTCCCCTTCCGCACCTTCCAGCATACTGATAACCTGGATCACGGCATAGCTGTCGTGCCAGAACAGGGCTTCGCTGGCCTCCATGGCTCCGGCGGAATACCGTTCCAGCTCCCGTACATAGGTGTCCGTTTGTACCTTATGCACCAATCCGTTCGTAATCCAGGGCGCGAGGAAATCCTGTATCTCGCGCAGCAGCCCCTCATTCAGCGCTGGCTGCCGGCGGTTGAGAAAGCGGATCCTGAGATGCGGATGCGGGTCGGCGTAACGCAGGAAGAAGCATTGCTCAAAACGGCCATCCTCTTTCCAGGTGGGCAGCTTGTCAGCAAAGAAGCCTGACAGCAACTCTTCGCCTACCCGGTGGCCGCAATAAATTTTCAGGTACATCCATGCGCTGCCGGGCGCAAATGCCCGTTGAGGTAATTCTTCCTCCGGCCGGCGCGTGGTCAGCGCCTGCTGGAATACCGGGGTGGGTTTGGTTTTCGTATAGGCTAAAGGAATGAGTAACTCATGCGCATATACGTTGCCGGCGGCATCCCGGAGTACGCCCTGCTGCTCATCCCCCAGGAATTCCCGCAGCCGTGCCTGGCCGTGTTTTTTCAGGTGGTCTTCCAGGATTTCCAGGGCCAGCGGCGCAGAAAGGTCCAGCAGCAGCTCATTGTCCGCCTCCGTCAGCACTACCCTGCCGGGCAACTGGTATTGCTCTCTGAAAGTAGCAAGGGTTTGTTCTATTGCTTCATCCTCGCGCTTGCGGATATTCCAGGTAGCGCGGGATACGATGATGTTTTTATAATTCACCCGCGGCAGGCGCGGCCTGTTATTGAGTACGCCCCAGTCCCAGGCCAGGTGCGATACCAGGCCCTGGTGCTGCAGGTCGCACAGGAACTTGTACACAGGCAGGGAGTTATAGCTGTAATTATGCGCAGAGCTAAGCCGCGGATAGACTCTTTTATTCAACCGGGCGCTCCTCAGGATTACTTCATTCCCTTTCACGGAAACCAGCAAATCACTTACCGGCAGCTGATAAGCCGGCGCTACGCCCGGCACGCCGATGTAAGGGATTTCGAAGGATCGCAGTCCGGGCCGGATCAATACATTGGCGGCCCTGGCTTCAGGGAAATGCACGATTTCCGCGAAAATGGCATCCGGCATGGCTGCCTCCTCCTGTGCCAGGGCAGCCTTCATACGCTCCGCCAGCACGGCATCGCCGCTGCAGAAGCGGCCTATCAGGTTGGCAGCGGAGGGGCCGCCAACAGATTGCAATGCAAAGGCGAAGTCCCCTTTATCCGCCTGCGCTGCGTTCTCCGCCAGCAGGGCGCCAAACAGGTAGCAGCTGTTGGCCATCTGTAAGTCGTTGGGATCGCCAAAGTTTTTTAGTTCTTCGCTTGTAATGGTTACCGGGGTTCCTGATTGCAGGAACTGTTCATATTTCTCCAGCGCATATTGCTGGAAGTTGGACCAGGATACGGTATTCGGCGGCGGGGCGCCTTCGGTCTGTATGTCTTCCACGAAAGGCGCGTGTACGGATTGTTGGGAAGCGGGTCCGTAGCCGATGCCCGCTTCGGTATCCAGCACGAGGTTTAAGGGCACTTCTTCCCCATCGTACCTTTCCCGGAAGCGTTCCGCGAAGGTGGAGAGATCCGTGCTGCCTCCTTTCGTATAGCCGTGGCAGAGGGCGGTGAGTTCGCCTACCTGTTGCAATATTGCTGTGAGGAGGGTTTCTCCAATGGTGCAGGCGCCGGTCTTAAAGAGGTCGACCTGCAACAGGTCCTTCGGGGTATCCAGGGGGAATGCCGTCCTGCAGCGTTCCTCTATTTGCAGGAGGCGGGCCGGATCGAGGTCCTGTTGTTGTAAAAGCTGTTGAATGGACAGCAGGTGGGATTGCAGGGTTTTAACATCATCAATGGTGGAAAGGCGGTCTATGAGGGAACCGAGGTTGTCTACATCGGTTATCTTAGGCTCTGTTTCGGCTATGAGCAGTTGCGCGCTGATCATTTCAGCCACAAAGTTCATGGCTTCTTCCTTTGAGATGGCAGCATCGGTGGCCATGATGCTTTCCGCCACCTGTTGCATGGCAGCGCCACCTTCGGCGCATTGTAACGCTGCCCGCAGGTAAGGCGTCACCGGCACGGCCGTGAGCATATACCGCCGTTTGTTTTGGACGATGGTATATTCGGCATAGCGGTATTTGCTGCCACTTTTATAAATGCTGTTGTTAGGATAGTAACGGAGTTGGGGAGCAATGGCCGGTTGTTGCTGCAGGTAGTGGCATATACGGGTGAAGTAATCCATATCCAGCCGCACATGCTGGCGCGCGCCCGCTATGGGCGACAACTGCCACTGCGTTTCCGCGCCGGTATTGCCCGTGACGCAGCCGGCAAACAGGCCGTAAGGCGTGCTGCGCGTGCAGGCGCGTACCCAGTATTTGTAGAGCGACTTCCGCAGCTTCGCTGCTTTCTTCTCCGTGAAGCCGCCGGGCGTTTGGATAAACCGTTCCAGCTCTTTCAACAGATCCCGCGATGCGATGTGCAGGGCATAAAGAAAGTCAGGATGCGCCGCCTGCAAATCCTGCAGCGGCATATCCAATATTTGCCGGTAATGGTTCACCGGGTACAGGGGGCTTCTCAACAAAAAAAATCCGGTATGCGTCAATGCCATTGCTAATTAGTTTGTTGATTTAAAGAATCAGGATAAGAGGAAGCATTCATCCCAGGTAAGTGGTTTTTCGTGCAGGCGCGACATTAAGGCGAGTCCAACCCCGGCCCCGCCATCCAGCAGGTCCCAGGAGTAGCACCAGTCCTTATCCTTCCCGCGCCAAACGAGGATCCCATGCTTGTTCAGCTCATCGCTGAATGTTATTTCGGAAGCGGCTTTACCGTACCAATACTCTGCGCATTCGTGGAATGCGGGGTCGCCGGTTTCGAACCAGAATTTGCGGTAAAACGCAGCGATGCCGCTGGTACCGTGGCAAAGGCAGCTGTCCAGCACGCCCGCCACTTCATAGGTATTACGCCGGATGTTGTAATGCATGATGTCCAGCGCTTCCTTTTTCCAGGCGGCATTGTTGAATACGCCGCCGCAGTACCAGAGGGTCCAGGCTACGTTGAGGTCCCCATAGCACCAGGCGAGCCGGCTGTTGTTGCTCGCATATTTGCCATCGAGTATCGCGGGATACAGCGCGTTGAGTTCATCCGGTACGGGGGCCAGTTTATTGTTGAGTATAAACGCCATACATTCCGTTACCAGGAGTTCGCAGGTATCTTTGGAGATGCCGGCAGCATAAATTTTCGTCAGCAGGATGAGGGCCGCGCAGCTGCCATGGGCGAGGCTGAAAGCGTCCACATACTCTCCTACCGGTTTATCGTGCGTATAGAATATAGGCAGGCTTCTGCCTTTGGGCGTGAGCTTACTGGCGGCCAGCAGGTGATCCACACAGTCGGACAGGTGTTTCCTGACATCATGCCTTGCCGCAAATGGCAGCAGGAAGTTACACATGCCGATGCTGCCGTGCAGGAAGTCGAAGTTCCTCCATTGGAGGTTGAGATTACTGTGGGCGATGGTGGCGGTAACAAAATCCCCCGCGAGTTCCGCCAGGTCCATATCGAGGAACTGGCGCCTGCTCAGGTGCTCCAGCAGCCAGTATGGGCCGGTATGCCCGGAGCAGAAGGAGTAGTTGGTACCTTCTTCCGGCGTGTAGGCGGCATAGAGTTTTTCCAGCAGGCCGGCTGCATGATCCGCGCTGGTATCTACATACTGTTCATAGTAAAACATGAACAGTAAAGCGCCCCAGGGGCCTTTGAACAGGCTGTTGGCATATTCCGCCCCGTAGCGCTGGTGGTCCAGTACGGGAATCAGGTCTTCATAAATCTGGCGCAGCTGTAATTTTGTTGTTTCCATGGTCGAACAGATGAAGTGGAACAATAGGGAAAGCAATGGCTTTCCCTATTGAAAAATATGGCCGCTTAGGCTCACGGAATCTGGCAGCAGGGCTGGCCCGCACCGGGGCTGGTGGCTCTGCAGCTGGAAATAGCGCGGGTATCTTCCGTACAGGTGATGTACAGGGTGGCGGCGCCGCCGTTGATGCGGTATTGTTGTTCCGCATTGAGAAATGCAACGGTTTCTTTTGCGAGCATCAGCTTTTTACTGAGATCTACTTTTTTCTTTTTCATTTTAGCAGATTTAGGTGAGGTTTATCTTACGCAGTCGATCGGACAGGTAACTTCATCTGTTTCCACGCAGCAGGCGCTCCACCAGGTGAGTGGCGCACCGCCGGCGATTTTGGCTTGTTGCTTTGGATTCAAAGTGGCAATAGCCTCTTTCTTCAGCAAGAGTTTTTTGCTGAGATCTACTTTTTTCTTTTTCATGTGATTTGATTTTTTGGGCATAGCAATCCCTATGGCTGTTGTAAACCACAGCCGGAGCGCTACTTCCAGGTTAACGAATACTGTAATTACTTCATTAGCACATGATGCAGTACATCTGGCCGGGAGGAATGGTTACACAGGTTTCCTGCCTGGTAACAAGGCATTCATCGAGCCGGGTGATAGCCTGCGCGCCGCCCGCAACTTGCGTTTGCTGACCGGCGTTGAGAAGGGCCACAGCCTCCTTGTTCAGAGAAAGTTTTTTCTCCAGGGGAAGTTTTCTTTTTCTCATAACAAAATAGGAATTAAGGATTCGGGTTACAGGTTTTGTTGACACGGACGTTATCCTTTTACAGTGGGGTTAACGGCCTTTCCATCCTTGGTTAACAAACATCAAACGCACTGGTAGCCAGGTCTTGGATGCGTTTCGCAGGTTTCCTGCGGATCATAGGTATTGCAGTATTGGGTTGCTGCGCCACCTGCCAGGGATTTCTGTTCTGTTTTGCTGAGTTCAGCTACGGTAGTTTTTTTCAGGGACAGTTTTTTCTCCAAAGAGATTTTTTTCTTTTTCATAAACTAAATTTTACAACAATATCCTCCCCTGTCTTCAATGAAGCCATTACGCCATGGGGCGGTTGTTCAGCGCAAAAACATTATCAGGATGGGAGCGGATTATTTTCCAAACACGTTGACATATGAGCAGTAAGGTTATTTTGAGCAATTGAGATACTGAAGATAGGAAAAATGATTTTGAAAAAAAATAGTTTTGGAAATTTTTCTGAAAAATTATCGCAATCGGAATTTCGTTTAGTCACACTACAAAAGTAACGGGCAGGTATTCGCAGCAGCGGTGAACGTTTCTCCCTAAAAAATAAAAAACTACGACTTACGGGCAGCCGTTTCATTTACACGCAAAGGGTACAAGTATCTACAGTTTTATGCAAAAAGGGCCTGAAATGGCTGTGGTCCTAATTTTGCATATCATCCTGTAAAACCATCTGTTATGAAAAAACAGGACATAATTCCGGGCAACGGACAGTCAAAAACCGGTTTCTTTGAAGGACTCGCCACCAAAGCGGTTGCCATTACCGGCAGCGCAGGCGCGTTTATCGTTGCCCTGCTGGTAGTCGTTGTATGGGGCATCACCGGCCCTATCTTCAACTATTCCGACACCTGGCAACTGGTGATCAATACAGGCACCACGATCGTGACTTTCCTCATGGTGTTCCTGATTCAGAAATCCCAAAATAAGGACTCCAAATCAGTGCAGCTCAAGCTTAACGAGCTGATCGCTGCCAACAGGCTGGCCAGCAACCGCCTGATAGATGCGGAAAACCTCTCTGAAGAAGAGCTGGACATCCTGCACAAGTACTATTGTAAAATGGTGGAAGTAACCCAGCAGCACATACATCTGCGGGAATCCCATTCGGTAGAGGAAGCCATTGAAGGGGCCATGAGCAAAACCGCGCTGGAAGAGGAAAAAGAACGGGAAGAGCGGGAAAACGAAAAGGAACCATAAGCATACGCTACGCCAGCATAAAACAATTCAGGCAATCCGATTGGGGATTGCCTGAATCATTTTGTAGAAATAGTACACTATTTCTTATCCTTCTTTCCGGCTGTATCTTCCTTTTTTTCTTCCGGCTCTTCGCCGAAATTATCATCTCCGGCTTCTGCAATATCCTTTATGATAGAAGATACGGGGCCTTCCATTTTCTCCTGTGGTTGCGGCCCCAGCGTTTCCGGATCAGGCTTTACAGGTGAATCATTCTTATGCTGTTCTTCCCTGGCCTTTTTTTCGAGTTTTTCTTTATCAGACATAGTAAATGGTTTTATTTAACCTGTAATAAAACCATGCCAGCCACTGGCATTCTTATACCCGGGCCGGGTTCTTAGAAAAGCCATAAATTTTCAATAACTTTCCGGCATAAAGCAACTCCATCATATGCCGTCAAAAGTAACCGATACCACCGCCGTTTATAAGGCAATTTTTGATATTGTAAGATGCATTCCCAAAGGCCGCGTGACCTCCTACGGCGCCGTGGCCAAAGCGGCCGGATTAAAGTCCGGCGCAAGAATGGTAGGCCGGGCCATGAGCTTTGTGCATGGCGAAAAACCTCCCGTACCCGTACAACGCGTGGTCAACAGCACCGGCCAGCTTAGCGGCGACGATGGCACACGTGCCCGGAAGCTGGCCGCCGAAAAGGTACAAGTGAAAAATAACCGGGTGGTGGACTTCAAAAAATTATTCTGGGACCCGGTGAAGGAAATTGAATTCTAACTAAAAAAACCTGCAGGAATGCAGGTTTTATTTATTGAAGTTGATCGTATGAAGGATCTCTCCTTTTCTGCTGATAGCCTGCACACAAACATTATCGGCCATGAGCGAAAAAGTCATGAACCCCTGTATCGGGGCAAAAAAATCGTAAGCGCCCCGCGGCTGTAGCTGCTCATTGGCCTCAGAACCCGCGCCGGAAATGAAATGCCGGGTATGCTTCCCTTTCGGATGCAGGTATTGCAAATGATGCTCATGCCCGCTGATATAAATATCCACCTTGTATTTTTCCAGCAAAGGCTCCAACGCATAGCGTATATACGGCGTATTCAGCGCCCTGTTACCTGCCGTATAGCAGGGATGATGACCGATCACGATTTTCCAGCGGAGGTTACTGCTGGTATCGCTGAGGGTTTCTTCCAGCCAGCGGAGCTGCCGCGCGCTATCCTGCGCCTGTAGTTCTTTCCCATAGGGAGATGTATAGGCTTCCCGGTCCAGTGGGTTCGTATCCAGGAACACGAACAACGCCTCATTCGACCCGGCAATTTTCCGCTTAAACGCATAATAACGCGCAGGCATATGCCAGCGTTGACTCACTTTTGAATAATCCACCTGGGCCTGGGGATTGCCATGATAATCATGGTTACCCAATACGGCGTACCATGCCCGGTGTAAAGGGTATTGATAAAACACATCTTCGAAAGACAGCCGCCAGAGCGGGTCCTGTGTGCTGGCTACGCCATCGGGATAAATATTATCGCCGGTGGCCACAATGAAACTGGCGTTGATACCGGTTACGGCCTGCGCTAAAGTAGCCGCCACATCCTTCTGAAAATATTCCCCTCCCCTGCCGAAATCGCCGATGACGGCAAATTCCAGCGCATTGTCGCGACTCGTCTGCCCTTTGATGAATCCGCCGCGGTAACCCTTGTTATATTCCGCCGTGTACTTTTTCGTTTGCCCGTTCACGTTAGTTGCTGCCAATAGCAGCAGGATAAAAATTGTTCTCATATGCCTCTCTTCCGGTTTAGTAACTCCCGCCCGCCACTTGCGGGGGGCGGGAGCCAGTTCAATTAATAGCCGGTGTTCTGGGTCAGATTACCATTCAGGGTAATCTCCGTGGCCGGTATAGGATAAATACGACGGAAAGTTTCAGCATTGGTTTTAAAGCCCCAGGCATCTTCGTATTTGCCGAAGCGGATCAGGTCATTCCTGCGCCATGCTTCCCAGGCAAATTCCCGGGCCCTTTCCTCCAGCAGTTCCTCCAGCGTGATGTTGGTAACCGCAGGCGCTTTTACGCGGGTACGGATCTTATTTACCAGCACATCCGGCGTCTGCATTTCGCCCGCCACTGCGGTAGCCGTAGCGCCGCGCAGGATGGCTTCCGCTTTCATCATCAGCACGTCCGCCAGGCGGAATACCGGCACATCGTTGTTGGAGTTACGGGTGCTCGGATGCGTGTTTTTATCCGGGTAGTATTTGATGCTGCGCACGCCCCTGGCCTTGCCCAGTTCGTCGTTCCCCACATCCATTGTTTCCACTTTCTTCAGCGGCATTTCCGGGGTGAACTCCAGCTGCCATTTGATGGTAGCGCCGGGGTCCGGCCCGTTGTACCTGTCATCCAGCCCCTTGTTGGTAGTGGTGATGTAAATCGGCGTGCCATCGAAGTTATACTGCTTGCCTGCCAGCCAGGTGCTGTTACGGATATCGTTTGGTAAATTAAATTTTTGGTAGAAAGAAGCAATCGTACTCATGGCGATACTCGGACGGAACGGCAGTTGGTACTTGCTCTGTAAGCCGGTGTGGAGGCCGAATCGGGCAAACTGACAGCCCTCGATTACGTTCGCATCATAAGGGATCGCGAAAATGGTTTCTGTAATCTGGGGACCATTATCCGGCGCGAAGATGGTGAGGTAGTCACTGGCAAGGCTATACTTTTTACCGGCCAGGATGCTATCACCCATGGCTACGGATTCGTTATACATGCTTTTGTGGATGTACACTTCCGCATTGAGGTACATCTTCTGCAGGATAGCGAAAGCCAGCCATTTGGTAGGCCGGGAGTATGTCAGCTGACCGGTGGTGCTGGTCAGTAAAGGCAGTACTTCTTTTAGTTCCTTTTCAATGAACGCAAAGATTTCCGCGCGGGAGGCCTGCTTCGGCAGCTCCGCGGTATTGAACTTGTCCATGAGCGGGATGTTGCCGTACAGGTCCATCATAAAGAAGTAATACAGGGCGCGCATAGCGCGGATCTCCGCCATGGCGGCCGGCTTGCTGTCGCTATCCGGCGCGTCCTGGAATACCTTGTAGATGCGGTTACAGGCATTGATGCCGCCGTAGCCCCACTGCCACACGCTTCTCACGGTAGGGTGATCTTTCGTATAGGTGTGCAGGTGAAGGAAGCGGTAATTGCCGCCATCGTCATAGTTACCGTCGCGGGCAGGGATAATCGCCTCGTCGGTAGAGAGCTCCTGCAACCGCCAGTAGTCGATTGCATAGCCGCTGGCCAGCAGGGAGTAGATAGGCCCTGATACGGCCACAAATCCATCCGGCGTTGTCGGGAAATTCTCTTTTACGTATTCGGACTCCACTTTCACATCCAGCTTGGTGCAGGCGGTAAAGGCGGTAGCTCCGAGGAATGCGCTATATAAAAACAGTTTCTTCATACTTTATCGGTGTTAGCAATGATTAGAAAGAAGCATTCAGCCCCAGCAGGAAAGAGCGGGTCTTCGGATAAAAGTTATTGTTGTCGATACCCGGCGTCAGGCCACCCATGCTGATTTCTGGGTCCACGCCGCGGTAGTTTGTAATTACGAACAGGTTGTTACCGGAAACGTACACCCGTAACCGTTTGAGATAATTGCTGTGCAGGGGCACGGTATAGCCGAGGGTCGCATTGTCTAACCGCAGGTAGGAACCGCTTTCGATATAGCGGTCGCTCAGCAGGTAGGCCCGGTCGTCCTTGGCGGACTCGGTGAGCGAAAAGTACGGCAGGTTGGTAGCTGTAGATCCATAAGGCGCGTTGAGGTTAGCCAGGGTCGCATTCAGGATCTGGTTGCCATACACGCCGCGGAGGAAGAAGTTGAGATCGAAGTTGCCATAGGTGATGCTGTTGCTCCAGCCGTAGAGCAGCTTAGGCTGGGCGTTGCCGGTTTGTACCAGGTAGCTGCTGTTGTACTCACGGGTAAGCGTGCCATCAGGTTTATAGAACTGGGATAAACCATCCTTATCCTTGCCGGCGTAACGCATGGTGTAGAAGGTACCGAGGGGCATACCTTCCAGCAGGCGCTGGGAATAGTTACCACTCTGGCCGCGGCCGCCCAGGTCCGCCGTTTCAATATATTTCACAGAGAACATATCGTTGGAGAGGGATACGATTTCGTTCTTGTTATGCGCGAGGTTGGCGCTGGTGTTCCAGGTGAAATTACCTTTTCGTACAGGCGTTGCGTTTACCTGGAATTCGATCCCCTTGTTCTGCATTTTTCCTACGTTGGCAGTCAGCGTATTCACAATCATGGTGCTGGCTACGTTGTAGTTGTAGATCAGGTCGGACGTCATTTTGTTGTACACGTCTACCGTGAATCCGAGGCGGCCTTTCAGCAGCGTCATATCCACGCCGATGTTGGTCATAGCGGTACTCTCCCACTTCAGGTTGGGATTGTCGTTCTGAATAGGCGCGATGCTGCTGAGGATATTGCCGTTGTAATAGAATTTACCCTGCAGGTCGTAACGCATAACGGCGATCAGCGGATCAAAGCCCAGGGAGTTACCGGTAACGCCATAGCCTGCACGCAGTTTCAGATCGTCCAGCCAGCCGGCATTCTTCAGGAATGGTTCGCTGGAAACCTTCCATGCGCCGGATACAGCGGGGAACAGCGCCCAGCGGTTATTTGCGCCAAAGGCGGAAGAGCCGTCCTGGCGAAGGGATGCCTGGAAGAGGTATTTATCCTTATAGGCATAATTGGCCCTGCCGTAGAAGGAGATAAATCGTAAGGTAGAGATGCGGGTTTTGCCGTAGTCAGGGATATAGCCGGCAGGCGCGCTGCCATAGCTCAGGTTATTGCCCTGGGAGGCGTCTGACACGAAGCCCTGGTTGGAGGTCTGGAACCCGTCCCCGCGGCGGTCCTCCTGCCAGGAGTAACCGGCGAGGAGCTTCAGGTCGTGCTTTCCGAAACGGGTTGCATAGTTGAAATAAGTTTCCAGCAGGCTGCGGGTATTACCGAAGGCGCTGCGGATAGCGCGGCCGTTCAGGCCCTGGGCCAGTCCGGAGGCGCGACCGTTGTAGATATCGCGGTTCACCTGCTCATCCTGCAGGGAGAGGTTGAGCGTATAGGTCAGGCCTTCCAGCAGCTTCAGCTCCGCGCGGGCGTTGCCGAGCATGGTTTTGGTCTTCGTCTTGTCGGTATTGTTCACGATGAGCGATACCGGGTTGAGGTAGTTGCGGGTGCGTGACCAGTCCTCCTTAAACGTACCATCCGGGTTGTAGATGCTGGTGGTAGGCAGGTAGGTCAGCATATTCAGGAACACCAGTTCCGGAATTTTATTTTCGGTGGTGATGCTGTTGCTGATAGCGAGGTTGAGTTTGAGGCGATCGTTAAAGGCCCGCTGCTCCAGGTTGGCGCGTACGTTGAGGCGTTCCATGTCGGACCCTTTCATGATGCCCTGGTTTTGCAGGTAGTTTATGCTTCCGTCGAAAACGGTCTTCTCATTACCACCGCCAAAAGAGATATTATGGTTATGGGAAATTCCCTGCCTGGTAACCTCCTTCTGCCAGTCGGTATTGGCGTTGTTTTCATCGGAGGGGTTGAGGGAGTTGCCGTTATCTTTCAGGTATTTGCGCAGTTCATCCGCGGTGAGCATGCGGATGCTGTTGGAAACATTTTCCACTGCGCCGTAGCCGCTGTAGTTGATCCAGCTCTGGCCGGGTTTGGCATGGCGGGTGGTGATCATGATGACGCCGTTGGCGGCGCGGGCGCCGTAGATAGCGGTAGAAGCAGCATCTTTGAGCACGTCCATGGATACGATGTCCGCCGGGGCGATCAATTGAATGGAAGCTCCGGGTACGCCATCGATCACATAGAACGGTTGCTGCGCTTCCCCGCTGCGGAAGGTGGAAGGCCCGCGGAGGATGACGGTAGGCGTGGCGCTGGGGTCGCCGCTGCGGGTGACGTTGAGGCCCGGCACTTTACCCTGCAGCAGTTGCTCGGGGGAGTTGAATACACCGGTGTTAAAGCTTTCCGCCGTAACGTGGGATACGGCGCCGGTGAGGTCCCCTTTGGTAGTTTGGCCATAGCCGACTACCACCACGCTGTTGAGCGTACTGGTATTTAATTCCAGCTTAACGTTAACGGACGTACGACCAGCGAGGGCGATCTTCTCCGGCTTGTAACCGATGAAGCTCAGCAGCAGGGTATCCCCGGAAGGATCCGCATTGAGCGTAAAGATGCCTTTTGCATTCGATACGGTCCCTGTCCCGGAGCCTTTTACCAATACGTTGACTCCCGGCAATGGCATGCCCGTAGCGCCCTCTGTCACGGCCCCGGAAATACTCGTCAGCGGCCTTTCTTTTCTCACCACCACAACCCCTTCATTAAAAATGCACTGGTAACCTGTACCGCGCAATAACTGCTTCAACACAGTTTCCACTGTTTGGCGTTTGAAGTCCAGCGGCTGCACTTTGATCTGATCCATGGCGGCCGCTTCATAAACGATGTCGATACCGGCCTGCTGGCGAAGCTGCTGCAGCGCCGCGGAAAGGCTGCCTTCCTTCACATGCAGTTCCTGCACAACGATGCGCTGCTGCGCCATTACGCGCTGCGCCGCGCCGAAAAACATAAGGGCATAGAGCGCCCCTGCACAAATCAGCTTTGTGCCCGTGGTGTTTAAAATTACAGTCATATTAGACCTGGTTAAATGTTATATGTTCAGGATGATCGTACGATATAGGTATCGTGTTCTTGTTGTTTGAAAATGACTTTTTTATCTGTCAGCTGCTGCAGCGCGCCCACTACCTGCCGTATGGTGAGCCGCACCTGGAAGGAGCCGCTCACCCGGAGATCCACCTTATCCTGCAGGGTAAAACGTACGGGATAATACGCCTCCAGCATGGTCAGCACATCCGCCAGGGGCATGTTCTCAAAGCTGATGCGGTTATTGCGCAACGCGTCCATATCCCGGCCCGGAAGGGAGGTCGTGGTGATATGATAATCTTTCCTGCTGACCTGCATTTGCAGTTGAGGCGTTAGCGTGCCCAATACCTGCGACGCCTTGCTGACGCGTATTTTACCCGTGCTGACGCCTATGGCCAGCTCCTCGTGCCGCGGGTAGGCTTTGATGTTAAAGGAGGTGCCCAGGACATCCACCTGCAGGCTGTCTACCTGCACGCGAAAAGGATGGGCGTCATCCTGTTGGACGTCGAAGAAGACTTCTCCCTGTGTGAGTTTAATTTCCCGGTGGCGCGTGAAATCCTCCGCATAGGCCACCGTGGCGGCCGGGCCCAGGTAGAGGGTACTGTTATCCGGCAGGTTGACCACTTTGCGCTCGCCATTTTGCGTGGAGAGGGCGACGAACTTCAACTCCCGGGGCGGTTTGTCCCGGAGCAACAGATAAGCGCCGGCGCCCAGCAGGAGGAGGATGGCCGCTGCGGCCGCCCAGCGTATATGCATAGGCGTTAGCCTTGCCTGGCCGGTGCGCTGCCTTACCTGCGCCAGTAATTGCCGGCGCAGCTGCTCTTTGGCCTTGCCTGCCGGCATTTTGCCGGGGAAGGGATTGTTGGCGGCCATATGGTCCAGCCATTCTTCCAGGTGATCTTCCGGTATGTTTTCAAACGGGTGCTTGTTGCTCGGTTGCTCCAAAATCGGGTGTTTTATCAATAAGTTCCACAAGCGGAAGTTTTTAACTATCCGGAAATGCGTGTTAACATTTTGGTAATACGGCTATACAAAAAAGAGCAGTTTATGCAGGAGCGGGCGGGCTTTACGATAGGCGTTATTGAGTTGATTACGAACGGTTTGTTCGGCAGTGCCGCTACGGTGGGCAATTTCCCGGATACTGAGTTCCTCGAAATGGTACCATTCAAAGACCTGGCGTTCCTTTTCGGGGAGCTGGCGGAGGTCGCGATGGAAGTGCTGCAGCAGGTCCTTATCTTCCACCTTTGCATGCAACAGGGTGGTTCTCAGTTCGCTGTATTCGATAAATTTAGAGAGGTGTTTTTCCTTTAGTCCTTCATTCCTGAAGCGCCGCAGGATCAGCTTGCGGATAGCGCCGAAGAGGTAGAAGCGCAGGTCCGTATCCAGGCAGAGCGTATCCCTTCGCTCCCACAGGCTGGTAAAGAGGTCCTGCACGATATCCTGTGCATCTTCCTGGCTTTCCAGTACCCTGGCGGCATAGGTAAATAACTCTTCCCAGTAAGTGTTGAAAATCATTTCAAACACTTTGAAATCGCCATGTTTTAAGCGATCCAAATGTATATCCATTGAAGCAGACATAGTGAACGGACCGGGCAAAAATAACTGGCAACAATATAAGAAAAAACAACCGGCGTCAATGATAGCAATCAATTAACATTGACGCCGGCTGCGGGATCACTTCACTTCAATCATGGCCTTAATGACGCCTGTAGCGGGGTTTAGCCAGCTTTCAAACTCCTGGGGCGCCTGATCAAAGGTGCTGCGGTGGGTGATGTAGGTTTCCGGTTTGATATGGCCGTTGCGGATGTTGTCGATCACCAGGTCGAAATCCTCCTGGGTGGCGTTACGACTGCTCATCAGCGTAGATTCTCTTTTATGAAATTCGGGATGGGAAAAGCTGAAGGCTTCCTTTTGGAGCCCTATCAGCACATACCTGCCGCCATGGGCGAGGTATTGGATACCATCGTTGATGGCCCGCAGGTTACCGGTGGCGTCGATCACGACGGTGGCCATATCGCCCCCTGTTATTTCCGCCAGTTGCCGCACGGCATCCGGTTTGCCGGCTACGATGGTATGCTGTATGCCCAGCTGCTCCCGGCAGAATGCCAGGCGGCTTTCGCTGATGTCCATGGCTATGACTT
>Ga0164243_10008351_pt1 | contig 15282 bp, 14 predicted proteins | sample OricompcompostOP_FD_108781 | JGI IMG/M metagenome (GOLD analysis project Ga0164243, IMG submission 108781) | Organic Plus compost microbial communities from Emeryville, California, USA - Original compost - Organic plus compost (OP) | ecosystem: Engineered > Solid waste > Mixed feedstock >... | reverse complement strand
GTCACCTTCAAGACCACCGAGGAGGCCGCGCCGGCGCTGGCCGCCTTCATCGCCGCGCGGCACCCCTACGAGACGCCCTGCATCCTCGCGCTGCGCGCGGACGCGGAGCTGTCGCACGGCGGATACGTGGAGTGGGTGCAGGCCTCGGTCGCCGCGCCCGAGGCCAGTCGCGACCCGGACGAGCCGGTCTCGCCAGAGGCGGAGTAGGCCCGCCGGGCGGCGGGCGCGAGCCGCCTTAACCGATCTCCAACCTAGAGTGGTCTATCGGGGAGGCCGGTGGGTCGAATTCAACGGTTTGCATGACCACGATCGCTGACTGGGGCAGAAAGCCCGCGCCCGTGCCGGCGTCCTGCACCCTGGCGGAGGCGCGCCGACGGTTCGCGGAAGACGCGCAGGCCGCGGTGCTGGTCGTGGTCGACGGCGAGCGTCCGGTCGGGCTGCTCAGCCGCGCCGCCCTGGCCGACAACCCCCGCTCCGGCGAGGTGATCGCGCCGCTGATGACCCCGCTGCGCAGCTTCGAGGCGGACACCGCCGCCGCCGAGACCATGGCCGCGCTGCTGGCGCAGGGCGGCGTGGGCGAGGGCGTGGCCGTCACCGAGAAGGGCCGCTACGCCGGCCTGGTCACCGCCGATTCCCTGGCCGCGGCCCTGGAGATGCGCGCCGACGAGCGCAGCCAGCGCCAGCGGGCCGAGCGCCGGGGCTTCGTGGAGATGCTCGGGCGCGAGATCCGCACACCGATCTCGGGCGTGCTGGCGGTCGCGGGACTGCTGCAGCGCCAGCCCCTCTCGGCCGACGCCCAGGCCTATGTGCAGACCATCCTCACCTCCGCGGGCGGGGTGCTGCGGCTCCTGGACGAGGCGTTGGACCTCGCGATGGGCGAGACCGGCCGCCTGCAGCCGCACAGCGGGCCCGTGCACCTGCGCGCCATGATGGACGAGATCCAGGCGCAGTGGGACGCCGAGCGCGCCGGGGGCGCGCCGATCCTGGTCTCCTACAACGGCGACCCGGACCTGAACGTCACGGCCGACGGGGCGCGCCTGCGCCAGGTGTTCGACAGCCTGATCGCCTCGGCCCTGAGGTCGACCCGCCGCGGCGCGGTCGAGGCGCGGCTGACCGCCAAGGCCAGCGACGGCAACGTCTGGCTGGAGGGCAGCGTCCGCGACGCCGGCCCCGGCCTGCCGGCCGAGCAGCTGGCCCGCATCTTCGACCCGTCCACCGCCGCCAGCGACCGGTCCGGCTGGACCGGACTCGGCCCCGCCCTCAGCCGCCGGATCATGGACGCCCTGAACGGGACCATCCGCGCCGAGAGCAACATCGGCGAGGGCGTCACCGTCACCTTCCAGCTGCTCGCGCCGCGTCTGGAGCCGGACAGCGCGACCAGTCCGCTGGGCCGCGTGGACGGCGAGGGCGCGATCCATGTGCTGGTGGTGGACGACAACGCCACCAACCGCATGGTGGCCGAGGGGCTGTGCGAGATGTTCGACTGCACCTCCGAATGCGCCCAGGACGGGGTGGAGGCGGTGGAGGCCGCCCGCAGCGGCCGCTTCGACCTGATCCTGATGGACATCAAGATGCCGCGGATGGACGGGATCGAGGCCACGCGGATCATCCGCAGCCTGCCCGGCGCGGCGGGCCAGACCCCGATCATCGCCCTCACCGCCAACGCCGACGCCGAGGACGCCAGGACCTACATCGCCTGCGGCATGTCCAGCGTGGTGGAGAAGCCGATCAAGCCCGAGCGGCTGCTGATGGCCATGAACGCGGCCCTGAACGAGGGCCCGCGCGGCGCGATCCGGGCGGCCTGACCGCGCCCGCTCGGCAGGCGCCGAAGAGGGGCTAGCCCAGCCGCCGCAGCAGCTCCAGGTCGCCGGCGTAGTCGACCAGACGCCAGACGCCCGCCTCGCGCCTGAAGACGAAGGCGCAGCGGCCGTCGATCTGGGCGCACACCCGCCCGGAGTCCAGCCGCCGGACCCCCTGGCCGATCGCGAGCGTCCCCGGGACCCTGGTCTGCGGGCCGTAGCCCGCCCTCTGCGCCGCCGCGCGGAACACCTGCGGCTGCACCAGGGCGTCGACCGCCACATCCACCAGAGGCCCGGCCAGCAGCGCCAGGGCCGCCGCCCCTTCGCCCCGGTCCGCGCCGGCGGCCAGCAGCCGCCCCCTGAGGTTCCGCTTCAGCGCGGGGCGGTCCACGTGCGCGTCGAACCCGGCCTGGTCGCCGTCGCGCACGGCGATCAGGAAGGCGCGGATGTCGGCGGAGGCGTCGTAGCGCTCGACGGTGGCGCAGGCCGCCAGCAGCGCGGCCGCGAGCGCGAGGCCGGCGGCCGCGCGGGCCTTCACGACAGGCCCCGGGGGCTGTTGCGCACGCGCGGCGGCGCGCGCGGCGGCAGGGTCCACTCGCTGCGGAAGCGCAGCTCCAGGGTGACGCAGGGGCGCGCCGCGGCGGCGCCCTCGTCCCGGCCGATCGCCTGGATGGTGAGGTCCTCGAACCGCTCTGGCGGGCTCACCACCAGCCACGCCCGGGCCGCGCCCGGGCACACCGCCCGCACGAAGGCCGGCCCGTCGCCCTCGGCGGTGATCTCGTACAGCCGCCCACGGGGCCTTTCCGGACCCAGGACGGCCCTGAGGCCGCCATCCCCCAGGGCGGACTCCGGCGCCGGCTTCAGGGCCGCTTCGCCCCGGTCGCCGGTCTGGATCACGCGGGTGACCCGGGGGCTTCCGAAGGCGGGCTTGTCGAAGGCGATCGACAGACCGGACGGGGCCAGGGTGCGGGCCGCGTCCGAGGCCGGGTCGTAGGAATACAGATGGGTCGCGGCGGCCGCTGCGCCCGGGAGCGCCGCGACCGCCAACGCCAGAGCCGACCTCGTCAACCGCCGATCCTCCGTCATGCCCGGCCGCATGGGCCGGGCCGGGGGCGGAAAGATGGCGCCTGCCGCCGGGGCCGGCCAGGGCCTACTGCGGCGTGGCCGGAGCGGCCGAAGAGGCGGGCGCGGCCGGGGCCGCCGGGCTGGCCGGAGTCGCGGCGGAGGCGCCGGCTCCGGCGGTCGTGTCGGCCGGTCCGATGGAGGACGAGGTTCCGGCCGTGCTTGCGGGCGCTCCGGCGGGCGCCGCCGAAGTGGCGGCGCCGGCGGAGGTCCCCGGCGCGCTCATGCGGCGGTGGCGGGTGGTGCGCGCGTTGTAGCCCTTGCCGTTCATCCGGGCGTCCACGGCCGCCAGCTCCGAATAGGGGATCGGCCCGTTGTGCGCGGGCATGGCCGAGGCCCTGGCGGCGTGATGCCGGACGGGGTGTTTGACGGCGGCGAACGTCGGCGTGGCGACCAGCACGGCGGCGGCGCCGGCAAGGAAGAGCTTCACGGACATCGGAGGGTCTCCTCAGGGCCATGGCGGCCCGGAGTAGAACCCTTTTCCCATGCTCCGCGTTGCAGGCCGTCCCGCCAAGGGGCGGGGGCCCGCAGGGACGGCGCGCTACAGCGTGCGCGCCACCGTCTCGACGTTGAAGCACTCGATCACGTCGCCCACGCGGATGTCCTGGAAGCCGGCGAACTGCATGCCGCACTCCTGGCCCGCGGTGACCTCGTTGACCTCGTCCTTGAAGCGCTTGAGCGTCTGCAGCGTGCCGAGCTCGAGCACCACCACGTTGTCGCGCACGATCCGGACCTTGGAGCCCTTGCGCACCACCCCTTCGGTGACCCGGCAGCCGGCCACCCGGCCGACCTTGGAGATGTCGAAGGTCTGCAGCACGTCGGCGTTGCCGAGGAAGGTCTCGCGCTGGAGCGGCGCCAGCATGCCCGACAGCACGCCTCTGATGTCGTCCAGCAGGTCGTAGATGATCGCGTAGTAGCGGATCTCCACGCCTTCGCGCTCGGCCAGGTCGCGCGCCTGCTTGGAGGCGCGGACGTTGAAGCCGAGGATCGGCGCGTTGGAGCCCTTGGCCAGCAGGACGTCCGACTCGGTGATCGCGCCGGCGCCGGAGAGGATGATCCGCGCGCGGACCTCGTCGGTGGAGATCTTCTCCAGCGAGCCCACGATGGCCTCGGCCGAGCCCTGCACGTCCGCCTTGATGATGACCGGCAGCTCGCGGACCGTCTTGGCCTGCAGCTTGGCCATCATGTCGGCCAGGGACGCGCCGGCGGCGGGCGGGGCGATCGCCTTCTCGCGCCGCTTGCGCTCGCGGTACTCGGTGAGCTCGCGGGCGCGGGCCTCGTTCTCGACCACGGCGAACGGCTCGCCCGGATCGGGCGTGGAATCCAGGCCCAGGATCTCGACCGGCGTCGAGGGGCCGGCGGACTGCAGCTGCTCCTCGCGCTCGTTGACCAGGGCGCGCACCCGGCCCCAGGCGGCGCCGGCCACGACGATGTCGCCGCGCTTGAGCGTGCCGCGCTTGACCAGGACGGTCGCGACCGGGCCGCGGCCGCGGTCCAGCTTGGCCTCGACCACCACGCCCTCGGCGGTGCGGTCCGGATTGGCCTTCAGCTCCAGCATCTCGGCCTGGAGGATGATCGCCTCGACCACGTCCTCGAGCCCCAGCTTCTGGGTCGCGGAGACCTCGATGGCCTGCACGTCGCCGCCCAGGCTCTCGACCACGATCTCGTGCTGCAGCAGCTCGTTGATAACGCGGGTCGGGTCTGCGTCGGGCTTGTCGATCTTGTTGATCGCCACGATGATCGGCGCGCCGGCCGCCTTGGCGTGGTTGATGGCCTCCACCGTCTGGGGCATCACGCCGTCGTCGGCGGCCACCACCAGGACCACGATGTCGGTGATGTTGGCGCCGCGGGCGCGCATGGCCGAGAAGGCCGCGTGGCCCGGGGTGTCCAGGAAGGTCACCGCCTGGCCGTTGGCCAGCCGCACCTGATAGGCGCCGATGTGCTGGGTGATGCCGCCGTGCTCGCCGGCGGCGACGTCGGTCGAGCGCAGGGCGTCCAGCAGGCTGGTCTTGCCGTGGTCGACGTGGCCCATGACGGTCACGACCGGCGGCCGCGGCTCCATGTGCTCGTCGATGTCCTCGGCGGCCAGGAAGCCCTCCTCGACGTCGGCTTCGGACACGCGGCGGACGGTATGGCCGAACTCCGTCGCCACCAGTTCGGCGGTGTCGGAATCGATCACGTCGTTGATCTTCAGCATCAGGCCCTGACGCATCAGGAACTTGATCACCTCGACCGAGCGGGTGGCCATGCGCTGGGCCAGCTCCTGCACGGTGATCACGTCCGGGATCACCACCTCGCGGGAGGTGCGGGCCTGTTCCTGGGCGCCGCCCTTGCGCTTCTCGCGCTCGCGCTCGCGGGCCCGGCGGACCGAGGCCAGGGAGCGCATGCGCTCGACGGCGTCCTCGTCGGAGCCGGCGACGGCCTGGATGGTGAGACGGCCTTCACGGCGCTGGGGCGCGCCCTTGACGCGCGAGATGGCCTTGGAGGGCGCCGCGCCACGGCGGGCGGACAGTTCCTCCTCGTCGTCCGGGCGGCGGTCGCCGTGCGGGGCGCCGGCGCGCGGCGCCTGGCGGGTGGCGCGCTGGATCTCCGGTCCCGGCGGCGGGCCGCCGGCGCCCGGGCGGGCGCCGCCGGGCGGACGTGGTCCGCCGGGACGCGGGCCGGCCGGACGCGGGGTCAGGGCCGAGTAGCGGACGGTCTCGCCGGGGCGCGCTTGCGGCCGCTCGCCTTCGCGGCGCGGGCCGCCGTCGGGACGGGGCCCCTGGCGGTACACGGCGCCCTCGCGGCCGCCGTAGCCCTGGCCGCGGTCGGAACGATAGCCGCCGCCGCCTCCGGGAGCGCGCTCGGAGCGGTAGCCGCCGCCGCCTCCTCCGGGAGCGCGCTCGGAGCGGTAGCCGCCGGCGCCCTGCGGGCGCTCGGAGCGATAGCCGCCGCCGGACGGGCCGCGCTCGCCCTGGCGATAGCCCTGGTCGGCGCCGCGGGCCGCGTAGTCCTGGCGCGGGGCGGGACGGACGTCCTGGCGCGGGGCCGGACGGGATTCGGGGGCGGCGGCCGGGGCCGGGCGCGCTTCCGCGGCCGGCTGGGGCCGGGGCGCCTCGGCGGGCGGCGCGGCCGGAGCCGCGGCGGCGGCCTTCTCCGCGGCGGCGGCGGCCTCGGCCTGGCGGCGGGCCTCCTCGGCGCGGCGCGCTTCCTCGGCGCGGCGGGCCTCCTCGGCGCGGCGCTGGGCGGCCTGGCGCTCCTGCTGCTCGCGGGCGGCTTCCAGCGCGCGCTGGCGCCGGGCGGCCTCCTCGGCCGACAGGTTCAGCTGGCCCGCCTGGGAGGAAGCGGCCGAAGACGGCTGAGGCCGCGGCGTCTCGGGCGCGGGGCGCTTGACGTCGAAGGCGGGGCGCTTCTCCGCAACCGGGGCCGGCGCGTCCACACGGCGGCGCTTGGTCTCGACGACCACCGTCTTGGAGCGGCCGTGGCTGAAGCTCTGCTTGACGGTGCCCGAGGAGATGGACCCGCCCTGGCGTGGCTTCAGGCTCAGAGGCGTGCGCGCCCCGGAGCCGCCGGACCTGCCTTCGTTGTCGTTCGCGTCGCTCATCCGCTCGCTATACTCACTTCCCCGCGCCGCTGGCGCGGCTCAAGCATCGCGCCCGTCGTCGCGCCGTGGCGCGGCTCAAGGCAATTGGTATTCCCGCGGCGGGCCTGCCACGCCCCGCCCCGTTCATGGCTCCTCGCGCCAACTCTCAGGAAGGAGCGGACGGAACCCGGCCAAGCGCTCGACATCCACGGTCCAGCGATCGGCCCCTCGTCCCGCAAGGAGGGCGAGGTGTATCACATTTTCGAGCCCCAAGGCCAAACCCAATTCCGACGAGGAGAACACGCCGATCAGGCGGGGGGGCTTAGGGGACCGGGCGGCGACCTGGCCGAGCTTGCGGCGGCCGTCGGGCGATCCATCCGAGGCTTCGATCAGCCAGGCGACCCTGCCGGAGGCCGTCGCCGCGGCGACCTTTTCGTAACCCCAGGTAAGGTCGCCGGCCCGCCGCGCAAGGCCCAGCCCGCTCAAAACCCGGGCGAGGAGCAGCATTTCGACCTGATCGGCCAGGCCCGGCGGGGCCTTCACCTGCGCTCGGGCGGCGCGGGCGAACAGGCCCTTGGCGGCCGCCTGCTCGACCGCCGCACGCCGCGCCTCCACCCACAGGCCGCGGCCCGGCAGCTTGCGGGCCACGTCGGGCACGACAAGGCCGTCCGGCCCGGGCACGAACCGGACCAGACGCTCCTCGGGCAGGATCTCGCCGGAGACGATGTCCTTGCGGCCGCGGGGCGCGGACGCCGCCGGTCCGGCGGGGGCCTCGGCCGATGTCATCGCGCGATCCCCGGTCAGGCCTCCAGGGCCGCCTCCTCGGCGCCTTCCGCGCCCTCGCCTTCCTCGCCCTCGGCTTCCATCTCGGGCTCGGGCTCAGGCTCGGGTTCGGGTTCGACCCAGCCCATGGCCACGCGGGCGCGCATGATCAGGGCCTCGGCGTCGTCGGCCGACAGGTTGAAGCTCTCCAGCATGCCCGGCTCGCGCACGCGCTCGCCGTCCTTGCTCTCGAACCAGCCCCTGAGGTCGTCGGGCACCAGGCCGGCGAGGTCCTCGACGGTCTTCACACCATTCTCGCCGAGCGCCACGGCCATCGGCAGGGTGACGCCCTCGACCTCCAGCAGGGCGTCCTCGACCCCCAGCTCGCGCCGCTTGGCGTCGTATTCGGCCGCCTCCTTCTCCAGGAAGTCGCGGGCGCGGGCCTGGATCTCCTCGGCGGTGTCCTCGTCGAAGCCCTCGATCGAGGCGATCTCGGAGGGGTCGACATAGGCCACCTCGTCCACCGTGGCGAAGCCCTCGGTGACCAGCAGCTGGGCGATCACCTCGTCCACGTCCAGGGCTTCCTGGAACAGGGCGGTGCGCTCGGCGAACTGCTGCTGGCGGCGCTCGGAGTCCTGGGTCTCGGTGATGATGTCGATCTGCCAGCCCGTGAGCTGGCTCGCGAGACGGACGTTCTGGCCGCGCCGGCCGATGGCCAGCGAGAGCTGCTCGTCGGGCACCACGACCTCGACCCGCTCCTCCTCCTCGTCCATGACCACCTTGGAGACTTCGGCCGGGGCCAGGGCGTTGACGATGAAGGCCGCCTCGTCCGGGGACCAGGGGATGATGTCGATCTTCTCGCCCTGCAGCTCGGCCACCACCGCCTGCACGCGCGAGCCGCGCATGCCGACGCAGGCGCCCACCGGGTCGATGGAGGAGTCGTTGGACACCACCGCCATCTTGGCGCGGCTGCCCGGGTCGCGGGCCACGGCGCGGATCTCGATGACGCCGTCGTAGACCTCGGGCACCTCCTGGGCGAACAGCTTGGCCATGAAGCCGCCGTGGGCGCGCGACAGCATGATCTGCGGGCCCTTGGTCTCGGTGCGCACGTCGTAGATGTAGCAGCGGATGCGATCGCCGACGTTGAACTGCTCGCGCGGGATCGACTGGTCGCGGCGCATCACGCCCTCGCCGCGGCCCAGGTCGACGATGACGTTGCCGTACTCGACCCGCTTGACCACGCCGTTGACGATCTCGCCGACGCGGTCCTTGTACTCCTCGTACTGGCGCTCGCGCTCGGCCTCCCGGACCTTGTGGGTCACCACCTGGCGGGCCATCTGGGTCTGCACCCGGCCGAAGTCGAACGGCGGCAGGACCTCTTCGTAGACCTTGCCGACCTCCGCCTCCTTGTCGGTGCGCAGGGCGTCGGCCAGGCGGATCTGGGCGTCGGGGTTGAAGCCGGTCTCCGGCTCCTCCTCGTCGCCGATCACGGTGACGCGGCGCTTCAGGGTCAGCTCGCCGGTCTTGGGGTCGATGGAGGCGGTGATGTCGTGCTCGGCGCCGTAGCGGGCGCGGGCCGCCTTCTGGATCGCCTCCTCGATCGCCTGGATGACGATCTCCTTCTCGATCGCCTTCTCGCGGGCGAGGGCGTCGGCCAGGGCCAGCAGCTCCAGGCGGTTGGCGGAAATGCCGGTCAGGGACATGTCAGCTGTCCTCCTCATCAGATTGGGTGGGCTGCGCCAGCCGGGCCTCGCGCTCGGCGGCGCCGCGCTTCATCAGTTCGTCCGTCAGCACCAGCTTGGCGTCGACGATCCAGGCGAAGGGGATGTGGGCGGTGTGGTCTTCCTCGCCCTCGAGGTCGACCAGGACGCTGTCGTCCTCGACCCCGGCCAGGCGGCCGCGGAAACGCTTGCGGCCCTCGGCCAGCCGGTCCAGCTCCAGGCGGGCCTCGAAGCCCTCGTAGGCCTCGAAGTCCTTGAGCCGGGTGAGCGGCCGGTCGACGCCGGGGCTGGAGACCTCCAGGTTGTACTCGCCCTCGATCGGGTCGGCGGCGTCCAGCACCTCGGAGACCGCGCGCGACAGCACCGCGCAGTCGTCGATCTCCATCTGCCCGTCGGGGCGCTCGGCCATGATCTGCAGGCGGCGCACGCCCCCGCCCATCAGGCGCAGGCGCACGATCTCGTAGCCGGCCGCCTCGGCCACGGGGTCGAGCAGCTCCAGCAGCCTCAGGTCTTCCGCGGTCTTCGCGCGCATCCCTCGAAACCAACAAAAAAGCGGCAGGCCTTTTGGGCCGCCGCTCGAAAGCGCCATCCAGCGCGATCGGACGATGTTGGGAGCTATATAGGCCCTTTCCGGCGGCTTTCAAAGGCCCTGACGCAGCCAGGCGCGGCGGCCATCGGCCGCGGCGCCAAAGGCCGCGCTGCGCGTTGTCTCGGTCCAGCGAGGAGGAGGCCGCCATGGCGCAGGCTGATCAGATCCGGACCCTGTCCAAGTTCAACATCACCGAGACCGGCGACGCCTACGCCATCCACATCGAGGACGACGCCGGCGACGTGATCGAGTTCCAGGCCACGCCCGAGCAGGTCGACCTGATCGCCGACGCCCTGGACGAGCTGCTCTACGCCGACGACGCGCTGGAGGTGGAGGACGAGGACGACGAGGACTGAGGGACCCGCCCGTCAGATCACCCCCTTGCGCCGCAGGGCCCCGATCCGCTCCGGGGAGCAGCCCAGCCGCCGGCCCAGCACCTCCTCGGTGTCGGCCCCGAGCGCCGGCGGCGGACCGGCGGGGCGGGCGGGGGTCCTGGAGAGCCTGAGCGGACTCGCCACGGTCCGCACCTCGTCCTTCAGGTCGGGGCGCCGGTGGGAGACCACCAGGCCGCGGGCCCGGGCCTGGGGGTCGCGGAACACCTGGTCGACCGTGTTGATCGGGCCGCAGGGCACGCCCGCCGCCTCCAGCCGCTGCAGGCAGTCGGCCGAGGAGAGCGCCGCCACGAGCGGCTGCAGCCGGGCGGCCAGCTCCGCGCGGCGGCGCACCCGGTCGGCGTTGGCCCCGAACCGCGGGTCGGTCCCGAGTTCCGGCGCGCCCAGCGCCGCGCACAGGGCCCGGAACTGGCCGTCGTTGCCCACCGCGATCACCACCTGCCCGTCCGCCGTCGCGAAGGGCTGGTAGGGCGCCAGGTTCGGATGGCCCGCGCCGGTGCGCCCGGGGACCTCGCCGGAGACGAACCAGTTGGACGCCTGGTTGGCCAGCATGGCGGCCTGGGCCTCGAACAGGGCGATGTCCAGCCGCTGGCCCTCGCCCGTGCGCGCGGCGTGATAGAGGGCCGCCAGGACCCCGGAGGCCGCGTACATGCCCGAGAACAGGTCCGCGACCGCGACGCCCGCGCGCATCGGCGGCCCGTCCGGCTCGCCGGTGATCGACATCAGCCCGCCCATGGCCTGGATCATGTAATCGTAGCCGGCGCGGCCGGCGTAGGGGCCGTCCTGACCGAACCCCGTGATCGAGCAGTAGACCAGCCTCGGGTTCAGCGCCGCGAGCGCCTCGTAGTCGAGGCCGTACTTCTTCAGGCCGCCGACCTTGAAGTTCTCCACGACCACGTCGGCCTGGGCCGCCAGCCCACGCACCAGGGCCGCCCCTTCCGGATCGGCGATGTCCACCGTGACCGAGCGCTTGCCCCGGTTGGCGCAGAAGAAATAGGCCGCCTCGCCCCGGCCGCCGTCCGCGGCCTCGGCGAAGGGCGGGCCCCAGGCGCGGGTGTCGTCGCCCGCGCCCGGCCGCTCGATCTTGATCACCTCCGCCCCGAGGTCGGCCAGCACCTGGGTGGCCCAGGGCCCCGCCAGCACGCGCGACAGGTCCAGCACCGTCACCCCGTCCAGGGGCCCCTTCGCGCCCTGAGCCAAAGACATGCCCTTTTCCCGCTTTGTCGCGATGGAACCTCCGGTCTAACCTCCGATTTGGGAGATGACCATGCCGCTGGACGCCGGGCCGCCCGTCAAAACCTTCCGCTGGGAGGACCCGCTCGACCTCGAGGGCCGCCTCGCCGAGGAGGAGCGGATGATTTCCGCCGCCGCGCGCCAGTACGCCCGCGAGCGGCTCCTGCCCCGCGCGCCCCAAGCCTTCGCCGATGGCCGCTTCGACCGCGAGATCCTGTCCGAGATGGGCGAGCTCGGCCTGCTCGGCTGCATGCTGCCCGAGCGCTACGGCGGCGCCGGCGCCTCGCACGTCGCCTACGGCCTCGTGGCGCGCGAGGTCGAGGCCGCCGATTCGGGCTACCGCTCGGCCATGAGCGTGCAGGCCTCGCTGGTGATCTATCCGATCCTGGAGTTCGGCTCCGACGCCCAGAAGGCGCGCTGGCTGGAGCCCCTGGCGCGGGGCGAGCTCGTCGGCTGCTTCGGCCTGACCGAGCCGGAGGGGGGCTCGGACCCGGCCTCGATGCGCACCCGCGCCGAGAAGGTGAAGGGCGGCTACCGCCTGAACGGGGGCAAGTACTGGATCACCAACTCGCCGATCGCGGACGTGGCGCTGGTCTGGGCCCGGCTCGACGAGGAGATCCGCGGCTTCCTGGTCGAGCGCGGGAGCGAGGGCTTCTCGACCAGTCCGATCGGCGACAAGCTGTCCCTGCGCGCCTCCCTGACCGGCGACATCGGCCTGGCCGACGTGTTCGTGCCCGAGGAGAACCTGCTGCCCGGGGCGCGGGGCCTCAGGGGCCCGTTCTCCTGCCTCAACAAGGCGCGCTACGGCATCGCCTGGGGGGCCATGGGCGCGGCGGAGTTCTGCCTGCGCGCCGCGCGGGACTATGCGGCGCAGCGCATCCTGTTCGGCCGGCCGCTGGCCGGGCGCCAACTGGTGCAGGCCAAGCTCGCCGACATGGCCACCGAGATCGCGCTCGGCCTCAACGCCGCCCTGGCGCTCGGGCGCCTGCTGGACGAGGGCGCCTTCGTGCCGGAGGCCATCTCGATGCTGAAGCGCAACAACTGCCTGAAGGCCATGCAGGCCGCGCGCCAGGCGCGCGACATCCTGGGCGCGGCCGGGCTCACCGGCGAGCACCACGTCATGCGCCACCTGATCAACCTGGAGACCGTGGCCACCTACGAAGGCGCCACCGACGTCCACGCCCTGATCCTCGGGCGGGCGATCACCGGGATGAACGCGTTCTAGCTCTCGGCGATGGCCAGGGTGACCAGGCCGGGCGCCATCTGGGCGGCGTCGGCCGCGGCGGCGGCGTTCTCGGGAGATTGCATGGCCCTGCCGAAGCTCTCGGCGTCGGCCCAGGCCATCTCCACCACCAGCCAGTGCGGCGGCTCGCCCATCGGCGAACCGGTGACCCGGTTCACGGTGAAGGACTTCAGCCCCGGCAGCTTCTTCACCAGCGGCGTGTGGACCTCGTTGTAGTGCTTCCAGAAGGCCGCCTCGTCGGCAGGCTTCTGGTAGAAGGCGAACAGCTTCATCATCGGTCGTCTCCTCCCCTCAGAACTTCGGCATGCCCGGAAGGCCCATGCCGGCCAGCGGCCCGGCGACCTCCTTCATCAGCTCCGCCTGGGCCTGGTCCAGCTTGCGCTTGGCGTCGGCGTGAGCGGCCACGATCAGGTCCGACAGCACCTCGCCTTCGCCAGGCTGCAGCAGGCTCTCGTCGATGGTCACGCCCTTCAGCTCGCCCGAGCCGAGCAGGCTGACCTTGACCATGCCGCCGCCGGAGGAGCCCTCGATCTGGGTGGCGGCGAGGCGGGCCTGGGCCTCCTGCAGCTTCTGCTGCATGGCCTGGGCCTGTTTCATCAGCGAGCCGAGATCCTTCATGGCGCAGCCTTCTTCATGGGCGGGCGCATCTCTTAGCCGCTCAAAGGCGTTAGTTCTACGCCGCACTACGGCCAAGCCAGAGGGGGACCCCATGACGACGCGCGCCGCCGCCTTAGCCTCGATCGGCCTGGGAGCGCTGCTGCTCACCGCCTGCTCCACCGCCCAGCGGATGGGCGCCCCCTTCGGCCTGACGCCCGACCCCTGCCAGGACACGACGGTGACCCTGTATTTCGAGCCGAACCAGGCGGAGATCACGCCCACGGGCCTGCAGATCGTGCGCGCCACCGCCGGACGGCTGCGCCAGTGCCCGATCCAGGAGCTGTCGATCCTCGGGCTGTCGGACGCCAACGGCAATCCCTACGACAACCTGGAGCTCTCCAAGCGGCGGGCCGAGCACGTGCGCGACGCCTTCCTGGCCGCGGGCCTGAAGGTGGAGCGCTTCACCCTGAGGGCGGCCGGCTCCATCGGCGCCCAGACCCCGTCGGGGGCCCAGGTCCCGGTGCGCCGGCGCGTGGACGTGACCGTGGTGGTGGCCCGCCGCTAATCCTCTGAGTCTTCCTCCGGCGCGGCGGCCTCGGGCGCGGCCTCGACCTGGATCTGGCGCACGCCGACGATTTCGGCGCCGGGGAAGGCCTGCATCACCTCGCGGATGAACGGGTCGGCCTCGATCCGGCGGCGCGCCTCCTGCTTCTCGCGCTGGTCGCGCTCGAACAGGCTCTCGGCCCCGCCCGAGCCCTGGGCGGCCACCAGCCACGGCTGTCCGGTCCATTCCTTCAGCCGGGTGGAGAGGCGCTGGGCGAGGTTGGTCGGGCACCCGGGCGCGGCCTCGAACTCGATCGCGCCGGCGCGGAAGGAGATCGGCCGGACGAAGCGCTCGAGGTCGAGCTTCAGGGTGATGTCGCGGCGCTGGTCGGCCAGACGCACCACGTCCTCGAACGACTGCAGCGTCGGGGCCGCGGCCGGGGCGGGAGCGGGCTGGGCCTGCAGCGGCATGGCGCGCGCCACGGCGCCGCCGCCTCCCCCCGCGGGGACGTGGCCCGCCGGGCCGGAGGGCCCCTGCGGAACCTGGCCGGCCTGCAGCGCCTTCAGCGCCTCCTCGGGGCCCGGCAGGTCCGCGGCGTAGCACAGGCGGATGATGGCCATCTCGGCGGCGGCCTTGGCGTCGCCCGCCCGGCGCGCCTCGTCCTGGGCCTTGAGCAGCATCTGCCACAGCCGCGACAGCGTGCCGGCCGACAGCTCCGCGCCGACGGCGGTGAGGCGGCCGGCCTGGTCCCTGGGCAGGGACAGCGAATCCGGACCCAGCGCCTTGGCCAGGGAGGCGCCGTGGATGTGCTCGAGCAGGTCGCCCAGCACCTGCACCGGGTCCGCGCCGAAGCCGTGCAGGGCGCGGAAGGCCTGCAGCGCCTCGGCGGTGCGGCCCTTCACCACCTCCTCCAGGAGGGCGATGGTCTGGCCGCGGTCGGCCAGGCCCAGCATGTCGCGCACGGCCTCGGCGGTGACCACCTGGCCGTCCTCGGCCTGGACGATGGCCTGGTCGAGCATGGACTGGGCGTCGCGCACCGAGCCCTCGGCGGCGCGGGCGATCAGGAGCAGGCCCTCGCTCTCGATCTTGGCCCCCTCGCGGGCGGCGATCTGCTCGAGGTTGCGGACGATCACCTCCGGCTCCACCCGCCTCAGGTCGAAGCGCTGGCAGCGGGAGAGGATGGTCACCGGCACCTTGCGGATCTCGGTGGTGGCGAAGATGAACTTGGCGTGCGGCGGCGGCTCCTCGAGCGTCTTCAGCAGGGCGTTGAACGCCGCCGTGGAGAGCATGTGCACTTCGTCGATGATGTAGACCTTGTAGCGCGCCTCGACGGGGCCGTAGCGGACCCCGTCCAGCAGCTCGCGCATCTCGTCCACCTTGGTGCGGGAGGCCGCGTCCAGCTCCAGCACGTCGATGTGCCGGCCCTCGATGATGGCGCGGCAGTGCCGCCCCTCCTTCGACAGGTCGACCATCGGCTGGTGCGCCTCGTCGCTCTCGTAGTTGAGCGCGCGGGCGAGCAGGCGGGCGGTGGTGGTCTTGCCCACCCCGCGGACGCCTGTGAGCATGAAGGCGTGGGCGATGCGCCCGGCCGCAAAGGCGTTCTTCAGGGTCCGGACCATGGCCTCCTGGCCGATCAGGTCCTCGAAGGTGCGCGGACGGTACTTGCGGGCCAGCACCACATAGGCGTCGCCCTGCGCTTCGGCGTTCGCCGCCGGCGC
>Ga0164243_10008350_pt1 | contig 15282 bp, 16 predicted proteins | sample OricompcompostOP_FD_108781 | JGI IMG/M metagenome (GOLD analysis project Ga0164243, IMG submission 108781) | Organic Plus compost microbial communities from Emeryville, California, USA - Original compost - Organic plus compost (OP) | ecosystem: Engineered > Solid waste > Mixed feedstock >... | reverse complement strand
AGTCCTTGAGTCCAAACCCTTTCCTTCAGCTCTTTTTTCTTTTTTCTTATTTTTTTTTTTTCCTTTTTTTTTGTCTTGTTTTTTTCGGGGGGGGGCCGTACCATTTCTCATGTTCCCCCTATATGTTTTCCTCCAGAGGGCAGAGTCTCTGACAACCATCTAGTAAGTGGTTCCTCCGCGACCTGGGAAACGAGGGTCTTAGTAAACTCCTGGCCGGATTTCCTGACAAGAGCGCTGAGGCGGTGTGTACCTTCGCCTACTCCCCAGGGCCTGGATATGAGCCGATGCTCTTTCAGGGGCGTACAGCAGTATGTCATCCCCATGCGATGGCCGGAAGCGTCACGGACATGAATCAGAGTGGCAGTGAAAGAGGAGTCCTATTCATCACTGCAGCCCTGTGCACTAACTTCGAAACAACAGGGCACTATAGTATCACCTCGAGGCCCTCAAAATTTCGGTGGGCTTCAATAATAATATTGCCTCACTGCCACGGGATATTAACGTGACTCCGTCCACAGGCTGGGATCCTTGCTTTGAGCACAAAGGCCAAACGTAAGACCCCTTTCCCCTCATATATGCTCTGGAGGCTAGACTGATCACCTACTTACCTTAACCTGCGTTAGCTATGCCGAGATGAGGCCCGAAGAAAAGAACAAGATATCCCACAGAGCATTGGCACTAAGGAAGCTCCAGGAATGGTTTGTTGAACACCAACCCTGATGTCGAACGAGGGGAGCTAACGCCCTTATGATCGAATCCCGCCGACCTCCGCTCGAGCTTGGGTGATTCCGCCAGCGAACTTCCATATTCCGCCTGGGTTTCTAGTGTGCAACCATCTTTACCCAACAATGATATCCCAGTAAGCCTAGGTAGTGTGTATTCCGCCGTTAGCACGTGCGAGTCATTCAACATGGACTGCGGACAAGCCACTTAAACGCACTCGAGTATTTCAAACTCGGAGTATTTTCGCAAGTCTGGGATTCCTCTTCGATACAATGCGAGGAAATCATCGACGCCTTTGCCCAACAAACTTCTTTCCATGGCCAAATCCCATTTATCTGTGTCGTAATATTTGGGATCAAATACTATAAGATTGAACCCCCCTCGCCGAAGCTTCTCTACCCCAACAACTGTCATCGAATGCCCTGGGAGAATGCAGCGTTAATTCGGTGGCCCCTCTAAGCCATTCTCTGGGAACCTACTTGGCGTTTGGAGATATAGCGGCGGTAGATTGGTACACCGGACCTTGCCCGACGAGCTAGGGATACCGGTCTCAAAGTAGTTAACAACAGTTTGTAGAAGACTTTCGGACGCATGGAGGCTACCCGTATTGCTGAAAATACGAACAGTGTGCCTAAGGGTACGAAAGACCAACCGTCAGCATCGAGAGCAGGAGATCCCCGAAAGTACTTACGGTACACCGAGACTGGTAAGTATAGCTTCAACCTGCATCGCGGTCAGCGTCGTCGGGGATGCCAGGTGATCAAGGGGTAGGCGTTCTTGCCTCGGGCGTGCCAATGAACTTTCGCGTGCCTTTGATTCCTCCAGTTTCAATTCGGCCCTCGGGCCTTATACCCATATCCCATGCAGCCTCGATACGGTCCTGTATAGTAAAAATAGAAGGTGGTTCATTTCCAAAATGCCGAGACTCGGGTGGAGCTGCTGCATCAATGTAGGAGGCTAACATCTGGATGTTTCTGTAGCCGCAAAATTGACCTTCCTTGACATTAGCACCGTCCCATTGTAGCTTTCGATGGATGGGGGTTGGGGACAGTGTATGAGATACGTATATACCTTCGCGTTTTAATTTGAAAACCTGGCGGGTGTGTGGATGACATAGATACGCGTATTCTGTGTCTTCGGCCTCGAGTAGGAATTGCTGCAACAGTGTAATCACTCCTGAGGGTTAGGGTGGGGGGGCAATGAGCGCTCTACTCTGTTGAAGTGACGTCGCCAGAGTAAAGAAGATTACTCACCATCCCTCCAGGACGCTTCATGCCCACGAAGAAGAGAATCCAACCACGAAGGCATGCGCTTCTCATAAGCGTAGACACCCAATTCCTTTATCTAGTGAAGTGAGCTATGCGTGCTTTCTGCGCAATCCAGGAAGCCTCTAGGATAAACTTACGCCCAACCTCCTCACATTCGCCGAACCGGAAACTTGTTCCCGATGAATGTGCTTCAAAATGCCGCCCATTTCCACGTCGGGGGGCTTGTTCCCAGGTGTACTCGGTTCACTAGCGGAGCGAATGCGGAAGGGCTCAAGGCATTGAAGCAATACGGTCCAAACCACACGTCGTGGGTGAGAAGGTGGGTATAAGCATGCTTGTGACTGTTCTGCCAGATCGGATGTTTGGCGAGTCATTACAAGAAAGCGCCCATACAATGAGTGTCGTGACAGGAAGCGACACAAATAGTTGGTTTAAAGCTTAGATGTATTTACTCGACCACGTTTAATACCTTCGAGGGCCCATCTATGCTTGGCTGAAAGACTTGGGTTTATTGAGGAATGCTTTGCTTGCCCCCGAAAGCGGAAATCTCAAGGAATTGATATAAGAATGCGGGGTCTCTCCTGGCTAACACAGGGCCAATTGGTGGACACGTGCGACATTTCCGAATAACCCTCCTCGTGGCATGCACGCTACCCATCCCAATCTTAAGTTTAAGCCCCCGCGCCAGTGTCACAACACATTACTTCGACCCCTTTGTTGTCTTCTGAGAGGTTGACTCCTTGGGCAACTCCTTGGAAAATGGAATGAAGTCAGGCGATCCAGGGAGATATTTTCGAAGAGGTTCGGGCACCTTGAATCCCTATTGCGGAGGTCCCGCGCTGTCAATGGCAATTCTATAACAAACAGGTTCTTTGGGGAAGGGAGGTTCAACGTACATCTTCTGTCTGGAAATTCTCCAACAGACAGCAGAGCGTCCTCGTCGTCGCGCAAAGAGTCGCGTTCAAACAGTGGACGTATTTCTTCTTTGCATCAGTTTGGGTTTTGGCGCCAAACCGGATCTCCAAAGCCCGACTCTGATAGTCTGTGCAGTTAGAGCACGACACGAGTTCCTTGTATTCCCCTTGAAATGGGAACCAGGCCTCCAGGTCCAACTTCTTTGCAGCCGCATTGTTTAGGGCGCCGGAGACAATCGAAACAACTCGGTAAGGGAGCCCCAACGATTGGTAGAACTGTTCGGAAATCGACATCATTTCCTCAAAGGCCTCCCATGACTTCTCCGGGTCTGTCAACTGGAATTGCTCAACCTACATTTCACGTAGTAAGTATAGGCCCGCCTAGATTCGCAGCTTAAATTTTTACGGAGCCTACCTTGGTGAATTCGTGGACCCGATAAATGCCCCAAGCATCCCTCCCATGAGAGCCTGCTTCCCTTCGGTAGCAGGTGCTGTATCCGGCATACCTAGTTTCATAAAGTGTGTGAGTTTCGCTACCGCTACCACCGAGTCGGAGGTTCATACTTGATTGGTACATCGTTATTGACTAGCCACTCATCCGCATGGAACGCCGAAATAGGTTGCTCCGAAGTCGCGATGAGGTATTTATCATTCTGAGGTTCGCCATCAAGCACTTTGTAGAGCTCTTCGTCGAACTGGGATAGTTGGGCGGTTTTGCTCATGTACTTCTTGAGCATCATCTGGGGGGTCTGTAGGGGAATGTATGCGTGCTGGGCGAGAAATTCCAATCCATAGTTGATCAACGCTTGGTTTCTACGGGCACACACAAAAGTCAGCCGCTGTCCCCGATGAATTTCGAATTAATACCCACAGGAAGACGCCCCATTGGCGCAAAAAGTAGCCGCGATGGCCGGCGACTTTGACTCCTCTGTCCTGGTCATACCCGTCTAATCGGAGAAGGACCTCGTGATGCGAAAGGCATGCTCTCTTCTCCACCGCAACCCCCTCGGGCGCCCAGGTCTTCTGCACCTCGTTGTCGTCCTAGAGACCAGTAAAAGTTGTCATGTTAGAGTTAAGTTTGACTGTAATATTCTAGTTGTGCCTTAGTTTACCTCGTTATTGCTCACGGGGACGGATTCATGGACGATGTTCCTATCTCAGTCTTAGAGCAGTCCGTGGTTTTATTCTTCCCCGGGGGGATCATACCCGATGGAGGAAACCTTCGCTTTTAGGCTAGCTTCTTTCTCGTTCGCAGAGTCAAGCAGGGCCTTCTTCTCTTTGTCAAGCGCAAGCTTCTGTTCAATGAGTTCGGTAGCATCTTCTTTAGCCTTGGGTTGAGGGTTAGCACGAGTACCTAGGAAGGCGTGGTTGGTGCGGTTTGGAGTGGCGGTCCGGTCATAACTTACCTTCTTCCGCGCTCCAATTTGCCTTTGAACTTCGTTGATTCTGGATCCAACCTGAGTCGCATTATAGAGTGTCTGAAGAACATGATGTCAAGACTAGGGCTTCGAGGAAGGCATCTGGCTAGAGAGGAAAGGAAAGAAGGAGCAATTGTACCTGCCGATGATCCTCCCATAGGGCAATCACTTCATCAACGATCTCGACGTTGGTAAAACGACGGCGCTGAGATTCGCGGATAGTCTCAGGGTTGCCGCCCCTCTCGGAGATGAAATCTACCACGTCGAGCATTTTGCGCCGTTCCGTCGAGGAGGCCGGGAAATAAAAAGAAAGCTTTTGTCACAAGATGAGATTTTCCACTCTTTTTCGCTCTGGTGCGCAATTGAAAAGGCCACACGGAACGAGGGGTAGTTGAGATTCTTTTGGGCTGGTAAAGTATAGTGGGGCAGCGCGCATTGTTCTTGTGCACCAAAGACGCTAGTCGTGTCGAAGACGTATCATCTCGTACCTGAGTCATTGAGTCATGAGTCTAAGTTATGACTAAACTCGAGCCATGACCACGAAGTAAACTGACAGGTGAGAGGAAGATATTTTAACAAAATAAGTAAATAAAAATTAACAATTAATTATTAAATTTAAATATTCCTCTTTCAAATAATTATATTGTATTTTTCTTGTATTTTCTTCTTCTTCTTATTCTTCTTTTCTTTTTTCTTCTTCTTCTCTTTATATATATATATATATTTTTTTTAGAACTATGAATATCTAGAGAACTTCCGACGTTGGGGAGCTCGACATACTTTTAACCTCCAGGCAATGATATGTACGATAGAATGTGCTTGTAATTGTCCCTGGGACATGTCATGACCGCTTGACAACGCTGGATAACGGGCCGAGACCAGTCGAAATAAAGTGTTTTTGCATATCCGATCACCCGCCTTCAATGTTCTGCGATGTCAGGGCTGTCATAACGGCGGGGATCTGACTTGAGAACTTGATAATGTTGATGATTGAGTGGTCGTACTACATGACCGAACACGATTTCCCCTCTTGAGCGTCGGCCGGATTCTGAGACTTTTCTATTTGGCCGATGAGAAGTTCGAAGGCCTTGGAGACGTTTTCGTTATATCTTGCACTGGCCTCGGTCCATCCGCACTGGTATTTTTCTGACAGCCTCCTCCCTTCCTCGGCAGTAACTTGGCGCTGCTCGGGTCGGAGATCGCTTTTGTTTCCAACAATCACAATCGGAACGGTGTCAGTCCCCTGGAGTATTGTTAGTACGGAGTTGAAAAACAGAATAGGTCTGCATCTTCCCCTCTCTTCTCTCCCATGCTCCCGGAGCGGATGGTTAGGGAACGCGGAAAGCCTACCAAGTGGTTTAGTATCTTATCCCTGATGACCTGTACCATCTCAAAAGATGGCAATGATGCCACAGAGTAAACCAACATGTATCCATGAATACCGATGAAGTGCTTCGAATTTAATATGCTATATTCATCCTGTAGTTTGAGGTCCCTAAGTTAGCATCTCACCAAATCATTTAGTAGTGATATGATGGGGTGGGGGCGGGCCTGTATATATATTCGAGTATGGGGCGTGGTACCTGGCCAGCAGTGTCTACGATTTCAGTCGTGAAGTCTTGACCTCGATACCGAATGGTTTTGGTAAAAGTGTTTTCGATTGTGGGATAGTAGCTGTCAACAAAATGACCGTCGACGAATTGTACTGCCAATGATGATTTGCCTGCAAGACGAAGGATTAGAATATGTGCAGTTCAAGGGGGGTTCTCGGCAATATTGCTCCAGCGGTTGGACAAACCAACGGATCTGCTGCCAACAATGGCGACTTTTCTTTGCTTTGGCGACGTCATCCGGAAAATCGTGGGTGAGGTTCGAGGTCAAATAGTTCTAAGCCGAATTCTTGGGTTACATAGAAGCGTGGGTGAAACTGTATAACCCTCAGCGGTCCACCTAAAAAAAATGTAGAGGGATAGATGGGGAGGATGTTCGCGATTGAGAGGATGTTGAAGGAGGCGGCTCTGTCACAGATGTCGCAGAAGAGACGTTGATGTGTGGAGCTCTGAAGGCGGGGGAATGAGAGTCTAACTGCGAAATGGATCGATGCGTGATGGGCGCGCTAGCCATGACGAAAGATAAAGTACGAAGTAATATACTAATACACTAGGTAGGAGTGTGAAATGATTGAATTCCTTTTATGTACATGTATGCGTACGCACTATGCAATTGCGGACCTCAGTTGCTCACATGCATCCTTCACGCTAACCAATTCATCGAGCCATGAGCCCAGCAGAACAATTGATCGTTGATGAAACCTCGTCTAAACTGTTTAATTATTTGAATCTAATTATCCTTCTGAGTATGGGATGGACGCCGCCGCCACGAGATCGGTTCCCTCCTCTTGAAGGGCGTCGGCAAGTCCTTGAAGACGTGTGACTTGTCCACTCGAGTCCTTTTTATGATCGATGCTCTGGTAAAAGGAGATGAACTCTTTAATCGCTCCCACAAGACAAACCACACCATTCGGGGAATTCATTGACTCAAACCGCCGCCTTATTGGCAGGGATAAACATAGGTAGCCAAGGACAATGGCAATGTATCCAACGATGACATTGAGCTGTGACTTTTCGACTGAATCTGCCTATGAATCGAACGGAGTTAGTTTATATCTAGTCATCCGCTTTGTCCATCATAACTTACCTCTTTTGTGGACGATGAGTTTTCGAGAAACGTGCTGATGAGGTCGTCTAACGAATCACCTTCCAGAAGGCTGTGAGACGAGGAGATATGCTCGCAAACGTTGATCATCACACCTAGAATCAGAAGCAATCGATTGTAAAATTCGCCATTCCAGCTGCCCTTGGCTACCCCGTCCTTGACCAACCGGAAGTACGTAGTAGAGGCTTTGGTAAGATTTTGAAGATGCTTCCTGTCCTGCCAGATAACAGCAGCAGAAGGGTTGTTGTTGGTTGCGTTCATCGCCAATTTGAGGACCGAATTCTCCGACGGTCCAAAGTCGGCAACAGCGCACGCAAGAGCAGTATCAAGGGCCGTTGAGATGGTATGGAGGTATTCCTGTGTCCATTGAACTGCCACTTCAGAGGTCGAAGTGGTCACCGAGAGCCCCTCTAGGATGGAGACAACCATGAGGTAATCACGACCCCTAACGCTGGCGTCATTTTTCAGGCGATTCGATCGGAGATACGCCTTCAGGAGAGAAAACAGAACCTCTGTAATGTCTTCCGAAGTCTTTATACAGTCCGTACCTTCCGGGGACTGGCAGGCAAGGTGCATGAACTTGAGCGCAAGAGTACGTGGGGAGATCAGCTTCGGGGGCGAATCCCACACACTGAGGCCGCCGACTGCTGCCCTGAGAGTTGACAGGGCCGGCTGATTTTTCCTGGGAACGCTTAGGCGCTGCTGCCCTGCGATTACGCAGATGTCCTCATTGTGGTGCAGCATTCTTTCCAGTAGAGGGCAAATACCCTCCTCCTGCAGAGACTTGTAACTTGGGAGTGGCGCATTGCCAAGTAGTAGAGTAAGCAGCGATGAGATCAGGGCAAATGCATTTACCATATCCCTCTCCTTGTGAAGTTCATTAAAGAGAGTTCGCGGTGCACCGTGGTCTCTGAATTGGAGAAGAAACGGCTTTTGATGGAGTTTGACCGCTAAGTCTAAGAGTGCACCTCTCCTGAGCGAAGGGGATTCGTTCTGTGGCAGGCCTACCCTGTCTAGTAAATCGTCTATCGCATCGGCGAAGCGATTGTTGGCACCCGCCTGACGGAGTTCATGGATGCTTTGAACGGCCCCCTTGTGGGACGTATCATCATCGCTGTGATCTGACAAAAACTGCGCATCCAGAGAAAATAGATCATTTTCCTTTGGGAGAGTAAGGGCCATCGGGACAGGCGAAGACGTACGTGGCTGTATCTGATCCTCAGAACTCGTTTCCCGAAGCATGGACCTCCGCGACCCATATGTAAATTTGACTGTGGTTGACACTTTCGTCATGCGATCGTGCCGAGGAGCAGTAGCGTTGGCGGTGGCATGCTCAGGATTGGACGCAGCATGCGAACGGGAAGGCGAGCGGGAGGCTTGAGGATCAAAAGCATCTTGGGAATCCGCTACACCCTGGTGAGCTAGGTTATCAATGAGGCGCTCTCGCCTTGTGCTCCCAGAGGAGGCTCGGGGCACCGGGGAGAGTCTATGGGCGAGAGGTTCATCAAACGCAATAGCGCTCGACGAGGAGCGGCTTGCAGACGGCTGATTTTTACCCGTAAGGTCCCTTTTTCGATGGTGCTTGAGCCTGGTTGCCGCTCCGTAAACAGTTCGGGCTAGTTTAGGCTTGCGATTTGTCGTAGTTTGCGGCTCGGGGGAGGAGGGGACATTCCGTGTCTTTGCCTCATTTTCTGGTTTTGTTTTTATGACGGGAGCCCGTGGTCTCGCTCTCGGCGAACGGAGCTTTGGTGAACTGGAGACCTGCGGTCTTGCGGTATCCCCGCCATCGAGACTCGTGAGGTCATAGAGATCTAGATCGGGACCATGGTGGACGCCATTACTTTCATTGCCTCCCTCGACAGCGCCTCGAGTACGCGACTGCTTTCTTTTCTCGGCTTTCAATGATGGCTGTAGCGGGGTGGTTGAGGGCGAAAGAGTTCCTTGAGCCCGACCTTGCAATCGTGAGTGGTGGTCATTGATAGTGCTGGAGTCGGGCCTTTTATGGCCAAAGGCATCAAGATATGAACGTTTACTGGCGGGGTTTTGGCGCTGATAAGTTTTGGACTGGTCGTCCAGTCCCATCGTTGATGAGCTCATAGTGGATGGGCGGAGTTCGTCGTCGTGTTTGGTTTGGAAAGTAGATTTCGGCGAGAGGCAAACGTGTGAGGACCTAGCAGGAAGGAAACAAAGCTAGGTCACCAAGTGCCCTGTTCATGTTGCGAAAGTCAGCGAGGGTCGGCGGACGGTGATAATGATCAATTATGGAAGATTCACGCCTGACATATATATAATCTCTTTGGGGCCAGGGCGCCTGTTCTTTTTTGGTTCCGAGGATAATACTTCGTATGTGCATCGACTAAAGACAGCGTCTTGATGTGGCAACGGACGCTCCATGCCTTGAGAATGTGAAACTGCGCTCCTGTCATAGTGTATTAGATAATAGACATTCCCACGTTTCCCCGTCCCGCATTGTGATCTACCTCAACTCCGACCAGGTCACGCCTAAGTCCCAACAGCGCGAGGCAGGTTTCCTAAAATAGCAAGTACATTGATCAACAACGCAGTGATATCGCCCAATCGATCCGTTGATGGCTTCTTCTCGAAGAAACCAATTCTCTCTCTGCAGTTTATGGGGGCGGTGTAAACTTATTTACTATGGAACAAGGAGTGATTTAATGACTGATACCGCTCGCACTCATTTCCCCTTGATAACAGTCCGGTCTACTTGTATTTTTTGTTTTTCTTACCTGTGTACACTAGACTCAGAGCATTCATCATTGCCATTCACCCCACAACTCAGAATCCAAGGCATTAGCTGTCCCCACAACACCTCCTGATTCCAATTGTCGATGTAAATATCGCAACCGAAATGGCTCAATCCAATGCTTCAAATCCGCCCTTGCAATGCGTAGGGCCGGATTATCGATCGAATTACCAGAAACCAAGTGCCACAATTTCAAAGGAGGTGTCGTTTGAGAACGTGCATGTACTTGCTCAGACTCCGCAATTGATTGCACTTCTGACGTAAGTTACTCTCAAAATTGTCAAACGAGAGAGGCAGAGCCATAACCTGAGTGTAGGATTATCCGGAATCGAGACACGGAGCGGGCAGACTTTATATTCTACTCAAATAGAATCATTCGTCTCCTGGTCGAGGAAGGTCTCAATCATTTGCCAGTTATCGAGCGCGCGGTGACCACGCCTGTTGGGAGAGCGTATTCGGGGTTGACTTTCCAGGGCAAAATATGTGGTGTTTCGATAATGCGGGCAGGGGAGGCCATGGAGCAGGGCTTGCGAGACTGTTGCCGATCTGTCCGTATCGGAAAAATACTTATCCAGAGAGATGAAGAAACCTCGCAGCCAAGACTATTTTACGACAAGCTTCCGGAAGATGTCGCTGATCGTTGGGTTCTACTGCTTGATCCCATGTTTGCTACCGGTAGGTCTCATACTCTCCTGGTCATTAAACTCGTCTTCGAATGGCAGCTTGGAGGTTTCGCTTTCTGACTCAAGAACAAGGCGGGTCGGCTATCATGGCCGTGGAAGTTCTGATCGCCCGAGGAGTCCCAGAGGAACGAATTTTGTTCCTGAACGTTATCGCAAGCCCCGAGGGGATTGGTAATTTCGCAAGACGGTTTCCGAAATTACGTGTTGTCACAGCTTTTGTTGATCAGGTAAGGCCACCCGAATGGTCTCCTTCGTTCGAACCCTGGTAGTCTAATGTTGCTTTGTAGGGCTTAGATGAAAAGAAGTAAGTGCCACTTTCTGTCCGACGTTATTATGAAAACGTGGCCATCGGCTAATATGATGATAGATACATTGTCCCCGGCTTAGGGGATTTTGGCGATCGGTTCTATACAATGTAGAGGGTTCTCACAACCCAATAGCCGGCTGCAACCTTCCGTTGGCGCCTAAAACCATGTGTAGAGTAGCTAAGGAAGTGGACTCGACCTGACGAGGCGTTGGACGGCGCAGCACCAATCCAACAAGACGAGGCAGAACTAGAAGGCCATGGAAGCACAATTCCTCCAACCCTGCCAAAACCAGATATTACTCTTCGTCATCAGCATCGACGTCATCCTCCGGGGTTCTTCGCGATCGGATCGCTCGAGAAGTAGGCTCTGGCCCGTCCTGCCTACTATCAGCCTCCTTGGCTACCATATCTAAGACAGCACAGCGGATTAGCGTGAATCTCCATAGCAAACCAAAGAAGCACGACTTACCAGCCGCATCCACCCATTCACCATAAACGTCAACGGCGGCGGAGAGGTCTGCATAAATGACCACTGTAAGTACAAATCAAAACAGCATCTCGCGCTCCCAGGAACTCACAGTTTATGGCACATTGGAATGTCTGGCCACACACGGAGCAATCGAGTTGTCCGACCCCACCCTTCTTGTCCAGGAGTACGGTAACAGCTTCTTCGTGGTTACAAAACAGACACGTAAATTTCGTAGGAAGTGGATCCTTCTGTGAGAAAATTAGCCATCGATAGTGGGCTTTTGGAACACGATTCGATCGGTGCTGCCATCCTCGTACCTTTCTTGGACCCTGGGGCCCTCTGGAACTCTTCTTTCGCTTTCCCATTGCAATACCGCCTAGTTTGTATATCCAACGGATACCAGGCTCTCTGTGTTGGGGTCCCGTTTGAAGAACTATGTCACAAGACGGACAAGGATGCGACGGAGTCGGGTGGGGCCGGCCGAAGCATAAATGGCAAAGGTGCATGTTGCGGGCCTAATTTCTGGGACAATCGGGTTATTGTCGGCTATTAGATACGCCCCTCCATCCTATCCATGCCTTGACCCCGCGACTAAGACTGGAGTAAGGTTATCATTGAGACCGCTTGGTTGTCTTGGATGATGTAGATTCCCGAACAGTGCATCGATGTATTGATAGCTCGAAGACCACTCCCCCTTCAACACATCATTACTGATACTTGCACTGGGGGTCATTATTGGTTCTGTGAATAGGTCCACTAGTTATTTTGCGAGTCTAGTTAGACTGATAGGTAGATGTTTAGACCACGTCACAACAGGACCATAGGGGAGAGCTAGCGACCTACAGCAGCACCCTCCACAGTCCCGCGTGTAAGCTCAGCTCCCTCGACCATTTGATGTATATATACACCGCCTCCCTTACCCAACTTCTCAACGATTTTCTGTCTTTGCCCGATCTCCCTCGTTTCTCAAGCCCATAACGACGGAGGTTAGAATCAATTCAAGTTTATCCAGCAACACATTCAGCTCTAGATTATAGATACATACGTTCGACGCACACTATGGCTCAAGAACCGCTCGTTGACCTGTCCGCTGTGCTAGAGGTGTTGGATGACATTCGCCAGGTTCAGTCACGCCTGAGTTCCTCTGTTGATTTGCTCGAAGACAGACTCAATAGAGCGGACCGCGAAGATAAGCAGCAAGGTGGGCACTTCGGTCCACGTCCCATCTCCAACTTGACCGAACAGGATCAGCTGCTAACCCTGGACCAGAGTCAGATGATGAATCCCAAGTCTCTCCGGAGGCTCCCGCATCGCAGTCGTTGCAGGCGCCGTCGTCCAGTAGCTCACGAACCGCCTTCACTTCACGAATCATTCTTACGTGCGTCCGTCACTGTCCAGTCGAGAAGTCTCCAGCTAATTTTGCGAAGGACTTACCCTAAGCAGATAGGAATAAAGCCCCTACCCATGGTGTGGGGCCACTCGGACCCGAATCAGAGGGGCCCTGTTGTCGTCTCGAGGGCTTCGTCCACCATTCGACGACGAAATGGTAGGCGCCGGGCCGAGCACTGCTTTCTTCCGCATTAATCATGCTAACCGTCTTGCTTAAACATCCAATAGCCATTGGAGGTTGGTTCCGTCCCATATTGATCTAATACCCAACTATTCTTTCACGGAACACTTACGCTGCCGCCTTCACCTTCGCACCCATAGCACAGTAGGTCGATCCTCCACGGCCATATAACATATCTCTGCTAACAGTGTGACAAGTGGTGGTTCCTATTCCATTTACCATGCTCTTGCTGTAGCAAGCAAGGAACTCGACGCCAACCACAGGTCTGTGCCTTCCAATGATCGATGTGTATTGGCATTGACTTTCGAGGATAAGGCCGGACTTTACGAACGCAGAGCCTGCCGTAAATATCGGACCGTTCCCACAGTGGAATGATGTGAAGAAGATCGTTTCTATGGACCCGTGGGGCCACATGGCGCCCTGGATATTCAAGGACCTCATGGAAACAGAAAACCGTCCGTCAATCATTATCTCCTATCTTGATTATGTCTGGCACACTCACAATCCGCAGTTGATATCCGGCCGACTATCGCCATCACTAAAGCCCACATGAAGGTACACATTTTATGTAGTTCCACAAAGTCCGCAAAGCATGGCTACTAAATGTCGGATTGCCAGCTTCCTGAACTCGAAGAGAGTGTCAAGTCCGGTCGTCTGTAGGTTTTCCCGATGAAGTTTTCTCTCGTCATCAAGCGGCTAAGATTAGCAGGGTCCCCGATGGGAGTGTCTGCCTCAACAGCACAGGCGATCTAGCTGTTACAAAGGTTGCTGTGGAGCCTGTAAGTCTAAATGACTTCCACAACTCATATCGGTATGATACACATTGATAATTTCTTACCTCTCCCAGGTCTGGTACCTACCAGGAGTGGCGGAACGATTTGGCATTGGTAAGCTTGCGCAGTTCTATTATGGGATTCACTATAGACTGACCTCTGATATACAGATGAGGCTACTCTCCGACGGTCCCTTTTCGAGCATACTGGAGGAAGCTATCCTGAGGTACTTATTTGTCTGTCAACTGGACATCTGTCTCACTGCTGACCACACTGGCTGTCCAACCTCGCCAGTTAATCACACGGGGTGATATCAAACTATTTCTCCCTCCGATCGGTAAGGCTTGTCGCGAGTTACCCAAGGACACACATTATAGTCCGAGGGGGAGAACCGAAGGGGAATCTCCTCTCTAAAAGTGCCACATGAATATATGCTAATAATCCTTCTTCCATAGGCGGACTCACGGTATACTGCTTTGGCGACCCCCAGAAAATGTCGGATGGACAAGCACGGCTATCACTGAGAATCCATGACGAGGTTGGTTCTCTCAAATTGTCATCTGTGCTTGTCAGGGTACTAAAAGATACTGTTTTTTCTGAAGTGTAACGGCAGCGACGTATTCGGCTCCGACATCTGCACTTGCCGCCCTTACCTTATCTTTGGCATTGAGGAAGCGGTGAAGGAGGCTCAGAATGGTGGCAGTGGTGTCGTTATCTATTTCCGGAAAGAAGGTCGAGCGTTGGGAGAGGTGACAAAGGTACCCACACCCTACAATCTATTCCTGCAACCTTGTCAATCTTGGGTTTATTAACCTTACTCGCATTAGTACCGTACGTCATATTTTCCCACTCATGCTTCCACTTCCCAATTACTTGAACCCCCTAATAGTTCAGTTTTGTTTGTTGTTTGGGAAGTGGCAGAGAAGACGAGTGAAGCTGAGGAATACATTGTGCTGGTGCCTCCAACTACTCTGTATAGAGACTAACAACTTATCAACTTTAGTCGTTTACAATGCCCGCAAGCGGGGGGAGGACAGGGCATCGGATTATTTTCGACGAACTGAGAATATCGCGGGTGTGAAGGACATGCGCTTCCAAGCGCTGATGCCTGATATTCTACACTGGCTTGGGATTAAGAAGATTGACAGAATGCTTAGCATGAGCAAGTTAGTTGGCTCCCGGTTAGCCCATCATTTCTCGGTGGACAATACTTACTCTCTTGCAGTATGAAGTACGATGCGATCGTCAGCCAAGGGTAAGAGCCACGAGTGTCCTGTATTTCCAGGGTTGTATCTAACATGAACTAGGATTCCTATTCATGAGCGAGTAGAGCTTCCAGAGGAGAGGATCCCCGAAGACTCTCGTGTTGAGATTGATGCCAAGATCACTGCCGGTCAGTTTCTACGTGGGTTTGCGGCTTTACACTGAGGCTAATGAGGTTGTATAACCTAGGTTATTTCACAGCGGGAAAGAGGTTAACGGCACAAGAACTGCAAGCAGTCCAGGGACGAGTTTGGGAAGAGTAGGTAATCCCGATCTTGCTTTCACTTGTCGCAGACGTCGCTAACCGATGCCAGCATCGATCATTAAATCCGGCGATCTTGATGGGGAGGGATACTGGTGATAGCCCTTGACTCCTTAGGAGGTATTATCCTCGGGTTTTCAGTCTCCACCGTCT
>Ga0164243_10008349_pt1 | contig 15283 bp, 10 predicted proteins | sample OricompcompostOP_FD_108781 | JGI IMG/M metagenome (GOLD analysis project Ga0164243, IMG submission 108781) | Organic Plus compost microbial communities from Emeryville, California, USA - Original compost - Organic plus compost (OP) | ecosystem: Engineered > Solid waste > Mixed feedstock >... | reverse complement strand
CTCTGTGTCGATGATGAAGGACCGGAAGCGCTTGTTGCACTGCGTAATTTCCCAGAACAGCATCATCATCTCGGGCACCAGAGTCCCCGTCGAATGAGTCCCCGCGGGAATGTATGACGTCTTTTCCTGTAGGGGTTGCTGTAGGACTCTCGTCATGCCGTCGACGATGAACTGGAAGTCTTGGGGCCGATGGAGCCGGCCCAGGAAGTGGCGGTAGTAGTTGCGCTTCGGTGCGCCAGTGCTATCTTGGTCCTCTGGGATCGGATATAGTAAGAGGGTTAGAAGGAGTTGAAGGGTATATGTCACAAGGACTTGCTTGGCGTCCTTGAAAACGAGGGCGTTGTACGGTACTCTCCAACTAGCGGGATTGTACTTGAGAGACTATTGTTTTGGGGGGATTTATCAGTTTCAAACGTCCCTAACCTGCCATTATGCGGGTTCGCGGTCTCCCAACAACTTACCGTATTCAGTAGCGAGCAAAGCACTGAGAGCACAATCTGCTTATCAGGACATGTACAAAGGTGCGTCAACACCCTCACTCCCCTCTGCGGCAGCACCGCCGGCGTCATATACATGCTCTTCCCCGCCAACGTCAAAAGCAACCTCAGAATCTCTATCCTATTACTCTCAAACTCCTTCGTCGTCGCCACCGACGCATTGCACCCGACACCGCTCTGCCAAATCGCATACGTAACCTTGGGCTTCCCATTCGCCTGCCTCGGCAGCGTCAAGCCCGAGAAGAACATCAGATCGACGAGCGTATCGATGAGCTCCTCCGCCAACGGCTTCGCCTCCTCGAACTCGTCCAGCTTGGGGCGGGGACTCGTGAGGCCATCGAGGCCGTCGCCGGTGCCGCCGTCGAAGAGGATCTCGTTGGCGACGACGGACTTGCGCGTGCGCTTGCGGCGGGCGCCCCAGAAGAAGCGTTCTTCCCATTGCTGGAGGTTCTCGGCCTCGTAGAGGTAGGGGAGCAGGCGGGTTAGGACGCGGATGCAGTTGAGGGCGTCGCGGTCGGGGGCGAATTCGGGGTCGGGGAAGGAGGGGTGGTGGCGGAGGATGAAGAGGCGGGAGGTTATGGCGAGGATGAGGGTTTCGAGGTTTTCGAGGGCTTTGTCTCGGGTTCGACGGATGTCGGAGGCTGAGAAGAGGCTGAAGACATCTTCGGAGGACTCGGGGAGCTCCCAAAACTGGAGCAGGACCACTGTTAGTAAAGCTGGCCATGCAGAGCTAGGGCCAACGCAATAGCTGGTAGAGACGATTGCGATATCAGAAGTGGGCGGGAGGGTGAGGAAACCACAGCTGGCCCTGAATAGCTGCAGTTCCCCAAATTTCGTCTCTTATTTTCTTCTCGAAGGAGGGAACTCACAGAGGTCCAGTACGGATCGTCGGCAGGTATGTGCCGCTCTTCAGAGAGCCTGAAGATGCCCTTCTTGAACACCAGTTTCGAGCTACTAGCACCCATTGTTGGAGCACGGTTAGCGGAGCTGGTTGAGGCTGATTATCATAGTGTCCGCGGCAACAACGGAAAGCCGGGGATTATTATTGTCTTCGTTCTCGTTCAATAGGGGTCGTTCGGGAGGAGTGATTTCAGTGGCGAGCTGCTGGTGATGGCCTTCCTCTGATCACACAATGAAGTCTGGAGTAAGTCCGAAGTCCAGGAAGTTACGGCAAGTACAAAGGTACAGTCTCGCTCGTCGAAGACGTGGTCAAAGTGGGAAGGTACTTTGGATGTACACTTCGACGCTATTTGCTCCTGTGGGTACCTGTCAACTTCCCTTCAATGTCACCCATCTCCCCTTCTCCCCTTCTTATCAGTGATGACTAAGATTGCCTGAGCGTCTGGCATTCTAACACGGAAAGCCGACGACATCGTTTGCAGCGGGCATACGAAGTACACAGGTACTAGAATAGCTCTAGGTCATCCTCGGAGTTGTAGACTTCCAGGGCTCATTCTCTCAAGTCTTAGGCGAGTTGGAATCCTCTACGGACACGCACGATATTCGACAAAGAAATCAAATCTATTTTTTGCCCAGTTTTAAACTGTAAAACACTCCTATCCGTTCATCCGTCCCGTGCAAACACATACGGGTATTGTACATTTCCCCATCCCAAACAGGTACATCGTAGTAAAACAAACAACCGGCCCGGCTTGAATAGTAACTGAGCTCGCACCCCGCATAACACCGCGCCGTATCCCTTGTAATCCCCGGATGGTCGAACAAACATGAACAAGAAAAGAAAAGAAAGACAGGACGGAAAAGAAAAAACAGAAGCTGGCACATTCACCGGCCAGTTTGCGGGGAATGGTCTTCCCGCTCTTCACCCTCGAGGCCTATCCAAATTGGCACCCACTAATCAGCATCAGCCTCATCAATGAGAGCCGAGACACGCCGAGCCTTGGGCCTAGGCGTCTCCTCAATCTCATCGTCCTCTTCAGGTCGCGGCGTAAGCTTGTCTCCATCATGCTCGTCCGCATCATCCATGTGGACGTCGCCATTGGCATCAACATCCTCAGTAGCCGCCTTATCCTTCTTGCCCTTGCGAGACGACGACTCTTCGTGGTCCTTGGTGCTATGACCGTTAATCTGAATGTCTATGTCCTCCCTGAAGCTGTCGAGTTCGTCGTCACCAAGGTCCTGGGACTCGGGTTGCTGGACCCTCTTGCGCTTGATCGGGCGGATGACGCTCTTATCCTCGAGGTCGGCCCAGCGATTCAGTCGCCGAACGGCGCGGCGAACGGCGGCGAAGTAAGTGTTAGTTTCTTCGCCGAAATCGTCCGGCTCCGTCTTGAGCTGGCACAATCCGCCGGGCCCGGCCGAGCGGAAGGGGAAATCGTCCTTTTTCATGGAGGAGAAGATACCGCGGCCCGGCTCATCTTCTCCGTCGCTGTTTTGGAAGGCAAGCTCATCCGACATGGCCTTGATACGGACTGCAGCGCGGTAGATGGCACCGTCTTGGCGCCTGAGCTTGCGAACCTTGTGGTAGTGCTTGCGGAGACCACGATCGAGGATATGGTCGACTTGCTCCTTTCGGTGGCGCTCCACGGCTAGTTGGTGCGCGGTAGGTGGGCGCGGCTTGCGCGTCACGACGCCGTCAAGCTGACCGGGGCCGGCGGGTGAGGAAGCCTCGAGGATGGTGTATTTGGGAGGCATGCCGCGGCGACTGGCACTACCAATGGCCGCCTGTCGTGCCATGACCCTCGATGGGGGCGGAGTCGACCTAGTGCTATCAATATCGGACTCGTGCTTCGAAGGGCGGATACGGGGTAGGATGGCAGGTCCTTCGTCCGCGAGCATTCGGCTGCGGGATCCTCGCTTGACCTGGGTATCCGCGATGTAAGCTTGATCGGCCTCCAAGATTTTGGCTCTCATCTTCTGCTTCTCGTTGCCAAACTCGATTTCCTCGGCAGTATCGACGTTCTCCAACGCAATCTCTTCCTCCGACATCTCTTCGAGAACAGGCACTCCCTGGTTCGCAACGTCGAGACCGTAGTCGACGCCGGGGCCAAAGGGGTTTTCCTCGCAGCCCTCTTCAGTAAAGTCTGACTCAAGGTAGAACCACATCAACCATAGGAACGCCCTAGCCCTGGAGTGGCTAGTGAAGTTCGTCTTCATTACCAGGTCATGGAACTCCTGGCCTTGGGGGAAATGCAACTCGGCGATCTTCTGCGCAGCCGCGCATATGATGAACAGAAGAGCGACGGGGTTCGTGCGGGGGATGTTCGCCTCTTTAATGCCGACAAGCGAGTTGGGCTCTTCTCGATCCTCCATACTACCCTTGAGAATCGATTTTAGACGAGGAGCATCTTGGAGCTGTTTATAGGCGTGAGGGTCCTGACGGGCCTGCAGGGATGGGATAGCGTGGTATGTGCGTAGTTGAGCTCGCATCTCGGGGAAGACTACAGACAAACATTAGAGTTAGCAAGCTAAAGAACAAAGAATGGAGGGCAAGCGAGAAATCGCTCGCAGGGTAATAACTGCAGAAGCCAGGCTCCTAGCCGTGCCCTGGAAAGGGTCATCGCTTACAGTTCAACGTGGTATTCATGCGTCCGATGTTGACAAGCAGACACACCATGGCCATGCCCTTGGCGGCATCCCGATCACTAAGGAGTTTGTCCCGTAGCACCTTGCTAGTCTTGCTGCTCCTCGCCATCGTGTCGATATATAGATCGGCAAAGCACTGTTTGCCAAGCTTCTCCGGTTCGTAGCTGTTCGTAAAGACCTTGGTCTCGTCGTCGAAAATGGCCTTCAGCCAGTCGTACTGGATGTCGGCTCGCCACAACGGCTCTCCGTCCTCCTTCTTCAAATGCCGAATCTTGCCAATGACCGACTGCGTATTTTGGTCCTTGGCGTGCGACGCTTTGCCCTTGGACCGAGAGACCTTCTCGACAGGCTCGGGAGTTGCGTCCATCATTCTCGTATCGTCATCTTCGACGTGAGAAACGAACGACTTTTCGGCACGGACGGGCGAGCTCGGGGCCTCGAGGTCGGACGAGTTGGGGGAGGCCATCGTGGGGGAGAGGAGACCAAGGAAAGAGATGGCGGCCTGTGATGTAGTTGCTCCCGAATGCGCCCTCTATATCGCGACCCTCTCAGAACTCCTTCTATGGAAATTAAAAAGAACGGAAAACCCGAAAAGACTCAATCAATGATGCTGGGGGAATCGACGAGCGCAAAAGCGGTGGAAACGATGAAGGATGATGAGGCGATGGTGTCGCGTCAGCGGTGCATAGTTTTCTAGTCTCGATTCGGATCGAGGTCCAAAAAATTGTGTCCGTTGTTTCGCGACGGTTCGTGTATATCTAGGGAACAAATGAGGTGCTGAGGAGGAAAGAAGAAAGAAATTAGAATTAGGGAATAGCAAGATAGGATAGCGAGGATGAAGTAGAGCAATGTGCGTGAGGCTGATTTGCGATGAATGTGGTGAATGTGGTGACAATGAAAGGGTGGAAATAAAATCGTGGAATGGAAGTATTGAGGCGGGTTCACCTTGTCTGATGATGCAGTTCAGTTGAGAATGGGGCAGGCTTTCTAAGAATCACGGGTCTGGAGTAAAGTTGCGAGTTGATTTGATGGCACTAGCAAATAAGGGTACATTTCCAGCCAAGCAATTTACTTGTCCAATCCTGTACACTACTGCACATTAATTCTACAGGAGTCTGGGCACTACTTCGTACTTCATAGTGTAAGATCAATTAGTTTAATAGCTCCAGCCACCCCCCAGAACCCCCCCGTGGCTGGTACATCAATCCATCAACGTTTGATGTGGCTTGACCTCCTCAGCTTTCAGGCACACCTGAAATTGTCACTAACCTCCAGGATTGGAATGTCTTCATCAAAACATCGCCAGCTCCAAATCAACAAACTGCGCCGCCTCGGGGCAACCCCAGCCCACCCATTCCGACGACATACTAACATATAGCAGGGTAAATTCTCATTCTCAAAAGGTTTGCCTCCCATACATATTTCCCTTATTCTTCTTCGAACTTCGACGCAAGACCACTTTCCTAACTCAGATATCCTCCCGAGGTAGACTCCATCCGCAGACCCATCTCCAAACGCCTCTCCCGATCCAACCTTTTTGTGCGCAGAAAGAAAACAAAAAAACGCCACCGCCTTAAGAACCCGTCCCCCCCATCCCAAACAAACGCTCAAACAAACAGCACCCTTCAACACCCGGCAAAGCCATGTCTGCCTCTGGTACAAGAGTCGTGTCCGCGCGGACCCCCCAACGACCCATCACCCCAGCCCCCGTCGCCGAGAGCCCAGGAAACTGGTCCCACCCGCGCCTACGCGAAATCACAAGACGTCGCAACGCCACCACGTTCACGGACAAGAATGTCCGCAAAATCGCCTACAACATCGCCGCGCTAATCGGTCTTTGGGCCCTCCAACGGGTTACCGAGTCCGCCGTCACCTCCTTTTTCAGCCCAGATATGTAGGTCTATGCCCTTTCCCTCCCCCAAACAGCCAATCGTGGCTTCATCCAAGACTAACGCAAATTTACTCTCACAGCATCAGCCACCAAACCAAAAACATCCTCTCTTGGGCCTACCTCCTCCTTCAAGCCCTCCCCATCCTCAACATAGGCCTCGCCCTCCTCCCCCTCTTCCGCACCGAAGACGACATCTCCGATATCCCCCTGACCCCAGGCCAGCGCAAACTCCTCGGCCTACCCCCAAGCTCGGCCCCTCCCACCCCCAACGCCGTTTACAGCACCCCGCCGCGCTACTCCCGAACGCCCTCTATAACGGGTTCTCCGCTCTCCGCCCGCGGAAGCAGCAGCAGTCTTAACAAGGCTTCCGCTACTGCTGCCAAGGGTTCGCCCTCACCGTACTCGCCCTCCGCGAGTCCCCTGAACGGAAAGAGCGGGTTCAATCCTTCGCTTAATGGTGGTAATGGCCGGAGGTCTTCGTTCGGGTCGCCTAGTCCCCTGCGTGCATCGGGAAGCAGCTTGTTCTCGGAGCCTGCGACGCCTAGTCCCTCGGGGACGAAGAAGACGAGTGTTGGTTTGAATAACAAGTGGTTGTATGAGAAGGGCAGGAGGTCCTCGGGCTCCTGGATGCAATGAGTTGATGAAGAGGGGGATATGAGCGGTGATGAACGGGTGTTTACGTGCTTCGGGTTTATATGAGCTGGTTTTTTTCCTTTCCTTCTGGGTTAGAGGTGAGGATGAAGAATATGTCAAGTACGAAACAGAGGTGTTGTGTTCCTGTACATTACGAAACCTTCTCTACCTAGGGTCTTTTTTGCATTCTGTTGATAATGGTGGAGGAAACGAAGATCAAAAAGTAATAGCCCTGGATTTTGTATGATTTACGAAATAAAACAACCCATACCCTTCCTACACTGACTTTGATTGGGAAGTACAGGCCACAAGTCGAAAGATATTGAGAACATCGAGAAGTTTGCTTTGTATTATCGATCGCTTGCTCTATGCAAGGAAGAAAATCTATGCCACCCGTTTATAGAAACCCATCCTTCTTCCGAGAAATTTGACTGAAAACAACGGAAATAAAGATGCTATGCTCGGTTTCCCTTCCCATGCCCAGCTATGCATTCAACGAAAAAGACTTTGAGTACAAAAAGGGGAAAAAAAAAGCAGGGGAAAAAAAAGAGACAACCCAAATCACAAAGTCTATCTATCTTCCCAGCCATCTCGCCATTAATGCTGTCGGACTGTAGTCCAATCCATCAATACACGCTTCTCTTCCCTCCCAAATACTCGTCTATAGTCCCCGATAATCTCGCAGTCTCGGCGGTCGGACAACTCTACCCTGCCCCGCCTCAAACACGAAAACATCCGAATCCGACGACTCCTAATCGAACAGATTACTCGGAGGCCTGTGCACCGTCTGTTCCGTATACGGAGGCGGAGGGTTGGCAGGAGCGCGCGGCCGAGAAGATTGCGAGGGCGGTAGGGGAGCAGGCGATCCGGCTGCGGCGTCCCACCTGGCGATCCTTCTCATCAGGTTCACGTAGTATTCCTGGATAAAGGACTCACTAGAGGCGATTGTTAGTAACGATAGTCTCAGAAGAGAAAAAAAAAATGAAACTGAAGAGGAAACATACGTGTAGAAGCTGTGATCAGAACTATGCGTCTTAACAAGGTTATGAGCAAGCTCATGCGCCATAACAACCCACCACCAAATCCCCGCCTCCGCTTTCGCCTGCGGCTGCGCCATGCCCGTAGCATGCAGTTGCATGAAGAACCGGAAGTTGAAGAACAGGCTGCCGTTCAAGTTGAACGCGATCGTGCCGCCGGCCGTGTCGTAAAAGATGTGAAGTACCCTAGGCGCAACCTTGTAAATGTCCGCCATCTCGCGGAGGAGGTTCGCAAAGGCGTTGACGGCACCGCTGTTGGTGGAGAAGAAGGATTGGGGGTCCTCGACGCCGCGGTCGGCGAAGACCTTCATGCCCGAAGAGGCCTCGGCAATGAAGGTTAGGTTCTTGCCGTGGGTGCTGTCACAGTAGGTTCCTTGCTCCTGGACTTGATTCATAGTTGGTTCCGAGAACAACTCGTTCGAGCCGTAGGGGCGCGAGGCGTTGATAGCACTGAGTAGGTTTTCGTGTACCAAAGCCGGGTTGCTGACCTGGCCCTCTTGCTGCTGCTGCTGTGGTTGCTGACCACCGGTCGGTGCGTTGCTCGGTCCTGCTTGGCTCGACGAGTTGTTATCATCGTCGTCCTGGCTTCCGGTGTCAAAACCGAGGCGCTTAGTCAGGTTAGAGAAGAGTCCCCTACTCCTCCTCTTCTTCACATGAGGCGGGCTGGGCGGCAAGTCGCCGTCGTCGCCAAACGCCCCCGGCATGCTAGGCATCTGCTCCTTCTGCTCCTTCAGCTCCCTCTGCTGCCTCTCATTGGCTGCGATAATGTCCGCCTGGCTCTCGCGCCATTTGGCCTCTCTCTCCTGGACACGCCTCATCTCCTCCTCGAGAGCTCTGCGCCTCTCTTCCTCGGCGATCCTGGCCTCGGCCGCCTTGGCCCGCAGGATGCGCTCGACATTGTAACCGCGCGAACGCAGTCCCAACAGATCTAGCGTTAGGAGCGGCTCGAAGAAGGTGTACGACTGGTGGTTGTGTCTGGAAAGGATCACCTGGCAAAGTGCCTGACCTATCTGGTACATGTCAGGTGTCCCCGAAGCCGCCACGTAAAGGACACAAGATCCACGATCACTCTTGCTTGCCGCAGACCTCCTTTCGGTGTGCGTCTCTGCATGATTTTCGAGTTGTCTCCGGAGAGAAATTGACTGGACCAGCGTAACCGTCAGGTTCTTCTCCAACCATTTCGCGTCATGTTTGATAATATCTTTCTTGTCGCTGGCATACTCATGCAAGAAGATCTTCGTCCTCTCAACCACATGCTTTCGAAGCTTTTCCGCTTTCTCAGGCATTTTCACGGGCGGCCCCATGTTGAGGTTCTCTTGAACCAAACTTCTCAACCGGCGAGCTCCGAGCATCAGGTAGAAGTTCTCCAAGGTTTCCTCCTCGGGCGCGCAAAGTAGAAACTTTTTGAAGATTCTGAAGCTGATAAAATCATCCGAAACGACAATCTTCGAAGGAACCTCTAGGTGATATTGCCTCATCTCCGTCTCGTCTTCGTAATCGTCACTCGCGCCGTTGGTAGTAGCTGTAGTTACTCTGGAAGCAAGCAGACACTTGGAATTCTGCAGCTTCGTCCATAACGTCTTGTCCGACTTGAGAACCGCAGAGCTCTCCGCAAGAGACCTTAGAAGATTGAGATACCTATCCACCTGCAGCATACCGAGAAGCCGCGCCGGCTCCTGACAAACACGCTCGGCAAGTTCACGCTTGGTAGGCTCCGTTCGAGCGCCGCAACGGAACAAAAATGCATTGGCCGTGCTGCCAAAATCGACAAAGTCGAAGATGTCGGCATACGAAGAATCGCGGCCGAGGTAACAAAGGGACGGACTAGTGAACCTAACACTACCTTTCTCGTTGGGCGGATTGATAGGGATGATTGCCGCATTCCGAAGTTTCGCTACGTTCGGCTCCTTCATATCAGGAAGTCGTTGTGCAAAGTAACCGAAGAGTAGAGTGGCCCTTGTCGCGTCCAGGGGAGGATGTGCGAGGAGCTGCTTGATGCACTCGTCGATGGGAGGGGATCTCGCAACGCCGAATTTCTGTTCAAATGGTTAGTATTAAATGAATCAATTCCCGAAAAACACCCTGCCTCCTAGGCGTTCAAGAAGGGGTCCTTACCAGGGCATGTGGAACTAGGTCACGTCTGAGCACCTTGAACCCAAAAGTCGACGCTCCTTCTTCCGTGAAACAACCCGACGGCGGCACAAGCGTATTCTCATCTCCTTCAATCGGCAAGATAGCCTTGTTCGTGCCCGCGATATTGGTATTACCATACCCATTGACAACATGCTTCGAGATGAAGTAAGTCCTGGCGTTCTCCCGAGTTCGGAGATCCGGCGATGCCATCACCTCAACCAGTTCGGCCGCAGTTGGATACGCTCGCAGGCCGAGCACGGACAAAAAATGCGACTCTGCGCCTCGAGGAGGAAGCGCACCGGGCCAGTATAGGATTGGCAAGCCGAGACCTCGCAGGGAGTCCTGGGGTTCGAAGAGTTCCGAAACCTTGTAGAGCTTAGTCGTCCCCTTGAATCGACCCATGCCCGGAGGTCCAGCTTCAGCCGGGCAAATCGCCGAGTTCTTAAGCTTCACCATATCGCCGGTTGGGATATCGGCACGAACGGAGGCTAGGTACTTGATGAGCTCGACATGGCTCCACTTCTGCTCGCCAGAGGAAGGAGAAAGAAGCCTTGCAAAGATGGTTTCAAGGTCCAAGGTCTTCCGGACGCCGAGGGCAACGAGGAGCTTCTCCTTCACCTGTCCCAAGTTCTCGATGACGGGCAAATCGTCAAAGAGCTTTACGTTGGGGAAGAAGGACTCCTCGGGCTTCTTCATACCCAGCTTCGTGGGGATGACAGTGTACTGTTGAAGGAGTGGTGCTATACCAGCCCTCGCTCCGGGGGACATGTTGTCCCAGCTCTTACTGACCACAATAAGTACTTGCTTGGAAAAGTCCGGTGACTTGGTCATGTTGAGATTGTCGGGCCTCTGCGAAGCAGTGCGAATCAGGAACTGTAACCACGGAAAAATCTCTAGAGGCTCCCATCCAAGCGCCGCTAGCTCAGCATTCGAACAATGATTCGTAAATGCAAATGGCAGGGTGTCAGGAGGGAGAGGGAGTGTCGGTGGTATCCTGTTTGCGGTAACGAAGTTCTTGATGACGGAGAGGGCAACTATTCCACCTTTCTCCCCCTTCTCGTCGCTGATCGTCGCCACAGCCGCATCAACCAAGCTCTTCGTCACCCCTTTGTCGAGCTCTCCGCTTAGAGCCATCTTGGAAACCCATTTAATGAAGGACGTCAGCTGGTCCTTGGTCATAGCCTTGGCACTAAGTTCGTCACGTATGTCTTGAAGGGTGATCCGCGAAAGGACGCCAAAGTCGGAGAGTTTCTTATAGAATTGGGTTTCCATCAATTCTTTGGGCACAGTTGGCAGCCCATCGACGAACTGCCCGAGTTCTTCCGAAGGAATTCGCACGTCCGAGGTGAGCTTCACGCCGCGCGTGGAATAAATGTTGAACTTTACATCCTTGTAGGAAGTCCAGAAAGATTGTTCGATAATCTCACCAACTTGCGCGCTGGGGGTAGAGTCGTCGAAGGTATAGGTCTTGAAGATGTGCATCGCCTCAGGAAGATGCTTAGACACCACTTGGCTCGTAAGTTTCCCTCCCTGTGGGATCGAGGCGTTGATGCGTTGGGCTAACTTGTCCATGTCATCGGCGAAAGAAAGTCGGATGATGATGCCGGCGGCTCGGAGCATCTCGACGTTCCAGGACCTGACGTAGCGAGCATTCAAATCTATGGCCTCTCGTTCCACGGTGGGAATGACCGACGGCGCCGAGATGTGGAGTCCTGCGCCGGTCGTCTGCATGGTGGGGAAACCAATAAAGATTCGGCCGCCAGGTTTCTTGTTAGGTAGTACAGAGGCAAATACGTCGGCCGAGTTGAGAGCGGTGCCCGTCTTGTTCGTATTCGCGGACGCCATAGCCTCATCATATGAAGAGGTAAGGATGGCGAGCTTCGCCATCCTGGGTGGCGGCTTCTTCGTCGCACGCTCCAGCTCCGAAGAGAAAGTCTTGGATACCTTTGTCTGCAGCTGAGCAGACGTGACGCCAAGGAAAATAGTAGAAGACTTGACTGCAGTGATATCCTCAGAGATCGCGGCTTGCGCCGCGGCCTCTTCCGCTTGGGCTTGGGCTTTTGCCTTTTGCGCCGACTGGGCGGAGGATGAGAACTTAGCAAAGAAGCTCTTGATCAGCGGGGTATCCGCAATCTGACCGCCAAAGGTTTCCGTTGTCTTTCCCGGAGAGGTCTTGGCTTTCCATCCGATGCCGACCATGTACGATGCGTCTATTTGGGTGCTCATGCGTTCGACAGTAGCTACCGTCATCATCCCCTCCGACGTTGTCTTTACGAAGTTTCGCGGAATGGGGACTTCGACGCTCGGGGAGATCTTTTTATGCAGAGACAACAACTTCCAATCATCAACCCAGAACTCCATCCTCTGTAACGCGACAAATGTCAAACTCGTAGCCAAGAACTGGCAAACCGAAAGAAGATTAGGCACGGGCGTCGTATTGTTGCGGTAGTCGAGGACAAAGGTAGTATGAGGCGAGCACTGATCCGCCGGCAGCTGGGACTTCTTCGTAAAAAGTGCGTTGCCCTTCCAGTAAAACGCCATGGCCTCATTACCCGAACTGACAAAGGGCTCTTCGCAGTCGGCGAAAACGCTGTAGAAACCAACACCAAATGCACCAATCTTGGTCTCGTCTGGGTTACCCTCGGCGATCCTCTTCAACCGTCCCCAATCGGTCTGCGTAAAGGGCTGTCCGTCGTTGCGCACGACGAGACGCTTCAACGTATGGTTGACCACGACATGTTTGAGCAGCTCGGACTGGTTCGAGGTAGAAGGCAGGGGTACTTGGACGGAAGGGATCGTTTCGAATTTGATAACGACGGATTCGGCTTGCGCGTCGGCGGCATTCTGGATGAGCTCTCGTAAGGTGGTCCATTCTCCCGAGTATCGAGCAAGGACCTTGTCGATTAAAGCTCTTGTATCGACTGTGACGGCCTCCTCGACGTCAGTGCTAGCGAGGGCGGTGGCCCTCAAGCGAGCATAATCCATGCTTGTTTATAGGACAGATCAACAACAACTCATTATCGAGGAGAATTCGGCGTGGGCTTCGGGATGGTGGTTCCGGAGGTTGGAGTTAGGATGAGACTGAATATGTAGGGCGAGGTTCGTCGTCGTGAGGAATGTCGAAGGTTCTCGGGGAGGCGACAACGACGTGTAACGAAGGAAAAGGTCGGATTGTGAAGGAACGCGAGGTCACGCGGGTATTAAAGAGGGTAAATAAAGAAATATAAAGAAGAAACAAAGTCCGACTTCGAGTAGGAAGAACAAACGGATCAAGTGTGAAAACAAATGTCGTCTGGAGTTTAGTTCTGGAGGAAGGCGAGACCTTCAATCCGATTCGTTGAACTCCAGCGCAGGCAGCACACGGCGCTGGGGTAAGTAAGTAAGCACAAGGCTGCGACGTTGCGTCGTCTCAGGGCCTCAATTAGCCAGGATTGGGCAGATCTATTTATGGGCTTTAGGGGTCTCGCCACTGTTTTGGCGGGGTAACGAGTCAGCAGAGCAGCCTGGGCAGGCTCCAGTTTGAGGGCCGGAGTTTAAAAGCCCCTAAGACCGACGAATCTGCCCCGAGGATACCGAGAGAAGGCGCTGACAGCACTGATACAAGCTAGTTCCGCCTTGGCTGGTAACCTTCAAAAAGTAGTATCATAGGGTTGAGAGGATTGTAGATTAGAGGTACGATCCACTGACCGTCCTTCATCAGTCCTGCGACAGTTGCTCCTCCTACAACCGTTACAACACTTGCAGCCATGCGAACCGCACCTAACATTTACATATCTTATATCCTGGATTTCTTCCCGATTAATCTGTGAAATACCGTAGCTGTAAATTTGTAGATATTTGTATCGTAGTTACTACCTCGTAATGTTTGATTCCCGTAGTTGCAGACAGGGAAGAAGGACTGGAAACCGTGAAACTGTGAAACTATTAACTCTTTTGCAACCCTTCATCATATGCAATAGTTGATAACATGCAGCTGTCTGGAAACGGTTTTTTGAGGGTATTAAAATAGGGTATGGTTGCAGCTGAATTTTCATGAACCATTCCACGTCTTTCAACTTGAGGGCCAGAGGCAGCAACCTTGTTTGTTTAGTTTATACTTCGACGTCGTAAGATTCGGCGAGATTGCGCCGACATACTAAAAGTAAAAAGACAGAGATAAGCCTATCCGGCTTCTGCCTTGAGGAAAGTCTCCATTCCCTCCCGAGTCGGGGGAGTTGATGATCCCTGGTTTGTTCTCGGTTCTTGGCAAACACCCACACCAGCCAAGAAGGCTGGCTGCACTGCACGAGATATCCCGACAGGATGGGTGACGGGGACTTAAGACCCACGATTGGAGTCGTCTTGCTCGTTAATTTGATCTTGTAGCCCCCTAATGGCGGTGCGGCCTGTCTCTCGATTGTGACCGGTCTCGCCCATAGCCTCGATCTCGATTTGGCCTCCGATGCAGTCGTCTTTCTCCGCTCCCCGATCGCTCGTCACGATCACGGTCATGCCTTCTCCTTCGCCGCGTCTCTCTGTCATCCCTCTCACCACCCCTACTCCTGCTCCTTCTTCTTTCTCTCCTTGACCTCCCGTCCTCCCTCTCATCACGCCTCGATCTGTCATCGTCCCGGGCATCCCTCGCATCCCTCCTTGATCTCTCAGACCTTCTTTCCCTACTCCGACTCCTGTACCTCCTCCTTTCCCTCCTATCACCATCGTCCCTCCTCCTCTCTCTCCTTCCTGCCTCGTCACGTCTTCTCTCCCTTCTTCCTTCCCCCTTCTCTTCCCCGTCCGCATCCTCACCCCCGCCAAGTCCTCTTCCCTCCCCAACCTCCACGGCATTAGCCCCCGACGCATCCCTAACAGGCAAAGGCAACCCCAAAGCCCTCGCCATAGCATCCTCTTCCGCCTCCTTCACCTTCCTCAACTCTTCCTTCCTTTCCCTTTCCGCCCTCTCCTCATCCGTCTCCCCTTCGCGCGCAGGGCCCCCGGGACCCTTGGCGTACCATTCCAGATCCCTCCCCTGCTGCCACCGGCCCACGGGCGCCTTGAGACTGTGTCCGAGGTAATTTTCGCGGTGCGACGAGCTGGCGACTTCATCCCAGCTGAAGTTGACGCCGCCGCGCGAGCCTGATTTTCGGATGCTCGAAACGAGATCCATTGTGTAAATAAAGGTTGTTTATTGTGAGGCGGGCTGCTAGTCCTCGATCGATTTGTGAGAATAAACCGTGGAGAAGACGCGAGGCTGATGTATTTTGTCGGCTTTATTGTGTCCAAATAAAGTGGGGGAAATTAATAAAGGTGAGAGTGTAATATCTTGTCGATGGACAGGATTGAATTCTGTGAAAAGTGATGGTTTTCTGTGTTTGTTTGATGGTTGTAGATGAGAAGAGGCAACAATTGAAAATGAGATGATTGTCCAGAGTCTGACCTTAGCACAATTATTGCTAGGGTGGGTGCTGATACCCTTGGGTACATCTGCAGTCTAAGCACTGTGCGTCTTCACAGTCGTCATCAGATTCATCCGATGTAGTATAGTGGTTAGTATACTGCGCTTTCAAGCT
>Ga0164243_10008348_pt1 | contig 15284 bp, 12 predicted proteins | sample OricompcompostOP_FD_108781 | JGI IMG/M metagenome (GOLD analysis project Ga0164243, IMG submission 108781) | Organic Plus compost microbial communities from Emeryville, California, USA - Original compost - Organic plus compost (OP) | ecosystem: Engineered > Solid waste > Mixed feedstock >... | reverse complement strand
GGTCGGCCGGGGAGTCTTCGGGCTCCTCGGGATTCCACGGCTCCGGCAGATCCAGGTCGTCCCAGGCGGCACGAAGCCTGCGCCGCTCGCCCACCGGGCCGGCCGGCTGCCAGCTCTGCGGGTTGTACGGGAACAGCTCGGGCGCGCTGGCGATCCAGTCCGCGAGGATCACCACCGCCGTCAGAACCACCTGCACCGTCTGCGGAAGCCGGACCGCTCCCCATGCAGGCAGTCGGCTCGCGGCCCCGGTCGCCTCGGCACAGGCGTCCATCAGCTCGTACTGCACCTGACGCCACAAGCTTTCAGCAGGTCCCAAATGCCGCAGCAGACGTGGACGCAACTGCAGATCGTGGATCTCCCCGTGATCCGGGGGAACCCCGTGATGACCGCCCGCGACCACAGCGAACTGCCCCGACACCCGCCCGCGCAGACCGAAGCGGCCGTCCATCCACTCCTGCAGCAGCACCTGCCCGGCCAGCCCGTGCGGAGCGAGCCGCCGGTCCTCGCCGTACTCACGGAGCGAGGGCATGCCGAGACCGGCATCCCTCATCGGGCCCGCCAGGGACTCCACTTGGCAGGCGAAGGCAGGCGTGGCCTTGCCGATGTCATGGACGGCGGCGAGAAAGCGCACCAGGACGCGGGCGTCCTCCTCACCGCCCGGCAGGATCTCACTCACCAGCCCGCGGACGGACCGTGGCAGCCAGCGTTCCCACAGCAGCCCGGCCACGGCACCGCTGTCCGCCATGTGCCGCCACAGGGGCAGCCAGCTGTCCGTCTTCCGGTCGTGCTTCGCCCACGCCCGCCGCGCCGCCGCCGACAGCCGGTCGACCGGCAACAGGACCGGTGACGCAACGGGATCCTGCACAGCGGCATCCAGCCCTGAACTCATGGGCCTATGACACACACTGATCGTCTTCCGCGCAGAGAAAGCCGCGAACTTGCCCTCACCTGCACCATCGCGTAGTAGGGGGGGACGAGGTGCGACCGGTGCGCGGGCGGCACGGAGCACTCACCGGGGTGCGCTGTGACGCCTGTCGTGCGTGTGACGTCCGTTGTGTGCCGCGACGCCTGTCGTGTCCCGCGCGACGCCTGTCGTGTTCCGCACCGCGCCACCCCTGCCACGTCTGCCGCACCTGGGCCATGGCTGGGACCAACGCGAAGGACCGACTCGGAGGAGAGGCGAGACACACCGCGCCATACCCGGTCAATCAATCGCCCATCAGGAAAGCGGGCAAATGCTGCCCCCGAGGGTGCACATTCGGCCAGTCGCAATTGGCCAACTGCGATCACCGTCACGGTAGGTGAGCGTCATGCATATGCCCCGGGCACTACGCGCCGGGATACGTGGCCATCCGAAGATCAAACGTGAGCTACTTCACCGCACGCGTTGACTGTCGGTCAGTGCGGAGCAGATTTCCGGTGGCCGGAGCATAGACGGTGCACGGTGCGCAAGATGCCGATCGATGGCCGAAAGCAACCCCTCGCCCGGCCGGCGCCGGTGAGTGATCTTGACGTGGGCATGGAGTAGACCATTTCCTTTCTCTGCCGCTCCTCGAGCGGGCTTAGGACCCGGTACAAGGAGCCACACAGTGGATCGTGAACGTCATCCGGTTCCTTTTTCGAGCCTTCCGCACCGAAGTTCCCGCACCGAAGTTCCCGCACCGAAGTTCCCGCACTGAAGTTCCCGCACTGAAGTTCCCGCACCGGCCGAGCGGCACCCCGCCAGGAACGCACCTGTTCCTGCGGTGCGTCTCCGTTGGGCTGCGGCAATGGCAGCCCGGCGCTGTCGCCCGGCCGACGGCTTGAGATGGAGCACATTCGTCGACAGGGGAACCCGTGAGCATTTCCACCATAGGTAACGAGACCCGATTGACGGCGCTCCGGGAGTCGTTGTCCCGGGGTGAACCGGTACGCATCATCGAAGTGCACAGTCCGCTGGCGGCGGTCATCGCCGAACACGCCCAGGGGAAGGGGCCCGACAGGCGGGAGTTCCATGGTTTCTGGTCCAGTTCGCTGACCGACTCGGCCCTGCGCGGCCTGCCGGACATCGAACTGCTCGACATGGAAGTGAGGCTGTCCTGGATCGACCAGATCTTCTCCGTCAGCACCCTGCCGCTGGTGATGGACGGGGACACCGGAGGACAGACCCTCCACTTCGAGTACCTGGTCAAGGCGATGGAGCGCCGAGGCGTCTCCGCCGTGGTGATCGAAGACAAGTGCGGAGAGAAGCGGAACTCCCTGCTGCCCGGTGAGGGGCTGCACACCATGGCGCCGGTCGACGAGTTCTGCGACAAGATCTCCCGCGGGAAGGCCGCGCAGTCCTCCGACGCCTTCATGATCATCGCGCGGCTCGAGGGGCTCATCACCGGCCTGTCCCGGCAGGAGATCCTGGACCGTGCGGGCGCCTACGTGGCCGCCGGCGCCGACGGACTGGTGCTGCACAGCCGCAGCTCCGACGAGGCGCCCCTGCTCGATCTGGCCCGCGAGCTGCGGCGCCGGCACCCGGACACCCCGCTCGTGGCGATTCCCACGGCCTACCCCTCCGTCACCGAGGAGGAGCTGCACGCCGCGGGCTTCAACATGATCATTTACGCCAACCAGATGCTGCGGGCGGCGACCAGGGCGATGGAGGAGGTCAGCCACCGCATCCTCGACCACGGCCGCGCCCTGGAGGCCGGTGAGGTGTGCATCGAGACCTCGAAGCTGCTGACGATGCCCGACGACAAGAGGCCCATCGTGCGGGCCCCCCGCAACTGATCCACGGAGCCGGCCAATGCCCGCACAACGCAGACAAGAGATGGTCATGGGCGCCTACGTGTCGTACGGCACCGGGCACCATGCCGCCTCCTGGCGCCATCCGTCGAGCGACGCCACGGCCACACGCAATCTCGACCACTACGTCGAGGTGGCCCGGTACGCCGAGGAGCGGCTCTTCGACACGCTGTTCCTCTCCGACGCCCCGGCCGTGTTCAACGACGACCAGGCCGGCTTCGGCGGACGGGTGACGTTCTTCGAACCGCTCACCCTGCTCAGCGCCCTGGCCATGGTCACCGAGCACATCGGCCTGGTGGCGACGTCCTCGACGACGTACAAGGAGCCCTACAACCTGGCCCGCGAGTACGCCAGTCTCGACATCATCTCGCGGGGGCGCGCCGCCTGGAATTTGGTGACCACGTCGAAACTGGCGGCGGCCCGGAACCTGGGGCTCCCTGCCCACCCCGCGCATGCGGAACGGTACGAGCGCGCCAACGAGTTCATCGACATCGTGTGCCGGCTCTGGGACACCTGGGAGGACGACGCCTTCCCCGCGGACAAGGCGGAAGGGCAGTTCTACGACCCGGCGAAACGGCACAGGCTGCGGCATCGCGGCCGCGTGTTCTCGCTGGACGCGGAACTCAACGTCTCACGGCCGCCGCAGGGGTATCCGCTGATCGTGCAGGCGGGATCCTCCGAGGCGGGCCGTGAACTCGCGGCCCGCACCGCCGAGATGGTGTTCACAGCCCAGCCGGACATGGAGTCCGCCGTGGCGTTCGCTCAGGACCTGGACCGGCGGGCGTCCCGTCATCCCCGGCTCAATCCGGACATCATCATCCTTCCCGGGCTGACCGTGTACGCGGGCCGCACCGAGAAAGAGGCCCGCGAGAAGGTCGAGGAACTCCAGGCGCTCATCCGGCCGGAATTCGGACTGAGCATGCTCTCCGATCTCGTCGGCGGATATGATCTGTCCGGCTGCGACATCGAAGGGCCGCTGCCGCAACTGCCGCCGAGCAATGCGAACACGAGCCGGCGCGCGCTCATCGAGAAACTCGCCTACGAGGACGGACTGAACATCCGTCAGCTCTACGAGCGGATGACCACCTCGCGTGGCCATATGACGCTCATCGGCACCTACGACTTCGTGACCGATGAGATCGTCCGGTGGTTCGAGAACGGTGCCGCCGACGGTTTCAACATCATGCCCCCGCTGCTGCCGGAAAGCCTCCGGGACTTCTCCGAGAACATCCTGCCCCGGCTCCAGCACAAGGGCGTCTTCAAACAGAAATACCGCCCCGGAACCCTGCGGGAGAAGCTGGGGCTGCGCCGCCCCGAGAACCAGTACGTGACCGAAACAGTGACGACCGACGAAAGAGGACAGCACCATGACCATGCGCGATGACCTGATTCTTGAGGACACCACGCTGCGTGACGGCGAGCAGACTCCCGGCGTGGCCCTGTCGGCGGAGAAGAAGGTCAAGATCTTCAACGCCCTGGTGGACGCCGGTGTGCGCTGGATCGAACCGGGCATCCCCACCATGGGGGGCGAGGAGGTCAGGGCGCTGAAGCAGATGCTGGAGCGCCGTGACGAGGTCACCCTCATCGGCTGGAACCGAGGTGTCCGCAGTGACATCCAGCGGAGCATCGACCTGGGCTTCAAGGCGGTGCACATCGGTCTGCCCACCTCCGACAACCACCTGAAGAACTCCGTGCGCAGGGACCGCACCTGGCTGCTGTCCACCGCGCAGGACATGGTGAAGACGGCCAAGGACCAGGGCTGCTTCGTCAGCATCAGCGCCGAGGACATCGGACGGACCGAGCCCGGCTTCCTCCAGGAGTACGCCGTCGCCGTCGCCGAGGCGGGGGCCGACCGTCTGCGCCTGTCCGACACCATCGGCATCCTGTCGCCCAGCCAGTACGCCGAGCGGGTCCGTGCCATCGCCTCCGTCTCCGACATCGACCTGCAGGCCCACTGCCACAACGACTTCGGGCTGGCGGTGGCGAACACGCTGGCCGCCATCGAGGCCGGCGTGCGCTACTTCCACGTGACCGTCAACGGCATCGGCGAGCGGGCCGGCATGGCCGACCTCGCCCAGGTCGTGATGAGCCTGCGCCAGTGGCACGGCGTCGACCTCGGCATCGACGTCTCCCAGCTCACCGCGCTGTCCCGGCTGGTCGCCCAGGCCTGCGGCTTCCCGACCTCGCCGTGGCAGCCGGTCGTGGGTCCCAACGTCTTCGCCCACGAGTCGGGCATCCACACCACCGGCATGCTCAGGGACACCTCCACCTTCGAGCCCTTTCCCCCGGACCTGATCGGCGGTGAGCGCAAGCTGCTCGTCGGCAAGCACTCCGGACGCGGTGTGATCGCCCACGCCCTCGGCGAGGACGGTGCCGACCTGGACTCCGACGCGCTGGACGAGCTGCTGCAGCAGGTGCGGGCGGAGGCCATCGCCACCGGCGGGACGGTCCCCGCGCACCGGCTGCGCGAGATGGCCGGCAAGGTCCGCGCCGCACAGGGCTGAGGGTGCGGGCGTGACACAGAAGCTCGTCAGCGGCACACCGCTGGCCGAACAGATCATCGCCGGCCACCTGGCCGGCGGTGGCGGCCCGGTGGCCCCAGGTCAGCTGGTCACCGTCCGTCCCGACCGGGTCTACGTGCAGGACGGCAACGCGCCCACCATCGCCAGGCTCTACGAGCGGCACGGCTTCACGACGGTCTTCGATCCGGAGCGGGTGAGCTTCGTCTTCGACCACTCCGTTCTCGTGGCCGATGTCGACATGGCGGACCGGATGAAGGACGCCGACCGGTTCGCGGCTCGTCTCGGCGTGGACGTGCGGGCCCGCGGCGCGGGTATCAGCCACGTCCTGGCCGCCGAGGCCGGCTGGTTCACCCCGGGTGCCCTGGTGCTGGGATCGGACTCGCACACCTGCACCGGCGGCGCCTTCGGGGCCCTCGGGCTCGGCATGGGCGCCTCGGACATCGTCGCGGCGATGGTCACGGGCACCACCTGGCTGAAAGTCCCCGAGACCGTCGAGGTCAGGTTCACCGGAACACCGAGCCGGGCCGCACGGCCCCGCGACGTGCTCCTCAGCCTGCTGCGCGACAGGGGACAGGAACCTTTCCTGTACCGGTCGGTGGAGTTCACCGGCGACTGGGTGCGGGCACTGTCCCGCGACGCGTCCGCCAGCCTGGCCAGCCTCGGTGTCGAACTCGGTGCGAAGTGCGTCTTCGTCCCGGACGAGGAGGGCACCATCCCCACCGGCACGGCACCGGGGCTGACCCTGGTCGACTACGACATCGACGGACTGCAGCCGACGGTGGCCCTGCCGCATCTGCCGGCCCGGACCGTGCCGCTCGACGAGGCGGCGGGCACCCCGATCTCGTACGTCTTCCTGGGCAGCTGCACCAACAGCAGGCTGGAGGACATCGCCGAGGCGGCGCAGGTCGTACAGGGCAACCGGGTCCCGGACGGCGTCCAGTTCGTCGTGACCCCGGGTTCGGCCGGGGTCTACCGGGAGGCCATGCGCGCCGGCTACATCGACACCCTGCTGACCGCGGGAGCGGTGGTCACCCCCGCCGGCTGCGGCACCTGCGTCGGTACGCAGGGCCCGCTGCCCGCCCGGGGCGAGAACGTGCTGTCGACCATGAACCGCAACTTCCGCGGGCGGATGGGCAACCCCGAGGCCAACATCTACCTGTCCTCGCCCGTCGTGGCCGCCGCGACCGCGCTGACCGGGGCGATACCCCGCGTGGAGGATCTGCCGTGACGTACACGACGACGTACCGGGTGCGCCGCGTGCCGGGTATGGTCTCGACCGACGACATCATCCCGGCCCGGTACAAGCACATGCACACCGATCCCGCCCTCCTCGCGCCGCACCTGTTCGAGGCGTATCTCCCGGGATTCGTCGACACGCTGGAGCCCGGGGACGCGATCGTCGGCGACTCCGTCTTCGGCATCGGCAGTTCACGGGAACAGGCCGTCTCCACCCTGCTGGCGAACGGCATCGGCCTGGTGATCGCCCCGCGCTTCGGGCGGATCCTCTTCCGCAACTGCTGGAACCTGGCCCTGCCGGCGATCGAGGCCGACACCGAGCGGCTGACCGAAGGGGCGCGGATCTCCGTCGACCTGGAACACGGAGAGATCCGCGGCGAGGGCACGACCCTCGCCACGTTCCCCGCGCCGCCGCCCTTCCTCCTGGAGATGATCGGCCAGGGGGGACTGCTTCCCCGTGTGCAGAACGACGTCATCGGAGCGTGAACCACTTGTCCACTCCACAAGCCAAGTTCGACGGCCTGGCCGGCGACTACGACCGCGCCAGGCCCCGGTACCCGGCTGAACTGTTCCAGCACGCCGTCGCGTCCCTGCCGGCCGACCGCCGCCTCACGGTGGTCGACGCCGGCGCCGGCACCGGCATCGCCCTGGAGGGGCTGCTGCCCCAGCTGCCCGCCGGCACCGAGGTGCACGCGGTGGACATCTCGACCGACATGATCCGCATCGGTCGCGAGAAGTTCCCCCAGGTCATCTGGCACCAGGGCACCGCCGAGGATCATCTCGGCACCTGGCCCGCCGGCTCGGTCGACCTCGTGGTCGCCGCCCAGTCCTACCAGTGGATGAACCGGGAGGCCTACGTCCGCGAGGCGGCCAGGTGTCTGAACCCGGCCGGGGTGTGCCTGGTCGTCCAGAACAACCGCGACCACGCGGCCGGCGGTTTCGCCTCCGCCTACGAGGACCTGCTGGAGGAGCTCTCCCCGGGCTACAGCCGCACCTACCGCAGTTTCGACATCGCCGGTGAGCTGAGCGCCGCCTTCGCCCAGGTGGAGCGACGGGACTGCCGCTGGCACCAGACGCTGACCGTGGAGGAGTTCGTCACCATGAGTTCCTCCTCCACCCAGGCCCAGCGGGCCGTCGGCGCCGTCGGATCGGTCTTCTTCGACCGGGTGCGCGAGCTGTGCGCCCGGTACGAGGACGACGGGCGGATCCGTCTCCCCTACGTCAGCGAGGCGTTCTACGCCGTGCGGCCGCGGTGAGCACCGTCCGGATCCGGCAGGCGCGCGAGCAGGACGCGGCGGCCGTGGCGGACCTGGTCCAGGAGGTCTACCGGCCTTTCGCGACGGGGTTCAGCCCAACCGCTCTGCGGTGGTCCGCCGCGACCGTCCGCGCCTGCGCGTCGTCCTGGCTGCTGGCACATCGGGAGGAGGAGCTGGTCGGTGTGGTGCACCACGAGCCGGATCCGGAAGGCCACACCCTGGACGCGCTGTCCGTCCGCGTCCCCTGGCGCCGGCACGGCGTGGGAAGTCAACTGGTCGCTGCGGTTGAGGAGTTGGCGGCTACCCGGATTCGGGGGACCTGCCGCATGGTCGTCGCGCTGCGCGATACTCTCAGCGCCAACATCGAGTTCTTCACGTCCCTGGGATACCGGCAGACACAGCCGTTCCCGCCGGCCCACCACCTGTACGTCAAAGAGATCGGTGCACGTCAGTGACTGTTGTCTGTCTGGGGTATCGAGCAGGTTTCGTCGAGGCGGCCCGGCGCCGCGGCCTGGATCTGCACTTCGTGGTCGACAAGGTCAAGCCCGGGCTGCGTGACCAGTCCTGGACGCGGGTCACCGACCTCTCCGACGCCGAGGAGGTCCTCCGCGCGGTGACGGAGCACCCGGGCACCGGCGTCAGAGCAGTCGTCACCGGCCACGAACACCCGATGTTCGCGGCCAGCGTGCTGCGTTCGGTGTTCGGCCTGCCCGGTGACACCGATCCGGCACGGGCCGTGCGGTTCCGGGACAAGCGCGTACAGAAGCGTGCCGTGTCCGGGCGCATACCCGTCGCCGACTGCGTCTACGTCAAGCCGACCGACCCCGACTACGAGGCCCTGGCCCGTCGGCTGGGGGACACCTTCGTGGTCAAACCGGCCGACGGCTTCGGTTCCCAGGCCACCGAACCCGTCGGGAGTCAGGCCGAACTCGACGACTATCTGCGCCGTCACCCCTTCGTCTCCGAGGTCCAGACCGTGGCCGAGTCCTTCGTGGAAGGCCGCGAGATCCATGTGGACGGTGTGTGGTGGGAAGGCCGCCCCCTGTGGGCGGCGGTCTCCAGCTATCTCGACCCGCTGATGGGCTGGACCCGGGGCAAGGCCGTGGCCGACGCGCCGCTCGGCCCCGCCGAGAAGCAACTCGCCGACCGGGCCACCCGGTTCGCCTCCGACGTGCTGCGCGCGCTGGACGCACCCGACACCGTCTTCCACCTCGAGGCGTTCGTACGGCCCGACGGAGAACTGGTCCTCGGCGAGGTGGGAGCACGGCCGGCCGGAGCGCTCACCCCCGAGATCCTGCGCATGACCCACGGCGTCGACCTGTACGGCGCCACGATCGACGTGGCGCTCGGCCGCAAACCCGACGTGCCGGAGACACCGGCCGACCCCACCGAGCTGTACGGCTGGATCTACCTCGTCCGCAGCCCCGACCCCGCGCTCACCGAGGACTCCTTCCGCGAGCGTTTCGATCTGGTCGAACTGGACTATCCGGCCCCCGAGAACGACCGGGTGGGCATCTACGGCCGCTGCGGACACGCCATCGCCAAGGCGGCTACGCACAAGGAACTGATGGACACACTGCGCGCGATAGCCGCGTTCAACCGGAGTGCCTGACGTGTCAGAATCCAGCACCCGCGTCCTCGTGCTCGGGCGCGACAAGGAGTGGGCCCGCCGGGCCATGGGCCTGTTCTCGGACACCCACGAGTTCGTCCGTCTTCCCGCCCGGGCGGAACAGTCCGGCCGGCAGCCGGGCCCGGAGCTGCTGCGTGCCGCCGACGAGCTGATGGCGCGCCGTCCCTTCGCCGCGGTCGTGGCGACCAGCGAGAGCACCATGCTCGCGGCCGGATACCTGCGCAGCCAGTACGGCCTGCCCGGACTCGGCTACGAGCAGAGCCTGCTGGCGACGAACAAGTGGCGGATGCGCAACCGGCTCTCCTCCGCCGTGCCCTCGCCCCGGGCCTGGCTGTCCGGCCGGTTCCTGGCCGGCGGCCCCGACGTCCCTGAGGGCACCCACGAGGTGGTGGTGAAACCGATCGCCTCGTCGGCGTCGCGCGACGTGCGACGGATGCCGGCCGGGCAGGCCCGCACCTGGCTCACGGAGCACGAGGGGCTGTGGCTGGTCGAGGAGGCCGTGGACGTGCGGCGCGAGTTCCACTGCGACGGCGTCTTCCACGACGGCACGGTCTCCTGGATGGTGATCTCCGAGTACGACCGGCCCGCGCTGCAGACCGCCGGTACCTGGGGCACGTCCTTCCTGCCGGGCGACGACCCGCTGCGCCCACGGCTGACCGAGCTGGCCCACCGGGTGATCGAGGAACTCGACGCCGGTCACGGCGTCTTCCACGTGGAGTTCCTCTACGACGGCACACGCCTGACCTTCGGGGAGGTCGGCCTGCGTCCGGCCGGCGCCGGCTGGGGCGAGCTGCTGCGGGTGACGACCGGCGCGGACATCTGGGGCGCCTTCGTCGCCGCACAGCTCGGCCTGGAGGTCCTCCGCTTCGCGCCGCAGCGACCGCCGGCCGAGCGCAGCGGCATGCTCTGGGCCCGCCCCAACCCGGACGGCAGCCTGCCGCTGCCCGCCGCCGACGCCGGCCGGCTGCCCGGCGTGGTGATGATCGGCGAGGGCAACACGGCCCGGGGCGCCGGCCCGACCAACTCCTGCGACTTCGAATACCGCCTGTACTACGAGGGACTGTCCGCCGAGGACACCGCCCGGCTGCGTGCCGCCGTCACGGCACCGGGCGCCGCCGATGCGGTGACCGCGAGGAGCGGCACGGCCGGATGACACAGGACACTCTCACCCGGTCGGCCCGCAGCGGACGGTGGCTGCTCACCTACTTCGGCACCAGCAGCGTCGCCGAGACCGCCCAGGCGGTCACCATCATGTGGGCCTCCTACCGGCTCAGTCACAACGCGATGGTCACCGGCGCGATGAACGCCGCGGCCTATCTGCCGGGCGTCGTCCTCGGACTGCTCATCCGCAAGCGGGCCGACAACGGGGACCCGGCGCACCGGCTGTCCCTCACGAACTGGGTGCTGTTCGCCGGGTCGTTGCTGCTCACCGTGGTGTGGACGGCCGGCTCGCCGCCGGCGTTCGCGCTGGCCGCCTTCGCCGTCGTGCAGTGCAGCCTCAGCTTCGTCAAGACGATGAACAAGGCGCACGCGGGCCGCTTCATCCGCCACGGATACACGGCCTCGGAAGCCATCCGGCTGCGGCAGCGTTCGACATCGCTGGCGCAGGTGGGCGGAGCGGTCGGCGGCGGGGCCGCCGGCGTCCTGCTCGGGATCGGCGCGGTGGGCTGGTGTTTCGCCACCGCGGCCCTGCTGTACCTGGCGGGACTCATCGCCGTCCGTCTCGCCACCCCCTCGGCGCGGCGCGAGGCACAGGACACCGCCGCGCCGTCCGAGACACCTCGCACCTCCGCACGGCCGGAGAAGGAGGACACCCCGGCCGCCACACCCTCGGCGGCCGGGAACAGCGGACGGCAGGCGAAGCCCGCGGCGCCCCAGCGGGACGCCTCGCGCGGCTCCCGGGTGCTGCGCACCATCCTGCTGTACTCGTTCCCCAGCAGTGGCGCCCTGCCGTTCATCTCCACCGTCGCCGTTCCCCTGGCACAGTCGGTGGCCCCCGGGTCCGGTGACTTCTACGCGGTGCTCAGCGTGGCCGGCATGGGCGGCGGGTTCCTCGCCGGGACGGCGCTGACCAGCAAGCGGCTGTCGTCGCACCTCGTCCTGCAGGCCGCCTTCCCGGCCGCCGCGGTGCTGGCCGCCTCGATCGCGCTCTTCCGCTGGCCGGCGGCCGTCGTCCTGCTGTACCTCGTGCTCAGCGCCGTGCTGACCACCCATGTGATGGTGATGCAGGTACTGACCAACCAGGCTCCCCCCGAGGACCAGGTGGGCCGCTTCACGGTGGTGCGCAATGCCGTGGCGGGGACGGCCAAGTGCGTGGCCGCCCTGGTGGCCGGCTGGCTCGTGGAGGCTCTCGGCCTCACCGGTGCCTGGATCGCGCTCGCCGTCCTGCTCGGGGCCGCCGGAGTCAGGTGGTGGAGCGTGGGACGGACGAGGGAGATGGAGGAACTGGTCGGTGCGCACTGAAACAGCGTTCCTCGCGTACGTGCGGCGCAGGCGCCGGGAGTTGCTACGGCCCGGCACACCGGCCGAGGCCGCGGAGGAAGCTCTGGCCCTGCTGGGTCTCGACGACGCCGCGCTGACCCGGTGGGCCGAGAGCGACTCGGTCCTGGTGTCGCTGCCGCACGCGAGCCCCAACGTCTTCGACCCGCGCACACGGGTGGGCTGGTACGCGGGCGTCGTCCAGCGGCGGGAGACGAACCCCGCCCACCACGTCCGCGTCGTCCTCACCCACATCAACTTCTCCGACCTCGGCTGGCGCCCCTACGCCTGGTGGTATCTGGGCGAGGACGGGACGGTGCGCTGTCACCGCCAGTTCTCCCGGAACAAGAAGCGCAAACATGTGACCGTCGGCAGTCAGCCGCCGATGGAACACGAGCCCGAACACGCGGCCCCGGCCGATCGCGACGCGGCCCGCGTCGCCCGGTGGGGAGCGGACCTGGGCGTCTCCTACATGCTGGTCGGCGCGGTGATCGAACGGGCGGCCGGCATGGTCTCCTCGCCGACGGTGACCTACCTTCCGCTCGATCTGCTCGTGTCCTTCGTGCAGGAGCACGCGGCGCAGCCCGCGTCCACGGCCGACGCAGGGGACCGGCACCTTCGGGCCTGGTGCCGCCTGCTCACCGAGCAGGCACAGGGGCGGCGCACCGGCCCCGACGGCATCCTCGTGGAGTGCCCGGCACACCGGGCGACCGTCTTCGACAACTACAGCAACCTGGCGATGCTTCCCCTGCTGGGCGACTGCCGGGTTCTGGGCGGCGCCAAGATGGCCGGCTACTGGCCGCATGTGCAGGAGCGTCTCGACGCCCTCCGGCCGGCCGCCGCCGAGGACATGGGCGACCCGCGGGTCGTGGTGGTCCCCGAGGTCGATCTGCTGCGGGCCGCCGGGCCGTCACCGGCGGTCGCGGCCCAATTGGAGCGCCTGGGCGTCCCGTACAGCCAGGGCCTCGCGGTCGCCGAGCACGGGGACTTCGCGGCCCGGATCGACCCCTTCCCCCACGACGGGGCGGCAGCCGGATGACCAGGCCCCGGCGCCTCCCCCATGCCATCACGAAGACGATCCCGCGACGATGATCTCGAAGGAGAAGACGGTGAGTGACATCGGTGACGACGGCAACCGGGTCCTGCTGCTCGGTGCCAAACCGGAGGACTCCCTGACGGCCCTGCGCGACCTGGGGGCACGGGTGACCTGTGTCGCGACCCCCCGGCACGCCGCGGCGCTGCGCAAGCACGGCCTGGTCGACCGCGTCCTGGTGGTCGAGGACCCCATGGACGCCGAGCAGGTGCTGCTGGGACTCGCCCGGCACGGGATCGGCCTCGACGAGTTCGATGTGATCACCAGCGCCCTGGAACACGGCCTGGTGACGGCCGCGGTGATCGGCACGTCCTGCGGGGCGCGCTGCCTGCCGGTGCCGGTCGCGGTGCTGCTGCGCGACAAGCATGCCCAGAAGACGGCGCTGCGTCGCGCGGGTGTGCCCCTCGCCCGGTCCGCGGTCTTCGTCCAGCCGGAGGAGCTGACCGACGCCGTGGCCGAGGTCGGCGGCCTGCCGGTGGTGGTCAAGCCGCCGTCCGGGGCGGGCGCCCAGGACACCAGGGCCCTGCGCACCGACGACGACGTCGCCGTCTGGCAGAAGGAGCACGGTGCGGGCCCCTGGGTCTGCGAGGAGTTCGTGTCCGGTGACGAACTGCACCTCGACGGCGCGGTCCGGGACGGGAAGGTCGTGGACGTCTGCGTGTCCCGGTACTTCCAGAACCAGATCACCGCCCTGGACGGTGCGCTCAACGGGTCGGTCGCCCTGCAGCCCGCACAGGACGAGGCCCGCTACACGCGAGCCCGGCACCTGGTGCAGACGACGGCCGACACACTCGGGTTCACCGACGGGGTGTTCCACCTGGAGGCCTTCGAACAGGCCGATGGATCGCTCGTCTTCGGGGAGTGCGCCGGCCGTATCGCGGGTGGGCGCATCGATCGGACGGTTCTGCTGACCCGTGGCATCGACCTGCACCGGCACTGGGCGGCCTCGGTGCTGGGCGCGCCCGCGCCGGCCCGCGCGGAGGCGTCCGACGACGACCTGTTCGGGTGGGTCACCCTGAACACCCCGCCGGGACGTGTGCTCTCCATGCCGACGCTCGACGAGATCCGGGCCAGGAAGGGCGTGGTCGACGCGGAACTGAAGCTGAAGGTGGGCTCGGTGATGACCCGGCTGCAGACCACCACCACCCGCGCCGGCCGCGCTGTGGTCCGGGGAACGAGCGCCGCGGACGTGGAGTCGGTCGCGGCGGACGTCGCCGCCTGGTTCCAGCAGGCCGCCCGGTCCGACACCGGCAGCTGACGCGGCCCGACGCCGCCGGCTTGCGCCGCCCGACGCGCCGCGCAGGCTCGGCACGCGCTTGCCGGACGGCCGCGTTGTCGATCCTGCGCGGCACCCGCGTCCGGCAGGTAGAAGCCCCACCGGCGGCCGCTTTCACGGGCTCTCCTCGGCTCATGCGGGAGCACCCGGCCCCGACCGCGACCACCACACCGCCCCGCCGCGCGCAGCGCGCGGCGGGGCGGTGCTGCTCGACGCAACCGTGCCCGGCAGGAACGGTGGTTCCGCTCGTGGTGCTCCGGTGCCGCAACCCCGAGTATTTGACCGACCGTTCCAGAAAATGTCATCCTCGCAGCCATGGCTCGCTGCGCGCAGTTCGCCCCCGGGCACGCCCTCGACGCCGTGACTGCCCCCGCCCAGGAAGGGGCGTCGCGTTGTCGGCCTGTGACGCCCGGGCTCGGCCGCCGCGACCGGACGCCCGGCGCCCGGCCTGCCGCCCAACGGGCCTCGACAGCAACCTCCATCCCGGTGGCCGACGCCGACCCTCAGCCGCCGTGGGTGAGATGACCGCGTCGCCGTCCGCACCGCCGTCCACGGACACCGGCATCCCGACGCACGCACGCCCAGCGCCCCCGGAGTACCGGGACCCGCCTGACCCTTCCGCATCACGCTGAACAGCTCCCTGACTGGAGACATCCCGTGAGCAGCCCTGGAACCACCGAGACGCCCGCCCCGAGCCCGGCGCGGGCGGAGACCGGCAACCGTCTTCCCGTGGGACGCCTGCTGGCGTTCACCACGGCCGGGTTCCTCGCCATCATGACCGAGACGATGCCCGCCGGTCTGCTGCCGCAGATCGGCGACGGCCTCGACGTCACCGAGGCGTGGGCCGGCCAGCTCGTCACGCTGTACGCCATCGGCTCGACCGTCGCGGCCATCCCCATCATCGCCGCCACCCGCAGCATGAACCGGCGGCCCCTGCTGCTGTGGGCCGTGGGCGGCCTGCTGGTGTTCAACACCGTCACCGCACTGTCCGCCCTGTACGGGCTGACCCTGTTCGCCCGCT
>Ga0164243_10008347_pt1 | contig 15287 bp, 12 predicted proteins | sample OricompcompostOP_FD_108781 | JGI IMG/M metagenome (GOLD analysis project Ga0164243, IMG submission 108781) | Organic Plus compost microbial communities from Emeryville, California, USA - Original compost - Organic plus compost (OP) | ecosystem: Engineered > Solid waste > Mixed feedstock >... | reverse complement strand
TACGACGACGTCGCCAACGACCAGCGCAAGGTGATCTACCAGCAGCGCAACGAACTGCTGGAGGCGCAGGACGTCAGCGAGCTGATCCACGGCCTGCGCCACGGCTTCTTCACCGAACTGTTCCGCGAATATGTGCCGGAAGGCTCGATGGACGAGCAGTGGGACATCGACGGACTGCAGAACACGCTGAAGAACGAGTGGCAGCTCGACATTCCGCTGAAGCAGATGCTGGAGGAGGATACGCATCTGACCGACGAAGACCTGCTCGAGCGCGTGCTGAAGGCGGCCGACGAAGCCTATCAGGCCAAGATCGATCTGATCGGACGCGAAGCGTTCGCCGGTTTCGAGCGCAGCGTGATGTTGCAGAGCATCGATACCCATTGGCGCGAGCATCTGGCGGCGCTCGACCATCTGCGCCAGGGCATCCACCTGCGCGGCTATGCGCAGAAGAACCCGAAGCAGGAGTACAAGCGCGAAGCCTTCGAACTGTTCGGCCAGATGCTGCAGATGATCAAGAGCGAAGTGGTGCGCATCGTCTCCACCGTGCGCATCCAGACGCGCGAGGAGGCCGACGCGGCCGAGCAGCAGTTGGCCCAGGCGCAGGTCTCGAACGTGCACTATCAGCACGCCGACTTCAACCCGAATGCGGCGCCCGAGGAACTGATGGCGCCGACCGCCGAGGAGCCCGGCCTGGCAAACCAGCCGATGATCAACGCGGTGCCGAAGGTCGGACGCAACGATCCGTGCCCCTGCGGCAGCGGGAAGAAGTACAAGCAGTGCCACGGCCGGCTCGCATGATTCCGGTGGCCGTGAAGATCAAAGGGCGGGGCGACCCGCCTTTTTTTCATGTAGCGCCGATATCGATAAAATAGGCGGTTTTCTCCTCCCCTTGGTGATCACCTCATGGCCGTCAATCTTCCCCTTCCCGTCGCCGCCGAGCTGAAACCGGTCGCCGGCTTCGAACTCGGCTATGCCGAAGCCCATGTACGCAAGCCGAACCGCAAGGATCTGCTGGTGATGAGGCTGGCGCCGACGGCGACCGTGGCCGGCGTATTCACGAAGAACCGCTTCTGTGCGGCGCCGGTGCAGGTGTGCAAGGCGCATCTGGAAGCTGCGCGCATCGGCAATGCGCCGATTCGTGCGCTGCTGGTCAACACCGGCAATGCCAACGCCGGAACCGGCGACGCCGGTCTGGCCGACGCCAACGCCACCTGCGCCGCGCTGGCCGCGCTGCTTGGCTGCGAGCCGGCCCAGATCCTGCCGTTTTCCACCGGCGTGATCCTGGAGCCGCTGCCGGTCGATCGCATCGTGGCCGGTCTGCCGAACGCCGTCGCCAACCTGAAGGAAGACAACTGGCTGGCGGCGGCGCAGGCGATCATGACCACCGACACCCAGCCGAAGGCGGCGTCGCGCAGCGTGACGATCGCCGGCAAGACGGTGACGCTGACCGGCATCAGCAAGGGCGCCGGCATGATCAAGCCGAACATGGCGACCATGCTCGGTTATGTCGCGATGGATGCCAGGGTTGCGCAGCCGGTGCTCGAACACCTGGTCAGGGAAGCGGCGGACCAATCGTTCAACTGCATCACCATCGACGGCGATACTTCGACCAACGATTCCTTCATGCTGATCGCCACCGGCGCCGGCGAACTCGTGGTCGATGACGTCGCCTCCCCCGAGTACGCGGAACTGGCCGCCGCCGTGACCGACCTGTCGCGCCAACTGGCGCAGATGATCGTGCGCGACGGCGAGGGCGCGACCAAGTTCATCACGATCACGGTCGAGCAGGGCGCGAGCGTCGAGGAATGCCGGCGGATCGCCTACGCGATCGGGCATTCGCCGCTGGTCAAGACGGCCTTCTATGCATCCGACCCCAACCTCGGGCGCATCCTTGCCGCGATCGGCTATGCCGGCATCGAGGATCTGGACGTCGGCCGGATCGACCTGTACCTCGGTGACGTGCGGGTCGCGAGGAACGGTGGACGCAACCCGGATTACCGCGAGGAAGACGGCCAGCGCGTGATGCAGCAGAGCGAGATCACGGTGCGCGTGGTGCTCGCGCGCGGCGAGGCGCAAGCGACCGTCTGGACCTGCGACCTGTCGCACGACTACGTAAGCATCAACGCCGACTACCGCACCTGATTCCGATGACCCAGCTCGATCAATTCCTTACCCGCGCCGAAGCACTGCTGGAGCGCCTCGAAGCCGTCCTGCCCGCTGCCGGGCACGAACCCGACTGGAACGCTGCCTGCGCCTGGCGCTGGCGCAAGGTTGCGCGCTTCGGGCGCGAAGGCGGTTACCTGCAGCCGGTCGCTCATCTTTCCGCGATCTCGCTGGCGGACCTGCACAACATCGACGCCCAGAAAGAGCAGATCGAACAGAACACGCGCCAGTTCGTCGCCGGCCGACCGGCCAACAACGTGCTGTTGACCGGCGCCCGCGGCACCGGCAAGTCCTCGCTGATCAAGGCGTGCCTGAACCAGTTCGCCGGGGAGGGACTGCGCCTGATCGAGGTCGACAAGGACGACCTGGGCGATCTGCCGGACATCGTCGAAATGGTCGCCGGGCGCCCCGAGCGCTTCATCATCTTCTGCGACGATCTGTCGTTCGAGGAAGGCGAGGGCGGCTACAAGGCGCTGAAGGTTGCGCTCGACGGCAGCATCGCAGGGCAGTCGGACAACGTGCTGATCTACGCGACCTCGAACCGGCGCCACCTGATGCCGGAACGCATGTCCGACAATCTCGGCTACACGCATACCGAGGATGGCGACCTGCATCCGGGCGAGACGGTGGAGGAGAAGATTTCGCTGTCCGAGCGTTTCGGCCTATGGGTGTCGTTCTATCCGTTTCGCCAGGATCATTATCTCGACATCGTCGCGCACTGGCTCGGCCATTTCGGCTGCAGCGCCGAGCAGATCGAGGAAGCGCGGCCCGAGGCGCTGCGCTGGGCGCTGCAGCGCGGTTCGCGTTCGGGGCGGGTGGCGTGGCAGTTCGCCAAGGATCACGCCGGCAAGCTCGGCGCGATCGCGCGTCAGTGACGGTGTCCGCGAAACCGATCGACGTCGCCGTCGGCATCCTGATGCAGCCGAACGGCGACGTGCTGCTGGCGCAACGTCCGGAAGGCAAACCCTATGCCGGTTACTGGGAATTCCCGGGCGGCAAGGTGGAGCCGGGCGAGAGCATTCTGGATGCCTTGAAGCGCGAGTTCGTCGAAGAACTCGCGCTCGAGGTTGTCGATGCCGAACCCTGGTGCTGCGTCGAGCATGTCTATCCGCATGCCCATGTGCGGCTGCATTTCTACATCAGCCGCCACTGGCGCGGCGAACCGCAAAGCCTGGAGGCGCAGGACTTCGCATGGCAGGGCAGCGTCGGCGTCGAGCCGCTGCTGCCGGCCACCATCCCATTGATCGAATGGCTGGACAGTTTGCGCTACGGTGGCTGAAGGTGTCGCATCGGCATCGCTTGCCGCGCGCCGCTGCAGCGCTTCTTTCCCAATCCGTACCTATTGAAGTAGCGTTCGCCCGACAGGGAGCGTGAGCGCTAGGACTGTGCGTCTTCGTCCAGGTCCTTCGGCGGCTCGGCTGCGGGAATCGCATACTTGCCCTCGGCCCAGGCGCCGAGGTCGATCTGCTTGCAGCGCTCGGAACAGAACGGACGGTACTTGTTGGCCTCGGTCCATTCGACCTTGGCGCCGCAGGTCGGGCAATCCACTACGGTAGGCATGACGGAAGAATCAGAAATTGCAAAGCGTGAGGTCGAACGCCACTTCGCTGTCGAAGGGTTTCGGCTTCATGTCGCCATCCTGCGAGGTGAAGCGCACCCACAGCATGTACTTGTTGGCTGAGATCTCGGGGATGAGCTCGAGGTTCTCGTGCAGGGTCAGGCGCAGCATCTGATAGGCCTTGCCCTGCAACATCTGCTGGTAGCCGCCGCTCTTGGCCATCATGCGCGCAGTACGCCCGGATTCGCGCAACAGGCGCAGCACGATGTTGATCGCATCGAACAGCGGAGCCAGCGGCGCGAACCAGTGCGAGATGTCGTCAAAGCGGCGTTCGGCGCTGTGGTGTTGCCAGGCGAAATACGAAGGCAGGTCGAACTCGCAGGCGCCGCCGGGGATGATCGTGCGTCCGCGTATGCTCATCAGCCACTCGTTGTCGCGCACGTTCTGGCCGGTCTTGCCTTGCGAAGCCATCAATGCCGCGCTGCAGCGGTCGATCTCGGCCAGCACGGCGTCGAGGCGTTCCGGAAGGACGTCCGGGTTGCTGCGGAAGCCGAGCAGGGTCTGCTTCTGGCGTTCGAGTTCCTGCAGCAGGTCGGATTTCAGGTCGGCACGGCCGGCCACTTCGAGCATCTCGAAGATGGTCGACAGGGCGACATGGTGCTGCTGCGGATGTTCCTGGTGCAGGAAGAAGACGAACTTCTCGTACAGGTCTTCCAACCGCAGCAGTGTGCGAATACGCTCATTGAAAGGGTATTCGTAGGTGATCAATGTCCGGTCCTTTTCGACGCAGCTTCGGCTGGTTTGAATTACGTGATTCTGACCCAGTCCCCGGAAAATTACAAACCCGGAAACCCGTTGTTTCAGCCCGAATCTTGTGCCAGCGCGAGATAGCGCGCGTGCAGGCGCGCCACCTGCGACTCCAGCGCCGACGCATCGCCGCTGTTGTCGATGACATCGTCCGCCGCCGCCAGACGCTGCGCCCGCGTTGCCTGCGCGGCCATGATCGCACGCACCTGGGCGTCCGGCAGGCCGCTGCGCCGGATCACGCGCCGCACCTGTTCGCCCTCCGGCACATCGACGACCAGCACCCGGTCCACGCGCTGGCTCCAGTTGCGCGCTTCGACCAGCAGCGGCACCACGAGCATCAGGTAGGCTCCCTCGGCCTGCCGGGCGGCGCGCTCGGTCTCGCTGCGGATCAGCGGATGCAGGATCGCTTCCAGGCGCGCGCGCGCCTCCGGTTCCGCGAACACATAGGCGCGCATGCGCGCGCGGTCGAGCGCGCCGTCGGTGGTCAGGAAGGGCGCGCCGAATTGGGCGTGGATGGCGGCCATCGCCGCGCCGCCCGGCGCGGTCAGGCGATGCGCGATGACGTCGGTGTCGACGATCGCGACACCGCGCGCGGCGAACAGGTCGGCCACCGTGCTCTTGCCGCTGCCGATGCCGCCGGTGAGTCCGACCGCGAAGCGCCCGTGCGCGCCCATCTCAGAATGCGCCGAGGTAGCGCTCGACCAGTTGCTCGCCCCACAGCAGGGCGATGAAGCCGGCCGCGGCCAGGTAGGGACCGAACGGGATCGGGTTGTTGCGGCCGTGGCGGGCGAACACGATCAGCGCCACGCCGACCACCGCGCCGACCAGCGAGGACAGCAGGATGATCAGCGGCAGCATCTGCCAGCCGAGCCAGGCGCCGAGGGCGGCGAGCAGCTTGAAGTCGCCGTAGCCCATGCCTTCCTTGCCGGTGACCAGCTTGAACAGCCAGTACACCGACCACAGGACGAGGTAGCCGGCCACGGCGCCGATGACGGCGTCGGCCAGCGGAACGTAAGTCGCGTTCACGTTCAGCAGCAGGCCCAGCCACAACAGCGGCAGCGTCAGGTCGTCCGGCAGCAACTGGGTGTCGGCGTCGATGAAGGTCATCGCGATCAGCATCCAGGTGAATGCCAGCGCGCCGAAGCCGGCGATGCCGCTGCCGAGCATCCAGATCACGAGCGCCGACAGCGCGCCGGTCAGCAGTTCGACGATCGGATAGCGGACCGAGATCGGCGCCTTGCAGGCCGCGCATTTCCCCCCCAGCGCCAGCCAGCTTGCCACCGGGATGTTCTCCAGCGCCGTGATCCGATGCCCGCAGTGCGGGCAGGCCGAGCGCGGCACCATCAGGTTGTAGCGGTCGGTATGCGGCAGCGGGCGGTCGCTTTCCTGGGCAACGTAGTTGTCGCTCTCGCGCTGCATCATGCGCGGCAGGCGGTGGATCACGACGTTCAGGAAGCTGCCGATCAGGAGTCCGAACAGGGCGGCGGCGAAGGTGGGGAGGACGCTGGCCGGCGGCGCGGCCACGAGCATGTCGAGCGGCATTCGGAGTACCTGGTTGATGCGGGAACAGGCGGCCGGCGGCGCGCCCAAGGTTGCTGGTGGGGCATGATATTCCCGAACGCATGGACGCGCAAACGCGCCCGCCGTGTTAGCCGCGCGACTTGCGCCGGAGGTATCCGCCCTCGGCGGTCAGTGCGCGCAAGTGCTCGCTGGCGCGTGCGAACTCTTCGCGCAGCGCGTCCAGCAGCGCCGGCGCCTGGTCGAGCGTTCCTTCCTGGCCGGCGCGTTCCAGTGCGATGCAAGGCGCTCGCATCCGCAGTGCGCCGAGGTTTTCGATGCTGGACAGGAAACGATGGCTGGCGCTGGCGACACCGGCGGCGTCACTTTCTTCCAGCGCGCGTTCGATCTCGCGCAGACGCTGCGGCGAGTCGTTGACGAACAGCGCGACGATGTCGAGCGCGAGCGTCGGATTGTCATCGTCGGCCAGTTCCAGCAACTGGTCGAGGCGATGCCGATCGATGATTCCCTCATCCGGCGCCGGAACGGCCGGCGCTGCAGCAGCAGTCAACGCCGCACGCAGCGCATCCAGCTCGATCGGCTTGGAGACGTAGCCGTCCATCCCGGCCGCGAAGCATTTCTCGCGGTCGCCCGGCATCGCGTTCGCGGTCATCGCGATCACGCGCGGGGTGGCCCCGTGGCGTTCGCGCAGCCGGCGCGTCGCTTCGAGACCGTCCATTTCCGGCATGTGGATGTCCATCAGCACCACGTCGTAGTGCTGGCGCGCCAGCGCGTCGAGCGCTTCGACGCCATTGGCGACCAGATCGACGCGGTAGCCGAGGTGGGCAAGCAGTTGCTGGACGACCTTCTGATTGACGTTGTTGTCTTCCGCGACCAGGATGTCCAGCGGCAGCGTGTCGGCCAGCTTCTGCGCCTGCGTGCGCTGCGGCGGGTTTTGCGCGTGCGCCAGGCGCAGCGATTGGGCGAGCGCCTCGAACAGCGCGATCGGTTTGATCGGCTTGTTCAGATGGGCGGCGAAGCCGGCGGCGGCCATGCGCGCGTCGCGGGTGCGGTGGACGACCGAGGTCAGCATGACCAGGGGCAGCGACTGGGCATCGCGGTATTTGCGGATTTCGAGCGCCAGATGCAGGCCGTCCATCTGCGGCATGCTCATGTCGAGGATGCCGACGTCGAATCCATGGCCATGGCGCACCAGATCGAGCGCTTCCAATGCCGAGGCGGCGGCGAACGGCACCATGCCCCACAGCAGGGCCTGCTTGACCAGCACGCGCCGGTTGGTGCTGTTGTCGTCGACGATCAGCACGCGCTTGCCGGCCAGCGAAGACGAGCGTTCCTGCAGGAAGTTCTGTGCCAGCTCCGGGCCAAAGGCAGGGGCGGTGATCGTGAAATGAAAGGTCGAGCCGACTCCGGCTTCGCTTTCCACCCACATGCGTCCGCCCATGATCTCGGCCAGCCGCTTCGAGATCGCGAGGCCCAGGCCGGTGCCGCCGTACTTGCGGGTGGTCGACGTATCGACCTGGGTGAAGGCCTGGAACAGGTCCGACAGCCGGTCTTGCGGAATGCCGATCCCGGTATCGCGTACCGAAAAGCTGACTTCGTACGCGCCACCGGCCGCCGGCTGCGCAGTCACCGAAACCACGACCTCGCCATGATGGGTGAACTTGATCGAGTTCGACAGCAGGTTGACCAGCACCTGGCGCAGCCGTGTGACGTCGCCGACCAGCGAGGCCGGCACGCTGTCGTCGATCATGTAGGCCAGGCTCAGGTCCTTTTCGGCGGCGCCGGGCGCGAGCAAATCGAGCGATTCCTCGATGCAACGACGCAGGTCGAACGGCGCGTGCTCGATGTCGAGCTTGCCGATTTCGATCTTCGAATAGTCGAGGATGTCGTTGATGATGGTCAGCAGCACTTCGCTGCTGGCGCGGATCGTCTCGGCATAATCGCGCTGCTCCTCGTCCATGCGCGTGTTGAGCAGCAGGCTGGTCATGCCGATCACCGCATTGAGCGGCGTGCGGATTTCATGGCTCATGTTGGCCAGGAACATGCTCTTGGCCTGCATGGCCGCCTCGGCGGCTTCCTTGGCCTGTTCGAGTTCGCGCTCGTAGGCTTTGCGCGCGGAAATGTCGCGCAGGATCACCGTGTAGATGACTTCGTCTTCGACGCCGAGCCGCGAGATCGACGCTTCGGCCGGGAAATCGTGGCCGTCCTTGTGGCGGGCGAAGATCGCGCGCCGCTCAGCCATCTTGCGCGCGGTCTGGCCGGAGCGGTTGAAGTTTTCGATATGGGTACCGTGCGCGGCGCGGTAGCGTGGCGGCAACAGGAAATCCAGCTCCCGGCCGATTGCTTCCGCGGCTTTCCATCCGAAAATTCGTTCCGCGCCATGGTTGAACAGGATGATCTTCTGGCTGCCGTCGGTGCAGATGATCGCGTCGTCTGCAATGCTGAGGATGCCGTTGAGCTGGGCCGAGGTGAGATTGGTATTCATCGAATGCCGGTTTGCGGGAATCCGGACGCGTACGGAAGCAGGAAAGTCATTTTACGGGCAGACGCGGCGTAACGCCCTGGGACATCGGACGCGGCACCGGGTATCCTTGGGATGCGCAGCCGCGCATGTCCCGTTTGCCGCTACCTTCCGTGCCGTGATGTCCCTGAAAAGCCTCGAAGTCCTCGTCGTCGACGACGAGCCCGCGATCCGCCAGATCCTCAGTGCCTTCCTGAGCAAGGCCGGCTGCAGCGTGTCCCAGGCCGGTTCCGGCGGCGAGGCGTTCGAGCGCATCGCCAAGGGCGATATCGACGTGGCGATCAGCGACATCAAGATGCCGGATTTCACCGGCATCGAGCTGCTGCAGCGCGTGCGCGCGGCCGGCTTCGACACCAACTTCATCATGATGACCGCCTATGCATCGGTGAACACGGCGATCGAGGCGATCAAGGCCGGCGCTTCCGACTACATGATCAAGCCGGTGCGCAACGAGGAGGTATGGCACCGCCTGACCAAGGTGCGCGACCTGCGCCGCTTGAGTTCCGAGAACCGCGTGCTGCGCAACCTGGTGCTGGGCGCGCGCGAGCCGATGTTCGGCTTTGCCTCGCCGGCGATGAAGGAGGTTGAACGGCTGGTGGCCAAGGTCGCGCCGACAGACAGCACGGTGCTCGTGACCGGCGAGAGCGGCACCGGCAAGGGCGTGATCGCGCGCCAGATCCACCAGCAGAGCCAGCGCGCGGACGGGCCCTTCATTCCGGTCAACTGCGGCGCGATTCCGGAGAACCTGATGGAAAGCGAGCTGTTCGGCCACGTCAAGGGCTCGTTTACCGGCGCCGACAAGGCGCGCAAGGGGCTGTTCCTGGAGGCCGACAAGGGCACGATCTTTCTCGACGAGATCGGCGAACTGCCGCTGGCGCTGCAGGTGAAGCTGCTGCACGTGATCGAGGAAAAGACCGTGCGCCCGGTCGGCGGCGAACAGGCCAGGCGGGCCGACGTGCGCATCGTCGCGGCGACCAACCGGGACCTGCCGCAGATGGTGGCGCAAGGCAGGTTCCGGGAAGACCTGTTCTTCCGGCTGTCGGTGTTTCATGTGCACGCGCCGCCGCTGCGCGAACGCCGCCAGGACATTCCGGGGCTCGTGCGTTTCCTGCTCGAGCGCGGCGCGAAGCGAATGAACAGTCCGGTGCTGGAGATCGAACCGGAGGTCGAGGACATCCTGTGCGCCTACGACTGGCCCGGCAATGTGCGCGAGATGGAAAATGTGGTGGACCGCGCCTTGATCCTGGCCGAAGAAGGCCGCATCACGCGCGCCGACTTGCCGCCGCAGATCGCGCGCATCCAGCCACTGCCCGGCACGGCAGCAGTGGGCGGCGACAGCCTGCGCGAGCAGGTGCGGCGTTTCGAGTGCACGGTGGTCTGCAAGGCGATTGCCGACGCCGGCGGCGACCGGCGCGCCGCAGCGCAGAAGCTCGGGATCGGCTTGTCCAGCCTGTACCGCAAGCTGGACGAGTACGAGGCGCTGGGCTTGCTGCCGGGCGAACTGGCCGAACGCCAGGGGCGCTGACCGGCTTGCCCGGAGCGTGGACCGTAGCGTCAGACCACGGCGCCCAGCTTGAAGATCGGCAGGTACATTGCGATGACCAGGCCGCCGATCAGCACGCCGAGGATGGCCATGATCAGCGGCTCGATCAGGCTCGACAGCGAGGCGACCGCATCGTCGACTTCGTTTTCGTAGAAATCGGCGACCTTGCCCAGCATCTGGTCGAGCGCGCCGGATTCCTCGCCGATTGCAACCATCTGCGTCACCATGCCCGGGAAGACGTCGGCATTCTGCATCGCGGTCGTCAGGCTGGTGCCGGTGCTGACCTCGGTCTGGATCTTTTTGGTCGCATCCAGGTAGACCGAATTGCCGGACGCGCCGCCGACCGAGTCGAGCGCCTCGACCAGCGGCACGCCGGCGGCGAACATCGTCGACAGCGTGCGCGTCCAGCGCGCGATCGTCGCCTTGCGTACCACGGCGCCGAAAATCGGCGCGCGCAGCAGGATGCGGTCCATCGCGCGCTGGACCTTGGGCGAGCGGCGCCAGGCCTGGAAGAACAGATAGATCGAGGCGAACAGGCCGCCGAAGATGATGTACCAATAGGCGACGAAGAAGTCGGAAATCGCGATCACCATCAGCGTGGGCGCCGGCAGATCGGCGCCGAAGCTGGTGAAGACATCCTTGAATGCCGGCACCACCCAGATCATGATGACCGAGGTCACGACGAAGGCCACGACCAGGATCGCGATCGGATAGAACAGGGCCGACTTGATCTTGCCCTTGATCGCCTGGGTCTTTTCCTTGTAGACCGCCAGGCGCGTGAGCAGATCCTCGAGAATGCCGGCCTGTTCGCCGGCCGCGACCAGGTTGCAGAACAGCGCGTCGAAGTAGAGCGGATACTTGCGGAATGCTTGGTTCAGGCTGCTGCCGGTCTCGATGTCGGCGCGCAGATCCTGGACCAGCTTCGACACCGACGGATTGGAATGGCCCTTGGCGACGATGTCGAACGACTGCAGCAAGGGCACGCCGGCTTTCATCATCGTCGCGAGCTGGCGGGTAAACAGCGTGATGTCCTTGTCGGTGATCTTCCTGCCGCTGCTGAAGGTCTTCTTCTTGACCTTCGTGACCAGGATGCCCTGCTTGCGCAGCGTGACGTTGACCACGGTGGCGCCGCCGGCACGCATTTCGCCCTTGACGATCTTGCCGTTCTTGTCCTTGCCTTCCCAGGCGAATATGACTTCCTTGACCGCTCCTGCGGCTTTGCCAGCGGCAGTTGCCATGTCTTCCCCTTACTATTCGTTGGTGCAGCTCAGCACTTCTTCCAGGCTGGTCAGACCCTGTTTCACCTTCTGCAAGCCGGATTCGCGCAAGGTGCGCACCCCTTCGCGCCGTGCCTGGGCCTCGATGTCGAGTGCGGTGGCATGCGCGAGAATCAGGCGCTCGATTTCTTCGGTGATCGGCATGATCTGATAGATGCCGACCCGGCCCTTGTAGCCGCTGCCGCCGCAGCGTTCGCAGCCGACTGCCTTGTAGGGCACCCAGCTTCCGTCCAGTTCTTCTTCCTTGAAGCCGGCCTCGAGCAGCGTTTCGTCCGGAATCGAAACCGTCTGCTTGCAGGTGCACAGGCGGCGCGCGAGGCGCTGCGCGGTAATCATGATGACCGACGAGGCGATGTTGAATGGCGCCACACCCATGTTCATCAGGCGCGTCAGCGTCGACGGCGCGTCGTTGGTGTGCAGCGTGGAGAACACCATGTGGCCGGTTTGCGCGGCCTTGATCGCGATGTCGGCGGTTTCCAGATCGCGGATTTCGCCGACCATGATTACGTCCGGATCCTGGCGCAGGAAGGCCTTCAGCGCGGCGGCGAAGGTCAGTCCAGCCTTGTCGTTGACGTTGACCTGGTTGACTCCGGGCAGGTTGATTTCGGCCGGGTCCTCCGCCGTCGAGATATTGATGCCCGGCTTGTTCAGGATGTTCAGGCAGGTGTACAGCGACACCGTCTTGCCCGAGCCGGTCGGGCCGGTGACCAGCACCATGCCGTACGGACGCTCGATTGCCTTGAGCAGCAATTCCTTCTGGTCCGGGTCGTAGCCGAGCGCGTCGATGCCCATCTGCGCCTGGGTCGAATCCAGGATACGCATGACGATCTTCTCGCCGAACAGCGTCGGCAGCGTGCTGACGCGGAAGTCGATCGCCTTGTTCTTCGATACGACCAGCTTCATCCGCCCGTCCTGCGGCACGCGCTTTTCCGAGATGTCGAGCTTGGAGATGACCTTGATGCGCGAGGCCAGCTTCTCCTTGATCGCCAGCGGCGGCTGGGCGATCTCGCGCAGTACGCCGTCGATGCGGAAGCGGATGCGGTAGAACTTTTCGAACGGTTCGAAGTGCAGGTCGGACGCGCCCATGTTGATCGCGTCGAGCAGGATCTTCTGCAGGAACTTGACGACCGGGGCATCGTCGATGTCGGCCGTCGCCGCTTCGACCTGGGGCGCCGTGAGGTCGTCCTCGTTGAATTCGATTTCGGAATCGTCGCCGATCAGCTCATCCAGGTTCTGCTCGGCGGTCTGGCTGAGTTTTTCGATCAGTTGCAGCAGGACCGGGTGTTCGACGATCACCGGTTCGACCGCCATTTCGGTCTGGAACTTGATCTGGTCCAGCGTGTGGGTATTGGTCGGGTCGGAAATCGCGACCGAGACCTTGTTGCCGCGCTTGGACAGTGCCACTGCGCGCTGCTTCTGCATCGACTTGACGTCGATCAGGTTCTCCGGCAGATAGCTCAGATTGAAGGCGGAGAAATCGAGCAGCGGATAGCCGAAGGTCTCCGAGCAGAAAATGGCCAGCGTACGCGCATCCATGCTGCCGCTGTCGAGCAGGACATCGATGAACGGGAGTTTTTCGGCGTGGGCTTTCTTGGTGAGCGTCTCGACCTGCTGGGCAGTCAGGCGGCCGGCTTGCACGAGTGCCCGCGCGAGCCCGGAAACCGAAGCGGGTGCAGCCGGATTGGGAAGAACTGCCGCCATGTAGTCAGTCGGGAGGGGTGGTCACAATCGTCCAAAGTGCTTTAGATGATGCCTAGAGGCACCTGATTTGTAAAGGGATTGTGCCATTCTGACATCAGAGAAAAGAGCCGGCCGATGCGTGCATGCCGCACGATTTACCGTTTGATCAGTTTGACGACCTTGATCGATTGGTTCTGGACCTGGACGATTTCGAGCACGCAGCCGCCGAGCTTCAGGCTGATCGGGGCTTCCGGAATGTCGCGCAGTTCCTCCAGCAGCAGTCCGTTGAGCGTCTTCGGCCCGTTCAGCGGAAATTCCAGGTGCAGGTGCTTGTTGATGTCGCGCAGGCTGGCGGCACCGTCCAGCAGGCATTCGCCCTGCTCGTTCCAGGCCAGACCCTCTGCACGTCCTGCGCGCATCGAGGTCGTGAACTCGCCGATCATTTCCTCGATGATGTCTTCCAGCGTGACCAGGCCCTGCACTTCACCGTATTCGTCGACGATGATACCGAGCCGCTCGTGGTTCTCCTGGAAATACTGCAGTTGGCGGAACACATCCGTGTCCTGCGGAATGAAATATGGCTTGGCGAGCAGTGAGCGGATGCGTTCGGCATCCAGCGCTTCGCCGTCGTCGAGCAGCGCCAGCAGCTTGCGCACATGCAGGATGCCGGCGATGCGGTTGATTTCGCCTTCGTAGACAGGGAGCTTGTTGTGGTAGCAGGTGGCAAGCTGGTGCCGGATATCGGCGATGGGGGCGGCCAGGTTCAGCGCTTCGATCTGCGAACGCGGCGTCATCACATCTTCAACCGACACCCTTTCCAGTTCGAACAGGTTGAGCAGGATGCTCCTGTGCTTCTGCGGGATGAAGCTGCCGGCTTCCAGCACGATCGAACGCAGTTCCTCCGGCGACACGCGCTGGTCGCGTGCGCTGTTGCCGGTCTCGATCCGCAGCAGCCGGAGCAGTCCCTTGACGAACAGGTTGACGAACCAGATGGCCGGGGTGGCCAGCGCCATCAGCGGCCTGAGCACGAAGCCGGCCGGCAGCGCGATGCGTTCGGGATAGGTGGCGCCCACCACCTTCGGCGTGATCTCGGCGAACACGATCAGCAGGAAGGCGACGATGGCGGTCGCGGCGGTGATCACGCCTTCGTCGTTGCCGAACAGGCTGATTGCCAGCGCAGTCACCAGTGCGGTGATCAGCGCGTTGATCAGTGTGTTCGCGACCAGGATCAGCGACAGCACCTTCTCGGTGCGTTCGAGCAGGAACAGCGTGATCTGGGCCAGACGATTGCCGCGTCGAGCCAGATGTTTGACGCGATGCCGGTTCAGCGCCATCAGCGCCGTCTCGGAAATCGAGAAGAAGGCGGAAAGGGAGATCAGGAAAACGAGCGCGACCAGTTGCGCCCATATGGGTACGGTATCCAAGTGTCACCGTCAGGGAAATGCGCTGTGTTGTAGATAACCGGTATCCGGTTCCACGTTCTTGTTTGACACAGGCAGGAAATTGGTCGGGGTGAGAGGATTCGAACCTCCGGCCTCTACGTCCCGAACGTAGCGCTCTACCAGGCTAAGCTACACCCCGATGCGGTTCAGCGCACTGAATCACTCAGTGATTGCGCTCAACTGCGAAAGCGCACAATTGTAGCAGTGAATCCTTGAATTCGCTAGTGCGGATTGCGGAAATCGCGTCGGTTGCCTGTCGCGCTGCAACTTCTGCCTGCCGGCGCGTGTAATCGAGTGCGCCGGATTCGGTAATCGCGGCAAGCACGTCGTCAAAGCGTTGCTCGTCTCCGTTTTCAATGCAGGCGCGCACCAGCTCGCGCTGCGCCGCCGTGCCATGCTGGAGCAGGTAGATCAGCGGCAGCGTCGGTTTGCCTTCGCGCAGGTCGTCGCCGACGTTCTTTCCGATCTCCGCCGCGTTGCCGGAGTAGTCGAGTACGTCGTCGATCAACTGGAATGCAGTGCCGAGCGAACGGCCGTATTCGGCGGCCGCTTCAATGTCCTGTTCCGGTGCTTCGGCCAGCAACGCGCCGAGCTGCGCTGCGGCTTCGAACAGCTTGGCGGTCTTGGAGCGGATCACCTGGAGGTAACGTTCCTCGGTGACGTCCGGATCGTGCATGTTCAGCAGTTGCAATACCTCGCCTTCGGCGATCACGTTGGTGGCGTCCGCCAGGATGCGCATCACGCGCATGCTGCCGACCGACACCATCATCTGGAATGC
>Ga0164243_10008346_pt1 | contig 15287 bp, 17 predicted proteins | sample OricompcompostOP_FD_108781 | JGI IMG/M metagenome (GOLD analysis project Ga0164243, IMG submission 108781) | Organic Plus compost microbial communities from Emeryville, California, USA - Original compost - Organic plus compost (OP) | ecosystem: Engineered > Solid waste > Mixed feedstock >... | reverse complement strand
CCAGCCAGGCGCCGGTCATCGGCTTCAACGTCCGGGCCAATGCCCCGGCGCGGAACGCCGCCAACCAGAAGGGGGTCGAGATCCGCTATTACTCGATCATCTACGACCTGGTGGACGACATCAAGGCGGCGGCCTCGGGCCTGCTTTCCGCCGAGGTGCGCGAAAACTTCATCGGCTATGCCGAGATCAAGGAAGTGTTCCGCGTCTCGGGCGTCGGCAATGTCGCCGGCTGCCTCGTGACCGAGGGCGTGGCGCGGCGTTCCGCCGGCGTGCGCCTGCTGCGCGACAACGTGGTGATCCACGAAGGCACGCTCAAGACGCTCAAGCGTTTCAAGGACGAGGTCAAGGAAGTGCAGTCCGGCCAGGAATGCGGCATGGCCTTTGAAAACTACGACGACATCCGCAAGGGCGATGTCATCGAGATATTCGAGCGCGAGGAAGTGCAGCGCCAGCTGTGATTCCCGCCGACAGCGGCAAAGGGGGCGGGCCTGCGGGTCCGCCCTTTTTCATGCCCAGATCCCGGCAGGAACGCGGGCCTGCGCGCCTTCTCGACCTCGATCGTGATGATCAGTGGTCGCCGCGCCGCATGCCCCGGATCGGCGGTATGACCGCCGGGCACCCTGCCGGCTTCTCTGTTCCCCCAATACCCCCGCCGGAGGCCAGCGGCAGGGCAAACAAAAAGAACGGGGCCCCGCAAGGGACCCCGTTTCACTATTTTCGGGCACGTTGCACCAGTTTTTCAGGCCAAGACGGGCTTGCCCTCATAGGTTTTGCTGCCTACTCGGACGACGATATTCCCGTTCGCCTGCTGCCGTTCAAAAACCCCCTGAACGGAAATGCAGCTGCCGATCGTGATCGTGCGAATCATGTCCGATCTCCTCCTCTACAGGATTTCAGAATTGTCGCAAAACCGTCAAATGTTAATCGAGAATGTTCAAGGCTCGTGCAAAATGATGATGACGTGGCGTCCCGCGTGACCGATATGTCTCATATCCAGTCGCGCAGGACCGGCAAAAGCGGCAAATCGGCCGGCGGCATCGGATATTTGTTTAAATCTTGGGCACGGACCCAGGCCAGCTCCTGCCCTTCGCGCGGCATCGGCACGCCCTGCCAGCGCCGACAGGCGAACAGCGGCATCAGCAGGTGGAAATCTTCATAGGCGTGGCTGGCAAAGCTCAGCGGCGCCAGGCAGGATCCCCAGGTCTCGATCCCCAGTTCCTCGTGCAATTCGCGGATCAGCGCCGCTTCGGGGGTTTCACCCGGCTCGACCTTGCCGCCGGGAAATTCCCACAGCCCGGCCAGCGACTTACCCGCGGGACGCTGCGCCAGCAGCACGCGGCCGTCCGCGTCGATCAGCGCGACGGCCGCCACCAGCACCATCCTCATGAGCGGTAATCGGCATTGATGTCGATATAGCCATGCGTCAGGTCGCAGGTCCAGACGGTGCGCCGGCCCTTGCCCAGCCCCAGATCGACGCCGATGACCAGATGGTCGCGCTTCATATAGGCGCTGACCTGCGCCTCGTCGTAATCGGGCGCCCGCCAGCCGTTCTCGGCCAGCACCATGTCGCCGAAACGGATGGTCAGCCGGTCGCGATCGGCCTGGGCGCCGGACTTGCCGACGGCCATCACAACGCGGCCCCAATTCGCATCCTCGCCGGCCACGGCGGTCTTGACCAGCGGCGAATTGGCGATGGCCATGGCGACGCGATGGGCGTCGGCATCGCTGGCCGCACCCGTCACCTGCACCTCGATGAATTTCGTCGCCCCCTCGCCGTCCTTGACCACCTGCTGCGCCAGATCCAGCATGACCTGCGACAGCGCCTTGCCAAAGGCCCGTGCCGGAGCCGAGCGCAGATCGGTGATCGGCGCCGCTTTGGACTTGCCGGTCGCCGCCAGGATCAGCGCGTCCGAGGTCGAGGTGTCGCCGTCCACGGTGATGGCGTTGAAGCTCTGGTCCATCCGCGCCGACAGCATGCGCTGCAGCAGCGCCGGCGCGATCTGCGCATCGGTAAAGACATAGACCAGCATCGTCGCCATGTCCGGCGCGATCATTCCCGAGCCCTTGGCGATGCCGGCGATATTGATGGTGCCGCCATCGCCCTGGACGGTGGCCGCCGCGCCTTTCGGAAAGGTGTCGGTGGTCATGATCGCCCGCGCCGCATCGGCCGCACCCGCCGCATCCAGCCTGGCGGCCAGATCGCCGATGACCGCGGTGATACGCTCGACCGGCAGCGGCTCGCCGATCACCCCGGTCGAGGATGAAAACACCCGCTCGCGCGGCACGCCCAGGGCGTCCGCGACGCCGCCGGTGACGGCATCCACCGCCTCTTGCCCGTTCCGGCCGGTAAAGGCATTGGCATTGCCCGAGTTCACGATGATCGCCGCGCCGGCGCCGCTGTCCTGCTTCAGCGCCAGCTTGGCCTGGCAATCCAGCACACAGGCCGCGCGGGTCGAGGATCTGGTGAAGGCGCCGGCGATGGCCGTGCCCGGCGCCAGCCGGACCAGCATGACATCGGTGCGGCCCTGGTATTTGACCCCCGCCGCCCCGGCGGCGAATTCGACGCCCTCGATCACCGGCAGGTCGGGAAAGCGCGCCGGCGCCAGCGGCGAAACCGGGTTTTTGGGTTTGACCGCGGCCGCAACCGCCGCCTCGGCCCGCATCTCAAGGCTGGCGGCGGTTTCCTTGACGGCCAGGGTCAGCTTTTTCAGCTTTTTCTTCAGGGCCTTCAATTTCTCGGCATCGGAAAGCCTGGACTTCTTGCCGTCCGTTCTGGCCATCGCTCACTCCCCCAGCAGGTCGGTCTTGTTCAGCAGGTCCGGGGCGAGCCCTTCGGTCTTTTCGACCTTGGCATCGGCCAGGCGCTTTTCGATTTCGGCCTGCACCTTGTCGCGGCGCACCTGGACGGCCAGCTGTTCCTTGACCTCGTCAAAGGCGGGGGGCGTGACCTCGCGCGTGTCGTTCAGCTTGATGATATGCCAGCCGAACTGGGTTTCGACCGGCGCCGAGACCTGGCCCTTGTCCAGCGCCTTCACGGCATCGGCAAAGGGCTGCACCATCTGCCCGGCCTGGAACCAGCCCAGATCGCCCTTGTTCGGGCCGGAATTGTCGGTCGATTTCTCTTCGGCCAGCTGACCGAAATCGGCCCCCTCCTCCAGCTGCTTGGCGATGGCCTCGGCCTCTTCCTTGGTCTTCACCAGGATATGGGCGGCATTATATTCGACCGCCGGCTCGGTCTGGCCGCCGAATGCCTGGTCATAGGCGGCTTTCAGTTCCGCCTCGTCCGGCTCGGCCCCGGCGACCTTTTCCAGCACCGAACCGGCCAGATAGGCGCGCTTTTCGATCTCCAGCGCCGCGGTGTCGCGCTTGCTCAGCGGCTGGGCGGCCTGGGCCACGGCGGTCTGGCGGATCATCTGGTCCAACATCAGATCCCACAGCGCCGAATCCGGCAGGCCCTGGGTGGCCTGCGCGTCCAGCCCCTGGCGCATGGCGATCATCTGGCCCAGGGTGATCGTCTCGCCGTTGACGGTGGCGACGACCGTATCGGCATCCTGGGCAAGGACCGGCAGGGCCGATACGGCCCCCGACAGCAGCACGGAGACGGCGAGAAACGGTTTCAGCATGGTTTTCCCTTTCATGGGACGGCGCGTCCGCCAAGGGCGAACGGGCGCAAGCGTTGACAGTGGGCCGGCCGGGGCATACATCCGGCGCAACCGAAAATGCGCGCCCGTCGCCGTTTTTCCGGCCCAAGTGATAGGGCAAGGCGAATGGTGCCGGCAAGTGGGCGGAACGTCCCGCGCACCCCAGATACGCGATTTTGAAGGTTCATATGCTCGGCATCGGAAACTTGGCGAAACTGGTCTTTGGCACGCCCAACGACCGCAAGGTGAAATCGGTCCGCCCGCTGGTGGCCCAGGTCAACGCGCTGGAGGATAAATTCCGCGCCCTGTCCGACGGGGAGCTGATCGGCAAGACCCGCGAATTGCAGGGCCGCGCCCAAGCGGGCGAGGAACTGGACAAGCTTTTGCCCGAAGCCTTCGCCAATTGCCGCGAAGCCGCGCGCCGCGCGCTTGGCTTGCGCGCCTTCGACACGCAGCTGATGGGCGGCATCTTCCTGCACCAGGGCAATATCGCCGAGATGAAGACGGGCGAGGGCAAAACCCTGGTCGCCACCTTCCCGGCCTATCTGAACGCGCTGGCCGGCAAGGGCGTCCATATCGTCACCGTCAACGACTATCTGGCGAAACGCGACGCCCATTGGATGGGCAAGGTCTTTGCGCAGCTGGGCATGACCACCGGCGTCGTCTATCCCTTTCAGGACGATGCCGAAAAGCGCGCCGCCTACCAGGCCGACGTAACCTATGCCACCAATAACGAGCTGGGCTTCGACTATCTGCGCGACAACATGAAGGGCTCGATCGAGCAGATGGTCCAGCGCGGGCATTTCTTTGCCATCGTGGACGAGGTGGACAGCATCCTGATCGACGAGGCGCGCACGCCGCTGATCATCTCGGGTCCCAGCCAGGACCGCAGCGAGCTTTACAAGACGCTCGACGCCTTCATGCCGGAGCTGACGCCCGAACATTACAAGCTGGACGAAAAGACCCGCAACGCCACCTTTACCGAGGAAGGCAACGAATTCCTGGAAAGGCGGCTGCAGGCGGCAGGCGTGCTGCCCGAGGGGCAGACGCTCTACGACCCGGAATCGACCACCATCGTGCATCACGTCAACCAGGCGCTGCGGGCGCACAAGCTGTTCCTGCGCGATCAGCATTACATCGTGCGCGACGGCGAGGTGGTGCTGATCGACGAATTCACCGGCCGGATGATGAAGGGCCGCCGCCTGTCCGACGGGCTGCACCAGGCCATCGAGGCCAAGGAAGGCGTCGCCATCCAGCCGGAAAACGTGACCTTGGCCTCGGTCACTTTCCAGAACTACTTCCGGCTTTATGACAAGCTGTCGGGCATGACCGGCACCGCCGCCACCGAGGCCGAGGAATTCGCCGAAATCTACAAGCTGGGCGTGGTCGAGGTGCCCACCAACCGCCCGGTGCAGCGCATCGACGAACATGACCGCGTCTATCGCACCGCGACCGAGAAATACGCCGCCGTGATCGAGGCGATCAAGGAAGCCCATGAAAAGGGCCAGCCGATCCTGGTCGGCACGACGAGCATCGAGAAATCCGAAATGCTGTCGCAGATGCTGACCAGCGAGGGCATCCAGCACAACGTCCTGAACGCCCGCCAGCACGAACAAGAGGCCAAGATCGTCGCCGATGCCGGCAAGCTGGGCGCCGTGACCATAGCCACCAACATGGCCGGCCGCGGCACCGACATCCAGCTTGGCGGCAACGTGGACATGAAGGTGATGGAGGCACTGGCCGCCGATCCCGAGGCGAACCCCGACGAGATCCGCGCCCGCATCGAGGCTGAACACGCGGCCGAGAAACAGGCGGTTCTGGACGCCGGCGGCCTCTTCGTGCTGGCGACCGAACGCCATGAAAGCCGCCGCATCGACAATCAGTTGCGCGGCCGCTCGGGCCGGCAGGGCGATCCCGGCCGCTCGCTGTTCTTCCTGTCGCTGGAAGACGACCTGATGCGCATCTTCGGTTCGGAACGGCTGGACAAGGTCCTGTCCACCCTGGGCATGAAAGAGGGCGAGGCCATCGTCCACCCCTGGGTCAACAAGTCGCTGGAACGCGCCCAGGCCAAGGTCGAGGGCCGCAATTTCGACATCCGCAAGCAATTGCTGAAATTCGACGACGTGATGAACGACCAGCGCAAGGCGATCTTCAGCCAGCGGCTGGAGATCATGCATACCGACGAGGTCGAGGACGTCGCCGCCGACATGCGGGCCCAGGTGATCGACGACCTGGTCGACCAGCACCTGCCGCCGCGGGCCTATGCCGAGCAATGGGACGTGCAGGGCCTGCACGACGCGGTGATCGACAAGCTGAACATGGACCTGCCCATAGCCGATTGGGCCGCCCAGGACGGCGTGGACCAGGAAACGATCCGCGAGCGCATCCAGCAGGAAACGGACAGCTATATGGCGCACAAGGCCGAACAGTTCGGCCCCGAAAACATGCGCCAGATCGAAAAGCAGGTGCTGCTGCAACAGATCGACGGCAAATGGCGCGAACATCTGGTGACGCTGGAACACCTGCGCTCGGTCGTCGGCTTCCGCGGCTATGCGCAGCGCGACCCGCTGTCGGAATACAAGACCGAAGCCTTCCAACTGTTCGAGACCATGCTGGACGGGCTGCGCTTCGACGTGACCCAGCAACTGGCCCGCATCCGCCCGCTGACCGATGCCGAACGCGAACAGATGCTGCGCGAATACCAGCAGCAACAGGCCGCGGCAGAGGCGCAGATGCATCCCGAACATGAAGAGGCCGAGGGCGGCGAGGTCTCGGGCCGCATCGCCGGCTTCGACGAGGCCGATCCCAGCACCTGGGGCAACCCGTCGCGCAACGACCCCTGCCCCTGCGGCTCGGGCAAGAAGTTCAAGCATTGCCACGGCGCGCTGGCGTGATCGGGGGGCCTCAGGGCCCCTTCTTCATGCGCCCCACCCCTTGCACGCACGGCATGGGTATTTGAAAAACGGAAAGCACCGGGCGCGGCTCTTTTTTTTCCGTTTTTCAAATACCCGGATCCGGCGGTGCCGCCGGCAGGATTCAGTCGGGCACCAGCATGTATCCCGTCCCGCGCACGGTTTGCAGATAGCGCGGCTCCTTGGGGTCCGGCTCGATCTTGCGGCGCAGGCGGGTGATCTGCACGTCGATGGCACGTTCCGAGTTCTCGCCCGCCTCTTCCGAAGGGGTGCGGCCCAGATCCTCGATCAGGGCGCTGCGGCTGACCGGCTGGCGCGGCGTGTCGGCCAGCCGCCGCAGCAGTGCCTGTTCGGTTCCGGTCAGGCGCAGCGGCATCTCTCCCTGCCACAATTCGCCCTTGTCGGTATCGTAGCGCAACGGGCCCAGTGACAGGAATTTCGGCCCCCTGGTTTCGGCCGCGGGAATGCGGCGCAGGATGGCGGCGATGCGCAGCAGCAATTCGCGCGGCTCGAAGGGTTTGGGCAGGTAATCGTCCGCGCCGCTTTCCAGGCCCTGGATGCGGTCTCCGGTCTCGCCCCTGGCGGTCAGCAGCAGGATCGGGGTATTGCTTTGCCTGCGCAGGTCGCGGGTCAGCGAAAAGCCGTCCTCGCCCGGCATCATCACGTCGAGCACGATCAGGTCGAAATCCAGCCCCTCCAGCAGCCGGCGGGCATGGGCGGCGTCGCGCGCCGTCGTCACCAGGAAATCGTTGCGCATCAGAAAGCGGCGCAGCAGGCTGCGGATGCGTTCGTCGTCGTCGACGACCAGGATATGGGCCGCGGGCTGCGGATCGGGCATGGCGGTCATGGCGTATCGGGCAGGTCTTTCAGCGCACGATACTGGCGTAGCGTGTCGCGGTCCATCATCGCCTCCAGCACCTGACGGAAGCCGGCCACGGCCTGCGGGCCGGCGGCGCGATAGGCGGCGCGCATGCGGGCGCGCTGCGCCTCGGACAGCCGGCGTTCCAGCACCGCGCCCTTGTCGGTCAAATAGAGCTGGCGTTCGCGCCGGTCGCGCCGGCCGATGCGGCTTTCCACCAGCCCGTCCTCGATCAGCGTGCGCAGGACCCGGTTCAGCGATTGCTTGGTCACGCCCAGCACATCCAGAAGCGCCGTTACCGTCAGCCCCGGCTCGCGGTTTATGAAATGGATGGCCCGGTGATGGGCGCGGCCATAGTCGAGTTCGGACAGGATCAGGTCGGGATCGGCGGTAAAGGCACGATAGGCGAAAAACATCGCCTCGATCCCCCTGCGCAGCTGATCGTCGGTCAGAAACAGCAGGCTTTCCCCGCCCGCCGGCGCGACGCTTCCCTTGTTCTGCATGCCCTTCCCTTTGCTGCATGGCCCTTATTACGTCAGGCTTGTTGACTTTCCAACCATGAATGGATAGCCCGGACCCCGAGTTGCGCAACTTTCTTTGCCAGACACGCTCTGACGGCGCAACATTCCGCAAATAGAACCGGCCGGAGGGAAAAATGGCGGGCGCTTATGACGATCGTGACGGCAAGATCTGGATGGATGGCAAGCTGGTGGAATGGCGCGAGGCGAATGTCCATATCCTGACCCATGCGCTGCACTATGCCAGTTCGGTATTCGAGGGCGAGCGCTGCTACAGCGGCAAGATCTTCAAGGGGCACGAGCATTCGCTGCGGCTGATCGAATCGGCCCGGCTGCTGGACATGCAATCGCCCTATAGCGCCGAAGAGATCGACGCGGCGAAAACCGCCGTGCTGGAGGCCAACGGCTTCAAGGACGCTTATGTCCGCGCGGTGATGTGGCGTGGCTCGGGCGAGGACATGGGGGTTTCGGCGCGCCGCAACCCGGTGCGCATGGCCGTTGCTGCCTGGGAATGGGGCAGCTATTACGGCGATGCGAAATGGCAGGGCGCGAAACTGGACATCGCCAAGTGGAAGCGGCCCAGCCCCGAGACCATCCCCACCGCCGCCAAGGCCGCCGGGCTTTACATGATCTGCACCATGTCCAAGCACGCGGCCGAGGCCAAGGGCTGCTCGGACGCGCTGTTCATGGATTGGGAGGGCTATGTGGCCGAGGCCACCGGCGCCAATATCTTTTTCGTCAAGGATGGCGAGGTGCATACGCCCCTGGCCGACCGCTTCCTGAACGGCATCACCCGGCAGACCATCGTCCAGATGCTGCGGGACAAGGGCATCGCCGTGCATGAGCGCCGCATCCGCCCCGAGGAGCTGGACGGGTTCCAGGAATGCTTCCTGACCGGCACAGCGGCCGAGGTGACCCCGGTCGGGCAGATCGGCGACTGGCATTTCCAGGTCGGCGAAACCACCCGCAGGATCGCCGAGGATTACGAGCAGCTGGTTCGCGCCTGATCGCGGCGGGAAAGTGAAAACCGGCCGGGTGGCAACGCCCGGCCGGTTTCGCATCGGCGCGGCGGTGGCGGCTCAGACGTGGTGGCCCCGCTCGATCCGGGCGAATTCCGTGGCCCGGCGATTCGCCGCATCGCTGCGGGCACGGGGCCGCATGCGCAGGGCCGCAACGGCCGGATGCAGGCCGGATTCGCGTTCCTGCCGCGTATAATGCCGGGTGCGGCCGCGGCTGTCTTCGTCACTGCGATCTGCGATATGTCTGGTCATTGCGGTGGTCCTCCTGCACCGGAATATAGCGCCGATACGAAAGGTTTTCACCCCCTGTCGCCGTCCCGCCGGGGGCCCGCCCCCAGAAGGCCCCGGAAAACGGCTAGGCCGCCTTGATGCCGGGGGCGGCGGCCAGCATGGCGTGCAGCGCCACGGGATCCTCGTTGGCGCGCAGCTTGGCGCGCAGGTCCTGGTCGCGCAGCGTGCGCGAGACCAGCGCCAGCGCCTTGAGATGATCGACGCCGGAATTCTTGGGCGCCAGCAACGCAAAGATCAGGTCCACGGGCTGGCGGTCCACGGCGTCGAAATCCAGCGGCTTTTCCAGCCGCAGGAACAGGCCCACCACATGGTCGAGCCCGTGCAGCCGCGCATGGGGCAGCGCCACGCCATGGCCGACGCCGGTGGGGCCCAGGCTTTCGCGTTCCTGCAACGCGTCCAGCGTCTGGGCCGCGTCCACGCCATAGACCGCCCGGGCCTGTTCGGCGATTTCCTGGAACAACCGTTTCTTGCTGGTGGTCTGGCTCATCGTCCGCACGGCGGCGGGGGAGAGAATATCGCTGATCTGCATGTCGCCCGAAATTGTCAGGTCCCGGCCGCGGGCCGCGCAGCCGGGACGTTTGGTTCAACAAGACTGTCCTTCTGGATCAGTCTAGCCCAGATTGCGGGGGTCGATCCAGCCCACGTTGCCGTCCTCGCGGCGGTGAACGACGTTCACGCCCCCATGTTTCTCGTTGCGAAAGACCAGCAGCGGGCTGCCGGCCAGTTCCATCTGCATCACCGCCTCGCCGACCGACAGGGTGGGCACGCGGGTTTCCATCTCGGCGATGATCATGGGTTGCAGGCCATTGTCCTGGGTTTCCCATTCATCGTCCTCGCCGGCGGCCAGCACATACATCCCCGCCTGCTCGAATTCAACCGGCTGGGTCCTGTCCTTGTAATGGTCCTTGAGCCGGCGCTTGTAGCGGCGCAATTGCTTGTCCATCCGCTCCCGGCATTGTTCAAAGGCCGCATAGATGTCGGTGGCGGCGCCCTTGGCCTGGGCGGTCAGCCCGGTCGAGAGATGCACCACCGTATCGCAGATGAATTCATGCGCGTTGCGGGAAAAGATGACCGTCGCATCCGTCGGGCGCTGGGAGTATTTTTCAACCGTAGCACCCAGTTCGGTCTTGACATGGGTCGAAAGCGCATCGCCCACGTCGATCTGTTTTCCGCTGATCTGGTAGCGCATGGTGGTCCGTCCTTTCGATTGCCCGATCTTGCCTGCGCCCTGCCCGGGCGCTGCGTCCGGGGTTTTTCCGACCGGGCTTTCCTGCCCGGCCATATCTTCATTTGGTGACAGCCATGCGCCCGTGTCAACGGCTGCGCGCGCCGGATGGTTCGGCTGCGTCATCCGGTTCAGTTCATGCGGAAGGTTTCGCCCAGATAGACGCGGCGGACCTGCGGATCGGCGACGATCTCGGCGGTGGTGCCCGATTTCAGCACATGGCCGTCATGCAGGATATAGGCGCGATCGACGATTTCCAGCGTTTCGCGGACATTGTGATCGGTGATCAGCACCCCGATGCCGCGGCTTTTCAGGTCGTGGACCAGGGCGCGGATTTCGCCCACGGCGATGGGATCGACGCCGGCGAATGGTTCGTCCAGAAGCAGATAGGCCGGATTGGCCGCAAGGCAGCGGGCGATTTCGACCCGGCGCCGCTCGCCCCCCGACAGGGCCATGGCCGAGGCGCCGCGCAGATGGCCGATCGAGAAATCGCCCAGCAATTCCTCAAGCCTTTCGCGGCGCTGATGGACATGCGGCTCGACCAGTTCCAGGACCGCCATGATGTTCTGTTCGACGGTCAGCCCGCGAAAGATCGACATTTCCTGCGGCAGATAGCCGATGCCCATGCGCGCCCGGCGATACATCGGCAGGCGCGTCGCATCCTGCCCGTCGATCAGCACCTGGCCCGAATCAGGCGCGACCAGCCCGGCCACGCAATAAAAGCAGGTGGTCTTGCCCGAACCGTTGGGGCCCAACAGCGCCACCACCTCGCCCCGGTCCAGGTCCAGCGCCACGTCGCGGATCACCGGCCGCTTGCGATAGGATTTGCGCAGGCCCCGGACCCGCAGCCCCTGTTCCCCGGCCATGCGTCAATTCTCCGGCTGCAAAAGGCTGCGCACCCGCCCCGAGGCGCTGGCCGTGCCGCTGTCCAGGTTCACCGTGACACTGTCGCCGGCCAGCAGGTTGCCGCCCTGGGTCAGAAGCACGTCGCCGGTCAGCACGATGGTGCCGGCATCGACGTCGTAATCGGCGGCCTGCGCCTCGGCCGCATCTTCGCCGCTTGCCAGGGTCACGTTGCCTTCGGCATGCAGGGCGCTGATGCGGCGCTGGTCGCCCTGGGCATAGGTGACGGTCACGCGGTCGGCGGCCAGCCGCATGGCCCCCTGGCCGATCAGCACATTGCCGGAAAAGGTCGCCTCGCCGGTCTGCTGGTCCACGTTCAGCGAATCGGCGGTGACCTCGACCGGCGCCTTGATGTCCTGGGCCTGGCCGAAGCCGGTGGCCTGGCCCAGTGCCGGCCCCGTCGCCAGCACAAGCGAGAGGATCACGGGCAAAAGCGGTCCGGGCCGGATCATCGGATTTCCTTTCTGGCGCCCAAGGGCCCCTTGCGCGGCGCGAGGCGCCGGGTCATGGCCGGTATATCAAGCGAACTCCGCCGCTCAAATCAAGAACATGATCGCCCCTGCCCCGTCCCGAGGGCCGCAGCTCCATCCGCCCCGCCGTCAATTCGCCGAACGGGGCGCGGACATTCACCTCGTCCTCGGAGACCAGCGTTCCTTCGGGGACCGAGGCCAGGAATTCCGGCGCGGTCACCACCCAGCCGTCGGCGGTGGTCATGCGCACCCCCTCGCCCAGCCGCACCTGGTCGCCCTGCAACTGGGCGGTGCCGGCGGCGATATCGGCGGCCCGCCCGTCCTGCGCCAGCAGGGTCATGCGCACGGCATCGGCCTGTCCCCCGCCGGCGGCGGCGCCGGGCCGGGCCTCGGCGGCCGTGATGCTCAGCTGCGCCCCGTCGCCGGTGACGCCGGCATAGGTCGGGCTGGTCACCGCCTGCCGCTCGGCCAGCTCGCGCGGATCGACCTCCGCATAGGGGATCGTGGCCTCGGGATCGGGCTTGCGGCCCAGCAGGAACAGCACCGACAGGATCGCCAGCGCCGTCAGCGGCAGGATCACCCGCAACCAGGCCACGATGCACGAGCGGGTGGTCACCTAGACAAGCCCCGTGCGCAGGAAATCGTGAATATGGATCAGCCCTGCCGGCGCGCCTTCGGGCGTGACCACGAACAGGCAGGTGATGCGCCGCGCCTGCATCTCGGCCAGGGCCGCCTCGGCCAGCGCATCGGGACCGATGGTGCGCGGGTTGCGGGTCATCACCTCGGCTGCCCTATGGTCCAGCAGGCCCTGCATGTGCCGCCGCAGGTCGCCGTCGGTGATGATGCCGGTCAGCGTGCCCTCGGCATTGATGACGCCGGTGACGCCGAAGCTTTTCTGGCTGATGGTCAGCAACGCCTCGGCCATGGGTGCGGTTTCGGCCACCAGCGGCATGTCGCGATGCATCAGGTCGGCCACCTTGGACAGTTTCGCGCCCAGCTTGCCGCCGGGATGGAAGGTGCGGAAATGCTCGGGCGTGAACTGGCGATGTTCCATCAGCGCCACGGCCAGCGCATCGCCAAGCGCCATGGTCATGGTGGTCGAGGTGGTGGGCACGATGCCAGTGCCGCAGGCCTCGGGCGCGTCGGGCAGGACCAGCGCCACATCGGACTGGCGCAGCAGCGTCGATTGGGGCCGGCTCGCCACGCCGATCAGCGGGATCTGAAAGCGCCGGGTATGGGCGATCAGGTCGGCCAGTTCCGGCGTCTCGCCGGAATTGGACAGCACCAGCGCCACGTCGCCCTGCGTCACCATGCCCAGGTCGCCATGGCTTGCCTCGGCCGGATGGACGAATTGCGCCGGCGTCCCGGTCGAGGCCAGGGTCGCCGCGATCTTGCGCCCGACATGGCCGGACTTGCCCATGCCGGACACGACCACGCGGCCGCGCGCGGCCAGGATGGTTTCGACCGCGCGGTCGAAGCCGTCGCCAAGCCCGTCGGCCAGCAGGGCCAGCCCTTCGGCCTCGGTGCGGATCACCCGGCGGGCGGTATCGAGATATGCGCTCATGACCGGAACCTAGTGGCGGAAGATGTCGTTTTCATCCCCCCAGCCCAGCAGGTCCAGATGCGACCGCATGGGCAGGAAGTCGAAGCAGGCCTGGGCGACGGCCAGCCGGCCTTCGCGCGCCAGCCGCTTTTCCAGCTCGGCCTTCAGCGCATGCAGGTGCAGCACGTCCGAGGCGGCATATTCCATCTGCGCCTCGGACAGCTGGGCGGCGCCCCAGTCGCTGGTCTGCTGTTGCTTGGAAATATCGACGCCGACCAGTTCCGAAAGCAGGTATTTCAGCCCGTGGCGGTCGGTATAGGTCCGCACCAGCTTCGAGGCGATCTTGGTGCACCAGACCGGCTTGGTCACCACGCCGAAGGCGGTTTCCAGCGCCGCGATGTCGAAGCGGCCGAAATGGAACAGCTTCAACACCCCGGGATCGGCCAGCATCCGCGCCAGGTTCGGCGCCTCGCGCTGGCCCTGGGCGATCTGCACCAGATGCGCATTGCCGTCGCCCGAGGACAGCTGCACCAGGCACAGCCGGTCGCGGCGCGGGTCCAGTCCCATCGTCTCGGTGTCGATGGCCACGACCGGGCCCAGGTCCAGGCCGTCGGGCAGGTCGTTGTGATGAAGGGTGATGGTCATGTCGGGATTCTCGCGCTGCGGATATGGGTTGCTGTAACCCCATTGCCCCCGCTTGCGCCAGCCCCGGCATCCCGGAGCCCGTGGCCCGCGGCCCGGCGTCGCATCCGCAAGCAGGCTCTCGCCAAGGGGCCGGCACGCTTTCGGGGCAGCTGTGCCGGCAGCCGATTCGCCGCCGCCGCGCCGCGGAACATGGACCGCCCGGCCGGCAAGCTGCCGGGGACGGGGCCGCGCGATCCGCCCCCGCCGCGCCGCCGCCGCAGGCCCCTTGGTCCATCCGGCGAGGCGAACGGACCAGCAGCTCGCCGGCATGCCGATACAGGCTCGATCCGCGATGCAAGGCTAATGCACGACCGGGCAATAATGATATTTGAAACATCATTATCGCCATGCTAGGCATCCACCATCAAGGATTGGGAATCAGCGCATGATGACCTCGGCCCAGATGCGGGCGGCCCGTGCCCTTCTCGGCATCGACCAGAAACGGCTGGCCGAGCTTTCGGGCCTGTCGGTCCCCACGATCCAGCGGATGGAGGCCAGCGACGGCAATGTGCGCGGCGTGGTCGAAAGCCTGACCCGCGTGGTCGAGGCGCTGGAGGCAGCCGGGATCGAGCTGATCGGCGAAGGCGCCGCCAGCCCCTCGGGCGGGCGCGGCGTGCGGTTGAAATCCGATCCGAAGATGTAACCGCGACGGCGACCGCCGACGAAAGCCGACGATCCCGCCGCCCCCTTTGCAAAGGTGCGGCACCAAATGACCCAGCAGGCCAGCGCAAGCCCCGGATTCGCGCAGCTCTTCACCCCGAAACTGATCACCGTCCTGCGCGAAGGCTATGGCACGGCCCAGCTGCGCGCCGATGCCCTGGCCGGGCTGACCGTCGCCATCGTGGCGCTGCCGCTGTCGATGGCGATTGCCATCGCCTCCGGCGCAAGCCCGGCACAGGGGCTCTATACCGCCATCGTCGGCGGCTTTCTCGTCTCGGCCCTGGGCGGCTCGCGCTACCAGATCGGCGGGCCGGCGGGCGCCTTCATCGTGCTGGTGGCGGGCACCGCCGCCCAGCACGGCATGTCCGGGCTGATCCTGGCGACCTTCATGTCGGGGCTGATGCTGGTCGCCATCGGGCTCTTGCGGCTGGGCACCTTCATCAAATACATTCCCTATCCCGTCACCGTCGGCTTCACCGCAGGCATTGCGGTCATCATCTTCGCCAGCCAGATCAAGGACCTGCTCGGCCTCGAACTGGAGCACGAGCCAGGCCCGCTTCTG